>Ga0137403_10000071_pt1 | contig 55827 bp, 45 predicted proteins | sample CZOMad2_1_16fung_FD_122057 | JGI IMG/M metagenome (GOLD analysis project Ga0137403, IMG submission 122057) | Vadose zone soil fungal communities from Angelo Coast Range Reserve, California, USA - CZOMad2_1_16fungal (Hybrid Assembly) | ecosystem: Environmental > Terrestrial > Soil > Vadose zone...
CTTCCATAAATCGTTTGCGCTTTTTGTGCTTCTTTGCGGCCTTGCAAAGCCGAAGTAGACTTTTGAGGCAAAGCTCCCGTGAGTGGCAAGCGAACATGATTGAAACACCACGGCTCAGACTCGTTCCCTGTGAGTTGATACATTTCGAAGCCATTCTTGAAAACGAAAAGAACCTCGAGTCGTTGTTGGACGTGACGTTGGCTGATGAATGGCTCGGGTTTCCGGCGGCTCAGGAGGCGATGCGGCCAAGCTATGAATTCTTGAAGGCAAACCCGTCGGCTCTGGGCTGGTGGACTTATCTTTTCGTTTTTAAGCCTGAATTCAAATTGATCGGGTTAGGCGGCTTTAAAGGAAGGCCTACCAACGAAGGGGTCGCGGAAATCGGCTATGCGCTCGCACCCGGCTATCGAGGAAAAGGCCTGGCAACGGAAGCGGCGGCAGGATTGATCGACTACGCGTTTGTCGATCCTCTTGTAGTCGAAATGCGCGCACATACTTTGCCTGAGCGAAACGCTTCGACGCGAGTGCTCGAGAGAGTGGGCATGAAGTACGTTGGATCTTTGCAAGACCCAACTGACGGCGAAGTGTGGCGCTGGAGTCTCGAACGCGCGCAATAGCAGGGATGGGGAGACACCGGGACGCTTGCGCTTGGTGGGATTTCAGACGTTTGAGGTCAAGCCGCTCCGCCGTGATTCCACTTCACTCGGTCATTCAGTAAACATGAATTAGCAAGGGAAGCGACTTTGCGCACCGCCGTCGCAAACAGCCGGTTTGACGATGATTCCGACTATCGCCGCCGCTGCGGCCGCGCTGCCAATAATTATCCAAGTGCCTTTGGACAGACCGCCGCCAGGCTTTTTGACATCCGCCACATCAGCGTAGGCTATCGTTTGGGAAGACCCGGTTTCCAAGTCGGTTACGGTAAACCGATCCTGGCCGGCGTCGCTGATATACCCTTTCACTTTACTTTGATCGTTCAGCTTGATCTCTACTCGGGACGTTCGGCCCACTCCCAGCTTAAGTACGTTGGCGCGTGCCTTCTCGGTCGCTTGCAGTTGCCTGACAGTTTGGGCTTGCAGTGGCAGACCAGGTGTGAGGGCTAAAAGGATTCCCAGAACGGCTATCGATAAGGTTTTCTTGAACAAGATTAGAACTCTCCTTTATCAAATACGTGTGTCAATCACTCTTGAAGATTTGCAATGACTGTTCCACTGAGACCAACAGATTGCTGCGCACGCAGAGCCCGAGGAATTACGATCCACGAAATCACACGAAGAACCACGAACATTTCCCCAATCATTTCGACTTTTTCGTGTGTTTTCGTGAATCATTTCAAGAAATGCTTGGCTCAATTCCAGAACATCACAAACCTTCAGTTGCTGCCCCCATTCCATCGGCCTCGTCGAATTGCCGGGCGGGTGGAACAGATATTTATTTCATTCGACCGGTTTTTATGGCAGGGCGAGCACTCTGCCGGCGGCTCAACTGCTTTGATTCTGGACAACTTGATCTCGCGCAACCCACTGTAGGAAACGGATCGATGAAGAGAACATTCGCACTTGGCCTGTTTGTGCTGACTGCTTTTTTGTCGGCGAACGCCCAGACCGTAACTCTCAAATTGCGGCCTCAGGAAATCACTCTGTCGAATGGCAGTTCCTTCACCCTGAGTTTGCCCGAGGGCTTTGCCATCACCGTCGCGGCTCAAGGCCTCAAACGGGTCAGGTTTATGGCCCGGAGTCCTGACAACCGCATTTTTGTCACGGACATGTACAACCTCAGTGACAATAACAAGGGCGCCGTCTACATTCTCGAAGATTTTGATACGACCAACCTGCGGTTTAAGCGAGTGCTTCCGTATCTCAAGGGTTTGCGCAATCCGAACAGCATCGCTTTCTACACAGACGAGAAAGGCGTCGAGTGGTTTTATTTGGCCCTGACCGATCAACTGCTGCGTTACAAATATCAACGCGGAGAGAAAACGCCGAGCAGTACACCCGAAGTGCTTGCCACTTTTCCGGACTACGGGCTCGGCTACAAGTATGGCGGCTGGCACCTCACCCGAACTGTGGTTATCGGTTCCAATCGCAAACTTTATGTAGCAGTGGGAAGCAGTTGTAATGCTTGCGAAGAAAAGGAGGATGTACGCGCCAGTGTTCTCGAGATGGATCCCGACGGCCGTGACCAAAGACACTTCGTACGCGGCTTGCGGAATGCAGTAGGACTGCGCTGGCGCGACCGACGCTTAGTGGTGACTAACATGGGATCCGACCACCTGGGAGATAACAAACCCGCCGACACAATGTATGAACTGAAAGAAGGTGCGCATTACGGATGGCCTTATTGTTATCAGGTGGGATCCAGAATCTTTCGGGACGAGAAGCTTAATCCTCGCGGAAGCAAGATGAATTGCCGCAATGTGCCAAGCGCTTATAGAGCTTTCGACGCCCATAGCTCGCCACTCGGCTTTGAGTTCTTCGACAAGTCAAGCAACGAAGCGTTGGGTGGCTACTATCTGGTCGCTCTTCATGGATCGACCAAGAAGAGGCTGAACCGTGGCTATCGTGTGATGGCTTTTCGCGCGGACAACAATTCGTTCGATCAGGGCGAGGCGTTCATCAATGGTTTTCAGCGGGCCGGAAAAATAAATGGCCGGCCGGTGGATATATTCCGCTTTGGGCCCGACGCTTTTCTCTTGAGTGATGATCGCGCGGGCGTGATTTATTACGTCTACAAGAGATCGAACGGAACCGATAGACTTAGTTCCACAGATTACGCAGATTACTCAGCGCAGCAGAGCCGCAACTAGAAACCTAAGACATGATCCACGAAATTACACGAAATAAATAGCGGAGCTTTCGTGTCAGTTGTTTGTCGGTTCGTGTAATTTCGTGGATCGATTTATTTACTTGCAAAAAACCTGCTCAAGAAAAGAAGAAATTGTCACTCTGTTACACAGATTAAAGAATCAAAGTAATAGAGCTCAGTTGTGCTACCAGGTTTTTTGTGGCGTGGACCAGCATCTTAACTTAGTCTACATAATCTGCGTAATCTGTGTAATCTGCGGATGTCTATTGGCCGCAGTCGCGGTTGCTGTGGCTCAGGATCGTGCTGAACCGCTGTTGATATTCCGCAGAAGTTATGAACGAACAGACCATCATGATCTGCGCCACCGCCGCCACCCCAGGTCCTGCTTACAGCCGAGGCGGGTCGCGAAATAGCGACTCGACGATCGCGATCACGCTTTCACCTGGCTGGATAAAGCTTATGACGAGCGCGAGCCCTGGCTCGTTTACACCAAAATCAGCCCGATCTTTGACAATCTTCACGACGACCCGCGCTTCACGGCATTTCTGACAAAGATAGGATTGTAATCCCACCCAGTCGAAGCCCTTGAGCCCCCCAATTGGAAGTTCAGGTGGCTATCCTGTGAAGCGCGTGGATCATGCGGCTTGCTGCGACTGATGGCGGCGCTGCGCAAACTGCTGAATCATCTTCTCGTTGAAAGTCGGAATGTCGTCAGGTTTGCGGCTGCTCACCAGACCGTTGTCGACAACCACTTCCCTGTCCACCCACTCTGCGCCTGCATTGCTTAGATCCGTTTTCAACGAGGGCCACGATGTGATCTTTCTTCCTTTTACGACCTCGGCATCGATTAGCGTCCACGGTGCATGACATATCGCCGCCACTGGTTTACCCGCGGCTACGAAACCGCGCACAAATTCAAGGGCGCGCGTTATCACTCGTAACTGATCCGGATTCCTTACCCCGCCTGGCAAGAGTAAGGCATCGTAGTCGTCAGATCTGGCATGATCCAAAGGATCGTCAACCGAAAACTTATCCGCCTTGTCATCGTGGTTCCATCCCTGCACTTCACCTGTTGCGGGAGATACAATTGCTGTTTGTGCTCCCGCATTTTCGAGTGCTTTCTTTGGCTCAGTGAGTTCAACCTGTTCGAACCCATCCGCTACCAAGATTGCTACTTTCATTCCTCTTAGTTCTTCGCCCATTGTACGTTCCCTCCCCGGCTGATTATTATTGCCACTGTGATTCTCATTAACTGCGTTCACCCCAAGTTTCGCCGGGACACAAGTTCGTCATCAAGATCAACAGCGGTTTCACTGGAACCTGACACGTTTAACCGTATGGCAGTGACTTTCTCAGCTTTAAGTTAGGCAATCACGATGCCGCCAGGAAGGTCTTGTTGAACTTGAGGATCTTGCGAAATGGTGAAGCGGTTGAATCATTCGGCGACAAATTAACGTAGCAATGTGCGACAGCCCTGTTCGAAGACACTACTACAAATACTACCCCGGTAGAGTCGCGTATGACGCAGCTGCGTTAAACGACTCGAGTCTTCCATTTGCCCCGGCGGAAAACGAGCGCGCTTACAACCGCCAATGAAGAGAAGGCGACTGTTATAGCGATAAAAACGCCCCGCGGCCCGAAACCAAGAACTATAGCCAACACATACGCGAGCGGGAGTTCCCAAATCCAGAAAATAAATAAGTTGATGATTGTGGGAGTCCACGTATCACCGGCGCCGTTGAACGACTGTCCCAGAACCATGCCATAAGCGTAGAAAAGAAATCCATAAGCGACGATTCGCAGGCAATCGACGCCGTAATGAGCAACGTTTGGATCGCTTGTGTAAAAGCCGATTATCTGAGGGGCAAAAAGCTCAAACAGGAGGCCAACTATGCCAAGAAAGATCATATTGTAGAAGCCGGCCTTCCAAACCGCTCGTTCCGCGCGTTCCGGGTCGCGGGCGCCAAGCGCCTGGCCCACCATGGTCGCGGCGGCATTGGCCATTCCCCACGAGGGCAACAGCGCAAAAATGATCACTCGTATGCCAAAGGTATAGCCCGCAACGGCGTCACTTCCAAAACTGGAGATGGTGCGTACCAAGCCTATCCAACTCGCCATTCCGATGAACACCTGAAATGTACCGGTCGCTGAAAGACGAATGAGGCGGATCATGATCGACGGTTCGAGTCGCAGAAAGCGACGAGTGATATCAAACCTGCCACCTGAACGAACCAGACGGCTGATTGCATACAAAGCCCCGGTTCCGCGCCCTATGTTTGTGGCTATTGCGGCTCCGACGATCCCCAATTTCGGAAATGGACCAAGACCAAAGATCAAGCATGGACCAAGGATGATATTGATCCAGTTTGCGAGCCATAACACGCGCATCGCGATTGCCGCATCGCCGGCGCCGCGGAAGATCGCGTTCACCATGAAGAGCAGCACCACGGTCGCGTTGCCGGCGAGCATGACCCTCGTAAATCCGGATCCCTGTTGCACGACCCACGGCGATCCGCCCATCAGCGACAGCAGTTTGGGAGCAAGCGGCGCCCCAATAGCAGCAATGACTAAAGCCACTATTAGACCCAGGGCAATGGCCTGTACTGCGGCGCGGGCCGCTCCATCCGGGTTGTGTTCACCGATACGACGCGCGACCATTGCCGTTGCACCAATACTGAGACCGATGGCTAGTGCGTAGATTAGTGTCAGCAACGACTCAGTTAGACCAACTGTGGCTGCGGCATCAGTGCCGAGGAAACTCACCCAGAAGATGTCCACAACCGCAAAGACACTCTCCATGAGCATTTCCAGGACCATGGGTATTGCCAGCAACATGATCGCGCGCCCAATCGGACCCTTTGTGTAGTCACGATGCGAGCCACGAAGTGCTTCACGAATACCTTCCCACAAACTAAGCTGCTCGCCCGGATCGTGTTGAAGGCTTGCATCAGTCCTGGCCGGATCCGCGGAACCATCCGCCGGATCAAGAACCGGCTTTGCCCCTGGCGAAGATGTATCAGTCAATTCAGCCATCGCAGTTTTATGCTCTACGTAACAAGTGGTTGTAAAGTTTTCACGGATCAGTGAGGCCGATAATCACGACAATCTAAACGGCGTTGCGTGGCTTCTGTAATTTCCCTTATGCGGAGCTTGAGAATCGGGTTCGGGAAACACCGGCACTATAGCTCAAGGAGATAGGCTTCATCGGCACGCGAAGCAAGATGGTCCGGTTTGATCGGCTGAAAACCAAAACTGCGGTATAGGTGGCGTGCAGTTTCCAACCTGCTCGACGTCTCGAGCGTGATCCGTTTGAACCCGAGTGCTTTCGCGCGCTCGATGGTGTATTGAACGGTGAATCTGCCCAGACCCCTACCGCGAAGGGTAGGTGCAAAATACATCTTGCGGAGCTCACAGGTGTCTGAATCCAACGGGTAAATTCCGACGCTGCCGACGATCTTGCCGGTGCTGTTCTCAAAGACATCGAAAAATCCGCCGCGTGCGTGATAGCTGGCTTCGATGTTGTTGAGATCAGAGTCTGTCGACTCCGGATCTCCACTAAGTCCGTATTCCGCCAGCACGCCAAACACCAGCTCCTTGACCGCTTCAATATCGGAATTGGTCGCCGGGCGAATCCGGATATCCGGGGCTGGGTTTTCGGGAAACATTGTTAATCCGCACAAAATCAGATTTGCTGGCGATTTCTATAAGTGATTGAGCATTCCGACTTAAAACTCATTGCCATACTTTTGTAAAGACGTTGGTTTATCCTCCTATGCATTCGAGGATAGCCGCGGGACTACCGCGGAGTTTTTTACGTGCGGCGTGCCTTCCCCAGACGGTAATTGCCATTCGGAGTAGGACCTTTTCCTCAGGCCACCCCGCTAGTGTCTCAAGCAAAACATGGCTCCCTCTTTCGCTTCTGGTGAGCTGGAGGTTCAGCCGTCGCCGTACTGCCTGTAAAGGAGGCACCGATTTGCAAACATATAATGTCAACATCATCGACCACCGCGGCCAGGTGAGGTCGTGCGAGATAATTCAGGATATATTCGCCCTGGGTGCCAACTGTTTCTTGCGAGAAAACGAGGAAGAACTCTACCAACGGATGCTCCTAAAATACCGCAGACAGGCAAACGAACTCGGTGGCGCCAATTCGGCACGAGATACCGTTAACGAGCAAGGTCTGGAGATTCTCATTCGAAGGACTCTCTTTCTGAGAAAAGCAGAGTTAGCGATCGCAACCAGCAAGACACCCGCCCGAAAAGAATCTTTACGGAGCACTACTGCTCGACCATTGACTGGAGCCGCTGGTAAAGGCGCCGGAGATTCTGTGCCGGCGACTCGTAGAATTGGTTTGGCTTGATATCTATCCAGTCAAGGTTGCGCGGCCTGGGGTCGGGTGAGGCGCGATTAAACTGCGCCACAACTTCACCCGCTGGCTTTCGCGATCCGTCTGAACGCCAGAGACCAAAGTAACGCTCGTGTACTGCCTGGTCCAACGGCGGCAAGGCCCAAAGGTTCCTGGCATAGTCGCCGAAGCACCAAATGAACCCGCCTAATAACCCGTAGTCAAGGAGCAGCGAAAGAGCTGAAGCTGTGAATTCCGCTGCGTCGGCCTCTGCCAACAGCGTTGTGCTTGTTCTCGTTAGATCCTCATCGGGCTGAGCGGGAAGGGTCGGAGCCCCGAATTCCTCAAATAGGACTTCCCTGTTGCCGAGCCATTCCGTAACCAGAGCAAGAAACGGAAGCAATAGCGCGTCCTTCGGTCCCCGACTCCAACTTGAGTAGATCGGGTAGCCATGCATGCAAAGAAAGTCGCAGAACTGGCCGGCCTCAAGTGGTCCAAGTTTTCTGTCTTCCTCCAGATCCTCCATGTGCAGCCCGATGGTAATCGGATGATTTGGATCGGCCGATCTGATCGCGCTGGTGGTAAGTGCTAACCACTCCAGCGCGGCGTCGTGGTTCGGAGGCACAACACAGTTGGAGTTCTCGTTACCGAGGTCCCAGGCCCAAATGTTTTATGACTTTGCAGGGCATCGGCAACTTCGCCGGCCAGTATTGTTTGTGCTGACAAAACTTTCTGGTCCGTATACCAGTTCCTCGGTTTGGCTTCCACCACTTTGTTATTGGAGACAATTCGAAACCGTTGCGGAACGCCAGCGCCAGTGAGTGCCCACGGTGGAATCCAATTAACACCACTCATGTGACCCGTAAAGAAAGTTGGGATCAACGCCAGCGACTCGGCCGCTGCGATATCGGCCACCGTCACCAGCCTGGCGATTGCCTGGTTGGAAACATATCCGGGATGAGGTTGAAAATCTTCCCATAATAGGAAGATACGTAGGCAATCAAAGCCCGTAGATCGAATCAACGAATCATTGCCAATTGCCAATTAGTCGTTATCGAAGTAGTACAAGTTCTCACGCTATGGTTTCCACGACGCATCAGGTCCTGAGCCGAGAATTCCAATCGGCAATCGGCAATTGGCAACGACTTATGCTCGGCCAAAATCGTCGTCGAGCCGGACGATGTCGTCTTCGCCTAGATAACTGCCCCGCTGCACTTCAATAAACAGAAGCGTTTCACTCCCCTGGTTCTCAACGCGATGGGCCGCGCCAACATCAATGTCGATCGCTTTGCCGGTCGGAACAATTAGCTCCCGATCATCAAGAGTCACTTTGGCCGTACCCTGGACCACTATCCAATGTTCGGCTCGCTTTGAATGTTTTTGATAACTCAAACGCTTGCCGGGTAAAACTTCAATCCGCTTGACCTTGTAGTCCACTCCTTCGTCGAGCACCGTAAAAGTGCCCCATGGCCGCCTGTCAAACACAGGCGATGTTTCCGATGTAGTGCCTTGCATAGCCAGTACCTCCTGATAAACCTGAATATAATTATCAACCATCCGCTCGCGGCTAAAGTTCTCTGCAACGTAGCGGCGCAAAGTTGCGGCGTCAAGGTGTTTGACCTGGTCGACCGCCGCCACAGCCTGGTCTACCGTGTCAACTATGAAACCGGTTTCGCCATGCTTCACGATCTCAATGACTGATCCTCGCGGTCGAGCAATAACCGGAACGCCGCAGGCCATCGCTTCGATCATGCTCAGACCAAACGGTTCGGCAAAATTGATCAAATGCAACAAGGCTATGGCGCCGCGCAACAGCTCGTCTCGTTCTTCCGGCCCGACCGACCCCAGGTAGCTTATCTTGTCGCCATCGAGAAACGGCGCCACCTCACGATCATAGTAATCCTGGTCTTGAATGATACCGGCTATTACCAAGGGTTGTTCTGCGGCCCTCGCTACCTGAATAGCTTCCGCAACCCCTTTGTCAGGATGAATACGACCAAGAAAGAGAAGGTAGCTGCCCTGCGTCTGCCTTAGAGTGAATTCTTCAAGGGCTATCCCGTGGTGCACAGTGGCCAGATAGGTAAGGCTCGGGTGTCTGTCGGCATCGCTGATGGCCACGTAATATGCCCTCTTGTCGTACTTTTTGTAGACCGGCACAATGCGTTCTGATGAGAAGCCGTGAATAGTAGTGAGCAAAGGCGTGTCGACTAGTCCAGAGTAAGACAACGGCAAAAAGTCGAAATGATTGTGGATCAGATCAAATTCATCCGCGTGCTCGAATACATGGGAGATGTGTAAAGCTTCCCAAACTTTAGGATCCAGGCTCTGGTCTTCAGAGTAAGGATGCGGACACACTGACGCTAATCGAGCTTTGGTAATCGAGTCGCCGGTCGCGAATAGCGTTACTTCAATTCCACGTTCAACCAACCCTTCGGTCAATAATGAAACAACCCGTTCCCACGGACCATAGTGCCGTGGCGGTACGCGCCAGGAGATCGGAGCAAGCATTGCGACACGCATAAGATTACGGAAGATGCAGCCAATAGCGTGCTAAATGAGAATGCGGCGAGTTGACCCGCCGCATTCAAAACGATTCCCAATCTGACTGTCTAACTGTTGGTTTTCAGCCAGTCCAGCAACTCTTCGATATTCCCGGTTGCGAGCGCGATAGAGGTATCCGCCGCGCCATAATAAATTCGAACTTCGCGTGTCTTTGCGTCAACCGTGACGCCACAGGGGAAAACAACATCACCAACATCACCAACTCGCTCATATGGCTCGTCTGGTCCGAAAACCCATTCGTCGCCCCGTCTGATAACCTTTGTAGGATCCTCAAGATCAAGCAGCGCCAAACCCAATCTGTAAAGACAACCCGCTGGCGTCATGCGAACGCCATGATAGATGATCAGCCAGCCTTCGGGTGTCTCGATCGGTTGTGGTGAAAGCCCTATCTTATTTGCATCCCACCAGGCGCCACGTCGGGCCTCGAGGACCACAGTATGGTCACCCCAGTGTTTCATGTCAGGTGAAAAAGAGATCCAGATGTTCGCCCGGTTTGCGGGAAAGTTTGCAATCGGACGGTGGACCAACGCCCAGCGCCCATTAAACCGGCGGGGAAACAGGGCTGCGTCTTTGTCCTCGGGAGGCATCACGACACCGCACCGTTCAAAATGGAGGAAGTCTTTGGTCAATGCCAGCGAGACCAATGGACCACTGGTTGAATAGGAGGTGTAAACGACGGCGAATTGTCCCAGCTCTTCCAGCCACGTAAGCCGCGGATCTTCCACTCCCCATACTTCTTCTGGATAGTTCTGGGGATCTGGCATGAACGACGGCTGAGAGTCGATTCTCCAGTTATCGACTCCGTCCTCGCTGCGAGCCGCAGTGAGATGAGAAATGCCGCGGCGATCCTCGACGCGCACCAGCAGGAGCGTCTCTCCGCTGGCGAGCACTGTTGCTCCGGCGTTGAAGACGCTGTTTGCTCGGTAAGGCCAATTATTGGCTGTCAGGATCGGGTTTTTTTCGTAGCGATGAAAGAGTTCTCTAAAGTGATTATTTGCGGCCATGACAATTTTCGAATGCGCGTAACTTATCTTGTCTGTCCCCCGGAAGCAGCGGTAAGAGTCAGCACCGAAGAAGTCGAGCCGAGTCCTTTTTCAGACTCGCGGGACACTGAAAGCAACCCCAACAAACAACAAATGATTGACTCAGCTCCCTGATTCATACTGGCGCCTCGAGAATCCAACCCGTCCGCACAACTCCCCGTTCCCAAGTCGTAAAGCGGAATTCCGAGACGGTTACGGCCGAGTAACCAGTCGACGGCCGCTGTTGCCAGCTTGAGGTACGTGGGTTCTTGAGTCAGCTCTGCCGCGGTCATCAACGCTTCAGCCATATAACCCGCTTCAATAGGCTGCTGGCCAAAGACCGCGCGAGGCCCCTTTCGGTTGTACCAGCCCTGGTTCCCAGGAAAGTCAAACTGGCCATCCCGGTAGGTGTGTGAAATCAGAAACTCGAGCGAGTCAATACCAATTGTCAGAAAGCGCTCGTCGCCAGTTACCTCCGCCGCCAGCAACATCGCGTGCGGCAGTTTTGCATTGGCGTAGGTTAACTCTTCACCGAACCACTTCCACTTCCCGTCACTGAAACGCTCGTAAATTGTCGCCAATCGCCCGGCGAACCCCTCCAGTTTACGCCGCACCCGCGCGGCGCCATCGTACCTTTTCAGGAAAGCGTGATGACCACAAATCGCATAAGCAAGAGAGCGCGGGTGGGTTAGCTTGAGCTTAATGATTCCTTTCTCAAACATCTCACGAGCCAGTGCTCGCACGCCTTCCGTATGACCCAATTCCACCGCGCAGCCGAGTCCCCAAAGCGCGCGTCCCTGAGTGTCTTCACTGCCGACGTTATCGGTGAAGCGGCGCTCGTAATTCATAAAATTGTGAAAGCGTCCGCTGCTCATCTGGGCCAACTGCAGGAAACTCAGATAGGGTGTCACGAGTTGCAGCGCTGTTTCATCGGCGAATTGTTGATAATGCATCAGCGCCACCACCAACGCTCGCGCGACGTCATCAGTTGAATATCCACTGCGACGATCAGGAATGCCGTACGCGGCATGTTGAATGATGCCTGCGTCGTCAGTCAGCCGCAGGAGATGATCGAGTTTGATCTCCGGCAAGACGAGTCGAGAATAAGTCGGCACGGGTCGTGTTGGTCGACCGCCGGACAACGTTACCCGCTCGAAGAGATCAAGATAGCGCAGCGAAACCTCGGTCCAGGTCATCTGACGTCCGAACTCGTACGCTCGTTTGCGCATTTGATGTCGTTCCGCCTCGTTCTCGATCAAATCGTTGAGGGTGTTTGCCAAACCCTTTGCATCTCGAAAATCGAACAGACGCCCACGCCCTTCCGACAGCAGTTCTTCGGCATAGAGGTACGGGGTAGATACTACTGCCTTGCCCATACCCACCGCATAAGCAAGCGTGCCGCTCACGATTTGATCCCGTGAATGATACGGAGTGATGTAGATGTCAGAGGCCCCGATGAATTCACACAGCTCCTCAAAACTGACGTAACGATCGTGAAAGATCACATGCTGTTCAACGCCGAGTTCACGCGCACGCCGTTCCAGCGACACGCGGTATTCCTCACCCTGCCGCCGCTTGACTTCGGGATGTGTTGCTCCCAGGACGATATAAACTACTTCAGGATGCTTACTGACGATTTCAGGCAGGGCTTCTATTGCTAACTCGATGCCCTTGTTTCTATTGAGCAAACCGAATGTCAGAAGGACGAGACGACCTTCGACACCGAAATGATCCTTGTAATAGTTTGGATCAATAAAGGACACATCCGGAACGCCATGATGGACCAGACTAATTTTACGTTCGGAGATTCCGTAGACATCCTTGAGGATGGGTATAGCCAGGCTGTTCATGACGACCAGTCGATCCGAAAGGTCAGAAATGCGAATCAATGTCTCACGCTGCGAGTGAGTCGGTTCGGGAAGTGTCGTATGCAGGGTGGTAACTACAGGCTCACGCAGATTTTTTAGCAACTCAATAATATAGCGGCCGTCAGGCCCACCGAAAATTCCAAATTCGTGCTGCAGGCAGACAACATCTGCACCGGAAAAGTTGATGTATTCCGCCGCAAGTCGATAGTCGGCGAGATGATTCTGTCTGATCTCAAAAACAACCTCTTCCGGATACTGAAATTTGTCCGCTGAGTTCGTAATGGCAATCACACTTGCCTGAACGTTTTTGCTCGCCGCAGCCAGCGACCGTCTCAAATCCGCCGTAAAGGTGGCAATTCCACACTCACGCGGAGGATAAGTCCCTAACAGGCAAACCTTGGTTTTCTCTTCAGGGAGATCTGAATCTTTTCTTGCCAACTCCACTTAGTTACCTCTGGTTCTGATTAGTGCATGAAATCAACTCGAAAAATTTCACGCAATAATTTCGTCTTTCTATGTCGGATTGTTCCATTTTTCGGCGACGGCTGAAAACAAGACAGCCGCAATTTAGACTCTCTTTCTTGAGAAAGCTCGCTTAACCTCTTAGTATGCGGGCTTTGGAGCAGGATAAACAACCGGGGAAGACGATCCAGGCCATACTGGCTTGATCCGGGCTGGTTATATTGGCAGTTCGAAGGTGCTCTCCTCCCCAGGAATCGCCCCTCGCTCTCCGTGGCCGAACTCACAGATTGCGTTGCTAGTTTACGTTGGTCAACCGTGTAGGTGGAAAAAGGATCTGCGGTCTCCGCATCGCCCGACCCCCGAAAGGGATATTCACGTGATGAAATTGTTACAAATGAATGAAACCGTACCGGGAAACTGACGGCCAATAAGCGTCTTATGATCGTTGGCGAACCTAAAAAACTTGGAGGACGAGACCAACCCGATCCGAGCTTTCGATCCGCGCGTAGGGCTCGGAAGCTTGTCCGTCTTTTGGTCACACCGGACGGCTCTCTGTGATATACTCCGCCCGTCGAAAGCCAAAAATAAACGCCGGTCGCGCTTCTCGGTCGGATTTAGATTGAGAACGTCCTCCACAAACTGGGAAGAATGACTCCCGGTTTAGTTCCAAAAACCCAATACGCTTCAAAATGAAAATGCCCCCAGAGCATCGGGTACAGTTTTCCCAGAATGGCTACGAAGAGGGTTCTGTCCTTGTCGTCAACGACATTCCCGAGCAGCTGCAACTGATGAATGCCCTCTTGCGAAAAGCGGGATATTCAGTGCTCACTGCCGGCGACGGCCTCGAGGCTCTCGAACTCGCGAAACAGAACCATCCGGATCTGGTTATCAGCGATGTTTCGATGCCGCGGATGAATGGACTCGAGTTTTGCCGGCTCATTCGACAGGATACTCAAATGCGCTCGGTACCGATCCTGCTAATCAGCGCTCAACGAAAAGATACTGAGAGCGTGGTGGCCGGCCTGCAAGCCGGTGCGGATGATTACCTCGAGGTTCCTTTCGACTCGGCGAGGCTGGTAGCAAAAGTTTCACGGATGCTTGAACGTTCGCGTCTTGAGACCAACTATAGGGATCTGGTCGAGCATGCCAGCGACACCATCTTCACTCAGGACCTGGATGGCCGCCTGACAAACCTAAACACTGCCGGCGCTCATTTTCTAGGTCTGACACAACAAGAGGTAATTGGCACTTCTTTCATCGATGCGTTTCGCGTTCAAGCTCAAAACGGATCGTTTGAAGGTCTCTTTCGCGCTGATAAGAGCATGCAGGACTTCCGCAACCAGTTTATCGCCAAGAATGCGGCGGGGCAGGATCGGTGGCTCGATCTCGTAGTTTCGCCAATCAAGGATCGGCTTGGCGAGACCGTTGGTTTCAGAGGGTTAGCGCGGGATATTACGGAACGCAAACAGATAGAAATCGCTCTGCGTGATTCGGAAGAGCGGTATCGCACACTCTTCGAGTCAACCCCTCAACCAATTTGGGTCTACGACGAAGTCAGCCTCGCATTTCTAGCTGTAAACGACGCGGCGACAAAAACTTACGGATTTTCACGAGAAGAATTCCTTTCCCTGACAATCGACGGAATTCGCCTCAGCGAGGGAGCTCCGGCGCTGCTGATAAAGAGCCCAAATGGCAGCGGCGAGCCGGTGCTTTCCAGTCCCTGGCGACACCGGACTAAAGACGACAGAATCATTTATGTTGAAATGAATTCACATCCGGTGACCTTCAACCAAAGACCGGCACGTCTTGTAATCGTTAATGACGTGACCGAGCGAAAACTCCTGGATGAGCAGCAACGACGCATGCACGCTTCTTTGCAGCAGTCTGCAATGGAGTGGCGTCAGACCTTCAATGCGATTGACTTTCCTGTACTCATCCTGGATCTCTCAGGTCAAATCAAACGATCAAACGAAGCAGCAGAGTTCGTTGCCGGTCCTGTTGCCGAAGAGTTTACCGGAAAGAATATTGCCGAACTCGGAGAAGGTCAGCCCTGGAAAAAGGCAGCGGAATTGGTCGCCGAAATACAAGCGGAGGAAGCGTCAGTCTCTTCTGAAGTTACAGACGAGCTAACCGGAAAGACCTGGGCCATCACTCTCTATCTGCTTCATGAATTTGGCGCCTTCGGCGATAGAGCGATCCTTATAGCCCAGGATATTACAAAACGAACGCAGCTCGAAGCCTCGCTGCGGCAAAGCGAAATGATGTCATTGCTTGGCTCTCTCGTGGCCGGAGTAGCTCATGAAGTCAGAAATCCTCTGTTCGGGATCTCCTCCATTTTGGATGCCTTTGAAACGCGCTTCAGTGATCGGACGGATTATCTTCGCTATACAAACGTTCTGCGAGACGAAATTGGGCGGCTCACGGTATTGATGGAAGAGTTACTGGAGTATGGCAAACCCTTCCGTGGAGACCTGTTCCTCGTATCTCTTGATGACGTTATAGCCAAATCAGTGCGGGCCTGCTTGCCGGCGGCCGAAGTCGGCGGAGTGGCCCTGGTAAACGATTTTGCAGGTTCGCTGCCCCAGGTAATGGTTGACCGGCGGAGATTGTCGAAGGTCTTCGTCAATCTCATTGAGAATGCCATTCAGCACTCACCAGTCGGCGGCTCGGTCATTGTCGAAGGGCGGCAAACCTTTGAAGCGGGAAAAGAATGGGTGGAATGCGCTGTTCGGGATATGGGAGCGGGCATCCTAGCGCAGGATCTGCCACGAATTTTTGAGCCGTTTTTCTCAAAGCGCCGTGGCGGTACGGGCCTGGGACTCGCTATCGCACAGAGAATCATGGAAGAGCATGGCGGTAAACTAATAGCGGGTAACAGCCCCGAAGGCGGGGCTTGTATGACCACCCGATTTCCCTTACCTGACTCAGAGGAAGTTCGATAATGTCGCGGAATCGGATCCTGATAGTCGATGATGAACCGGGGGTGCGCTTTGGTATCCGCGAGTTTCTCGAGCTCCAGGGGTATGACATCGAAGAGGCTGAGAGCTGTCACGACGCGCAACAGATCTTTCGCAGTCTGCGCCCCGACGTGGTTATTGCAGACTATATGCTGCCAGACGGCACGGCCCTGGACCTGCTTCCTCGCCTTCGAGAAATCGACTCAGAGATTCCTCTCCTGATTCTAACTGCTCACGGATCAATCGATCTCGCCGTAAGGGCAATTAAGGAAGGAGCCGAACAGTTTCTGACCAAACCGTTGGAACTGCCGGCCTTGCATGTCATCCTTCAGCGTCTGCTGCAAAAGCAACGCAATCATCACAAGCAGCTCGCAAGTAAAACTCGCCAGGTTCGGCAAGCCATTGACCCCTTTATTGGGACCAGCACTGCAATCAGAGCGCTCGCAGAACAGGCCCGCAAAGTTTTGATGACGGAAAGTCCAGTTCTAATTCTCGGTGAGACCGGCACCGGCAAAGGCGTCCTCGCGCGATGGCTGCACGAGAACAGCCCGCGAGCAGATGAAGCATTTGTCGATCTCAATTGCGCTGGCCTTTCACGCGAATTGCTTGAAACAGAGCTATTCGGTCATGAAAAGGGTGCCTTTACCAGTGCCACCACCTCCAAACAGGGTCTCTTTGAAGTGGCGCATCGGGGCACAATTTTTCTGGATGAGATCGGTGACGTGGACCTCCAGATTCAACCGAAACTGTTGAAGGTTCTGGAAGAACAGCGCTTCAGGCGGGTTGGTGACGTTCGAGACCGTCAGGTCGACGTGCGATTGATCGCAGCCACTCATCAGGACCTCGGGGAACTCGTAAGAGAGAAGAGATTTCGCGATGATCTTTATTTCCGAGTCAGCACGATACCGCTCGCGTTTCCACCGCTGCGCGAGCGCATTCAGGACATACCAGTCCTGGCAGACTACATGCTGGAGAAGTTCATCGCGGACCTCGGTCGTGGTGAGATACGACTGGAACCGGACAGCATCAAGGCTCTTCAGTCTTATTCCTGGCCGGGGAATGTAAGAGAACTGCGTAACGTCATCGAACGCGCTGTCCTGCTGAGCGAACAGCCGAACATCAAGCTGAGAGACCTTCACTTTGACGGCCACAGTCAGTCACGTCACCTGACTTTGGATTCCAGCCTTACGCTACTGGACATGGAGAGGCAACACATCGAGAGAGTTTTGCGGGAAGAGTCTGGTCGCGTCGAAAAAACTGCAAAACGTCTGGGAATTCCTCGGAGTTCGTTGTATCAGAAGATCAAGAAACACCGGATCAACGTGTCCAAAGTCTAGAATTGGAGTCTGAATTCAAGAATGATATGCCAGCCGTTCCATCGCCAGAACACGACAACTCCCAGCTTATGGGCAATTTACTGTAACTGGCTCAGCAGTAATGCTTTGGCCCCTCATTTGCTCAAGATTCGGCGTGCCAATCTAGATGTAGCTCCTCAGGTACTCTTGTCCAGAGGAAATCCTGGCCGAAAGCCTTGAACCTTGCATTTGCCCCGCACGGTTCTGCTCAACAGCCTCCCACAATGTTCAAGGTTGCCGCCGATCGGGTGGCAGTCTTTGGTAAAAGGAGTAAACATGCCCTCAAGATATGCTTTGCGCAAAATAGTAATGCCGATGGCATTGTTTGCGCTTATAAGCCTTGCGTCATTTCAGGTAGCGAAGGCAGACAGCGCACACTTTGTTTTAAATGTGGGCAGTACTTTGCCAAGCCAAAACTACGGCACCTTGGATCTCCTGTTGGTCGGGAATTCGATTCAAGTAACGATTGCATTAAATGCGGGCAATCGAATAATCGAAACGGGACAAGGTGTCTCCATCGGATTTAATTCGAGCTTGTCGCCGAATCCAGCTGTTAACGTGACCGGACTACCGGCTGGCTATACATTTGACACGACTAGCCCTGGAGCGTTCGGTGCGGACGGGTTTGGCACCTTCGAATATGCGATTCATTCCAGTTTCGGAGCAGGTGACGCCGGTGCCGTATCTAGTATGGTATTCACTGTATCCCGTCAGAGCGGTGTCTTTGGATCGGTATTCGATCTCGTATCCAATTCAACCAATCCACCAGGCAGTATTCAGTCGCCATTCGCATTAGACATTTTCTGTACAAGCTGTAATGGCGGCCAGGGAGCAACCGGGTTTATCGGAACTACGACCCCGACAACCCCGCCGCAAAGCATCCCCGAACCCGCCAGTATGCTTCTCCTAGGTACAGGCTTGGCGGGAGCTGCTGCGGGAATTCGTCGGCGTCGCCGGGAATAGAACTTAACTTCGCTCAGTTGTGTCACGCCCCTTGCCCGAGGCGCGACACAACTGATTAACCATAACCGTTAGAGTGCGTTGCCGGTTTGTCGTCTCATACATTCGACAACGCCGTTGATTCGAACTAAACAGGAGCAAGATCAATGAAAAAACTCTTACTAATCCTGGCAATGGTAGTGATGGCAGGAGTTTCTGCCAAAGCTGCTAATGTCGGGCTTTCTCCGGGAGAGGCTTCGAGCTTAACCCACATAAGCTTTTCGGGCCCGCCTCCCCCACCAGCGTTAATCAACCAGGCTAATGGACGGTATACAGTGGCATGGGACGGCAGCGTCTCAGGTCCTGTGTCAGAGACCATCGGGATTGCGTTCGCCGCTCGCGGCGTTGCTGGCGATCACTTTATCGTCACAATTGCAAACGTGAATGAGAATCCATGGAATTTCTCAGTCAGTCTGAATGGTGGCGCGATGGGTGCCGGGCCAGTAAGTATCAACCAAGGCAGCAGCTTTACTTTCGATATCCTTCTGACTGCGCCGGTAACGAGTTTCGCGCTGACAGTCGGTGCGACAGTGCCAATCATTGGCGTTGACGGCCCAGACCGAACCGCGGAATTTGTGGTTACCTCAGTACCTGAACCGACCAGTATGTTCCTCTTGGGCACTGGGCTGGCTGGGCTGGGCGCCGCCCTGCGTCGTCGGATGCGGAAATAACCAATCTCCCGAAGTTCGCTACCGAAGCTACGTCTATCGGTGGATGAACACGAACCACAACGTACGCCGGTGCATGCACTAGGCTTGGCACCGGCAGAAAAACTCGCGGCGGTGAGTTAATTGATTGAAATGCCGCTCCAAAACCAACTCTGTAATAACGGCACCGTGTCGATTAGCTTCCCTTCGCAAATGAGGACCTGCGCGTTTCACCGTCAGACTATTAAGAATTGGTGTAACGCGCTGGGCTTTACCCGGCAGCCAGGAGTTGCCCTAGGTAAGTAGTGCTACTCGGAAGGCCGCCAGTCGGGTATATGACGGGCGGCCTGGGGAGATTCTTAATGTATAAGGAGCCAATGATCCTTCCGCTGGATATAGAAGGCAAGATCTACTCTATCCAGGACGAGAAGGGAAATACGATTGGAACAGGCACTCGTGAAGTTTGTGAGGTTTTGATGTTCATGATTACGAGAGCCCAGTCCAACTTGTCTCACAAGTCGTGCTCAAAGATTCCGCACCGGCCCAACGTGCGGGCTGCTATAGGAATATAGCAACAGGGCCGGGCAGCCAGCCGAATTCTGGCGATTGAATTTCAAATCCTGCCCTGGCCTCATCGGTACGAGCGACGCGCTGGAGGATTGGACGATGAGTGCAGTATGGAGTACCCGATTCGCGGAACCAGGCGAATGTCGATCATCTTCCGACCTTATCCATCCTCAACGCGCAGCATTTCCTTTTCCGACAACGACCATTGATTCTGTCCTCTCAGAGCGTAAGTGGTGCTCTGCGGAATCAATAGTATTCGTGAGACATCAAGCTGGACCAAGCAAGATCAGGCGTGAAGTGCTCCAATTGCCTCCGCTTCCGGGGATCGCTCAGAACGGAGCTACGTAGTCTTTTGCGGGCGTGGGTGGCGTTTCCAGAACTAACGGGCTTTTCGCCTCTTATTGATACCTCTGCGAAACGGTAGCAGTCCTAAGCAAGGGGCCCAATATCGGTTTGAGTGAAAACTAAGCCGCCGGATTGAAGAATTCATTGTTTTTTCTTAAAGCTGAGTCTTGCGCCCATATTGTTTAATTTGATATCAGCAGGTGCAGAACAAGAAACCCGGAGTGTTTACTGTCTGACTGAATAATCGTGAAGCAAACTCGATTGGGAAAGTTAAAGAAAGTCTCGGGCCGGCTCAAGAGAATGTTGAGCGGTCATCACGAGACCATCTCGCAGGAAGCACCAATGCTCCGCTTACTCGTTGTCGATGATGAAGAATCGATCTGTTTCTCGATGAGTGAGTACTTCTCCCTTCATGGGTTCAAAGTAGACACGGCACGGGACTTGGAAGAAGCCGAAGAGCTGATCGAAACTACCGCCTACGAAGTCGTCATCCAGGACCTGCGACTGGGAATGACGCGCAATCCCGACGGACTCGACATTATCAGACGAATTCAGGAACGCAACCCGTCCACCAGGATCATTATTCTCACCGCCTACGGCTCAACTGAGATGGAAGATGAGGCTCGGCGTTGTGGAGCTGATGCGTTTCTTAGAAAACCCAAACCACTCTCTCAAGTTGCGCAAGTGATTCAGGGACTGATTGAAGCTCCTCCGAAGCAGGCCGTCCGGTCCGCTTAGTTCTCCTTTGAAAACCAGGCCAACCCTTTCCTTCAGCTTTTCATTTTCTTCATCGTCATAAGTGCCCCCAAGTGATATGCGTTGTGATCCGCAATTAGGAGAGCCTCGCGAAGTATTGTCTGGCCATCGCCGTGAGGTATCTGGGCGAAGAGGTCTGTAGCGGGGCTCATAATCAGTTCTTCCACCTGTGACAGATCAAAAAGGAATGATTCGACAGTTTTCTTCCAGGCCGCCTCGTCTGCCTTACTTGTCGAGGAAGGCCAATAACCCTTTGGGAATTCGGGCGAAATATGTTGTGCGTTGCGACTGAACTCCAGAATGTCCCATTGTGCAATTCTCATGTGCTCGAGCACCTGCCAGGGGGTGTACGGCAAATTCCCGATCTTCGAATTCATCAGTGCCGGCGGAAAGCTGTCGACGGCTTTCCGAAAGTCGATGTGCGCACCACCGCCCAGCAAGAGATAGCGGATGTGCTCGCGCAGCGCTTTATCGTGATCAGACTTCACAGTCACAAGATTTCCCCCTTTGAATAAACATTGTCTTTGTAGCTGAGACTCGGTTGTTATCTCCGGCCGGGCATCTTCGCCTTTTAGCCGGGTTTAGAAGCGTAACGTCCGGTTCGCTCGAGATCGTTCATTGTGTAACCCGTATCAAAGAACTCGCGAGTCGGATCTACAGTGTCAACAGCGTAATCGAAAATGCGGCCGTCACTCCGCACATATACCGAGCTTCGTTGACCGTTCTGGTATTGCTCGAGAGTTACCAGGGCATACAAGTGTCCTATCGTACCCAGTGTCCCTGTGGGCAGGCGGGGAACAAACTCCTTGCCATTTGGCAAGCGGTAGATATTCCCCTCCAGTAGGATGCTTCTGCCGAAACGCTGGCCGCGTGAGAGGAAACCTTTTGGCAATCCGAACCGTTGTTTATTCCCGCGCGGCTGTTTTAGAGGTGCGCGGAGCTTCTTCGCTCCTGCCTTTTTCTCATGCGTGGGACCGGAAACGATCATAGCCCTGGCCGGAGATGACTCGGCCTGGCTATTTAGAGACCGGCGCCGGCTCTTTCGTTTGGGTCGGTCGACCAGACGTTTCATAATCCGTTTCGAGTGGCGAACCGCCCTGAACCCCTTGTCGAACTCGATCGCTCTCCTCAAACACCGACAGGCTCAGTTCAGACTGGCAGGGGTGCGGCGGCCGGGATTTCTTTCGGCTTCCAAAGGGCAAGTATGACTCCTGCGACTGCCGTTCCCACAAACTGATAGCCGATATTCAGTAAGTAAAGTCCGAGTTTGCGTTCTTCAAAAACAACGGTGGAGATTTGCGTCGTGACGATAAACCCCAGCCATAGCCAAAAGGCTGTTTGAATACCGTCAACGGCATTTTTCGCATGCGTGTATTGCACAAAGTGCGCCAGTATGTAAACCAAAACCAAAGATGAGACGAAGGCCATGAGGTATTCCTGTCCGTGACTTTGGCTTCCCACCTGGGCCAGCTTTTCGGGTGACCAGCCGATTAACTTGGTGAACTGATTACTGAAAACTAGCCCGTACCAAAGTCCGCCAATGAGGAAGTGGGCTATCGCCGCGACAAGCACTGCCGGGTAATTGATCTTCATTTACTCACTCCTTTGCTTTGGGGGTTTCCGGCGAGGAACAACGCATTTCAAAGCGGGCGATTGCCGGATTCAATCGCGTCGGCTGTTGCGCGTTCGCCAGGGGTGTTCGATGTTCGTGCGGATTCTATACGCTTAGGGCCTTTTGTCAATAATTTAAGGACAGAGTGGCCAAAGAGTTTTGGGAGGCAACCGCGACGATGACTCGGGGTCATCAATGAAAATCATGTGACTGAGCAGCCATAACCTGAAAGGAAAGCGGTCGCACGGTTTTGGCTTTTACAGATACTACATTGTCTTGATGTTGTAATGCGCCCTCGATTAACAGAAATGGGTGGTCTACCAGCACCAGGCGGTAGCGAGCAAAAAGTTGCGGCGTGACGATCACGTTGGCCACACCAGTTTCATCTTCCAGAGTCAGGAAGAAAAACCCTTTGGCTGTCCCGGGTCGTTGCCTAACGATGACCCACCCGGCAACGCGAACCGCACGGCCATTCCTCAGCTCTCGAATGTCAATGGCTCGAGTTACATCGAGCTTAATTAATTCTTCCCTATAAAGTGCTACGGGGTGACGGCCAATCGTGAGTCCGGTGCCGCGAAAATCTGCATCCATCCGTTCCGGTAAAGTCATGGGGAGCAGGGGAGAGCCGGCATCTGCCTCATGCAAATCTGCAAACAAAGATCCGGCCGGGCGTGCTACTCGAGCAATTTGCCATAAAGCATCGCGCCGATTTGTTCCCTTTTCAGATTTTGGTGTTGGGTCTTTGGCTTTCGGTCTTTGGCTTGGTTGAATAAAATTCAGCGCTCCCACCGCAGCCAATTTTCGCAATTCATCTTTTCGCAGTTCCGGAACCCGCTGATAGAAATCATCGATGCTCGCGAAAGGATTTTTTCTTCTTGCCGCTTCGATTGCTTTTCCCGATTGTTCACTAAGGCCCTTCACGTATCGCAAACCGAGACGAAGAACGAGACTCGGGGACACGGGGATGGGGAGATGCGGGGACACGGAGACGCGGGGACACGGGGAAGGGGGGACACGGGGAAACGGGGAAACGGAGATGGGGTGACTCGGCGACTCCTCTCCGTTTCGCGTCTCCGCTTCCCCGTGTCCCCGCTTCTCCCCTTCCCCGTGTCCCCGTTTCCCCCCATCTCCGCTTCCTCGCGTCCCCGCTTCCCCGTGTCCCCGCGTCTCCGGGTCATCCGTCTCAATCGTACAAAGCCAATCAGAGCGCGTGACGTCAATGGGTCGTATCTTCAGACCATGTCGTTGGGCGTCTTTAATAAGAGTAAATGGTTGATAAAAACCCATCGGCTGATTGTTCAGGATTGCTGCTGTGAATGCCGCCAGGTAGTTACATTTCAAATAGGCGCTTGCATAGGCAAGCAAAGCAAAGCTTGCGGCATGTGATTCGGGAAAGCCATAGAGCGCGAAGGAAGTTATTGATTGCACGATTTCATCCTGCGCTTTGCCTGTAATTCCGTTGCGGGCCATCCCCTGGCGTAACTTCACTTCCACATCTTTCATGCGCGCCTCTGATCGCTTGAAGCCGAACGCGCGGCGCAGTTCCTCTGCTTCACCTCCTGAAAAACCCGCGCAGATCATGGCCATCTTTAACAGTTGCTCCTGAAACAATGGCACTCCCAGGGTGCGTTTCAAGACCGGTTCGAGTAATGGGTGTGGATACACAACCGGCTCACGACCCTGACGTCGTTTGAGAAATGGGTGGACCATATTGCCGACAATCGGACCGGGACGGATGATCGCAACCTGCACCACAATGTCATAAAACCTCTGTGGTCGCAGACGCGGCAGACAGGACATTTGTGCCCGGCTCTCAACCTGAAACATTCCGATCGTGTCTGCTTTCTGCAGGGCGGCATAAACAAGCGGGTCATCCGGCGGTAAATGCGCCAGATCTACTTCTTCACGATAAGCATCGCGGATTAATTTTATTGAATCCTCAAGTACGGCCATCATTCCTAAACCCAATAGATCCACCTTGACGATGCCCATGTCGGCGCAATCTTCCTTGTCCCACTGGACCACTACGCGGCCCGGCATCGCTGCCTGCTCCAATGGCACAACGGAATCAAGTTGATCCTGGCAGATCACCAGGCCGCCGGAATGCTGGCCCAGATGACGCGGTAAATCGAGTACTGCCTGATAAAGCTGAAAAAACTTTTTGATGCGTTGGTCCCGCAGATCCAATCCAGCCTCACGAAATTGTCGTTCAGTTGAGTCGTTGGGATCTTTCCACTCCCAGGTATGCACTAAACCGGAAAGCCGGCTGAGAGTTTCTTCCTCGAACCCCAAAACCTTGCCGACTTCACGTGCTGCCGATCGACCGCGATAAGTAATGACATTGGCTGTCATGGCGGCGCCGAGTTTGCCGTACCGCTGATAAACGTATTGAATGGCCCGTTCACGCTGGTCACCGCTGGGAAGATCCAGATCAATGTCCGGCCATTCCCCTCGCTCTTCGGAAAGAAATCGTTCAAACAACAACTCCATACCCACCGGATCGACGGCAGTGATCCCCAGCGAGTAACAAACGGCGCTGTTGGCTGCTGAGCCTCGACCCTGTACGAGAATACCCTCGCGGCGGCAGAACTGAATGATGTCCCAGACGATTAGAAAATAGCCTTCCAGCTTTAACTTCTCGATTAGTTTTAGTTCACGTTCGATCTGTTGTCGGGCGCCTTCATAAGTAGGCGAACCATTACGCCCCGTGTAGCGCAGACGCGCGCCTTCGTCAGTGCGTTGACGCAGGAACGAGGCCATCGTCTGGCCCGCGGGAACGGGATATTTAGGAAATTCGTAGCCCAGATCTTCGAGCGTGAATTCCAGGCGCGAGGAAAGCTCGAGGGTGTTCGCAATCGCCTCGGGTAAATCCGCAAAAATCTCGATCATTGTTCCTGGTGGTTTCAGATACGTTTCGGAATTTCCGGCCAGCAACCGGCCGGCGTTTTCCAGCCGCACATGGTTTCTTAGACAGGTGAAGACATCTGCGATTTCGCGCTGAAACAGACTGGCGTAACAAACGCCATTGGTAGCCAGCAAAGGCAATCGATGGCGCCGGGCCAGATCGATGACGGCTTGGTTACGTACTTCTTCGTGACGAGTGAAATGGCGTTGTAACTCAGCATAAACATTTCCCTTACCAAACGTATCAACCAACCAGTCTGCAATACCTTGCATTTTCTCTTTGTCACCCCTTCCCCGTGTCTCCCAGTCTCCTGCTAATGGTCCATCTCCACCTCCCGTCAAGCAAATTAAACCGTCGGCATGCGCAGCCAGCTCTGCCGTCGTGACGGCGCACTCACCGGGTTTTGCGTACTTCGGCACACGCAGTTTCATAACAGTTATCAACCGGCAGAGATTTTGATAACCAGTTCGATTACGAGCCAGCACAGGTATCGTTATAACAGACTGTCCAAAGTCCTGACTTCGACATTGGACATTGGACATTGGACGTTGGACTTTTACAGTGATTTCCGCTCCAATATGCGCCTTGATACCGGTCTTTTTGGCCGCCAGATGAAACCGCGCCGCCCCGTAGACTCCATCACGATCGAGGAGGGCCATGGCGGGCATCTCATGCGCCGCACAGGCAGCGATTAATTGTTCAGGCACAGATGCCCCTTCAAGAAAGCTGAATGCTGATCGGGCATGTAACTCAATGTACTCAGACATAAATACCTTCGCATTTTTTCGTGTGTTTTAGTGGATCGGATTTCCATGGTCCAAAAAAATGATCCACGAACTCACACGAACATTTCTAAAAATCAATCAGTCATACGTTCCTTCCACAAACCAGCTGCCATCTCCTAATTCGCGATAAATCCGATAAAGTGCATGACCCCTTTCTCCGCCTGGGGAAATTGAGTGATTTTCTATGGCCACGTCCCATTCATCTCGCGCCCAACGATCTGAACGCCACCAGTTTCCGGTGGTGCGCCAGGGACCGGAAACGCTGACGACTTTGCCGTGCACACTTCGATTTTGTCCCCAGGCACTAAGTTCAGTTGGAATCCCCCGCGGGGTTTGCACCAGCGCTCGCAATGGCGGCCTGTAGACACGAAAGCCCTGCAAGGATTGCCGATTGCCGATTGCCGATTGCCGATTTTTTTTTGTCTTCTTGAGATTCAGAGTAAAGCGTTTTACTTGAAAAGCATCCGGTCGATGCGTGTTCAATATTTCGGGTGAACCAACGTTGTCGCTGCCGAGCAGTTTTGTCAGGCGCGCTAAGGTCAGCTCGAGCTTTTCCGGTTCCGGCGCCAGGGGAATAAACAAGCCACTCTGCAAGACCCGAGGTTTGACCGGTTCACATTTGATGGTGATGGCCAGGACGGCTGATCCGGGCGGGTGCATCTCCGTATCAAGCAGCAACAGGCGCAGAAAAACTCGCGGGTCGCGCATTGGCTGAGGCAGACTCAGCCGGCGCTCATGGACCGCGCCATTTTCCAGTTTTAAAGAAAGACTTACCTCATTGGTAGCCAGAGCATACGCATGCAGGTTGGCGCAAATCTGATTTAAGAGTCGCGCCAGCAGAAACGACAGCGGTTCGAGTTGGCTGATCGGGTGGTCCAACTCAATGGAACTTTCAAAACGGGGCGCTGCTTGTGTGAGTTTGAGATTACGATCTATTTTGCCACTGGCGAGTTGATGCAGTTTTACTCCCGCCTGGCCGAATCGTTCGGAAACAGGAGCAAGGGGCAGTGCCGCAAACTCACGAAAGGTCCGTATGCCCCAAAGTCTTAATGTCTCGAGAATTTCTTCAACCTCACGACCTTCTAAACTCAAATGTCCAACGTTCAGGGATTTACTCGATGGCGAGTCTTTAGCCTGCGAGTTGGGCGCAAGAGTCACATTTGAGGTTACCCTGAGCCGTTCGATCGGTAATTCACCGAGACAAGTGAGTTCTTCGCCCGGCGAGATAAAGGTTATGCCGGTAAAAAAGTGGGCAGCATAAATTGCTGCATCAGGATTTTTTGCAAGAGCTACATTCACCTTGCAACCCAGGCCGCCGGCCGTTGTCGGTTCGCTGGCACGTTTCGCGATTTCATTCGCTAATCCATACGCGGATCCGAAAAGAAGTTCACAGCCTTCCACATCAATAACCACGGTATTAAGGGCAGTTTCTTCTACCAACGGCGAAAACCCGTAGGCAAATTCCTTCAATGAAACGTTTGGGGGGATAGCTTGCCCATGAACACACGCAAACATGCCTAACTTTCTCAGCTAAGGAAAATTTAAAGCTCCCGAAGATTAGCGAAAATCATCGAAAATTGTCAAGGGGTTTAACCGCAGATTAACGCGGATAACGCGGATCAGAACGATCCGAAGATTCAAAGCTTCATACGAAAAGCTCTATCCACTCCTTTTGGTTCTGATCTGCGTAAACAAGTGACAATTGTTCTTGAGCAGGTTTTTTGCGAGTAAACAAATCGATCCACAAAATCACACGAACCGAAAAACAAAAAGTCACACGAAATGTTCCTCTATTTTATTTCGTGTGATTTCGTGGATCATGTCTTAGGTTTGGTTGCGGCTCTGCTGCGCTGTGGTTTCCGCGTTAATCTGCGGCTAACTCAAATCAGCAAACTCGAAGGTCAGGCTGTAAATCGGATGTTGCAAGAGCGTGGCTGGGTGGGTTTTAAACGCTCTGCCATAATGGAATTGCCACGCAAGAGATTTGCATGCGTGACGGGAGGATTCTTTTTTACCGGCTGCCTTGTAGAAGCCAAAATCGACTTTGAAGCTATGCCTGCCACCGGGATCACATTTCCCTCACTCACTGTCGACCAGACAGATTCTTTCCTTCCCAAAGCCAAAGTCAATGAAGCACAAGAGCGCACACACGAGTCCTGGGCAATCACGACCAGGGCCGTAGGCGTGTTTTCCACCACGCGTCTGAACCTATGCCACCATGAAGTTATTATGCGACGCGCTTCTTTTGCCTGAACATCCCCCAGGTCCAGGAAAACTAGTCCGAAACCTCCACCATGCAAAAGCAGATCGACTGCTTTGAATGAATGTTCAAGATTTCCGCCACAACGTATCCAGAGTAAACGGTCCAACTCAACAGCGGCATTAACTGCCGAGCTGAGATCAAGGACATCATTTGTGTCTACCAGGGCACAAACTTCGTCGTGAGTAGTGGCCTGGGCCAGTGCAGAAAGCATTAGACCGGTACGGCCTGACGACTCCGGACCAAAGATTTCAGTGATCGCTCCCCGCGGAAACCCCTCAACAAGATCATCTACAGCCGGAATACCTGTTGAAAGCACTTCTGCATAGTGGCGATCGTTTAGCTTAAAAACATCCTCACCGAATTTTGTTGTGAGCTGAGATTCGATGGCGGCTTTAGATAATGCAAGTCTCATAACTTAACTCCAGAATATTAGCAACAGATACACGCGGATAACGCGGATCCGGAGAACAAATAAATAGTTGGGAAGCTTACGAATGACAACTACGTTTACTTTTCCTGGTTCTGATCCGTGGCATCCGCGTTAATCTGCGGCTTAATTCCCTTCACAAACTTCTACCGCAATCAGTACTGGCCTGCGTCTCTGCGAACATTCTGGTACTCTGGCTCTACAAAACAAGCCCGGGTAAACATGCCACGCAAAACTTCACAAAGTTCAGCGGCCGATCTGCTGCCTGAACAACTTACCTTGCCTGCTCTCAAAGAAGCAGCGGCCGACTGCCAGGCCTGCGATCTCTGGAAACTAGGCACGCAAACGGTATTTGGCGAAGGCCGGCGCCGCGCAGCTGTGATGTTCGTCGGTGAACAACCGGGCAACGAAGAAGACCTGACAGGCAAACCGTTCGTTGGACCTGCCGGAAGACTGCTTGATCAGGCTCTGGAAGAAGCCGGCATTGACCGCTCGCAAACCTACGTCACCAATGTTGTCAAACACTTCAAATGGGAACCGCGTGGTAAACGGCGCATTCACAAAAAGCCAAATGCTCAGGAGATTGCTGCCTGCCGTCCCTGGCTCGAGGCCGAGATTGCTGTAATCAAACCCAAAGTAATCGTGGCCCTTGGTGCGACTGCCGCCCAGGCCTTACTCGGACCCAAATTTCGGGTCACTAAACAACGTGGACAGTTTATTGAATCGACGCTTGCGCCTTACGTGATGGCTACCGTGCATCCCTCATCAATTTTGCGCGCTCCTGATGATGAAACCCGCCGCCTCGAACACCGTCGCTTTGTCGACGATCTGAAAAAGCTCGCCCGGGTAATCAAGGAACCCAAAAAAATCTGCCGCAGATTAACGCGGATACCGCAGATCAGAACATTGGCGAATTAAGCCGCAGTTTTCATTGAATTCTTAACCCTCTTCGGTTCTGATCCGCGTAATCAGCGTTAATCTGCGGCTAAAACTTCCTTTAAAGCTTGACCGTATCTGAGTTGTTCGTTAATATTCGCTTACTTTCGTTTACAGCCAAAAATTAGCATAAGTAGGATGGTTAGTACAAGAGAGGAGGTGGATATGCCAGTAAGTCCTCGGCAAAAACAGGTCTATGAATTCATCTGCCGATTTATTGAGGTGAATAAACAGCCGCCAACAATCGCAGAGATTGGCAGGCAATTCAAAATGAGTTCTTCGGCAAGCGTCCACAGTATTTTGTCGGCGCTGGAACAGGAAGGGTTAATCAAGCGCATTCCCAACGTCAGCCGGGGCATTGAAATCATCCGGCAAGAGCCCTCCGGTAATGAAGCCGAACTACCTTTGCTGGGGCTGGTTGCTGCCGGTCAACCGATCGAAGCAGTGCTCACTCATCAAGCCGTCTCCGTCCCTCGGGACATGATCGGCCGTGGAAGAATGTTTGCTCTGCAAGTTCGCGGCGATTCAATGATTGATGAGAACATTCAGGACGGGGATGTGATTATCGTTGCCTCGCAACAGACCGCTGAGAACGGCCAGGTAGTTGTGGCGTTAATCGATGGCAGCTATGCCACGGTGAAAAAGTTTTATCGCGAACCGGACTTCATTCGACTCGAACCGGCCAATCCTCAGTTCAAACCGATCTTCATCAAAACACCTGAGCGGTTGCAGATTCAGGGCGTCGTACGCGGCCTGATCCGTAAATATGGGCAGACGACGATTAACGCAATTTAGCTTTAAGAGGCGAGAGCCATGGCTGCTCCGGAAGAGTGCGATCTTGCTGACACGGAATCCGAAGTTGTTTTTCTCGGATTTGCCCTGAGTGAATGTACAGTCCGGGTGAATGCGGAATCAGTCAGATACCTTCGCGCGGTACACAGAACGGCACTGGAACTCGCGGTACAAAATCGTTTTGGATCGGAAATTGGCGGGTTCTGGCTGACCCGGGAACAGATCACGCAGCTCAGATCGCTTTCCGAGTATTATCCGGCAAATGAAGCGCCACTAGTTACCCAAGTGATCGAGGCTTATCTCGACGGCCAACTCAACACGCCAGATGAGTAATGCCTTCCTTCACCCGGCGGAGTGCTCATCCACCGAACGCAAGCTAACAGCTTGCGTTACCTCTTTCTTTCTGCGCAACACAATCAATCCAATCCCCAACATGATCATTGCGCCCCCGGCAAGTGTGCGCCAGTTTAACTCTTCACTCAACACCAGCATGCCCAGAGTCACGGCGACGATTGGCGTGACGAGAGCAATTAACATAGTCTTGGTTACGTCCATGTTATGCACCAACCAGTAATACAACAGGAACGCCACGACGGATCCGATAATCGCCAGATAAAACAGTGCCACAACAGCCATCGTGGTCCAGTGATAATGGAACGGGTTTCCTTCCAAAGGAATGCCCACCACTAACAGCGGTACGAGTCCACAAACCATCTGCCCCGCCGCGATGATTGCCGGATCGAGATTTGTGCCTTTGGCCTTTAAGAGCACATTCGAATAGGCCACACAGATTGAACTCAAGACAAGGGCCCCACTGCCAGCGAGTGCTTGGTTCCCTGAAACGGCCAACTGATTAGAGAAAATCACGGCAACCCCGGCGACTCCCATCAACACACCAACAACTTTGGCGGGGGTCATTCGCTCGCCGGGCAGATAGAAGTGAGCTATGACCAGCCCAAACGCAGGTATTGTCGCCTGGAGAAGGGCTGCGAGGCCTGAGGAAATGTACTGCTCGCCCCAGAACAGCAACCCGTAGTTCAGGCTGAAGGAAAGCACTCCGGTAACAGCGAGGAGCACCCAATCGCTGCGATTGCGAGGCAAGCGCTGGCGCCGAATGGCTATAAGACAAAAGAGGATCGCTGCGGCAATGACAAACCTGATGCCGGCAAACGTGAGGGGAGGGAGATCTGCAAGACCTAACTTGATGAACAGCCAGGTCGAACCCCAGATGCAACAAAGCAGCAACCAAACCAGACGCGACTTCATTCCCCGCCCCGGTTCACTGCAAATTTACCCCGAACGGATTCAGCCACAGATTCACGCAGAGACACGCGGATAGAAATCTCGCATTGCGGATGTCGGATTGCGAACCTGGACCTTCGACAGCTTTCCAATGCCAGGTTCGCAATTCACAATTGGCACTCCTTCCGAGTTCATCTGCGTTCATCTGTGGCCGAAATACTCCGCTAAAATTCTACGCAGACGGATGGTCTAGCTTTATGATACCGAACGCTGCCCCCTGCGGATCTTGAATTATCGCAAAGCGACCCGTTCCGGGAATGTCCATTGGAGGCGCACAAACCTTCCCCCCCAACTCGGTTGCCTTCTGCGCCTTGGCGTCCGTATCGTCCACGGCGAAGTACACCAGCCAATGCGGCGGCACATTTCCCATTTCCGGCGGCGGTGTGTACATCCCTCCGGCTGGTCGATCGCCGTTCATGAACGAGGTGTAGGTCATCGGGCCCATCTGCTGAACGTTCTTCCCCCAACCAAACAGCCCACTATAAAAGTCTCCGGCCTTTGCCGTATCTTTGGTGGCCAATTCGTTCCAACAAAACGAATTGGGCACGTTGGCGACGCCGGCGCCCGCATGTCTTCCGGCCTGCCAGAGTGCGAATACCGCGCCGGTTGGATCTTGAATAACCGACATCCTGCCGACGTCCATTACATCGAATGGATCCTTTAACACCGTGCCGCCGAGGTTTTTAGCCTTGGCAGTCGTTTCGTCGACGTTTGCTACTGAGACATACGAAAGCCAGTGTGGTGGAACGCCCTGGGCAGTCATTTCTTTGTCCATCTTGTAAAGCCCACCGACGTCCTTGCCATCACGTTTAAGCATCGTATAGACCATGTCAGGGCCAACGGGACTATCATTGAATCCCCAGCCAAAGAGTCCGGCGTAAAATTTCTTTCCCGCTTCACCATCGGTTGTCCCCAATTCAACCCAACAAAATGTGCCGGGCGCATATGTCGGGTTTTCCTGCATTCTTGCTTCAGTCATTGCTACTGTCTCCTTCAGTTATACGTTCATCTTTCACAAGCAACGGCAATCGTGACGTCGCATTTCGTCGAGCTTCGCAGAGTGGCTATTCTGGCGGTCTAAACCGCGGACATTTTTTCGCAGTACTCAAGTTTACCTCGCAGAAAATCCTGTTCGGAATGCAGCGTTGTCAGATCGAGTGCTTTCCTCAGATGTGCCGACGCCGCTTGAAAGTTTCCCAGCTCAATTTGAAACTCCGCCAGTACTGCGTACAACAAATAGTAGGCCTCGAGCGATCGGGTATTCTCCATTTGGGTCACGGACACTAGTCCGGCCTCAGCGCCATGCACCTTCGAGACCGCAACAGCGCGATTGAGCGCCACCACTGGCGAAGGATTGATCGCGTTCAGCAAGTCGTACAGCGAAAGAATCTTGCGCCAGTCAGTGGCCTCGTAACTATCGGCCAAACAGTGACAGGCGGCAATTCCTGCCTGAAGGTGAAAATCCGAAAGCTCCGTTCCGGCGGCGGATTGGTTCAGATAAAACAGGCCCCACTCGATCATGGTCTTGTTCCATCGCGAGCGATCCTGATCCTGGAGCAGCAGCATGTTCCCGTGATCACCCAATCGCGCGGGGAAACGAGATGCCTGGAACAACATCAGCGCATGAAGCGCGTTACTCTTTGGGGTGTTGCACGACGGATGGGCTAACAGAAGTTCTGAAAGCCTCAGAGCCTCAGCGCTTAAATCCCAGCGAATTAGTTCGGGTCCGTGTGAAGCATTGTAGCCTTCATTGAAGAGCAAATACAGAACCTGGAGCACCGAATCCAGCCGCTCTGACAATTCGGGACCGGAAGGTATTTCGAAAGGCACGCGGGCATCGCGCAAAGTCTGTCTCGCCCGGCTTAGTCGTTTCGCGATCGTCTCTTCTTTGGCAAGAAACGACCTCGAAATCTCCGCAACGCCCAAGCCGCAAAGTGTTTTGAGAGTCAACCCTATTTGCGATTCAGGGGAGAGGACCGGATGACAACAAGCAAAGATCATCCGCAGTTGATCGTCTTTTACCTCCTCGGGCGCAAAAAGTTCGGCTGCGAATGACTGTTCATTTGAGCGGCGAAGCTGTTCGCCGACCTCATTCTCTTTTCTTTGGACCAGGGTCTGTTTTCTCAGAATGTCGAGAGCTCGGTTTTTCGCAACCTGCATTATCCAGCCAGAGGGATTACCAGGCACTTTGCCGTAAGACCATTGCTGCAATGCCTTGAGCATTGCATCCTGGACGACGTCCTCGGCCAGATCGATATTGTCTAACCCGAAGATCCGCGTCAGCGTCGATACCATCCGGCCGGCTTCGAGGCGGAAGAAGTTGTCGACTAACTGCGTGGGCTCGCCACCGTTCGAATTCGTGGGCCCGCCACCGTTCGAATTCGGCAATGAAACATCTGAGCTTCTGGAATCCGTGATCATCACTGGCTTTAATAATCAAGCCGGTTCAACACTGGGAATTGGAGCAATTTGCCTCACCTCTAAGCCGCCACCGGATTCGAAAATTGGGCATCCCTTCGCTATTTCTGTAGCTTCAACAAGATCTCGGGCTTTGATAATGAAATATCCGCCCACAGTCTCTTTTGATTCGGCGAAAGGTCCGTCGGTGACAATCGCGCCGCTCGTGCCGGAAAGGACCCTGCCAGTTTCTTCCAGGGGTTCTCCAGCTTCGTAGACTCCTTTTTTCCGCAGTCCTTCAATCCAATCAAGATACTTTTGGATTGTCCGTCCGTATTCGCTGGGTGAAAAATCCCTATCGGCTTTACCGCCGCGCAAAATCAACATAAACCTGGTTTCTGAAGATAAATCTGGCATTTGTCAGCCTCCGTTGAACTGTTGGTGTGAAGCGGTTATACGAAAAAGCCGGTCGACTCGTTCATTGACGTTTTTTAGTAATGACCGCCTCCACACCAATGACGAAAGCATTGTCTCAAAATGGACAATTGTCGATGCTGGAATTTTGGATGATTTGTAGGAATCGTAGTCGAAAGATGGAATACTTCTTCGCCAACTTGAGCTCTTGGCGACAAGCAAGCGCACAAAAACGAAATGCGCTACCTCCAGCAAGCTGAAGGTAGCGCAATCCGTTGTCCTATAAATCGCCGAAGCTCTTTATAGGCTGGCAGCAAGAGCATGTACACACCCAAGCTGCCGAATTTGTATCCCGACAATCAACTGGCGGTCAGCTAACTCCCGGTCAGCACGCGATTTGTTTTCACAATTCTCGCATTCTTGCGAATGCGGTGCCGTTAGGTTTTTGTTCTGGTGGCTTTTCCTCCACCGCCGGTTACGCTCCGGCAACGAAGCTCAACTTTCGTTGAACCACTTCGCCCCTCTCGGCGGGTCCTCTCCAAGAGGTGCTACTCGTTTTGATCCGAGTAGCTCGAGAAAGTCTCGCAACTTTCTCTAGCTAAGCCTTTCGGCTCCGACTTAGAGCGTCAATAGAACCAACAGCCGCCTGTTTATTCTCTCGCTCGGGCGTCACCGCACCGATTGCCGATCCCTTCGTCGGTCTCGAAAGCCGTAACCTTCGTGACATGCGCTTTATACTCTGAAGCAATTTTTAGATCAAATTTTTCTGTGTTTTATTTTTTCTGGTCGCAAGAGATTTGCTCCAGAGCAGTTCTGATGGCCTGTTGCACCATCAATTCCTCTTCTTCGCTCTTGTATTTGTTACGCGGCCAGAAAAAACCTTTCAAGCCATCCTTTTTTCTTCTGGGTACAATGTGAGCGTGTAAGTGAGGCACACTTTGGCTAACACGGTTGTTCATTGCTATGAACGAACCGTCCGCTGCCATGGCTGACTCGACCGCTCGAGTCAACAATTGGACATTCTTAAAATAAGGACCAACCAAATCGGGAGGAAGATCTGATAACGTCTCAAAATGCTGTTTTGGCACCAGGAGGCAATGACCTGGAAACAGCGGCCGATGATCAAGAAAAGCCAGCGACTTCTGATCCTCAAACACTATCGTTGCCGAAAGCGTGCCATCAACGACGCGACAAAATACACAGTTGAAGTGTGTGTCGCTCAGAAATCCGCCTCCCAATTTCCGCTAGTTCGGTTGGCCGAGGATCTCATCAAAACCCGGGCGGATGAAATCCCTGGCAGCCGGAAACTTCCTTTCGGTGCGGCGGCGCAGTTGCTCGAGTTGCATGATGAACGGAACAATTAGTTGCGCCCTTTCCGGCAAACAAATCTGAATGATTCGCCAGGCACTGATTGAACGATCAATACCAATCAGGGCCACCTTGGCCGAACCATCGGAATCTCTCGGAAACTCATCGTCCTCTGGATCTGCGGTTTCATCATCCAGAGATGACAGCGCCCGCATCGTCTTAACGGCGATCTGGTATTGGTACCACTGGATGACCTCACGAGCTTCCTCCAATCGTTCGGTTTGCTCCGTGTCACTTTCTGACGGATCGTCGCTAACCGAAATGATTTGATCAAACTCCCTAAACCACTGGCTAACGGCGTTAGCGTACGCTTTACCAGCTCTGGCCAAACGACTTTGTCCTGTCCGATCTCGTCTTTTTACGCGACTGGTTTCTGCTTCTTCAGTCGCCTGGCTGAGGTCAATACCGGCTTCCTCTGCCCACTTGGTTATGAGTTCCCGGGTTTCCTGAAAAACTGAGGCGAGTTTACGCCAGAAAGCTTCGTTGTTCAGATCTCGGCTTTCCGGAGAGTCGTCCTCGTCCTCTTTTTCTTGTGCATACACCAGGCACCTGGTTGTGAAGGGGCAGCGTTCGCACCAACGATCGCAGTAGTTGTAAATGCCGGAAATGAAGTTCGGGTTACCGGCCAATTCGGTGAGGTTTGTTCTTCGCATGATTTTTCTCCTTGGATGAGGATTTAAGGTGGCCACATTGTAATGTAGTATTCGTGCTGTGAAAACAGCTGCGCGTGAGTTTAGAGCCGTGGTTAAGGCTCTTGAAAAAAATGGCCTGTTGCTGCAAACAGATCCTTCACTGCCCAACGCAGCAAGTCTGTTAGCCGCCGGGCCAATTCGCGGTTCATGGTGGGTTCACCCGCGGGCGAATGAAATCTTCATCGGATTAAACCAACTCGCCGATCACGAGGATATATTGTTCACAAAACTCGTGTCGGGAAAAGTCACTCTCATTCATCGAAGGCTGTGGCCAGATTTTCTTTCAATCGCCACTACCCGTGAGGCTTGGCAAAAGCGTGGTTTATCGCCAGGGGCCAGATATTTGCTTCGCACTATTGACCAGGAAGGAATGTTGCGCAGCAACGAAACTCAGTGGCCCAAACGACTTGAGCCTGCAAAGCTCGGAGCCGCCGCCCGAGAGTTGGAGACACGCTTGCTGATTCATTCCGAAGAGTTTCACACAAAGAAGGGCGCGCATGCGAAATTGCTCGAAGGGTGGACCCATTGGGCGGAGCATGTTTCCCTGGACAGCGTTCTGCCACCGCCTGCGGAAGCGAAGCAGGCATTCGAGAAACTACTGGCTAAATTAAACGAAGCCTACGGAGGAAAAGGCCGATTGCCCTGGGAGTAATGACTCCTTTCTTGAATTGTACAAAGCCACTCGATGCAGCCCAGATATAGTCTAGCTAAAGCAGCAGTTCTCTTGTGTTGGATGGTCTCGGCCTCGACGGCGGCGGCGCAAATAACCACTGCGGGCCGCTCGAAGGAATCGAACAAATCTGTCAACTATGGTTTTGTTAGTCCGAACACGAGCAACGATCTCAAGCTTGAAGACGCAATCAAAAACTTGTCGTCGAGTGCAGAGGCGAATCTGATCAGGAAAACCAGTGACCTCGGGTGCCGGATGCGGAAACGCGTGCGCATCTGGAAAGCTGTCGGCTCATGGAGTGACGGGGCGGAACACTCAATCCTGCTTCGGATGGATGCGGACGAATCAACCATGCGCTATCTGGTTGCCCGGTTAGGGCGCGATGCGCACCAGAAGGCCGTTCTTTACTTTCATAGAAGACGCGGAGGGCCGGCCACGCTATACATTCTTTATCCAGGTCAGGAGATGCGTGGTCTTCGCACTCTGGCAATGGGCCTGGACCATGCCGGGGTAAGTTTTCGCACTCTGGTACCGCTGAAACGAACGACAGTAATTTATGTGGTGGATACCAAAGGCGAACTGGGACCTAGACTTCGGGTGGCTGCAAAGCGCCTGCGAGCAACGGTCGTTTCCCAGGAAGGAAATGCCGAGTTTATTGGCGACGAAGTCGACCAGGGGAAAGGCGATGCGGCGTTTAAGAAAGAAATCGTGAAGTACGAAGCGGCTCATCCGCCGCTGCCGGCAACCTGTCAAAAGATCAAGCAGAAAAGACAAAACTAGCCGCAGATTAACGCAGATAACGCTGATCAGATTTGCAGGTATTACAAAGGAGAGTCTTGCTTATTTTTGCGTCTGGAGAGTCTCGCTTATTATTTCGTCTGATCCCTGTAATCCGCGTTAATCTGCGGCTAATTCGTCTTCCTGCGTCCGGGGCGCACGGCATTCGTAAATGCCTTCGTGCTAAGCGTATTCAAGACCTCACTCTTTCTCACCCAGCCTCTGCGCGCGATCCCGACTCCAAACTTCACATTATTCAGCGCGCCCGTTGAATGAGCATCAACCGAAATCACAAACTTGATCTTTCGCTTCCGAGCTTCTCGTATCCAGCGCGGTTCCATATCCAGTCGAAAGGGATCCCCATTGATCTCGATCGCTGCTTGCGACTGGGCTATCACGTCAAGCACTTGTTCGACGTCGCATTCAGACGGCGGTCGTCTTTGAATTAATCGGCCAAGTGCGTGTCCCCAGATCTTGAAGACCGGCTGGCGCATTGCCGTAACCAGGCGGCGGGTCATTTTCTCTGCATCCATTTTGTAGCGCGAGTGAATGCTTGCCACGATTACGTCAAATTGCTCCAGGATTTGATCCGGATAATCAAGCGAGCCATCTGCAACAATGTCAGATTCGGTTCCTTTGAGAAGTTTTACCTTTACCTTTTCCTGGACTTCGTCGATCTCATCCCATTGCCGTTTTAAGCGATCCAGAGTTACTCCGCCCGCATAAAACGCAGTGGGTGAATGATCGGTGATGGTCAGGTATTTCATTCCCATCGCCTCTGCTGCCTGGGCCATCTCAGCCACACTATGCTTGCCATCAGAGTAGGTCGTGTGACAGTGAACCATTCCCTGAATGTCTTCGGTCGTAATCAAATCTTCAGGCAACTTTCCCTGCAGCGCTGCTTCGATCTCACCACTATCTTCGCGTAACTCCGGAGGAATATATTGCATGCCGAGCCGGCGATAGAGTCGCTGCTCGTAGTTTTCCACATCTGCGGTTGGCCCATTGGCGAGTGCCTTGGGATTCCTTAGATCAAGCTTCGGTTTTTTTCGCGTTGCCAGCTGCTCCAGCCTTTCGAGATGCGCTTCCGCTCCGGTCTCGCGCCAAACGGTCCTGGCGTAGTCCTTGATCTTGACGACCGTCAGAGCGACCCTGGCGCCTTCTGCGAGCACTACAGTGCAATTCGTTTCGTTGCAGTCTTCCGTCTGGACAATCAAAGGAAAACGAAGGAAGTGTTCAAGAACAACTTTGGGAGATTTCGCGGCCGCGACGAGACGAATTGTTCCGACGGTCTCTGCCCAGCGCCGCAGCGAACCGGCAAAACTGATGTGGACCAGTGCTCCGGCGGCTTGCAAATAATTAACCACTTGCGTCGCGACGCGTTGGGCATGATGGATGTGAAGGCGGGCTTGTTCGCGCTTACCGCGAGTGAGCAGCGACTCGAGAAGTTTCGCCTCGGTACGGGCGCCAAATCCGTTTATCTGTCGAATTTGTCCAGCTTCGGCAGCAGCTTGCAACTCCTCGGCTGAAGTTATTCCCAGTGCCTCATGCAGTGCTTTTATTTTGCTGATGCTTAAGCCGGGTACGCCGGAAAGCTCGATAACACCGGGAGGGAACTCCTGCCTCAGCCGATCCAACACCGAGGACGAACCAGTCAAATACAGTTGTTTGATCTGAGACGCGAGGGCGTTGCCGATTCCGCGGCGGGAAGTTAACTGCTCCTGCTCGATCAGTGTACCGACATCCTCCGTCAAGCCGGCGATCACTCTAGCGCCGGTTTGGTAGGCTCGCGCCTTAAACCTGTCCGTGCCACCCTTGAGCTCGAGCAGCGTTGCGATTTCCTGAAGTGCAGCGGCAATGGCAAATTGATCGAGGGTTTTGTCCATAAGAAAGTTCGTTCAAAAAGATATGCTGGCATTCCGGCGTCTTGAGTGTAATTCGACTTACGAGATTATACGAACAGAGTTAATACTTCTTTGTAGTGTTGTTCGTGTTGTTTTCGCGGATGGTGTGTCAAAGATCCTACAATCAATCGCGCCGGTAGATCGCCGGTCATGATGGAATCTATAATTCACCTATGACAATCGCATCAATAAACCCGGCAACGGGTGAAACACTGAAAACATTTCAAGCATTAAGCGAGCGGCAGCTTGACGAAAAACTACAACTGGCGGCGAATACCTTTCGCGGCTACCGGAGGACATCACTTGCCGACCGCGAACCGCTGATGGTGAGCGCAGCCGAAATCCTGGAAGCGGACAAAGAACGCTTCGCGCGACTCATGACAACCGAGATGGGCAAACCTCTCAAGGCAGCAATCCAGGAAGTCGAAAAGTGTGCCCGGGTGTGTCGCTACTACTCTGAATATGCCAGAGATCATTTGGCCGACAAAATCGTTGAATCGGATGCCTCCAGAAGTTACGTGCATTTCCAGCCTCTTGGACCGGTGCTGGCGGTCATGCCGTGGGACTTTCCTTTCTGGCAAGTTTTCCGATTTGCGGCTCCTGCACTGATGGCCGGGAATGTTGGTTTACTCAAACACGCTTCAAATGTGCCACAGTGTGCTCTCGCTATCGAAGAAATCTTTCAGCGTGCAGGTTTTCCTGAGGGCGCGTTCCAAACCTTGCTGATCGGATCAGAAGCAGTAGAGCGGGTGCTCAATGACGCGCGTGTGGTAGCGGCCACTCTAACAGGTAGCGAACCCGCCGGTCGCAGTGTCGCAAGCATTGCCGGCAAACAAATCAAGAAAACGGTTCTTGAACTCGGCGGCAGCGATCCATTCATCGTCATGCCTTCAGCTAATATTGACGAGGCCGCCGGCACCGGCGTCACAGCGCGCACCATTAATAACGGCCAGTCCTGCATCGCCGCTAAGCGATTTATCGTGGCTGCAGAGATCTACGAGGACTTTACAAAGCGGTTCGTTGCCGGAATGCAGGGTTTGCGGGTGGGAGATCCGATTAAGGATGATGTGGATATAGGCCCGCTGGCGACACCCCAGATTCTCAACGACCTTGAAAAGCAAGTGAAATCGGCCATCGCAGCGGGAGCAGTGGTTCTCACTGGCGGTGAACGGCTTGCTCGGCCCGGAAATTACTTTCAACCGACGGTTCTTACGAACATTTCTCCGGACTCACCTGCCTATTGCGAAGAAGTCTTTGGGCCCGTTGCCTTGCTGTTTCGGGTAAATAATATCGACGAAGCGATTCGACTGGCGAATGATACCGACTTCGGGTTGGGTTCGGCTGCCTGGACAAGTGATGAGAGCGAGATTGGACGGTTTGTAGAGGAATTGCAATCAGGTCTCGTATTCATAAATGGTATGGTAGCGTCTGACCCGAGATTGCCTTTCGGAGGGGTTAAAAACTCGGGTTACGGCCGGGAGCTTGGTGAATTTGGAATACGGGAGTTCGTCAACATCAAGACGGTCTGGATCAAGTAGGCTCAACCTCCACTCGACATTGAATTGGCCACTCAACGTCGGGAAAACTAGCCGGGCCGGAAGGCACACGCGCATGAGTATCTGAAATCAGAAATGGTCATTCGTGCGTGCTTGCCTGAATTTTGGGTTAAGACAAACGCCTATATACAACCAGGGAAACCGCGCAGATAGCTAAGTGTCAACTTACCGCTTGTGCCTCAGATAAATTCAAAGGGCAATCGAACACAGAGGAGTATCCACAACAAGAATTGATCGCGGATCTTGGTCAGAATAAACTCTTGACAATGGTATTGGAGTTATAGTCTACTCCCTCTTCCCGACGAAGTGTTTTCCGTTAACGAGGAGCCTTTACCCTCGTTCCCTTGCTCACTTATTTTCAGAGATAGGAAAGTTCGTTGCGATTTCTCTTGCGCGGCGGATCCAGCTTCAGAACTTCAGAATGAAGGGCCCTTACCTTCGGCAGTTTGAAGTGTTTTCAGACGAGGCCGCTGTTCCATCAGCAATCGTTCATAACCGATAAAAAGCCCTTCAGTTACTTTGGCGGTAACCGAAGGGCTTATCTACGAAACATCCGCTGCTGCAAAATTTGCGCAGAAGGTGCATCGCCTAGACAGCCCGCATCTTAGCGCATTATGTGGTGGTGGCTCAACTAGAATCTGGGAGCCGACCTCCATGGCGCACAATTCTCCTTCACCTTCGCACTCCACTACCAGATTAATTGTCATCGTCCTATCGCTCTGCGTTGCCGTGTGGGTCGGCGATCGCATCCGAGCGCAAGCTGCGAGTGATATCACCTATGTTTATGACGAACTGGGAAGGCTTGTCGCCGTAATTGACTCTGCGGGGGAAACAGCTGTTTACACTTACGACGCAGTCGGCAATCTGCTATCAATTTCGCGATTTAACTCTTCAGTGGTTTCCATCATTCATTTCAGTCCGAACAAAGGACCGGTGGGTACACCTGTAACGATTTACGGGACATCGTTTAGCACAACCGCCAGTCAAAATACAGTAACGTTCAATGGTGTTGCCGCAACAGTAACGTCCGCTTCTGCGACGCAGATCGTTACAAGCGTGCCCGCGGGAGCTGCAACGGGACCCATTTCGGTCACTTCGCCGACCGGTTCAGCCACAAGCACTAACCCGTTCACTATTAGTACTTCCACGGCGCCCACGATCACGAATTTCACACCAACGATTGGAACGCAAGGGACCAGCCTATCAATCACCGGAACGAATTTTGAGACGACCGCCTCAAACAACTGGGTGACGCTTAACAACCGTTACAGTTTAGTCAGCGCCGCCACCAGCACAACTATTTCAACTAGTGTCCCGAGTCTTTCAACGTCTGGTCGTGTGTCAGTTGGCACACCAGCAGGAAAGGCGGTTAGCGCCGCAGATTTCTTTGTGCCGCCCGCGCCATTCACGGCAGGAGAGGTGGAAGTCACCGGCAGAACGGCGGTCGGTGAAAGCAAAACAGTAACGATTACTACCGGCAACAAAATCGGTCTGATTGTGTTCGATGGCACTGCTTTGCAGCGAGTGAGCTTAGTCGCAAACAGTTTTTCGATGACTGGCAGCAGCGTGACAATTTACAACCCTGACGGAACACAGTTGGCCGGGAGCTATTTCTACTCAAGTGGAAGTCTTCTTGAGACCCCAGTTCTGCCTGCCACTGGAACTTACACGATTCTTATTGATCCCGAAAACACCAACACGGGAAGCATCACTTTTACGCTTTATAACGCGACAGATGTGACGAGCACGATCACGCCAGGCGGACCGGCGGTTACCGTGACAACCACAAGTCCCGGGCAGAATGCGATGTTGACCTTTGGCGGCACTGCGGGACAACGCGTGAGTCTGAAGCTCAGCAATTCAACTTTCACAGGGTGCTATGCCGTCAACGACGTCGTCAAAAATCCAGATGGAACCACCCTAACTTCGGGTGCTCTTTGCAGCGCTGCCGGATTCGTCGACGCCGTAGCGTTACCAGTGACAGGGACCTATACGGTCCTGATAGATCCTCAAGGAATTACCACTGGAAGCCAGACCTTGTTGTTGATCGACGTCCCGGCGGATGTGACAGCTTCGATCACGCCCGGGGGCGCGTCGGTGACGCTCACAACCACTACTCCAGGACAAAACGCTCGGGCAACATTCGCGGGGTACTGCCAATCAACGCGTAAGCCTCAAGGTCACCGGCGTGAGCATCACAGGCGGTTACTACAACTGGGTCACTATTTCTATCAAGAACCCCGACGGGACAACGTTGAGTTCGAGCCTGTTTGACAATGCTGGTGGCTTCATGGATGTGCAAGCGTTGCCAGTGACGGGCACCTATACCGTGTTTGCCGATCTATGGGACTCAGCTACCGGAAGCGTGACGTTGACCCTCTACGACGTACCTGCGGACGCCTCCGTCTCGGTTACACCGGGTGGCTCCGCCGTCACCGTGACAAACACTATACCCGGGCAAAATGGGCGAGCGACTTTCACGGCAAGTGCTAACCAACGAGTAAGTCTGAGTGTTACCAGTGTGACGCTCACCGGCGGTTACCACAACTGGGTTACGGTTTCAATTAAGAACCCTGACGGTTCCACGTTGACTTCGGCACTTTACGACAGTGGCGGCAGCGGTTTCATTGATGCGCAAACGCTCGTCAGTGCAGGCACGTACATGATTTTTGTAGATCCGTGGGATACCGCTACCGGTAGCGTGACCTTCACACTGAATGACGTACCTCCAGATGCCACAGGATCTATAACCGTCGGTGGGACTCCTCTCACGTTAACCACGACCGTACCTGGCCAAAATGCAAAGCCGACATTTAACGGGACGGCTGATCAGCAGGTATCTGTTGCTTTCACGAGTAACACAATGGGCACAGTTGCTGTGACACTACTGAAACCGGACGGCACGTCACTCACGTCATCGACCTCCGCCGCAGGCAGCTTCAGTCTAGCGACGCAGACCCTGCCGGTGACGGGTACCTATTCGGTAAAGATCGATCCCAGTGGAGCGAGCATCGGGAGTATTACAGTATCGGTAAGCAACGTAACGAGTTCCGCTACGCTGCAGGCTGACTATCAATTCCAAAACACACGTAACAGTTCAGTTGGCACTCCGCCGGCTGTGGCTGACCTCGGCACAAACAGTTTCGCTTCGGCTACGGTAGACGGCACGTCTACTACTGTGCTCACGTTCAGCCAAAATAACGGGCTGTCGCTTTCGCCAACGACCGGAGTCTTGCCGAATGATACCTACACCATAGTTATGCTTTTCTCGCTCGAGCAAACGAGCAGTTACCGTCGCATTGCTGATTTCAAGAACGGCACCAGCGACAACGGCTTGTATGCGCAGAATGGCCACCTTTACTTCTATCCTTCGGGATATGGCAGTTCCGTATCCATCTCTGCCAATACTTACGTGCAGGTTGTGATTACGCGCGACAATTCGGGAACCGTTACTGGTTACATTGACGGAGTTCAGCAATTCCAATTTTCTGACAATAGTGGCCTTGCAGTGATAGACAGCAATAACACGCTGCGCTTTTTCCGAGACGACAATAATGCAAACGAGGCATCGGCTGGTGCCGTCGCAAGGATTCGTCTCTACAACGGCGCGTTGACAGCTTCGCAAGTGGCTGCTCTGTCTCGCCTCCCGTGACCAAAATCATTTGCAAGCATTCGCTCAGGAATCGAAAAACGAAAACGGAGAAGAACCCATGAAGCAGCAATCCAGTATCCCTCTTGCCCTGGCTCTAATTGTCATAATAGGGACGAGTCCTCTCCTTGGTTTTGCTGCGAGTGCGAATTCAGTCAGGGTAGCCATTCCTTCTAAACGCGGACCACTACTTCCTAAGACGAGGCGCCCGAAACTGCTCTTTCCAAAACAGAACTCAGGCCAACCTGAAGGCCAAACGAATACGTTGCTTCCTGCGGGGCGCGTACTAACGATTGGTGGCATTGGACCTAACGGCCAGGTCGCACCGAGCACTATCTCCGACGCTCGCAACGGCGAAAATATTTTATTGACTGATAAATCCCTGGAACGGGCGTGGCACTCAGCGACAATGTTGCCTGACGGTCGTGTGCTGATCGTTGGTGGCATTGGCGCGGACGGTGAAGTATTGGAAAAAGCAGGAATCTTTGATCCGGATAAGCTGAGCTTTCAGGAGTTGCCGAAAGCAGGTATCACGCCGCGCGCATATCATACCGCAACGCTTCTCACTGATGGTCGCGTGCTCATCATTGGAGGAGTATCAGAAAAGGGTCTTCCGTTATCAAGAGCCGAATTATGGAGCTTCAAAACTCTGGTAACCAGAATGGCCGCCGGGAAGCTCTCTTCGCAACGTTTGAAAGCTAAGGCGACCCTATTACCAGATGGCAATGTTTTGATCGAAGAGGGAGTTGATGAGGAGGGGAAGGGGCTTGGCAACAACGAGTTTTTCAACTCAGAAGCTGAGAGTTTCAATTTCACAACGATGTCTGTAAAAGATGGGTCGGAAACACCATTTCTCACTGGGTCGTTACCTAACGACGGCGCAACCGAGGTTGAGATCGATAGTCTCATTGCGGTTCGCTTCTCCAAACCGCTAAATGTCGAATCGCTCAATCAGGACACTGTAAAGTTGACCAGCGAACGGCAACCGATAAGCGCGAAAATTACCTTAGCAGAGGCCGGCAGGCTTGCTTTTCTCTTGCCGATCCAGCATCTGAAGAAAGGCACTACCTACACTGTTACTTGTAGCAATGGAATTGATGGAGCTACCAAGATAACCCCCGCTGTGTTCTCGTTCACGACGACGGGGGACAGTAAAAATGAAAGCAATCAAGTACTGCCAAACCAGTCGATGACTGATGTTGATTGGGTGCCGGATGCTGAGAACCTCCGAGGAAACTGGCGGAGCAGGGCAGCAAGGTCGAGTTGGCAGGATCAGCCGCCATTGCAAGCTAAACCCGGAGAAACAGCCTTCTCTGGACAGGTACTGACGCTACGAGGCCAGCCTCTTACTAATGTGACCATCACAGTAGGCGGCCGTCCCACGAGCACAGACACTAGCGGAAGATTTCTTGTGTCTGAGATTCCGTCCGGGCATCAGGTTATGTTGATCGATGGGCGTCCTGCGAGCCGTCCGGGCGCAACGTACGGCATCTTCAGAGCCGGAGTGGACTTGACATCAGGCCAGACGAACGTCCTGCCGTATACGATATGGATGCCAAAGCTTGATATGGCGCATGCCAGGAATATCCCATCCCCCACCAATCAGGAAATCGTGATCACGAATCCCCTGATTCCGGGGCTGGAACTCCATCTCCCGGCCGGGACCGTCATTCGCGATCTGGATGGCAAAGCAGCGACGCAAATCAGCATTACTCCGGTACCGACGGACCGGCCGCCTTTCCCGCTCCCACCCGGGTTCAACGTGCCGGTGTTTGCCTCCATCCAGCCTGGTGGCGCTCGCATCATTCCCCCGCGGGCACAGTTGATTTATCCCAATTACACAAACGAGCGTGCAGGTGCACGAATCAACTTCTGGAATTACGATCCTGAAGGCAGAGGTTGGTACATTTATGGGCAGGGTACTGTGAGCGCAAATGGCAAGCAGATCATTCCCGATCCAGGGGTTGTAATTTATGAATTCACAGGCATCATGGTCGGCAGCGGTGGCAATCCGGCCAGTTCTGGACCTAAGGCCGGTAACGGGCCGGGAGGCGACGATGGTGATCCTGTCGATCTAGGGACGGGCCTCTTCGTCCAGAAGAAGACTGATCTCACAGTGACCGACATCCTGCCTATTACGCTGCGACGCACATACCGGCCGGAAGACAATGCTTCCCGAGCTTTCGGAATTGGCGCAACTCATCCCTACGACATGTTCTTGTGGTCTGTGAACAACTATCAGGAACTCGACCTGATCCTACCCGACGGCGGACGTATCCACTACGTGCGCATTTCCCCTGGCACTGGCTATACCGATGCGGTTTACGAACACACAACCACGCCGAGCGCGTTTTACAAGTCACGAATTTCATGGAGCAGTAACGGATGGGAATTGAGACTCAAAGATGGCACTGTCTACGTCTTCCCAGAATTCGCTCCGCTACGGTCCATCCGCGACCGTTACGGAAACCAAGTCACTATTACGCGAACAGGTTTCAACATCACACAGATCAGTTCGCCAAGCGGCCGGTGGATTCAGTTTACGTATGACGCCAGCAACCGCATCACTCAAGCAAAAGACAACAGCGGACGGGCAGTCAATTATACGTACGATACTGGGGGGCGTTTATGGAAGGTAACTGACCCGGCGGGCGGAGTAACCGAATACACCTACGACACTTCAAACCGGATGCTCACCATCAAGGATGCTCGGGGCATTGTGTACCTGACTAATGAGTACAACAGCGCCGGTAGAGTAATCAAGCAAACACAGGCAGACAACTCTACCTACCAATTTGCTTACACACTCGACACAAATGGCAAAATTACTCAGGCTGACGTTACAGATCCACGTGGCAACGTACGACGAGTAACGTTTAATTCCAGTGGTTATACTCTCTCCGAAACGCGCGCTTTGGGTATGCCGGAACAACAGACGTACGGCTACAGTCGCCAAACCGGAACAAACCTGCTCTTAAGCGTTACCGATCCGTTAAATCGAGTAACTAGTTTCGCCTATGACGCCATGGGGAATGTGACAAGCGTAACGAGACTGTCGGGAACGTCCGAAGCCGTGACTACCTCGATGACTCATGAGCCCGCCTTTAATCAAGTCTCGAGCGTAACCGATCCCTTAAATCATTTAACCTCGTTTGCATACGACGCGAGAGGAAACCTAATCACCATTACCGATCCTCTTAATCATCAAACAACAATGGCTTACAACGCCACGGGTCAGCCTTTGAGTGTGACCGACCCGCTGCAGCACACTGTTCAGTTTACTTACGAGTCCGGCGATCTCGTCTCGATAACAGATTCCCTAGGAAGAACACGTACGCGCGAGGTAGATGGGCTGGGCAGGCTGATAGCGGTGGCCAACCCAATGGGCCAACGGACACTCTATCAATACAATGCATTGAACCAGCGAACTCGCAGAACAGATCCGCTGCAGGGTGAGACGGCTTTCAGTTATGACGCTAATGGTAATCTAATGAGTGTGACTGATGCTCGCAACAACGTTACGAATTACATCTACAACAACATGGACCGCACCACAACACGCCGAGATCCTTTGCTTCATGATGAGATCTATGAATACGACCTGAACGTTAACTTGACGAAGAAAACTGATCGCAAAGGACAGGTGACAAGCTATAGTTATGATGCCCTGAACCGGCTGGCTCAGGCGACTTATTCAGATGCGTCAACAACCAGCTACACTCGCGATGGAGGAAATCGACTAACGCAGGTCGTGGATTCACTCTCTGGAACTATCGCGCTCGCGTATGACAACCTCGATCGGCTTACTACCGCGACCACACCACAGGGAACGATAACTTACACTTATGATGCAGCGGGACGGCGGACGACCGTTTCCATCAGTGGCCAACCCACGGTCAACTACAGCTATAACGATGCAAATAGACTTACCCAGATTGCACAAGGCAGCTCAACAATTACAATCGCTTATGATGCGGCAGGACGAAAGACTTCACTGACATTGCCGAATGGTATCGTAGCAGAATACGGCTATGACTTTGCCTCACAATTAACAAGCCTTGAGTACAAGCGCGCAGGTAGTCTGATTGGTAATCTGACCTATGATTATGACGCTGCAGGGCGCCGTGTGAAGATCGGCGGAAGCTTTGCCCGCACCGGCCTGCCTCAGCCGATCGCGAATCTGATTTATAACACAGCGAACCAGCTTACGCAGCGGGGATCGGTAACGTTCACATACGATTCTAACGGGAACCTGACAGGCGATGGTTCAAGCACTTATACGTGGAACGCGCGCAATGAACTAGTCTCAATAAGTGGGAGCATCAATGCGTCGTTCCAATATGATGCCTTCGGCAGACGAATTAGCAGGTTAATCAACGGATCATCTTCCGGCTATCTTCACGACGGAGCAAACGTCGTCCAGCAATTGTCCGGCACAATTCCCGTCGCAAATATCCTTTCCGACAGGATAGATGAAGTATTCACCCGTGCAGATGCCGCAGGGATGCGTTGCTTGCTGTCCGGTCATCTGCGTTCGGCCCTAAGTCTGACTGACGACAATGGCGCCCTGCTAACCGAATATACTTACGAGCCCTTCGGACAGACAACCGTCGCAGGTACGAGCAGTACTAATTCCTTCCAATACACGGGTCGCGAGAATGACAACACTGGTCTTTATTATTACCGGGCTCGTTACTATTCGCCATTTCTCCAACGGTTCATCAGTGAGGATCCGATAAGGTTTAGCAGCGGTGACACGAACCTCTATGCCTACGTCAAGAATGATCCTATCAACTCATTTGACCCTTTGGGGCTTCAGGAGCAGGAACCGCAAGATGGTCAGCGTCGCCCGATACCGCCACCGGAACTAACTCCATCTGAAATTGCAGCGGGTGAAATAACAAATGGCCCGGCAGAGTTGGCGGGAAGTCGAGCTTTGCCAATTGCGGGGGGCCTGGGTGGTCTGGCTCCGGGACTATATTACTATGTCGAAAAGAAACGCGAGGAAAATCAGGACATACACGACTTATGTTGTGCGACAAAGATGGGATGCTGTGAAGATGATAGTCCCAATCCGAACCCAGACGATGGCATGAACCCGGACGATGGCAGAAAGCCAAATCCGCGCAATAGCAACGACCCGGCTCAAATGCCTCCTGGTCGCGGGAAAAAAAGTAACTAGTCCTTCCTGGCTTAACCGTCATACCCGTCCATCAGGTCGCGGTATGAAATGTGTTTTCGCGTAGCCTTGAACTACCTTGGCTGAGACCCGTTCCTTAACCTGTGGGAGGTGTCATGACTCTTAGGTCAGCGTTCTTATTTGTAGCAACTATCTCGATCTGCGTAACGCTAATCTGTTGCCGTCAAAGCTCCTCTAAAGATAGTGCTTCAAACCAAGATTGTGTTCCTCGTACGCAACTGCTTAACCTACGGCTCCTAGTCGCATCGGCGATGGGAAACTTAAAAGAGATGGACTCCATGATCAAAGCAGGGGCTGATGTAAATACGTCCGACACTCTCTTTGGAACTCCTGTCGTTGCCGCGGCAGATAGCGGCAAATATGAGGCTGTTAAACTATTACTGAACAACGGCGCAAATGTTAATGCAACGGACAACGATGGTTACACTGCCCTAATGAAATCGTCGCTGGGCGGCAACAGCGCCATAGTTCAGCTCTTAATATCTAAAGGCGCAGATGTAAATGCGTCATGCTATCCCCTCATAAATGGAAAGAGAACTTCCAAATTCACAGCATTGTTGATTGCAAAGTGGAAAAAGAACGATCAAATCGTAAAAATGCTCACAGAAGCCGGAGCGAAGGAGTGATGATCTGGTCTCATATCTTCATTCTTACTTAATTCGTTTTTGGACAACGACAGCGCGCGCAGGGAATTGAACATGAACTGGCAGCGGCCGTTATCCTTAACAATCTCTGTATTTTATCTCATTATTGGTCTATTAATGTTTCAACCTAAATCCGTAAGCGATGGCGTTGGCCTTCTATCTAGAAGAATTCTTGGAGTTCTCTTTCCACTTGCATGCATTTGGTTCGGAGACGAAATGGGAGCTTACACCGGTATGCTTTCCTCAGTCACAAAACCGACCCCCGGTTGGTTAGTCCGGTTAGGAGGTTGGTGTTTGTTACTGCTTCAAATAATCGTTGCCTGGTTTCTTTGGTTTTGAGCTGATAGGAGTTTAGACGCAGAGGTTTTGAGCTGATAGGAGTTTAGACGCAGAAAACGCCTTTGCTTTGGAGTCATGTGGCTCATTTGTTAATCGTTCGGACCCTCAGCGGATTTTGTGCTAAAGCATGTGCGGGCCCAATCGTTTTCTGAGGACGCCGCCTCAAAGATCAAGAACCAATTCTCGAATTCGTGCCCATCAGCACTAAAAAGACTGTCATTGTCGGCTGCTTTGTTTTGGCGCTTGCCTTCCTTGGGCTGTTGATCTGTCTTGATGCTTATTACCGTGAAAATCGCCCCGCTGAACCACAGCCAGCCGCCGGAAGGTTATATGCCACGAGACTATCCAAGGGTATATGGGTCTATCTCACCAGGCGCGAACACTCGTCTATAGGCTACTAATGCCGTTTGGTGCCCTTCTGATTGTAATTGGTTTGTTGCTGAACCTTAGGTGGAAGCAGTTTCCCGCTCGCAAGGTCTCTAAACATCTGAGGGAGTGAATAGTCCCGCCTTTTATTCGGCGTTCTTGCTTGGAGAACTCGTTATGTTGCTTTCCGTAATGGAGGTTATTTGAGCATCAAAACTAATCAGACAGTACTCTTGCTTTTTATTGTGGCGGTTCAATTTGTAGGCAGCTCGTGTTCGCTAACCAAGGGTAAGGACATGGGTGAACGCGCAGTCGATCAGTTTCACCACCAATTCAATGCCGGCCAGCATGCTTGAACGACGGCCAGAGAGTATTTTTTTGGTTGTGGCTACCTATTTTGTGGTGGTTACAGCCTTTGCTGGCCAAATCTCTGGCCAGTTTTCTGAAAAGCGCGCTACTGCTCCCGCCGAGATTTTTCGGGTGCCCACTGGTATTACCAACGGCACTTGGCGAGAAAGAATTCCGCCTAACAATCCGGTGACCTCAGCCAAAGTGACGCTTGGTCAAGCGCTCTTTTTCGACAAGCGATTTTCAGCAGATGGTACAGTCAGCTGTGCTACATGCCACGATCCGGCGAACGCTTTCACTGATCACAATGCTGTAGCCGTTGGCGTGTCGGGTAAAACCGGGACACGAAATGTACCTACTATTCTAAATGCGATGTTTAGCGAGCGACTCTTCTGGGATGGTCGCGCACTGACGCTTGAGGAACAAGCAAAACAACCCTTAACGAACAAGTTTGAAATGGGAATGGGCAGCTACGATGCTGTCGTTGCGCGTTTGGCAGCCATTCCTCAATATCGGAGAGCATTTCGACTGGCCTTCGAGAAGGAAGGGCTAACGATCGACACGATTACTAAAGCAATTGCTTCATTTGAACGCACTCAGCTTTCCGGAAATTCTCCTTTTGATCGCTTTATCACCGGAACCCATGACGCTATCACCGAAGCCCAAAAACGCGGATGGCTGCTATTCCAGGGCAGGGCCAAGTGCATTGAATGCCACAACTACAGTATGGAGTCTCCGTTCTTTAGCGACTTCAATTTTCACAATACGGGTATCGGCCTTTTTGACAAGAACCTTGAGAGTTTGATAAATCGATTGACTGAACTTCAACGAACGAATGATCAAGGACTCAGTCTCTTGACCCACACAGAAGGCGTCTCTGAGCTCGGCCGTTATCTTGTAACGCTAAACCCAAAAGACATCGGCGTGTTCAAGACGGCTACCCTCAGGGACATTGAGCTGACAGGGCCATACATGCATAACGGTTCACAGAAAACACTTCTCGATGTTGTGAAGTTTTACGTTAAGGGAGGCAAGCCTAATCCCAATCTTGACGAGCGTATGCTGCCCCTCAACCTAACCGACCAGGAAATTAATGATCTCGTCGAGTTCCTCAGAGCCTTAACCAGCGATGATATTCTGCGAGAAACGCAGTCCGCCAGGCCTCAAATCCGCACGGCGGTGCCAAAATAGCAAGTTGCGCCCGTCACAATTATTCAGCTCCGAAACACATACCGGCTGAGACGCCAGCCACTTTGACATCTCTGCGAAACTGTGGCCTTTCAAACAGGAATGAGGATGAGCTAAACCCGCCTCAGATCAATAGCTCGCAATATTGTTATTTTCCTTCCTTGCGGCCCACGCAGTATATCCGACGCTCAAGCTTGCTCTCGAATTTGAGCGGCCATTTCAAGGTCGAGTTGAGTATATGTTCGAGTGAGCCTGGGTGGCCCGCTTGCACCCTTCACCAACCTGCCAACTCAGTATCTACTGGTCTGTCGCTGCCCCTTTACCTTGATTTCGTCACAAAACCGCAACATTTTCCAAAGATATTACAAATTTTAAGCGGCTCGGTATACAATACGAGTCGGCAAAACCGAGAAAGACTTCCGCGTTTGCCATCCCCCAGATCCCCTGGCTCCCATGGTACTCAATGCGGTTCATTGAACCGTAATGGGGAGGATCCTGCTGCCTTTAAGCGAGCGCTTCTCCCCAGAATGTGGTGCGAGAACAGTCGCCGGCCCAGTCGCTCACAATCTTCAACATAATCGGAAGGAAACAATGCCAATCCAACCCCATTCAAGTGACTCCCTGAACACGAAGTTGCTTTTGAAAGTCCTCATTGCCTTCAAAAAAGGGGACTTTTCAACTCGTTTGCCCGGAGAATGGACCGGCGAAGCCGGTAAGATCGCCGATACGCTGAACGACATCATGGCGCTCAGCGATAACACAGCCAAAGAGCTCGAGCGCGTTAGCCGCATAGTCGGCAAAGAAGGAAAGATCATGCATCGCGCGGCGGTGCCGGGGGCAGAAGGCTCCTGGAACCGACTGATTGAGTCGACCAACCTTCTTATTGACGATATGGGCCGCCCCACCAGCGAAATGGCCCGTGTTATTGGCGCTGTCGCAAACGGTGACTTGTCCGAACGGATGACTCTGGAAGTCGACGGCCGCCTACTTAAAGGCGAATTCCTGCGAACCGTGAAGACTGTAAACTCGATGGTCGACCAGCTCGGTTCATTTGCCTCGGAAGTGACACGGGTGGCGCGCGAGGTGGGTACCGAAGGAAAGCTCGGTGGTGAAGCGAAAGTTAAAGGGGTAGCCGGCACCTGGAAGGACCTGACTGACAGCGTTAATTCGATGGCCAGTAACCTCACCAGTCAGGTGCGCAACATCGCGGAAGTTACGACAGCGGTCGCCAACGGTGACCTCTCCAAGAAGATCACAGTCGACGTTAAGGGCGAGATCCTGGAACTGAAGAACACCATCAACACGATGGTGGACCAGTTGAACTCCTTCGCTTCCGAAGTGACGCGCGTGGCGCGTGAAGTGGGAACCGAAGGAAAACTCGGCGGCCAGGCTGATGTGCGCGGTGTGGCCGGCACATGGAAAGACCTCACCGATAATGTGAACTCGATGGCCAGCAACCTCACAGGTCAGGTGCGCAACATCGCGGAAGTCACCACGGCAGTTGCCAATGGTGACCTGTCCAAGAAGATCACGGTCGACGTTAAAGGCGAGATCCTGGAGTTGAAGATCACCATCAACACGATGGTGGACCAACTTAACGGATTCGCTTCGGAAGTGACGCGCGTGGCGCGTGAAGTGGGTTCCGAAGGAAAATTGGGCGGCCAGGCCGAGGTGAAAGGCGTAGCAGGCACTTGGAAAGATCTCACTGACAGCGTGAACCTGATGGCCGGCAATTTAACTGGCCAGGTACGCAACATTGCGGAAGTCACCACGGCAGTCGCCAACGGTGACCTGTCGAAGAAGATCACGGTCGACGTTAAAGGCGAGATCCTGGAGTTGAAGATCACCATCAACACGATGGTGGATCAACTGAACGGTTTCGCTTCGGAAGTGACACGCGTGGCGCGCGAAGTGGGCACCGAAGGAAAACTGGGCGGCCAGGCTGATGTGCGAGGCGTGGCCGGCACCTGGAAGGACCTGACTGATAGCGTGAATTCAATGGCCGGTAATTTGACCGGTCAGGTGCGCAACATCGCGGAAGTTACGACGGCGGTCGCCAACGGTGACCTGTCCAAAAAGATCACGGTCGACGTTAAGGGCGAGATCCTGGAATTGAAGAACACTATCAACACGATGGTGGACCAACTTAGTTCCTTCGCTTCAGAAGTAACACGCGTGGCCCGCGAGGTGGGTACCGAAGGAAGGCTCGGAGGCCAGGCACAGGTGATGGGAGTGGCCGGCACATGGAAAGACCTCACCGACAACGTAAACTTCATGGCCGGCAACTTGACTGGTCAGGTGCGCAACATCGCGGAAGTTACGACAGCGGTCGCCAACGGTGACCTGTCCAAAAAGATCACGGTCGACGTGAAGGGCGAGATCCTGGAACTGAAGAACACCATCAACACGATGGTGGACCAGTTGAACTCCTTCGCTTCCGAAGTGACGCGCGTGGCGCGTGAAGTGGGAACCGAAGGAAAACTCGGCGGCCAGGCTGATGTGCGCGGTGTGGCCGGCACATGGAAAGACCTCACCGATAATGTGAACTCGATGGCCAGCAACCTCACAGGTCAGGTGCGCAACATCGCGGAAGTCACCACGGC
>Ga0137403_10000394_pt1 | contig 55824 bp, 49 predicted proteins | sample CZOMad2_1_16fung_FD_122057 | JGI IMG/M metagenome (GOLD analysis project Ga0137403, IMG submission 122057) | Vadose zone soil fungal communities from Angelo Coast Range Reserve, California, USA - CZOMad2_1_16fungal (Hybrid Assembly) | ecosystem: Environmental > Terrestrial > Soil > Vadose zone...
ACCCGCCACTACGCCAAGCGCCAGATGACATGGCTGCGACACCAGCTACCCCGGGGAGAAGGGGGCGGAACATGGTTTACGGCGCAATATTCTGACCAGTTAGACCCGGAAATCTTTTCGTTTATTCGCAAAATGGGTTGACGGGCGGATTCGCCGCCCTTAAGTTCCGCCCTCCTGCGGCCCCGGCGCTGCGGGTCCGGGCGGTCGTGTGCCCGGCCTGCCGGGGTCCGGAGCGGGTTTTCGGGGGTTGAGATGGCAGACGCGGCAGCCGAGATGTCCGGCGCGGAAATGGTCTTGCGGGCGCTCAAGGATCAGGGCGTCGAGGTCATTTTCGGCTATCCGTGCGGCGCCGTGCTGCCGATCTACGATGCGCTGTATGACTTCGAGGGGCTGCGCCACGTCCTCGTCCGCCAGGAAGCCGCGGCCGGCCACGCCGCCGAGGGCTACGCGCGCGCGACCGGCAAGGTCGGCGTGTCGCTGGGCACGAGCGGCCCGGGTCGAGCTGTTCAGGCTCGGCCCCCAGGCGTTATCGGTGGCGTGTGCCGCATGACGTTTTGGAATCTTAACACCCAGTCCTGGTTGCCGCTGTCCGGTTACTCGAAGAGACGAACGGCCGCGGGCTTCTTGGCAGTAGGCCAAAAGCCGGCTGATAGCTGCTTTTTTTTCGCTTGTGCGATGTTGCAGTGAGGTGCACGACGGCCGCGTGGCCGCCGCGTGGCGCTTTGGGCCCCACACGCCTAGCACGCCTACACCGCCGGCCATCGGCTCGCGTTTTCACGCTTTCGCCATTTTGCTGAACGGGCGCGGAGCTTTACGAGCGCGGGGACTTGGCCCACTCTTGCGCGCTACGGCGGCGGGTACGCAAAGCTCGCGAGCCGAGAGGAAGAGGAGATCATGCAGCTCGGAATGGTAGGTCTCGGTCGGATGGGCGCGAATATGGTGCGCCGCCTAATGGATAACGGTCATCAATGCGTCGTCTTCGACGTGTTCGCCGATAGCGTCACGAAGCTTGCGTCGGAAGGGGCCATCGGCAGCAGCACCCTGACGGATTTCGTCCAGAAGCTGTCCACGCCGCGCGCGGTGTGGCTGATGGTCCCGGCGGCATACGTAGATTCCACGATCAATCAGCTGATGGATCTGCTCGAGCCGGGCGACATCATCATCGACGGCGGCAATTCGCACTATCAAGACGACATTCGGCGCGCGCAAGAAATAGCGCCGAAGCAGCTCCACTACGTGGACGTCGGCACCAGCGGTGGCGTGTGGGGCCGCGAGCGCGGCTACTGCCAGATGATCGGCGGCGAAAACGAAATCGTCAAGCACCTCGACCCCATCTTTAAAACCCTGGCTCCCGGCCGCGGCAACATCGATCGCACTCCCGGCCGCGAAAAAGCCACCGGCACCGCCGAGGACGGCTACCTGCACTGTGGCCCATCCGGCGCCGGACATTTCGTAAAAATGGTCCACAACGGCATCGAATACGGTTTGATGGCCGCTTACGCCGAAGGCCTCAACATCATGAAACACGCCAATTCCGGCAAGTCTCACCGCGAGACCGACGCCGAAACCACGCCCCTCCGCAACCCCGAGCACTATCAATACGATTTCAATCTCGCGGACATCACCGAAGTTTGGCGCCGCGGCAGCGTCGTAGCCTCCTGGCTGCTCGATCTCACCGCCATCTCGCTCCTCGAGCAACCCACTCTCGAGCGCTTCTCCGGCCGCGTCTCAGACTCCGGCGAAGGCCGCTGGACCGTCCTCGCCGCCATCGAATCCACTACACCCGCGCCGGTCCTCACCGCGTCTCTATACCAGCGCTTCACCTCCCGCGGTGAAGACGACTTTGCGGGCAAAGTTTTGTCGGCCATGCGCTTTCAGTTCGGCGGTCACATCGAAAAAAAGTCCGGCCACTAACGGCCTCGCCCACCGGGCGCGCGAAAGACAGGAACCCTAAATGAATCATCCGGACGCAAATCCTACCGCCGCGCCCTGCGTAATGGTCATCTTCGGCGCCACTGGAGATCTCACCAAGCGCAAGCTCCTTCCCGCCCTCTGCAACCTCGCCAGGGAAGAGCTGTTGCCCAAGCAATTCGCCATCGTAGGCTTTGCGGGCAACGACTTTGACACCGAAAGCTTCCGCAAAAAGCTTACCGAAGATGTTCCCAATTTCGCGGCTGCGCCCGTCCCCGCCGACCTCTGGAACTGGTTCGTCGAGCGCATCTACTACGTCAAAGGCGATTTCAGCGATCCCGAAGCCTACAAGCGCCTGCAAAAGCAAATCGACGAAGCAGATAAGCGCCATAACACCCAAGGCAATCGCTTCTTCTATCTGGCCGTAGCGCCGCGTTTCTTTTCCCCTATCGTCAAAATTCTCGGCGACTGCTGCCTGAGCAAGGAAGAAGTCGGCCACTGGGCTCGCGTCATCGTCGAAAAGCCTTTCGGCCACGATCTGGAATCCGCCCGCCAGCTCAACAAGGAACTAAAGAAAGTCCTCTCCGAAAGGCAGATCTATCGCATCGACCACTATCTCGGCAAAGAGACCGTGCAAAACGTCATGGTCTTCCGCTTTTCCAACAACATCATCGAGCCGCTCTGGAATCGCAACTATGTCGACCACGTACAAATCACCGCGTCGGAAACCGTAGGCGTCGAGCATCGCGGCGGCTTTTACGAAACCGCCGGCGCTCTTCGCGACATGGTCCCTAACCATCTCTTCCAGCTCCTCACCATGACCGCCATGGAGCCGCCCATCTCCTTCGACGCCGACGAAGTCCGCAACAAGCAAGCCGAGGTCCTCCACGCCATTCAGCCCTTCGATCCCGAAGAAGTCCTCACCCACGCCGTCCGCGGCCAGTACACCGACGGTGTCATCGACCACGAACGCGTCCCCGGTTACCGCAGCGAACCCGACGTCGCCCCCGAATCCAACACCGAAACCTTCGTAGCCCTGAAACTACAAATCGATAATTGGCGCTGGGCCGGAGTTCCCTTCTATCTCCGCACCGGAAAGCGTCTCGCCCGCCGTGCCACCGAAATCGTCATTCAGTTTCGTCGCACGCCCTTCGTTCTCTTCCGCAACACCACCGTCCGCAACCTCGAAACCAATCGCCTGGTCATTCACATTCAACCCGATGAAGGCATCTCCCTCAGCTTCGGTGCAAAAGTTCCCGGCTCCATCATGAAGCTCGGCCTGGTCAACATGGATTTCGACTACAGCTCTTACTTCGGCATTGAGCACAACACCGGTTACGAGCGCCTGCTCCGCGACTGCATGGCCGGCGATCAAACTCTCTTCCAGCGCGCGGACATGGTCGAAGCCGGTTGGAGCGTCATCCAGCCCGTCCTCGATCTCTGGCACGCTCTGCCCCCGCGCGGCTTCCCCAATTACGCCGCAGGCTGCTGGGGTCCATCGGAAGCTGAAGAGCTCCTCCAGCGCGACGGCCGCGCCTGGCGCGAAATCGGCGACGAAAACGATGGCAAGAAAATCGGCAGCGTCACCGTCGGCAACGCTGGAGCCGCCTGATGCCCGCAGTCGCCGCGCGCGAAGTCCGCATCCTGCCTAACGGCGCAGCCATCGCCGCACACGCCGCGCAAATTCTCGTAGACGCCGCCAAAGCCGCCGCCCAAAGCAATCGCACCTTCTCCATCGCCCTCGCCGGCGGTTCCACACCCAAAGCTCTCTATTCGCTTCTCGCCGCCGAGCCCCTCCGCTCCCAAGTCCCCTGGAACGATCTCAATCTCTTCTTCGGCGACGAACGCCACTGTCTCCCCGATCATCCAGACAGCAACTTTCGCATGGCCACCGAAGCCGTGCTCTCGAAAGCGCCCCTGGATCCCAAGCAAGTTCATCGTATCTTGGGAGAAATTCCGGACGCCGAACAATCCGCCCGGCAATACGAGCAAGTCCTTCGCTCCGAATTCCATCTCTCTCCCGGCCAACGCCCGCGTTTTGACCTTGTCCTCCTCGGCATGGGCAACGAGGGCCACACACTTTCCCTCTTCCCCGGCACTAAGGCCCTGCACGATAATGGTCGCCTCGTGATGCGCAATTGGGTCGGCAAGCTTTACACCGACCGCATCACCATGACCGCGCCCGTCGTCAATAACGCCGCTCTGGTGCTCTTCTTGATCACCGGCTCGGACAAGGCTCCGGCTCTCAAAGCAGTCCTCGAAGGCCCGTTCGAACCGGAGCAGCTTCCGTCGCAATTCATCGCGCCGGAAAACGGAAAATTATTGTGGCTGATCGATCCGGCCGCAGGTGCAATGCTAGAATCCGCAATTCGCGAATGAATAAGGGAGAATCACATGGCTACCAGCGCAACCCTCAGCAAAATCGAAGGCTATCTCGGCGCGAAAGCGGAATTGCTCCTCGGCTTCAAGAATCCTAAAGTCTCGAAGGAGCGCCTGCATCTCCCCGGCCCCGACTTCGTCGACCGTATCTACGCCGTAACCGATCGCAACGTCCGCGTCCTGACCAATCTTCAGCGCCTCTTCGGCACCGGCCGCCTCGCAAAAACTGGCTATCTCTCGATTCTTCCGGTCGACCAAGGCATCGAGCATTCTGCCGGCGCCAGCTTCGCCAAGAATCCCGATTATTTCGACGGCGAAAACATCGTCAAGCTGGCCGTCGAAGGCCAATGCAACGCCGTCGCTTCCACTTTCGGCGTTCTGGGCTCCGTAGCCCGCAAATATGCCCACAAAATTCCCTTCATCGTGAAAATCAATCACAACGAGCTGCTCACCTTCCCCAATAAGGCCGATCAAATTCTCTTCGGCACCGTCCAGCAGGCTTACGACATGGGCGCAGCCGCCGTCGGCGCCACCATCTATTTCGGCTCGGATCAAAGCAGCCGCCAAATCGTCGAAATCAGCCACCAATTCGCTTACGCCCACCAGCTCGGCCTGGCCACCGTTCTCTGGTGCTATCTCCGCAACAACGCCTTCAAAACCAAAGAGAAGGACTATCACCTCTCCGCCGACCTCACCGGCCAGGCCAATCATCTCGGCGTCACCATCGAAGCCGACATCATCAAGCAAAAGCTTCCCGAAGTTAACGGCGGCTACGAAATGCTCAACATGGGCGATTCCAGCTACGGCAAATTCGATAAGCGCATTTACACCGAACTCTGCTCCGATCATCCCATCGACATGTGCCGCTACCAGCTCATCAACTGCTTCATGGGCCGCTCCGGCCTGATCAATTCCGGCGGAGCCTCCGGCGCCAACGATTTCCAGGAAGCCGTCTCCACCGCCGTAATCAACAAACGCGCCGGCGGCACCGGCCTGATCTCCGGCCGCAAAGCCTTCCAGCGCCCCATGAACGAAGGCGTCCAACTCCTAAACGCCATCCAGGACGTCTACCTAAGCCCCGAAGTCACCGTAGCCTAGCTTCCAGGTAGGGGCACGATACTTCGTGCCCTCTTTGGAGTGCGGCGGCTCGACGCCGCTTTTCCGCCTCCCCAAACGTATCGGCGTACCGTCGCGTCAGCCGCCACGCCACCTCTTTGTAGTGGCGCTGCTTGCAGCGCCAGAATGGCACGCTTTCGTCGTTCTCCAGAATGCGGCCGCAGGTCCCCCCTTCATCCCAATCCCGCACGTATCCAAAACACCTCTGTAACATCTCACTGGCATACTCAACCGTATTTGAGAATCGAGGGCATCTCTCGTGACCAACCGTCTAGAAGGCAAAACCGCGGCCATCACCGGAGGCGATCAAGGCATCGGCCGCGGAATCGTAGAACGCCTCGCCCAGGAAGGCGCCGACATCGCCTTCTGCTACCGCAAAAACAAATCCGGCGCCGACGAAGTCTCCGCCGCAGTCAAAGCCCAAGGCCGCAAAGCCGCCGCTCTCCAATGCGACGTAGCCAACATTGCCGAAGGCCAGAAATTCATCGCTGATGCCATCTCCCAACTCGGCAAAATCGATATTCTCGTCAACAACGCCGGTCTCGAACGCCGCGCCGATTTCTGGGACGTCACCGAAGCCGACTTCGACGCCGTCCTCAACGTCAATCTAAAAGGCGTCTTCTTCATCACCCAGGCTTTCGTCAATCACCGCCGTCAAGCAAACTCCGGCGGCAAAATCATCAACATCAGCTCCGTCCACGAAGATCTTCCCTTCCCGCACTTCACCGCCTATTGCGCCAGCAAAGGCGCCCTCAAAATGCTCACTCGCAACCTCTCCATCGAACTCGCCCCGCTCGGCATCACCATCAACAACATCGCCCCCGGCACCATCGAGACTCCCATCAACCATGCTCTGCTCAACGACCCAGCAAAACTGAACGCCGTCCTGCAAAATATTCCGCTCAATCGCCTGGGCAAACCAGAAGACGTAGCCGCCGTAGCCGCCTTCCTGGCCTCCCCCGAATCCAACTACGTAACCGGCACCACCTTCGTCGTAGACGGCGGCCTAACCTGGAACTACCAGGAACAATAACCACACGCCGCACTCCTAACTCGCAGGGGCGCGGCACTACTGCGCCCCATCTTGTTGGCACGGTTTCAACCAGCAATTGTAGAGGCCGTCCTTTTAGGGCGGCCTTCCGAATCTCTCCTTTCTTTGGAGTTAGGCCCTTCCTCTCCTCGGTTTTCTCTCCTCCTGCTTCTCTTTCTTCCTTGGCGTTCCCCTATCTCCCAGAAGACAAGCCACTTACTACATACTACTTGACAAAGTACAGAAATGTGCTATAATGGGTTGAAATCGCGGATACCGTTTCTCATAATCTCAGCCCCTTTATGCCTCGCCGCCCGGTTGTTCTTCTAACCTCCCCGCGCGACATCCCTAAGTCCTCACTCTTCATCGCTCTTTTGCACCAGAGCGTAGCCCATCCCCTTCTTTTTCAATCCCTTGCGCACTCTTTGTGTGTTTACTCGGAGTGGCCTTTGTTCCGTCCTTATTTCCTTACCTCATTACATCCTTACTTCGCCCCGGCTCTAACTCCTTTAGATTCCGCACTTACAGCCGATCTCCGCGTTTTAACCGAAATCAGCCGAAATCGTCCGCCCACAACCTCTTTAGAATCAACACTTACCAAAATGCACCCCGGTAACTACCTTTAGAATGAACACTTACAAAAACGAGGGGGAGGGGGGACTCCTTACCTCCGCCCGCCACGGGCTGACTATGGCCAACCGTTCGGTCCAATACTTCGCGGCATTGTGTCCGGACGATTTGCTTCTTGCTCGAATCCATCCGCCGCGCGCTGGCAATGGTGACCAACTCGGCTCGGTATGCAACCTTTTTCGCGTGCCGCTCGTATTCCCTTCAGGTCGCGGGAGGGCGTGTGAAAACCCTGATTCAGGACATTCGATACGGCTTGCGCATGCTGTTCAAGCAGCCGGGCTTTTCCGTGGCCGCCGCCCTGGTGCTTTCGCTGGGGATTGGCGGCAGTACCGCGATGTTCAGCATCGTGAACGCTTTGCTGCTCAAGCCACTGATGATCCAGAAGGCCGACGAAATTGTCGGCTGCTACAGCCGGGACACGCAGAAGCCGGATTCCTACCGCGCATTCTCCTATCCAAACTACGCAGACCTCCGCGCGAACAATGCCGTCTTCAGCAGCTTGATGGCGCACAACCTGGCGCTGGTGGGAATCGCTGAGGGCGACACAACGCGCCGCGTGTTCTCCGACATCGTGTCCGCAAATTATTTTGCCACGCTGGGAGCGCCGTTGTTTCGCGGCCGGGCATTCACGCTTGACGAGGAACAACCCGGCAGCGAGATTCCCAGCCTGATCGTCAGCCATTCCTATTGGAGAAAGAACGGGTCGGACCCCGATTTGCTCGGCAAGACGCGGCAAATCAACGGGCGCATCTTCACCATCGTCGGAATCACGCCGGAGGGGTTCACGGGAACCACCGCGATGATCAGCCCTGAACTTTATCTACCACTGGGCATGTACGAATCGATGATGAACGATTTCGAGGGACACGGGTTGAAGCTCGCCGCGCGGAACAACCATGTGCTGGTGGTAGTAGGACGGCTGCGAGAAGCGATGACTCAGCAGGCCGCCGACGCATCGCTCGCGGTGGTTGCGGATCGCATGGCTAAGGCCTATCCCGGAGAAAACAAGGACCAGGCTTTTATCGTTCACTCACTCTCTCGAAATAGCGTGTCGACCAATCCTTCGAGCGACAACGGCGTGGCATTCCCGGCGGTTCTCCTCATTTCGATGGCCGGCGTGGTGCTGCTGATCGCGTCGCTGAATGTTGCCAATATGATGCTGGTGCGCGGAGCGGCGCGGCACCGGGAAATCGCCATCCGCCAAGCGCTCGGGGCAGGGCGAGGGAAGATCCTGCAGCAGTTGCTTATCGAGGGGCTGATTCTGGCGTTCATCGGAGGAACGGCGGGCCTGGCTCTCGCTGCCGGTGGCACGACAGTGTTGATGCATTCGATGGCTCGGCTGGCTCCGGTCGACCTGGTGTACAACGCGGTGCCTGATTTGCGTGTGTTGCTGGCCACCACGGGATTCTGCGTGCTTAGCGCGATCATCTTCAGCCTGGGACCCGCCCGGAGCTTTTCCAAATCGAGCATCGTGACCACGCTTAAGAGCGGGGAAACGCAGGGAAAAGTCGGCTTCGGCAGAGCCGCGCTTTCGCCGCGCAATTTATTGGTGGTAGGGCAAATCGCGCTTTCGCTGACACTACTTACCGCGGCCGGCTTATTCATTCGCAGCGCAAGAAGGACCGAGAGAGTACAGCCAGGGTTTCGCATCGAGAACTCCGTGCTGATCGAACTAGATCCGAGCCTGGCTGGATATGACGAGGCGCGTGGGAGGCAACTCTTCAAAACCGTGCTGGACCGGCTTCGCGCGGTTCCCGGAGTGGAATCGGCGAGCATGGCAGCGACTGTGCCGTTCGGAATGGTTTCGCTGGAACGGAGCATCCGGCGATCGAGCGATGCGCCCTCGGTGAACTCCGATCCTTCAAGCCAAAACCGTGGAGTCTCGTGCCGCTTCAATCTCATTGGCGAAGGCTATTTCACGACGCTGGGAATCCCGTTGCTGCAAGGGCGAGCGTTCCGCCAAAATGAAATGGAAAATGCGAAGACGGACGCAGTAGTAGTGCTGGATCAATTGGCCGCGGAACGGTTGTGGCCCGGTGGCCGTGCGGTGGGCCAGCATATCCGATTGCAGGCAGACAGCAAGTCGGGCGGCGGCCGGGACGCCGAGGTAGTGGGGATCGTTGCAGGGGTACAGGAAAACGTATTTGGTCAAGGTTTAGAACCCCATGTGTACGTGCCGTTCGGCCAAGAGTATCAATCGGACATGACTATTCATCTGAAGGTCGCGACGCAAGACGCCAATGTTCTGGAGACAATGCGCCGTGAAGTCAGCGCTGTCGACAGCCGGCTGCCGGTGCTCGAGCTGAAGACGCTGCGAAATCATCTGGAAGCCAGTTTCGACTTGTGGATCGTGCGCACCGCTGCGCGCATGTTCACGATTTTCGGCGCGGTAGCGCTGGTGCTGGCAATGGTCGGTCTCTATGGCCTGCGCGCTTACACTGTCGTCAGGCGTACCCGCGAGATCGGCATACGGCTGGCGCTCGGAGCAAAACCGAGCGATGCGCGGCGGATGATTTTGCGGGAAGGGTTGGTGGTTACATCGATGGGAGTCGCGGTAGGGTTCGCGCTCTCACTACTTGCCGGCAAGGTTCTGGCAAGCGTTCTCTACAAGGTGAGCGGAACCGATCCGCTGGTGTTTCTTACGGTGACCGCGGTGCTTGGAGCAGTTTCGCTTCTCGCGTGCTACCTGCCGGCGCTACGGGCCTCGCGGGTGGATCCCATGGTCGCGCTCCGCTATGAATAGTTCGCGCTCACGTTCTCGTCAAAAGTATCGAGTGGATCGCTACCCTAGCGCTCGGCCAGGTACATCATTCTCGAGGCGGCGCCTCTTTGCGATAGAGCGATAACTGTTTCCAGGTATCGGTTTTGCCCGGCGAAGTAGGCCTGGCCCTCGGCCAGTTCCAGCTCCGCGCGATGCGCGAGTCTCGCTGCGAGCCGGCCGGCGGCGTTCTTCAGCAAGCTCGCGGTCCGGTCCTGAATTTCCAGTAGCCGAAACCCGGCAAGATCGAGGATGCGTTCGTTGTGTCCGTGAGCAACAAATTGCGTGGCTCCCTGCACCGATCGCGCGCGCATTTCTTCGTCGGAAATCTCGCCGGTGGCGACTCCCGCGTCCGTAAACAGCAGCCTTCCGCCGGGCGCTAGAATGCGCCCTACTTCTCGCAACACAGCTTCGCGGTCGCGAAGATGGAGGAGTACGTCCAGGGACATCACCGCGTCGAACGAACTGCTTGCGAACGGCAGTGGTGCATTCAAATCGGCTTCTTGCAGCACGATCAAGTGTGCAATCCCGAGAGACGCCGCGCGCGCGCCTCCCGAGGTGATCGCCTGGCTGCTTAGATCGACGCCGGTGCCGCGGCAGCCCACCCGGCCGACGACGAAGGTCAGAGGCCCGCCAGGACCGCAACCCAGATCGAGAAAGCGGCTGGCACTCGAAAGCTGGAGCCGGACGATGTCCGGCTCGAGATCCTCGGCGGTTACCCAGGAATGCTGGCCAATATCTTTGCCGTAAGCTTCGCGGCGGACTTGCCGCATCAACGGCGAGTCGAACTCGCGATAAGAATCGTCGTAGCCGTGCTTCCCGGATTCTGCTGCGAAGTTCATGAATGCAGATTGCCTAAGCGATGTTAGCGTTTTGCGGCGCGCCGAGTGGATTACGAATCTTGAGGCTGAGAATCAAGCCCCGGCAAAAACATAAAGCCGGAGGCAACACTGGAGTCAGCGACACTCTTGGCTCAAGAAAAGACCGTCACACCCTGAAATAGCGGTGCGAGTATACACGCATCCGGGGAGGCCATTTAGGTTCGAGTAAGAGCCGCAGATCGCGCGGCTTGCAGCAGCGCGCGGGCATTCTCGCGAATGTCGCCGCGGCCAAAGACGGCGTTGCCGGCGACTAGAAGTTCCGCGCCGGCGTTGACGATGTCGGTCACCGTGTCCAGCGCGACCCCTCCGTCTACTTCGATGCGGAAATTCAAGCCGCGCGATTCGCGGATTCGCGCGAGCGATTCCATTTTCTTTAGCGCGCCGCGAATGAACTTCTGGCCGCCAAAACCGGGATTCACGGACATGACCAGCACGTGATGAACGAGGTCGAGCACTTCGCTTAGCGTTTCGACCGGAGTCGCCGGATTGATCACCACCGCAGGCTTGCAGCCGTGCGACGCGATCAACTGCAGCGTGCGATGCAAATGCACGCAAGCCTCCTGATGCACGGAAATCCAGTTGGCGCCCGCTTCCGCGAAGGCAGCGATGAATTGGTCCGGTTGCTCGATCATCAGATGGCAATCGAGAATTGCGTCCGGCAGTGCCTTGCGCAAGGATGCGACCACCGGCGGGCCAATCGTAATGTTCGGAACGAAGTGCCCGTCCATGATGTCCACGTGCAACAGAGTCCCGCCGCCGTCTAACGCGGCTTGGGCGTCAGCTCCAAGTCGCGCAAAATTCGCGGACAAAATCGACGGCGCGAGTTCAATGTTTCTCGGCACTGTCCGTGCGCTATGTCCTCCAGCCAACGTCCGCTTTCTCGGCAAAGTCCGCTCCTCCCGTGCTCCCGAACGACCGATTATACGCGCACCCTGGGCCGGCCTAAACAGCGGGCTCGCTTTGCTGACCTGCGGGCGCTCGCCACGCGACAGTTTGGCGGCGCTCGCTGCTTTCCCGCGAAAGCTCCAATGCTTGCATTACGTTCAATGCCCACTCCGGTGTCACCGTGAGCTGTGCCTTGCCTAGGATCGCGTCGCGCACATTTTTGTAATAGTCGCGGTAGTCACAATTCGCTGGCTGAATGGGTTCCTGCGTGAATCCGTCGCCGTGCGGTCGCGTGAGCACGCCCCAATCTTTTTCCGGCTCAGCTCCCCACGCCGTGCCCGCGGGAATCGAGCCCTGGCGTAAATTCATTTCTTGCGGATCGAACGTCTGCTTCACGTAGGATGCGGCGGCGCCGTACAGCAGAAATCGCGGGCGCGGCGCCGTAGCCAGCATGGTGGAACGCAGGACGGCGCGCATCCCGCTAGCCGCACGGCCGCGGTAGTGAAACACAATGTCGAACGAATCATCGGCTGCAGCGCCATCGCGTTCCATGCGCACATCCGCTGTGATTGCTTCGGGCATGCCGAAAAGCACCATCGCGTGATCGATCAAATGCGGCGCAAGATCGAACAGGATTCCCGTGCCTGGCCCCGAACGCTCTCGCCAGGCTCCTTGCTTCAACTGCGGCCGGTAGCGATCGTAGTTGCTCTCGAACCGCACGATTCGCCCGAGCCTGCCGCCAGTCACCAGTGCTTGAATCACCTGAAAATCGCTGTCGTACCGCCGGTTCTGGTAGACCGTGAGCAAACGCTTGTGCTCGCGTGCAAATCGCACCAAGGAAATCGCTTCCTGCACAGTCGTGGTGAAAGGCTTGTCCACCACGACGTCACGCCCCGCCTGCAGGCAACACATCGCCAAATCATGATGCGTGTCATTCGGCGTCGCAATCACCACCAGCCGGATCTCTGGAATCGCCAGCAATTCTTCGACACTGCGCACAATCCGCACGTCAGGATACGCTTCAGCCGCTTCCGAACCGCCGCGCTGCAAAATCGCCACCAGCCGCAGCCCCGGCACCGCGCGAATCACCGGTGCATGAAACGCCCGCCCAGCCAATCCAAACCCAATCAGCCCAACACCAATCTCCGCCAAGCTGCATCCTCCTCTTCGAGCGCACAGAGTAACGGAATTCCCGTTGCGAAGCGCGTAAATTCTGCGCCGCGCCGATTCCGTTCCAACTTCTCCCATTGCGTGGAGTTCAAGAGTTCACAGTGAAAATAGAATGAGAATCCCGACGCGAACGTGGCGGTGCAAGTTGCGCGGAGCACAGCGCTCCTGCAAAATGGCCTAGCCCCATGAGCACACAAGCTGTGGCCATTCCAGCTGTTTCCCGCCGGCGAGCGCTTTTCGCAGTGCTGTTCGCGGGCTTTATCCTTACCGGTGTCGCGATCAGCGTGGTGGGTCCACTGCTGCCAGTCTTCATCGCGCGGTGGTCGCTCGGAGATTCGAAGGCTGGCCTGTTTTCGACGGTTCCGTTTGCAGCGTCGCTTTGCGGCGTCGGGTTGTCCAGCTTGCTGACCAGGTATTTCGGCTACCGCCCCGCGATCATCACCGGCTATTTCCTGATGAGCGCTGGGTTGATCAGCTTGAACGCGCCACTGCTAGCGGTGGCCCTCGTGGGCGCCGCGGCGATTGGCCTGGGTTACGGCATGGCCATCCCCGGAACAAACCTGTGCGTCGCGGAGATGGGCGGGTCGCGCAGCGCTTCGCTCGTGAGCGTCGTGAACCTGGCCTGGGGGATCGGCGCCGTCTCTTGCTCTCCCTTGGTGATGTTTTCTCTAAGGCTGCACGTTCTTCCGCAGGTGCTCATTGGGATCGCCGTGTTTGGGTGTGTGCTGATGCTCCTGCTCCTCCTCACAGCGGTACCAGGAGAAAAACGCGTGCCGGGGCAGGTCTCGGACGTGTCCGCAAGACCAAAAATCGGCCTGTCGGTGACCGTCGCGCTGGCCACTTTGTTTTTTGTTTATGTAGGGACCGAAGTGAGCTTCAGCTTTTGGGCGGCCACGTACGCGAAACGCCTTGACGCAGGCGCGAGAGAACTCTCAACCATCGCTCCGATGTTTTTCTTTGGCGGGCTGATGAGCGGCCGAGCGCTCACGCCGCTGGCGCTGACAAGAATCCGTGAGAATCGCCTGGCGCTTGGCGCGTTGTGCGTCGTCGTGTTCGGCGCCGCCCTGCTGGTTGCTTCCTCTACGCAAAAAACGGCTTTCGTAAGCCTAATGCTCGCCGGTCTCGGTTGTTCCTGCCTGTACCCAATCTACGTCGCGTGGTTGTCGCGCTGGTATGGAGCCGGAGCGACGATCGTCAGTGGAATTATGTTCTCGACGGCTTCGCTCGGTGCCGCCACGGTCCCGGGGCTGGCCGGATTTGTGTCCGGGCACGCCGGCGGCCTGCGCGTCGGGCTGCTGGTTCCGCTGGCCAATGCGTTGATGATGATTCTGCTCCTTTTCCTCTTGCGGCGGCAGACCGCGGCCTGAGGTATTCTCTCTTCGTGAAAACGTCCGCGCAGCGTTCACCAACCGCCGCACTCCTTTTCGGTCTGGTGATTACACTCGCTGCCGTCCTTGCGTTTGCCGCGTACATGGCGGTGCAACTCGCAGGCCTGCGCAAATTGCAAAGCCAGATGGTGGACCGCAATCGCAAGGATTCGCTGCAACTCCTGCGCATCCAGAGCGATCTTAACTCGGTAGCTCTGGCCATGCGCGACATGCTGGACGCTGAAGGTCCGTACCCGCTCACCGCGTGGTCCGCGCAATTCCAGCGCATGCGCGGAGATTTGAACGCCGGGTTGACTCTGGAAGCAGAATTGGCGGGCGAGGCGCGCACTCCCGAGCAGCGGCGCTTTCTTTCGCAATCGGTTGCGCAATTCTGGGATGCGGTGGACCGCATGTTTGTGCTGGCCGAGGGCCAGCGCGAGGCCGAAGCGCGCGAGCAGATTCGGCTTTCGCTGCAGGCGCGGCTGCAGGCGTTGAGCGCTTCGGTGTCGCGGCTGCTTGTCGAGAATAATGCAGGCGAGCAGCTTGCCGCGGCCCGCATCGCGCAGATCTATCAGGGCGTGCAGCGACAGCTATATCTTTTTCTTGCCGCTACGCTTCTTGGCATCGTACTCACCAGCTTGTATCTGATTCGCAGCAATCGTCTGGTTTTTGCCCGCATGGAAGAACTTTCCGCGCAACGCAGCGAGCTCGCGCAACAACTGATTGCCACGCAGGAGTCCACGTTGCGCCATATTTCGCGGGAGTTGCACGATGAATTCGGCCAGGTGCTCACCGCCATCGGTTCGATGCTCGCGCGCGCGAACAATCAGATCCCGGAAAACTCGCCGCTGCGAGCCGATCTGCAGGAAGTCCGCGACATCGCGCAAACCACGTTGAACAGCATTCGCGGATTGTCGCAGGCCCTGCATCCAGTCTTGCTCGAAGAGGCTGGACTCGAAAGCACGCTCGACTGGTATATTCCCACCGTGCAGCGGCAAACCGGCATCGACATTCATTACGACAAGAGTGGCCAGTCTTTTCCGGTCGAAACCGCCGCAGGAGTCCACGTCTATCGCATCGCGCAGGAAGCGCTGAATAACATCAGCCGCCATTCCGGCGCGCGCGAGGCCTGGGTGCGGCTGAAGTTTCTTGCGGATTCATTGGAACTGGAAATCGAAGATCGCGGCGCCGGATTCCGCCGCGAAAAAGGCCAGCGCGGGATTGGGCTGGTAGCCATGCGCGAACGCGCCGAGATTCTCGGCGGCTCGCTGACGATCTCGCGCCCCGCGGCAACAAGCGGCACGCTGATTCACCTGAGCATTCCGCGCGAGAGAGTAGAAGCACATGCCGCGTAAAATCACGGTTCTACTCGTGGACGATCACGCACTCGTCAGGCGCGGCTTTCGCCGCATGCTGGAAGACGATGCGGAGATTTCCGTAGTGGGAGAAGCCGGAGACGGCAAGCAAGCAGTACGCATGGCGCTCGACCTGCGTCCCGCGGTGATTGTGATGGACTGCGCGCTGCCCGAACAGAGCGGCATCGAAGCAGCGCGGCAAATTCATACCAAGCTCCCCGAAACGCACATTTTGATGCTCAGCATGCACGCGGAAGATACGCTGGTCCGGCAAGCGCTCGAAGCTGGCGCGCTCGGCTACGTTCTGAAGAACGCTGACAATCTCGACCTCGTCCGCGCCGTGAGAACCATCGCAGCGGGCAGGCAAGTGTTAGACCCGCAACTTGCTAGGCCCACGGCGCTCAAGGGCGAACGCGGCGCAGGCCTCACGCCTCGAGAACTGGAAATTCTGCAATACATCGTGGCCGGAAAATCGAACAAAGAAATCGCCGCGGATTTGAATCTGAGCGCCAATACGGTTGCGGTGCATCGAGCGAACATCATGGACGCGCTGGGAATCCACAAAACGGCGGAGCTGGTGGTCTACGCAATCCGCAACGGCCTGGTAACCCTGCCGTGAAGCGGCGTGATTTTCTCTCCGGAGCTGCGGCATTCCCATTCGCATCGAGCCTCTTTTCACGCGATGTTTTTGCCGCACCCGGCAGTCCACTGGGTTTTCGGCTCAGCGACGTGACCGCGGTGGCAGGAATCGATTTCCGCCACAACAGTGGCGCTTACGGCGGCAAGCTCCTGCCGGAAACGCTGGGCTCCGGCTGCGCCTTTCTTGATTACGATCGCGACGGCTGGCCGGACATTTTGCTGGTGAACGGCATGGACTGGCCGAGTCATAAACGCCAGCGATCGACCCTGCGGCTCTATCGCAATAATCGCAATGGCACATTCACCGACGCCACCAAATCCGCCGGCCTCGATATCGAACTGTACGGAATGGGCGTGGCCGTCGGCGATTACAACAACGACGGCTTTCCGGACATTCTTATTTCCTGCGTCGGGCAGAGCCGGCTTCTTCGCAATACCGGCAAAGGAACATTTGTCGATGTCACCGCGAAGAGCGGTTTGCAGCAGCATCAGGGCTTCAGCACTTCGGCAGTGTGGTGTGATTACGACCGCGACGGCTTGCTGGACCTCTTTATTTGCAATTACGTGCGCTGGTCGCCGGAACACGACGTCTTCTGCTCTCTCGATGGCTCGCACAAATCCTATTGCACCCCCGAAGCCTATCGCGGCGACACTTGCTGGCTATTTCACAATCGCGGTGACGGCACGTTTGAAGACGTGACCGCCACGAGCGGCATCTTCGATAGCAGTTCGAAATCTCTCGGCGCCGCGGTTTTCGATTACGATCAGGATGGCTGGCCCGATCTGCTCGTCGCCAACGATACCCAGCCCAACAAACTGTACAGAAACCTGCGGAACGGCAAGTTCAAGGAAGTTGGCGTGGAAAGCGGCCTGGCGTTCAGCACCGAAGGCAAAGCCCGCGCCGGAATGGGGGTGGCCGTCGGCGATTTCGAGAATTCCGGCAAAAGCGGCGTGGCCATCACGAATTTCGACAATGAAATGATCGGGCTGTACCGTGCAACCAGCGGCGGCGTCTACGACGATGTCGCGATCGCGGCGGGAGTAGGCGGACCTTCGCGCGGCACACTGGGTTTTGGTTGCGCCTTCCTGGATGTGGATCTCGACGGAATGCTGGACCTGGTTGTGGCCAACGGACACATTGACGAGACGGTGCGCAACATCCGCGGGAATGTGGGCTACGCCCAGGCACCGCATCTCTTTCTAAACTTGGGAAGCGGAAAATTTCGGGACGCTGCAAACGAAACCGGAGGCGGATTCGCGACACCGAAAGTAGGCCGCGGGCTGGCCGTAGCCGATTTTGACCGCGATGGCGACTGCGACCTGCTGATCACCACTAACAACGGTCCCGCGTATTTGTTTCGCAATGATCAACTCGCCGGCAATCACGGCATTCGCTTCGCACTGGTAGGAACAAAATCGAATCGCGACGCAATTGGCGCAACCGTGCGCATTTTTGCCGGAGGCCAGGGGCAGTCGCGCGTGCTGCACAGCGGCGGCAGCTATCTTTCCCAATCGGAATTGCCGGTCACCTTCGGCCTCGGCAAGCGCGACAAAGTCGAACGCGTGGTGATCGATTGGCCTTCGGGACGCACCGAAGAATTCAAGGAAGTCTCCGCAGGACAGACTTACATCTGCACGGAAGGCAAAGGAATGATCCCCGAAGGCTCAAAATAGAAGCCTCGTGTAGCCACTCTTGTAACCACTTGTGTAGCCGCCCTCTTTAGAGGGCGGGCTTTTTCGATCTGGCTAGCTTGATTGAGAAACTGCGCCAACACCGGCTACTCCGCCACACAAACGCAAGAACACGCCTAATTCTTTTGCACTATTGCACCCCCATCGCCCACCCCCTATAAATGGCCTCAATAGGACCAACGCTTCCGTTCTGCCTCTAGGCCGATTCTGGAAGCACCCCAAAATGAATCGCGGCCGGATGACGAACCATCCGGCCGCTCTTTCTTATAGGATAAGCAGGTCCTCGACATGAGCAGCCGCCTAAACCTCTGGCTTGGCCGCGGGTTGATGTTCCTCGCGCTCACCGCGGCGTATTTGTACGGATTCCCTGCCCCAACTTTGTTCTACGAATCGTTTGTACTCTTCCATGTAGTTGTGGGCGTCGTTTTTGCTCTGTTCTTGCTGTGGTTTGTGTTCTCACGGCTTGGCAGCGTGCCGATGCTGGCGCGTCTTGGCTGGGTGTTCCTCGCGGCTGGTGGAATTCTTGGGCTGATTCTGATTCGTATCGGTACACCGAACCGCCTGAAGGCTTGGTTGTACGCGCATATCGTGTTGTGCCTCGTGGGCGCGCTGTTTGTGGCGGCGTCTTGGCTGGCGGCTCGCGATTGGCTAGGACGAACCGCGCCGCAGCGAGCTTTTGCATTTATGGCGCTTTTAGCGCTAACCGCGGGCCTGGCTTGGGGCGCGTGGTGGACGCGCACGATCGCCTGGCAACGCGCCAACCGCATTCACAACCCAGCGATGCCCGCGGAAACCATGGATGGCGAAGGCGACGGACCGCAGGGTAAATTCTTTCCCAGTTCCGCGCAGACCAAGCACGGCGGCAACATTCCTTCGCAATATTTCATGAAATCGGATGCCTGCGAGCGTTGCCACGCGGACATTTACAAGCAGTGGAACAGCTCGATGCACCACTTTTCTTCGTTCAACAATCAGTGGTACCGCAAGAGCATCGAGTATATGCAAGACGTCGCGGGCGTACGCTCATCAAAATGGTGCGCGGGATGCCACGATCCGGCGCTGCTTTACAGCGGATTGTTCGATACCCCGATCAAGCAGATTGTGGACCGGCCGGAAGCGCGCGCCGGGCTCGGGTGCTTGATGTGCCACAGCATCGTGCAAGTGAAGAGCACCATGGGTCAGGGCGATTTTTTCTTGGAATATCCGAAGCTGCATGAACTGGCTGCCAGCGACAATCCGGTGATGCGATCGCTGCATGACTTTATGGTGCGTTTGAACCCCGAGCCCCATCGCCGCACTTTTTTGAAACCCTTCATGCGCGCCGATACCGCCGAGTTTTGCTCTTCCTGCCACAAAGTGCATCTCGATATTCCGGTGAATCGCTATCGCTGGATTCGCGGATTCAATGAATACGACAACTGGCAAGCCAGCGGCGTCTCCGGCCAGGGTGCGCGCGCGTTTTATTATCCGAAAGCGCCCATGAATTGCGCCGATTGCCACATGCCAGCCGTGCCTTCAGGCGACGCCGGCAACGTGAACGGCTTGGTGCATTCGCATCGCTTCCCCGGCGCGAATACCGCAGTCCCAACGGCGAATCAGGATGAGGCGCAGCTGGACTTTGCGCAACAGTTTTTGCAGGACAAGCAGTTGAGCGTGGATATCTTTGCCATTTCGCCGGCGGAGAAGGAAACCAAGGCTCCCGCGCAAAGCGAGTTTGGAAAGCCGGAGATCGCCACCACGTTTGCCGTCGGCGAAGAAGCCGATGTTGCGCTGCCGAAAGGGCCAGCGGGAGAAGCACGCGCAATTACCGCGCCCATCGATCTCACGGATGCGGCGGTGCGCCGCGGCGATGATGTCCGCGTCGATGTGGTGGTGCGGACGCGCAAAGTCGGCCATTTCTTTCCCGGCGGAACGGTGGATGCTTTCGATGTCTGGCTCGAACTGCAAGCCACCGACGAAAACGGCCAGCAGATTTTCTGGAGTGGCCAAGTCGAGGACAACGGCAAGGGACCAGTCGAGCCGGGTGCGCATTTTTACCGTTCGCTGCAAATCGACGCCCACGGAAACGTCATCAACAAGCGGAATGCGTGGGCGACGCGTTCGGTAGTTTATGTGCGGCTCATTCCTCCCGGCGCGGCAGATACGGTGCACTACCGTCTGCGTGTCCCGGAGAATGCGGGCGATAAGATCAGGCTGCACGCCAAGCTCAACTATCGGAAATTCAGCTGGTTTAACACGCACTTTTCGTACGCGGGGATTGCTAGCGCGCAACGGCAGCTGAGTTCGCCGCTCCACAGTCGAGACGAGGTCGCTCCCGACCATGACGACCGGACGTGGGTTTTCAAGGGCGACACTTCGCACGTTTCCGGCAACCTGAAAACCATTCCGGATCTGCCCATTACTATCGTTGCCGAAGACACCAAGACGCTGCGCGTCGTGCCGCACAATGCGCCAGCGCTTCAACCGAAAACCGTCAGCACCAAAGAGACTTGGACGCGCTGGAACGACTACGGAATCGGCCTGTTTTTACAAGGCGATCTGAAAGCTGCGGCGGCAGCATTTGAGAAAATCACCGAAGGGGACGCGAAGAATCCCGATGGCTGGACGAATGTCGGCCGCGTCTTGGTCCAGGAAGGAGACACGGTGGGTGCGCGGAAAGTGCTGGAGAAATCCCTGACCATCGATCCCTCGCTCGGGCGTACCAATTTCTTCTATGCGCGTGTCTTGAAGGAAGAAGGCGACTATGATGGCGCTGCAGCGCATTTGCGAACCGTCTTGACGCAATTTCCGCGCGACCGTGTGGTCCGCAACGAGCTGGGGCGCGTGCTCTTTCTGCAAAAACGCTATGCCGATGCGGTTGCGGAGTTTGAGCAAACACTCGCGGTTGATCCCGAGGATTTGCAAGCACACTACAACTTGATGCTCTGTTACAACGGCTTGGGCGACGACGCCAAAGCCGAACAGCACAAAGCCCGCTACCTGCGATTCAAAGCCGACGAATCCGCGCAAGCGATTACCGGGCCGTACCGGCAGAAACATCCGGAAGACAACAACGAGCGGCAATCCATTCACGAGCACGTCAGTGTAGCGCTCTCGCCACACTCGCAGCCGAGCCACCCAACCAACACATCAGGCAAGCAAACCGCTCGACACCAAGCCAGGGAAGGAATCCAAGCCCGTGCACCAAACTAACTCCCGTCCATTCACGCCAGCTCAGCGCCCGTCAGCGTGCCTTTGTAGGGGCACGGCATTGCCGTGCCCGAAACGCCCGGGCCAAAGATTTAATTGGCCGCCGGCCCGACAAATCTCGCCCCTGCGTAAGGAGTCTCGTTCATGACCTGGATCAAAACGTTTCGCATGGATGAAGACGAACGCGTGAAGCAGGCGATTGAAGCGGAACGCAAACTGTATCCCGTGGAATATCGCACGCCCGCTCCAGCTGTGGACCACGGAGAAGCGAACAGCATCACCGCATCGCATTCGTTGATTCCCGACGCGCTCTATCATTCGTTTTCGGCCTACGGTGCGATGCTCTCGCCGGACTTGCCGCTGCAGCGGCGTCAACACGAAATGATCGCCACGGTCGTCTCGGTCGCTAACCGATGCCACTATTGAATCGAATCGCACGCAGAGTTTCTGCGTAGGGTCACGCTGGATGAAACCATGGTGAACGCGCTGCGCACAGACTACCGCACCGCGCCGATCAGCGAACAGGATCGCGTGATGCTCGATTACGTGGTCAAGTTGACCAAAGACGCGACCCGCTGCTCGCCTGCGGATCATGACGCTTTGCGGGCGGCTGGCTTCGACGACAAAGGCATTTTGCAAATCACGCTGATTGCGGCCTGGTTCAACTACATCAATAAAGTAGCTGACGCTCTGGGCGTAGGCCGCGAACCGATTGCGAGGACCGAGTGAAGCGTTTGCTTTTTGTGACTCTTGCGTTGGCGGTTGTGGCGCTTCTCGCGAAGTACGCGCCAGTGGCTGCGCAACCCAACGCGCCCGATGCGCCTTCCTTAACATTTCGCGATATCACGCAACAAGCTGGCATCCGTTTCACGCACAACACTGGTGCGTTCGGAAAGAAATATCTGCCGGAGACCATGGGGCCGGGAGTGGCCTTCATCGATTACGACAACGACGGCTGGCCGGATATTTTTCTCGTGAATGGCATGGATTGGCCCGGTCATGTGCAAAAGCACGGCACGCCGAAGCTGTACCACAATAATCACGACGGCACGTTCACCGACGTGACACAAAAAGCGGGACTCGGCATCGAGATGTACGGCATGGGCGTAGCCGTCGGCGACTACGACAACGACGGTTACGACGATTTGTTTGTCACCGCGTACGGCCAGAGCCATCTCTTTCACAACAATGGCAATGGCACCTTCACCGACGTGACCCAAAAAGCCGGACTGAGCGGACCCAAGGAATTCAGCACTAGCGCCGCGTGGGTCGACTACGACAAAGACGGCCATCTCGATCTGGTGGTCGCCAACTACGTACAGTGGTCTCCGGAAACGGATTTGTATTGCACGCTCGACGGCAAGAGCAAGTCGTATTGCACACCGGAATCCTACAAAGGGACGTCCGTGCGTCTCTGGCACAATCGCGGTGACGGCACCTTCGAGGATGCCACGCAGAAAGCGGGGCTCGGCGACGCCACATCGAAAACGCTGGGCGTCGCCGTGCTCGACTACGACAACGACGGCTGGCCCGATCTGCTTTTCTCGAACGACACTCAACCCAACAAACTTTATCGCAACAACGGCAACGGCACGTTCACCGAAAAGGGCGTAGTCGCCGGTATCGCGTTCAGCGAAGACGGCGTGGCCCGCGCCGGGATGGGCGTGGACGCCGCCGACTACGATCATTCCGGCAATCCAAGTTTGCTGATCACGAATTTTGCGAACCAGATGCTTTCTCTGTACCACAACGAAGGCAAAGGCCTGTTCGTCGATGAAGCGCCGCGCTCCGATGTCGGCCGCGCTTCCCTGCTCACGCTGGGATTCGGATGCTTCTTTTTCGACTACGATCTCGACGGCTGGCCCGATGTGCTGGTCGCCAACGGGCACATCGATCCGGACATTCAGCGCGTACAGACCAACGTGAAGTACGCGATGCCGCCGCATCTGTTCCGCAATTTAGGCAAAGGCAAATTCTCGGAAGTCACGAAGTCCATGGGGGCGGCCTTCTCCTTGCCTCGCGTGGCGCGAGGGGCGGCCTATGCGGACATTAATAATGATGGCCGGCTCGATCTGCTCATCGGCACCAACGGCGGCGCTGCTGTTTTGTTTCGCAACGAATTGCCGGCCGGAACTGCGGCCGGCGCCGCGAATCGCAGCTTGCGTATCAAGCTGGTTGGCACAAAATCGAATCGCGATGGCATTGGCGCTACCGTGAAACTCACTTCTGGCGGCGAGATGCGGACTCAGATGCTGCGCAGCGGTTCGAGCTATCTCTCGGCTAGCGAACTGGTGCTCACGTTTGGCTTGGCTCAGCGCGATTCGGCCGACAGCATCGAGATTCGCTGGCCTAGCGGTGCAATCGAGAAGCTGGCGAACATTCACGCCGGACAAACCGTTACGGTTACGGAAGGCAAAGGCGTTACGGCTTCGCGGGCTTATGTTAAGTAGCGGCCTGCATTTTCGGCCGACAAACCAAGCCAGACCCCTCTTGATTCCTTCTTTCTGATTTACGCTGGCGCAGCATGCTGCGCCACTACAACTGCGTTTCGGAAAATGCTGACCGACCTAAAGGTCGGCCACTACAAATTCAAAAGCTCTAAGCGTCCCCAACCCACGGGCTAGAACATGTTCCAGAGGAACTGGTTATAGACTTCGTGGTGGTATTGGACTTCGGGAGCTTTTACGAAGGTGCCGAGGGCGCGGGCGCAGCGGTCTGCGGAGGCGCGCTTCAGGTCGGCGTAGCGGCCCTTTACGTCGGAGCCGAAGATTTTGGTGGTCCAATCGGCTTTCTCGAAATTCTCGATGGCCGTGTAGATGTTGTCCGGCAGATAGCGTTCGGCGGAGCGCAGGTTCTTGACCTTGGAGGTTTCGCCGTCGATTCCGGATTTGAAGATGGAATACATGACCATGTACGGGTTGGCGTCCGGCGCCACGGAGCGGACTTCCACGCGCATGCTCTTTTCGTTGCCGATGGGGATGCGAATCATGGAGCCGCGATCGACTGCCGACGCCTTGATCTGATTCGGGGCCTCGAAGTGCGGGTCGAGGCGGCGATAGGCGTTCACGCTGGGGTTGAGCAGCAGGCAGATATCATTGCCGTGCGTGAGAATGCGGTCGACAAATTCCCAACCGGCTTTACTCAACTTTTCTTCGCCTTTGGGATCCCAGAAGAGATTCTTCCCGTCCTTGCTGACGGAAACGTTGGTGTGCATGCCGTTGCCGTTGACGCCGACGACCGGCTTCGGCAGGAAGCAAGCCGTGAAACCCATATGCGTGGCGACCTGGCGGCAGATTAGTTTGTAGAGCTGGATCTGGTCCGCGGCGGCAACGACTTCCCCGTAGCCATAGTTGATTTCAAACTGCGAAGGCGCAACTTCCGGGTGATCTTTTTCATTCTGAAAGCCCATGGAGCGCTGCACTTCGGCGGTAGTGTCGATGAAACTGCGCAGCGGATCGCCGGGCAGCGAGTGATAGTAGCCACCGGTGTTGACGTATTCAAATTTCCCGGTTTCGTGATAGCGGCGCTCGGCGTCAGCTCCCTTGAAGAGGAAGCCTTCGATTTCATTGGCGGCGTTGAGCGTGTAGCCTTTCTTTTCGTTAAGCGTGTCGGCGAAGCCTTTTAGGACGCCGCGAATATCGGCGGCGTAGGGTGAGCCATCCTTGTCTATGACGTGGCCGAAGACGAGCACTTTGCCGGAGCCGAAGACATCGGCTGGCGCCCAATAGAACGAGGACCAGTCGATGGCCAGGCGGAGATCGCTTTCGCGCTGCGCGGTGAAACCGCGGATGGAGGAGCCGTCGAAGGTAAGGTTGTCCCAGCTCTTGATGAGGAATTTCTTGTCGTAATCGAGCATGTGCAGACGGCCTTCGAGGTCGGTGAAGAGGACGGTGACCGCCTTGATGCGCTTCTCGTCAGTGAGGTACTTGAGGCGCTCTTCCTGGATTTTGCCGATGGGGGCGCGCTTGAGGCGCTGTTCCTTAGCTTTCAGGTTCAGTTGCTCGAGCTCGTCGTAGGACAGCGCGAGAAAATTACGCAATTCGGTGGACATGAATCTCCTCGAAAGATGACGGATGGATTGGGGACGAAGCCAGAGAGGTACAGTGGCTCACCATGGATGGGTAAGATTATCGCGTGGGTCGGAGAAGCGTCAAATCGAAAAAGTGTTGGGACAAATCGAAAGCGTTGATGAAAGCTGCGGCGCAAGAGCTGGCGGTCTATCGAGCTAGGAAGACTGGCTAACACGATGACTCCCCCTCCCCCCTGTTTTTTGTAAGTGTTGCTTCTAAAGGGGTTACAGCGCGACTTCTTGTAAGTGTTGATTCTAGAGAGCTTGCGGACGGGCAATTTCGGCCAAAACACGGTGAAACGCGGTGTTCGTCTGTAAGTGCGGATTCTAAAGAAGATAGTGGCCCTTCGAGGCTCAGGGTAAACGAGTGGTGAGTGACGAGTGGCGAGAAAAAACGCTCTTGATGGCATCCCGGTGTTTTCGCAGAAGAGTGAGGAAGTGGTTGGAAACACGAGAGATGCATTTCGATCTCGTAGTGGAGAACGCACCCTTCGCAGCTCCCTTCGAGGCTCAGGGCAAGCAGGAGTGAGCAAAGAGTGAGGAAAGAGCGATGGGGGAAGGCCGTAGCGGGTAGTGATCGAGAGCGTCAGGACGAGCCGTGCTGGCGAGGATGCGTGAGCGGCGGATTGGGTTTGGGCGGACATATGAGGTTGCCAGCCTCCGCCCTGGCTCTATTTGTCAGGTGGTATCTTAGCACGTTTAGTAGCTTTTGTCCAGAAATTTGTGGGATTTGTCGTAGTAGTGTGTCGCAAGAGTTCTTACCGGTAGTTCTAGGACGGCGCACTGGCTGCACTATGCGGGGACGGGTTCGCGGCGCTTTAGTTTGGGAAGGGCTTTGATGGAGCGGCCGGCTTTGTTCTGGGCTACCCCCGGGGCACTCGCCCGCACGCGTCTAAGCTTCGATTCTGGCGATTTGGCCTGGCTGAATGGAATTGATTCGCGCTAGGAGAGCGGGTACGAGGGGCAAGAGATCCTTCAGGCGGTTCGATTTCACGTGGAAAATGATGATGGCGATGTTTCGGGCAGTCAGATTTTGTTGGTATTCGATACCTTGATCGACGGTGAGGAAAACGTCGAATTTGGCTTTTTCCGCAGCTGCGAGAACGTCGCCATTCTTCAATCCGGCGAGTCCGGCGTAACGGGCAGTTTGGCAATCGTGGCCGGGTAAGGAGTTCCGGAATCGCTCATCGATACATTCGTCGAGCAGAACGCGCATTTAAGGGCGGGCGAGCAAAAGGTGTTTTGCTTCTTCGAGGGCGGCGACGGCGGATTCGCGCGAGACCGTGGGAAATCCCTGGAGAAAGTTTTCGAGGGTTTCACCGCCTTCGAGGTAGTCGAAGAGCGTTTGGATAGGCACACGCGTTCCGCGAAACACGGGAGTTCCGCCGAGAACATCCGGGTTTTTGGTCATGACTCCCATGAAGGGAGTGTATCACGCGCGACTGGCCACCCGACCGGGAAGAAGAAGGCGGTGGGGATTAGCTTGAGTCCGGAAGTGGTGGACTATTTCAAGTGACTGGCGAGGAGATGGGGCTGCCATACCAAGAGTTGATCGATCTTTATCTTCATCTTCTGGATTGCGCGAAGAAGCGGAAGAACTGACGATGAAGCGGGTGGCGTAACCTAGTGCTAAGCGGAATCATCCTGGCCATACGCCCACGGAGATTCCATCCTCCTCAAGATGGAGATGACCCACCTTCCTTCTTTGTTTCGTCGACCGATTTTATTTTTTCTTGGATCACAAGATATCGCTCGCGTAGGTTCTCATCTGCTAATCGGACCTGAAGCACTGCCACCGTATTTTGAAGAGGCTCAAGTTGCCTTCGGAAATAGTTCATGGCCGCCCCGACGCCGAGCGTGAGCACGAGAACGCAATGGACCCCGCCAAGTATTCTGACGAATGGGCTCTTTGGCAAATCAGAAGCATAAAACGGAATGAACAACGAGGTAACGATGGCATCTCCGAGCGTTAACGGCATGCCCACAATTCGTGAGACACCAATGTATGCGAACGCGAACAATACAGCGAAATAGACATAAGTAAGAACTAAGACGGTGGCAGCGGCAATCATAGTCGACAGCCAAAACGCGGCCGTGTTTGCAATAAACCTGAATAGGAATTCGATCCCCTTTAGTTTGTTTATGAGGTTTCTCAGATCCCTTACCGGAGTTCCTGCAACATCAGCTCCGGAAAGGGCGTCAATACTTTCGGTGAAATAGGCGATCATCCTCTCTATAGCCTTCTCTATGGCGGTCTTCGATGACCATGTTAGAACGACGACCGCGTGGATTTTTCGAGTGAGTTGCAGGAGCAATACTGCGGTCGCGACGATAAGAATGTACCTGTGCGCCGCGAATGCGACTAACAGGCACCAAATAAACGTGAACTTTCTAAACGGACGCGTTATTACCTTGCCGATGGACACCCACTCTGCCGTCTTCTCTTTTTCAGCCTCGGAGATAGGCGCTGTAAACGTAAGCGGCATCGTCGGCTTTGATTTCTGTTGGATGTCGATCGCGTCTGTTGGCTTGGCCTTTCTCCGAATTGCGAAGCGAATAGGCCAGTAAAATAAGTAGAAAAGTGCGACAAATGGAAAAAAGTAGATATAAGCGAGGTTCTTGACAGCTTCCAGGAAACCGGAACCACTAATGAAGCTCAGGGTAACGAGCAGTAGGATCAGCGTGGCCTCGGCCGCTGTGAAACTGAACCGCGCCTTCAGAGCTGTGACCAGTTGAGAATGAATATTCAGAAGAAAAAAGGCGTGAGTCCACAAAAACGTGGCCAAAAGGAACCGCGTCCCCTTTCGCATGGTTTCGACAGTTTTTACCATTTAAGTTACTTTAGCCGCTGTTATCAGGCGCCGCAAGCGTGTTGATTGCGTCGGCGTATAACCCTCATCGGACGAGCGGCAATGCTGTCTGAACTAAGGCGTCCGTGAATTTACTGGGTTCTTGCTGAAGGCGAGAGTGCCCGGAGTCTTCGAGCCATTCGATGAGTATGAGATCGCAGCACGAATTCCGAGGCGATGTCAAAAAGGCAAAGTCAAAAGAAAGATGCCGACGTAAAGTCGCCGCTACAAGGGCTTCGCGAGAGGCAAAGCCTTTTGGACGAGTGCGTCGGTGAATTTGCTGGGTTCTTCGGTGAAGGGGAAATGGCCGGAGTTTTCGAACCATTCGAAGTGCTTGGTGGGGGCGTTGATTTTGTCGAAGAAGTCTTTGGCTACGGATGACGGTGTGTAGGGATCGTGGCGGCCTTCGAGGAAGAAGATAGGGACTTGGTAGTCGTAGCCGAGATCGGCGAGATTGGCTTTCGATAGTTCGGCGAGGAGCAGGTTTACGGAGAAAAGCTGGCCGCGGAGCCAATCGACATCGTTGATCAGGGAATATTCGGGGGCAACGAAGATTTCGTGCAAGCCCATCGCCGAGTCGCCGGATTGCTGGGGGCCTATGAGCGTGCCTGACCATTCGCGGACGGTTCTGATTTGCTGGAAAGTGATATTCGCCGAGGGGTAGGGAGCGATGGCGGTCAACTGCTGGATGGCTTCCTTGTTTTGCGCGCGTTGGGCAGCTTCGAGCGTGTCTCGGTAGAGGACGACTTCGTTCTGCTGGGCGTCGCTGGCCTGGCCTACGCCGATATAGGCATACAACAACTCCGGATGGTCGTGGGCGAGCTGCAGGCCGAGAATGCTGCCCCAGGAATGGCCCAAGACGAAGATTTTTTCGCGAGCGAAACGTTTGCGGAGATAGTTGACCATTTCCAGCGTGTCCGCGTTCATGCGGGCGATGGTCATGGTGGGTTGCTGAACAGCTTTGGAGTTTGCGGAGTAGGTCTTGCCGGCGCCGCGCTGGTCCCATTGCACTACGGTGAAGTATTTCTCCCAGGGATCCTGGAAGGCTCTGGCTAGGGGGATGAAAGCTGAGCCTGGACCGCCATGAATGAACAGCAGAATGGGGTTTTTTACGGATTGGCCGCGGATTTCAATCCATTGATTGATGCCGCCGATGGAGACGGCTTCGAGAGTTTCGATTCGGTCTGGCGAGTGGATGGCGCGGGCGCGGGTGATTTTGGTTTGGGCGATGTAGCGGTAGATTGCGGCGCAGGAGACGATAAGGGGGAGGGCTGCGGCGACGATCAGCGCAGAGTATTTGGCGATTTTTTTGATCGACATGGATTTTGCCTCCCGGCGGGTGCGGGCATTGGGCGCGGAGCATATGGTCTGGGACGGGGTAAGTCAATTACGGCGAAAGACGAAGCCACACGCGACGAGATGATCGCAACGATTTGCGTGGTCGCGCGATCAAGCTGGGGTTCCCTCGGCTCCACAGCCGGCGCTCAAAAAGCGAGCCCAAGAAAAAGCCGGCTGCTACGCTCGGGATGACAACGCCGGAAGGGGGCGGCGCAAAGCCGTCTCTACAAAGGCGCAGAGAGAGACGGGCAGACGATCGCTGGGTCACTCGGAGTCGTCGTCGGGGGATTCGATGCCGGCGCGGGCGATTAGTCTGCGCAGCGCGGACTCGCCGCCGGCGCCGCGCTGGGTGCCCGCGATGTTGCCTTCACGGTCGATGACCACGTAAATGGGATAGACGGTGGCCTGATACATCGCGGCGAGATTGGTGTCTTCCATCAAAACAATTTTGCAATTGCGCGGATGCTGCGCCAGGAATCGGGAGACGGTCTTTTTGGATTCGCCCACGTTGACGGCGAGAAGGACGAGGCCCTTATCGGCCAGTTCGTGGCCGATTTTATCGATGAACGGCGCTTCTTCGTTACAGAAGCCGCACCAAGTGGTCCAGAATTCCAGGAGGACGACTTTGCCCTTGATGGAGTCGTTGGAGAATTTTTCGCCGTCGGTGGTCCTGGCGTTGAAGCGCGGCGCGGGTTCCTTGGCGTTGGACGCGGCGAAGACGGTGGCCGCAGTCACAAGCAGCGTGCAAGCCAAGGCTATCCGCAAGGTGGGTTGCGGCCGCATGCGGCAAGCCTAGCACATCTGAAGCAGGGCTGCTACTTCGCGGCCGGACTTTGGTAACCAAACTTGGGTAAGCAGAGGCAGGAGCGCTGCAAAAGCAGTACTAGGACACACTGATGACGCTTTATCAGCAGGCGGCTCGCGCCCTCGCCGTTTCCTTGACTTGCCGCCCACGCGACTCAATAATGATAAAGCATGAGCGTACGCGCCGGAGGCGCTGACCAGATGTTTCTCGACGTCAAGGATCTTGCTGTCCGCAAGCTCTCGATTCACAAGAGCTATGCTGCGGGCAGCATCGACTACCAGACGGCGGAAGTGAAGCAGGTCAGCCCGCTGGAAGTAACCGCGACCGCCGAGTTGCTGGACGGTCAGATCCGCATCGAAGGCCAGCTAGAGACCAAGATCGAGATGGCTTGCGCGCGCTGCCTCGAACCGGTGGTCGAAGAAGTCTCGCGTTCCTTCGATCTCATCTACAGCCCGCTTCCGAAGAGCAACAAGCCCGAGGAAGAGCGGCTGAAGGATGATGACTCGGAGATCGGTTTTTTCCAGGGAGAAGGCATTTTTCTCGCGGACGTCTTGAAAGAGCAGGTGCTGTTGGCCTTGCCCATGAAGTTGATCTGCCAGAGCGACTGCCGCGGCTTGTGTCCCAACTGCGGCGCGAACTTGAATCATGAAGAGTGCCGGTGCGAAACCCACGCGACGGACCCTCGAATGGCTCCTCTCGCGCGTCTCAAGCAGGACTGGCTGAAAAAGCAATAGGTTTCCGGGCAGAAAGCCCATAGAATCCGCCCATAAAGGCGAGAACGAGGAGTACTGCTATGCCTAACCCAAAACGAAGGCATTCGAAGCGCAGGACCAGCACCAGGCGAGCGCACGATCATCTGGAAAAGCCGTCGCTGGCGAAGTGCCCGAATTGCCACGAAATGAAGCAGCCGCATCAAGTCTGCCCCCATTGCGGCTACTACAAGGGCCGCGCCGTGCAAGAAGTGAAGGCCTAAAGTCTTAGCTCTCGCCACCGGAGTGCTTTAGTAACAATCCAATGATCACTATAGCTGTTGACGCCATGGGCGGAGACCACGCGCCCCGTCCCGAGGTCGAAGGCAGTGTGCTGGCTGCACGCGACCTGGGAGTGCGTGTAGCGCTGGTCGGGCAGCCGAGCGTGATCCGCGCGGAGCTGGCGCGCCATGCTTCGCCGAATCTGCCCATCGACATTGTGGCAGCCAGCGAAGTGATCACCATGGACGATCACCCGGTGCAGGCGTTTCGCCGCAAGAAAGATAGCTCCGTACACGTAGCCGCGCGCCTGGTGCGCGAAGCCAAGGCCGACGGCATGGTCAGCGCGGGAAACACCGGCGCGGTCATGACCGTGGCAAAGTTTCTGCTCGGCACGCTCGAATCCGTGGATCGCGTGGCGCTCGCAGCGCCGTTTCCGAACGCTAAGGGCGGGGTCTCCGTGCTGCTGGACGTTGGAGCCAACGTGGACTCGAAGCCCGAGCATCTGGTGCAATTTGCGGTTATGGGCGAGATCTACTATCGCGCGACTTTTATTGGCCACCGCCGCCCGCGCGTCGGCCTGCTTTCCGTCGGCGAGGAAGAAATCAAGGGCAACGAGCTGACCCGCGAAGTTTATACGCGTCTGAAGAAGAGTCCGGTGCATTTCGTGGGCAACGTCGAAGGCGGCGATCTCTTTTCGGGCGAAGTGGACGTGATTGTTTGTGACGGATTTGTGGGCAACATCGCGCTGAAAATTTGCGAAGGGCTCGCGGTGCAAATTTTCAACGTCTTACGGAAGTCCATGAAGAGCTCGCTGTTGTCCCAGGCGGGCGCGCTCTTGTCCCAAGGCGCGTTTAAGGGGCTGAAGAAAACCATCGACTACACCGAGCAGGGCGGGGCGCCATTGCTCGGCGTTCGCGGCGTCTGCGTCATCGGGCATGGACGCTCGAACGCCAACGCCGTGAAAAATGCCATACGCGTGGCCGGGGGACTCGCCCGCGCCAAAATGAACGAGAAAATCGAACAGGAGCTCTCGGCCACAGCAGCGGCACTTGCGTAACGGCCTGAGAGGACAACAATGGGCAAAGTAGCATTCGTATTTCCGGGACAAGCTTCGCAATACCCGGGCATGGGCAAAGAACTCGCGGAGAAGTATCCAGCGGCTCGCGCCGTTTTCGACGAAGCCGATAGAGCGCTGGGCTTCTCCATCTCCAAGATGTGCTTTGAAGGCAGCGAAGACGATCTCAAGCTGACCGCAAATACTCAGCCCGCAATTCTCACCGTCTCCGTAGCCGTGCAGCGCGTTCTTGCGGAAAAAGGCTTGTACTCCGATTTCGTTGCCGGCCACAGCCTCGGCGAATACTCCGGCCTCGTAGCCGCGGGCGCATTGAAATTCAGCGACGCCGTGCAACTCGTTCACAAGCGCGGCAAATACATGCAGGAAGCCGTGCCCGCCGCCGAAGGAGCCATGGCCGCTATTCTTGGCCTGTCGCCAGCCGTAGTTGCAGACGCCTGCAAACGCGCCGCGGAAAATGAAATCTGCGCGCCGGCCAACCTGAATTCGCCGGACCAAACCGTAATCTCCGGCCACGCCGCCGCCGTAAAGCGGGCCGTCGAAATCGCCTCTCAACTCGGCGCCAAGCGGGCCGTGATTCTCGCCGTCTCCGCGCCGTTTCATTCCGCGCTAATGCAACCCGCGCAAGACAAGCTCGCTGCCGATCTCAAGAATGTTACTTTCAGCGACCTGAAAGTCCCGCTAGTCACCAACGTAGACGCCGACACCATCACCACTGGCGAAGAAGCCCGCGAAGCTCTGATCCGCCAAGTCACTCTGCCCGTCCGCTGGGAAGAATCCATTCGCCTGCTCATCGATGAAGGCGTGACCACGTTCATCGAAGTCGGGCCGGGGAAGGTGCTTACGGGACTCTTGCGGCAAATCGAGCGCTCCGTGCACGCCCTAAATGTGGAAGACGAAAAATCTTTAGCGATAACTTTGGACAAAATCACCGGATCGAAATCCGACGCGGCATAAGCCGTTGGAGCGGCCGCGCGTCGTTTGTGCGGACGCTTTTGTAGAGGCCGTTCTGTTAGGGCGGCCGTTGATCCGTGATGCAAAGGGACGCGGAGACTAAATGTTCAGCCTGGCCAATAAAGTCGCCCTAATCACCGGAGCCTCCCAAGGCATAGGTCGAGACGCCGCCCTGGCCCTGGCACAAGCCGGTGCCAAAGTAGCCGTAGCCGCCCGCAACGAAGAAAAACTCGCCACCTTAGTCCAAGAAATCGGCGCCACAGGCGTGGAAGCCTTGGCCTTGAGAATGGACGTGGCCAACGCCGACGAAGTCAAGTCCGGCTTCAAGCAACTCCTCGAAAAATTCGGCCGCCTGGATATTCTCGTCAACAATGCGGCCATCACCCGCGACGGGCTGGCCATGCGCATGAAGCAAGAGGACTGGGACGCCGTGATCCGTACCAATCTCACCGGCGCGCATTTGTGCATCCAGCAAGCCCTTCCGCCCATGATGAAAGCCCGCGCCGGGCGCATCATCAACATCACGAGCGTGGTGGCGCAATCGGGTAACGCCGGCCAGGCCAACTATGTCGCCGCAAAAGCCGGCCTCATCGGCTTGACCAAAGCCATCGCCATCGAAATTGCTTCGCGCAACATCACGGTAAACGCGGTGGCTCCCGGCTTCATCGAAACGCCCATGACCGACGTGCTCTCAGACGCGGTGAAAGAAGAGCTGAAAAAACGTATCCCGCTCGGCCGCATGGGCTCCCCCCGCGATGTTACATCCGCGATCATCTTTCTCGCCTCCGATGAAGCCGCCTACATCACCGGCCACGTCCTCAATGTCAACGGCGGCATGCATTTGTCTTAGCAGACGCAGAGGTGAGCGTGCTTGAAGCAACGGTCAGATACGGAGAGAATGAAGGAGTAATTCTAGTCCCTCACAAATTCGCAAACGGCACGTACCGCGCTAGTAAGACGAAATGTGGGCCCCACGAGCACGTGCGGTCCATTCAAGGCTTAATAGCATGGCTGCAAAGAGGCTACTCAATACGGATGAGTCCAAAAGATCTCAGCATCAAGAGGCCGCCTAGCTTAATTGCGCCCAGCCATATTCGAGAAGTCTAGTCGGCAACCGAAGGATCCCGTTTGGGGCAAAAGCTCATCCTGGCTTAAAGGGAAACCAGATTGCTAACTATCAGTGAACTTTGGGCATCACGAAGCGAGCGAGAATGGGACAGTGCTCTCGACAACTATTGGAGTGTTCCGTCGGTCCACAAGAACCTCGAAATCGAAGAGCGAATGCACACGATAGATTTTGCGGTTATGAAAAGACTCGGAGAGCGCAAGTGGTTCGAGTTCCTCGAAGACGAGTACTTTCCTTGGAAATTCACGGGAAACTGGCTTCCTAGGCGATTGGCCGACCTTAATTCAAATGGTCGTAGCCATCTTTTTGGCGTGAAAGAGACTCTTTTCGCTCTTAGTGAGACTGACCTTGCGAATACTCGGAAAGCGTTAAGCACTGTTAAATCTCCAAAGATACGCGGTCTGGGCTACGCCGGTGGGTCGGGCCTCTTGGCGGTGCTTTTCCCGAAGTGGTTTGGAACGGCTGACAAATTCGTAGTGAAGGGCCTGTGCCAGATTCCGGAATTGCCCGAGAGACAAGAACTGCTCCTAATGATACGAACCGATTCGAGGGGAAAAGAGAGCGTGCTGCTCAACGAAAAGGAAGTAGTGTTGCTCGTACAGATTATGCGAAGGAAAGCGATCGAACTGAGTACCATCTTCAATGCAAAATGGACTCCGCGCATGGTCGATATGATTCTCTGGGCCACACGGGATAGGGAAGAGGCACGGTGTTCGGGCCGAACGACGTCCTGAGCCGCCAAGTTGACCTTGCACCGTGGGTTGCCTAGAATGGGCAGGTTGTTCAGGGACGCTAAAAGCAGGCAGTGAAGGCAACGTTGCGCCGAGCGGGTACACTCTTTTGCTCAGGTTCGTGAGCGAATCAAGCGATAGCAAATCGCGGAGGACATGGGAATGGCGAGCACCGAAGAGCGCGTAAAGCAGATTATCGTCGAGCAGCTCGGCGTGGACGAGGCGGAAGTGACGCCAACGGCGTCGTTTGTCGACGACCTGGGCGCGGATTCGCTCGATCAAGTGGAACTGGTCATGGCGTTTGAAGAAGCGTTCGGCATTGAAGTTCCGGACGAGGACGCCGAAAAGATGACGACGGTAAAGGACGCCGTTGAATACATCGAAAAACACGCCAAGAGCAAGTAGCCGCGGCGCCGCCGTCGGCATAGAATTTCCTACAGGGGCAGGTGAACGTTGACTCGCCGGGTGGTCGTTACGGGCGTTGGATTGGTCTGCGCGTTAGGTGTCGGCACCGAGGAAAGCTGGAAAAACCTCATTGCCGGCCAGAGCGGCATTGCGCCTATTACGCTATTTGATACCACCGGATTCGACTGCACGTTTGCCGGCGAAGTGAAGAATTTCGATCCGCTCGGCTGGGTCGAGAAAAAAGAACTCAAGAAAATGGGGCGCTTTATTCAAGTGGCCCTGGCCGCCGCCGATTTCGCCGTCAAAATGTCCGAGTGGACGAAAGAAAAAGAGACGGATCTCGATGAAGTCGGCGTCTACGTTTCTTCCGGCATCGGCGGATTCGACATCATCGAACGCGAGCACTGGAAACTGGTGCAGGGCGGACCTGGCAAGATTTCTCCGTTTTTCATTCCGTCGGCAATCGTAAATCTAGCTTCTGGAAATATTTCCATTCGCTATGGAGCGCGTGGACCGAATTCCGCTACCGCCACAGCGTGTTCTGCTTCGGCTCACGCCGTCGGCGATTCCTTCAAAATTATCGAGCGGGGCGCCGCGGAAATGATGATTTGCGGCGGCACGGAAGCCACTATTACTCCCATGGGGGTCGGCGGATTTGCCGCCATGCGCGCGCTGTCCACTCGCAATGACGATCCCGCGCACGCCAGCCGGCCCTTCGACGCTACCCGTGACGGCTTCGTCGTCGGCGAGGGTTCCGGCGTTCTGATTCTTGAATCGCTCGAGCATGCGCAGAAGCGCAATGCTCCGATTTTCGCGGAAATCGTCGGCTACGGCATGTCCGGCGACGCGTATCACATCACCCAGCCGGCCGAAAATGGCGACGGCGCATTTCGCGTGATGCGCGCCGCACTGAAAGACGCGAAGCTTGATCCCAGCGCCATTGGTTATCTGAACGCCCACGGAACCTCGACGCCCATAGGCGACGCCATCGAAACCACCGCCATCAAGCGCCTCTTCGGCGAACGCGCCAAACACGTTCCCGTAAGCTCCACCAAATCCATGACCGGACATTTGCTGGGCGGCGCAGGGGGCCTCGAAGCAGGCATCAGCGTCCTGGCTTTGCGCGACCAAATCCTTCCGCCCACGATCAATTACGAAACTCCCGATCCCTGCTGCGATCTCGACTACGTGCCGAACACCGCGCGCAGAGCCTCCGTCGAGTACGCGCTATCGAATTCCTTCGGCTTCGGCGGCACCAACGCCGCGCTGATTTTCCGCCGCTGGGACGGCAAGTAGTAGCGCCGCCTCCAGTAGCACAGGCACTCCTGCCTGTGCGGCTGTTGCGAAGGCAGGGATTCAGCCGCTGACCAAGGCTCTTTAGCATTTCCGAGGAATGCATTCATGAACATCATCGTTTGCATCAAACAAGTCCCCGCAAAAGACGCGCCGCTGGCCATCGCCGGAAACTGGATCAAGGAATCCGACATCGGCTTCGAAATGAACGAGCCGGATAGCTATGCTCTTGAAGAAGCACTGCGTCTGAAAGAAAAGCACGGCGGCGAAGTCGTGGTCCTCTCGATGGGCCCGGAACGCGTGAAGCAAACCATCAAGGAAGCTCTGGCGAAAGGCGCCGAACGGGGGATTCACATTGCCGACGACAATTTCGCGCAACTCGATCCGCTCGGCTCAGCCAAAGCCCTGGCCGCGGCGATTCAAAAAGAAAAAGCCGATCTCGTGCTGACCGGCCTGCAAAGCGACGACCACGGCTTTGGCCAGACCGGCGTGCTGCTCGCCGGACTGCTGGACCGCCCGCACGCCACCATCATCATGGCCATCGAAGTCGCCGGCGGGAAAATGAAGCTCAAGCGCGAACTGGAAGCCGGTTGGTTCCAACACATCGAATGCCCGCTGCCCGCGGTACTCTCCATTCAGTCCGGCATCAACAAAGTGCGTTACGCGACTCTGAAAGGCATCATGGCCGCCAAGAAAAAAGAAATCGCCACGATAACGCGCGAATCGCTGGGTGTTTCCTCCGAGCCTACGCAAAAGATCGAAAAGATCTACGTTCCGACAAAAAGCAAACAAACCGAGTTCCTCACCGGCACACCCAAAGAAGTCGCCGCGAAACTCGTCGAAAAACTCAGGTTTGAAGCGCGGGTGCTCTAACCATGAAAATCCTGCTGATCACCGAACAACGCCAGGGCAAATGGAACAACGCCAGTTTTGAAACCCTAACCGCAGCCCAACAAATCGCAAAAAATGCTTCTGGAAGCGTCATCGCCGTGGTCATCGGCAAAGGCGTCGGCGAACTAGCCGATCAGCTCGCAGCGAAAAACGTAGCGGAGGTTTTGCTCGTCGAGCACGATTTGCTGGACGCTTACACGCCAGATGGCTATTGCGTCGCGCTCAAACAAGTCATCGAATCCGCGAAGCCCGATCTCGTCGTTTCTCCGCACACCTATCAAGTCCGCGATTTCGCACCCAAACTCGCGGCCATGCTCGGCAAGGGCATGATCGGCGATTGCGTGGGTTATCGCAGCGAAGGCGGCAAGCTCGTTTTCGTCCGCCAGATGTTCCAGGGCAAGACCGCGGCTGACGTCACGTTTCTCGGCTCGGGGCCGTCATTCGCTTCGTTCCAGTCCGGAGCATTTCGCGCCGACCTCGTCGAAGCCCACGCCAGCAAAGCGCCAATCAACAAAGTGTCGGTCAGTCTAATGGCCGGGCAAATCCGCACCAAGCCGCTCGACCTTTTCAAGGAAGCCAAATCCGCCGTCGATCTCACGCAAGCTCCGCTGATCGTAGCCGTCGGCCGCGGTATCAAAGCACCCGAGAATATCGCGCAAGCTGAAGCTGTCGCCAAAGCCATGGGTGCGGAAATCGCCGCCTCCCGCCCAATCTGCGACGAAGGCTGGCTTCCCATGGAACGGCAAATCGGCAGCTCCGGGCAAACCGTGGCGCCCAAACTCTACCTCGCGCTCGGCATCAGCGGCGCCATCCAGCACGTCGTCGGCATGAAAGGCGCGCGCACCATCGTGGCCATCAACAAAGACCAGAACGCCCCCATCTTCGAAATCGCCGACTACGGCATAGTAGGCGACATCTTCGAAATCATGCCCGCCCTCACCGAAGAACTGCAAAAAGCGAAGCCTTCGTAGGCAGGGAGGGCCCGACTTTAGTCGGGCCGCAGAGGGCGACGGCTCCCGCGCTTTAGCGCCTGAGGTTACCGTGTCCAAACCACCGCGCGATCGTTCCGACGTCGAATCAAACACGTACTTCATAACCACAAATGCGCACCAAGGGATGGCGCTTTCCAATCCGAGCGCGTCGCAACCTTATTCCTCGCCACCTTATTCGCGTATCGTGACCAATCCAGATTTGAAGTCCACGAGTTCATCGTGATGCCAAACCACGTTCATTTGATCTTATCCCCGGGACCGTCAACAACGCTGGAGCGATCGCTCCAGCTGATCAAGGGCGGCTTCTCCCACCGCGTCGGGAAAGAACTCGGCTTAAACCGCGAGATTTGGCAGCAGGATCCGTCGACCATCGCATACGCGACGGGTCGGACTACGCTCAACATCGGGCGTACATTCACCAGAATCCTGTGCGCGCTCATCTGGCAGATTCCGCAGAGGTGTATCCGTATTCGTCGGCGCACGCTGGCTTTCGGCTAGACCCTGCACCTCAGCGGCTGAAGCCGGGTGGGTAGGCCTCGCAGCGGCCCGACTAAAGTCGGGCCCTCCCACATCCCCAGCGGAAAAGGCGCGTAGCTCGCCAGAGAACCCAGGCTTGTTTACATGCCTTCGTAGTTGGGGCCGCCGCCGCCTTCGGGGACGACCCAGTCGATGATCTGGTAGGGGTCGGCGATGTCGCAGGTTTTGCAGTGGACGCAGTTGGCGAAGTTGATGCGCAGTTTGAAGCCGTCTTTTTCCTGCACCGGCTCGTAAACCGCCGCGGGACAGAAATACTGGCAGGGGTTGCCGTATTCCTCCGCGCACTGCGTCGCACAGACGTTCAAATCGCGCACGATCAAATGGCTAGGCTGATCGTCGTTGTGCCGCGTTCCGGAGTGATAGACGTCAGTCAGGCGATCAAAGGTCAGCTTGCCATCGCCTTTGAATCGCTCCGGAGCCGGCCGGCCATGAATCGGTTTGTAGTGCTTGTAGCCGGCTTCGGCGCGCATCGGATCGATCAGCCCGCGGCCGCCGGTGATTTGCTGAAACGCGGTGTGCACAAATCCAGCAAGCATCCCGTGCTGAAAGCTCTGGTGGAAATTGCGCACCTGCCACAATTCTTTTTTGATGTAGCTCTGCTCGACCTTCGAGGGAAACGTGCTCAGCGTCTTTGCTGAAGTATCGCCGGCTTTAAGCGCCTCGAAAACTGTTTCCGCCGCGAGCATGCCGCTCTTTATCGCCAGATGAATGCCTTTGAGACGCTGCGAATCGAGAAAGCTGCCGGAATCTCCGATGATCAGGCCGCCGTCGACGTAGGTGCGCGGTATGGCGTACCACCCGCCGTAGGGCAGTGACTTGGCGCCGTAGCGCACCAGCTTCCCTCCATCCAAAAGCTTCTTTAGAAACGGGTGCGTCTTCCAGGTTTGAAACGCGGCGTGCGGATCGAATTGCGGGTCGGCATATTCCAGCGCCAATACCATCCCGATGGACACGCGATTGTTGGACAGACCGTAAATCCAACCGCCGCCGTACATGTCGGTCGAGACCGGCCAGCCCAGCGTGTGCGCGACGTAACCGGGTGCAATTCGCCCCGGCTGCACGTCCCAGAGTTCCTTAATGCCGATGCCGTAGCTTTGCGGATTGATGTTGTCGAGCTTTTTTGCGGCGACGAGTTGTTTGGTGAGCGAGCCGCGCGTGCCTTCCGCGAGCACGGTCACTTTGGCCTTCAACTCGTATCCCGGGGTGTAGTTGTCTTTGGGCTTGCCGTTCTTGTCCACGCCTTTATCTTCAGTGATGACACCGCCGATGCCGTCGCGCTCGTAGACCAGTTCCCTGCCGCCGAATTCCTTGAAGACATTGACGCCCGCGGCCTCCACCAGCCCGCCGAGCCATTTCACGAGCTTGCTGAGCGAGACCACGTAGTTGCCTCGGTTCTGGAACGGAGGCGGCGTGATCGGCAAGCGCATCGAAGAATTTCGAGTGAAGAGGAGCGCGGCGGAATCGGTGACTGGCGTATCCAGCGGGGCGGTTTTCTCGAAATCCGGGACGAGTTCGGCGAGAGCTTTGGGATTCATGATGGCGCCGGAGAGTTGGTGCGCGCCAATCTCGCGGCCTTTCTCGAGGACGTAGATATTTTCGGCGGAGAGCTCGGGCTTGCCGCCCGCGGCGTTGTGCTTCTTGATCAGATTGGCTAGATGGAGGGCGCAGGCCAAGCCTGCGGGTCCCGCGCCGACGATCAGTACGTCGGCTTCCAGTTGCTCACGTTGTACGGTCATGGCTCCATTCTACCAATGTGCTGGAGAGAAGGCAGGTGTACCGAGCGTAGTTAACATAACATCCCCCACCCCCCCGTTTTTTTCGTAAGTGCGGATTCCAAAGGACTTAAAATGGACGCTTTTTGTAAGTGCGGATTCTAAAGGGGTTACGGGCGCGTTTTTTGTAAGTGCGGATTCTAAAGGACTTAGGCTCACTGTGCGGGCGCGTCCTAAGCGAGGTTCGCCGCCCGCTCAGACGAGTCCAGCCAAGGCATTCACGCCAGAATCTGAGAACTCACGGAAGCAGGCCGAAGACCGTTACGGAGCCTTCGGCAGGAACGTAGACCTTGCCGTTGGCGATGGTTGGCACTACAAACTTTACGGCGGTGTCGACCGTGGGGCCACTGAAGAGTTTATTCAGGCTGGTAGCGTCGTATGCGAAGAGCACGGCAGGCCCGGGCACCTGCGAGCCGTTGAGGGAATTGTTATTGGTGGTGTTCACGACCCAGACGATGCCATTGGTCGTAGCGCTCTGCGCAGAAATCGAGGGCGTAGCGCCTGGGAAGCCAAAGGTATCAGCGCCGGTGCTCCCCGCCGCTAGCAAAGGAGGGATACTATTCACCGTGTAGGCTCGGAGCACATCATTGATGGCTAGAACGTAGACTTTGCTGTTGAAATACGCGGCCTTCGAGAACATTCCCGCGATGACGGTGGTTGTGTTGTGGCCATTGGGCAATGTGATTTCCTGGAGAATGTTGTCCGGTGGGGTCGAGTTGAAGTGACCGAGACTAGTTTGGTCTAGAACGTAAAGTTGATCGGGTTTGCCGGTTGCGATCGCGAGAGGATGTCCGGAGGGTCCAACAGAACTGGGAAGGATAGTGACACCGCCTGAGCCGAGATCAACATCGGCGGCCGCGAGAACGTCTTGATCAAATGGAGTGAAGAAATCGAGGACACCGGTTGCGGCGGTGTTGAGCCGGACAACGGAGTCGCCGAAATTGACGGTGCCATCGAAGTCGCCGTTGGCTACTTCCACCCAGATGTTGCCGTTGAGATCGACGGCCGGGCCTGAACCGGCCTGCCAAAGAGCGCCCTTTGTGCCAATCACGCTCGTGTCCGCGGAAATCCAGATGGAAGACTGAGCGAGAGTGGTCTTGTTGTAGCCAATGAGCCAACCGTGGTAGTCGTTTTGGTCGCCGTGAGAACCGAAGCCGAGATAGAGGTTCGAGCCATTCAACAGCAGGGCCGGCCGTTGCATGTGAATCAAGGGATTGAAGCCGGTCGGGGCGACGTCCACCGGACCGCCAAACTTTTCCGCACCCGTCGCGAGGTCCAAGGCGTGCAGCCGATGGTGGTAGGCTGTGGGCGATTCCTTGGATTTGGCCGTGAGATAAATTGTGTTTGTAGTGGTATCGATTACCGGTGTCGAAGTGATGCCGATCTCCGGATGCAGGTCATCGCCCTCGCCCGTATCGCCTGCGGGTACTGTGGATTCGCTAGGAATCGGATCGTGTTTGGGCGTGGTATTGAAATCGAGCATTGAAGCTTTCCAGAGGGTTACGCAGGGATTGGCGTCGGCGTCGAAGGCGTAAACCCAATCACTTTCGGTGACGACGAAGAGGACGTTGTGTTTGGCTCCGTTGACCATGAGATTGGCGACGTAGAGCGGCTGCGCGTAAATGTGGCCGGTAACTGTTCCTCCTTCCGTCGTAGAGCAAGAGAAGAGTTTGCCGAAGGCTCCTGCGGTACTTACGAGCGATGGAGTGAGTGCGAACTCGCGGAGGTTTTGGCCGGTGCGCTGATTGTCGTTTTGATAGGTGGAAACGGCCGCAAGGTCGGTGACGCCGATGGTTGCCGAAGCTGTCTTGGAAGTATCTGCTTTGCTGGTCGCGGTGACGGTTAGGCTGCCTGCGGTGCCAGGAGCGGTGAAGGTAACCGGTGTGCCTGAGAGGCTGGAGGCCGCTGAGAAAGAGCCTCCACCTGAGACGGTCCAGGTGACACCTTGGTTGCTGGCGTCGTTTTGAACGGTGGCGGTAACGGGAAGCGTTTGAGTGATGGTTAGGCCACCGCGCTGGGGAGTGATGGAAACGGAGATCGTGGAGCTGCCGGCTGGCGTCGCGGCGGTCGCAGTGTTTGAGAAGGAGCTAACGTTGCCGGCGGCGTCTTTGGCGCTGACCCGGTAACTGTAAGACGTTGAAGCCGCTAGGCCGGTGTCGTTGAGGGTGGTGGCGGTAGTGGTGGTGCCGACTTGGGCGAAATTGGAGCAAGCTGCATTTTGGCAGCGCTGAATCTGGTAGGAGGTGACGGCGACGTTGTCCGTCGAGGCGGTCCAAGCGAGGTTGATTTGGGTGCTGGAGACAGCTGTTGCGGTCAAGTTTGTGGGCGCGGTGGGAGGCGTGGTGTCCGGGGGCGGAGGCGTAGTGCCGCCGCTGCCGCTCGAGCAGGCGTTCAGCGCGAAGCAGGCGAAAATCGCGACTACTGCCAGCGCGGCGGGCCGCAGAAACACGGAGCGCGACCAGGAAAGTGGCTTGGCAACCAGAACGGAAGCAGGCATCAGATTCCTCACAAGGCCGGTTCGCGGGGAGCTCAGCGGCAATGCCTATTCTATCGCAAGCTTCAAAAAGCAGGTGCGGACCGCGCAATGCCGCAGGCCTGATGGGTAAAGAGGGGACGGCAGCGGCGTTTACGATGTTGCGTTGGTCATGGTTTGGCCGGCACGGCAAGAGTTGCGGCGGTGGCCAGGTTGGAAAAGGTACTGCGGTTGTCCGCGGCGTCGAGCGCGCGGACCCTATAGCTATAAGATGTGACAGGAATCAGTCCGGTATCGCTGAAGGACGTGGTGGTAGGCGAACCGATGGTGGAGAACTCCGAGCAGGGAGAGCCCTGACAGCGCTGCACCTGGTAACTGGTGACGGCAACGTTGTCCATGGAAGCGGTCCAGGAAAGATTGATCTGCTTGGCGAAAACCGCAGCGACCGCGAGGCGGCCGGGCGCGGAAGGCGGAGCGGTATCAGACGCGCCGTTGGCGTGATCGCAGGCTGCAAAAGAAAGAGAACCAAGAGCGACGAGAAGTGCGATGCTGGACGAAACAGGAAATCGAAAACCGAGAAACTTGCCGCAGACGCTAGTCAACAGGTCCCCCTCGATGCAGGCCGACGAAACAAAGGCGCGAAACCCGGCTTCGCGCCTGCATCCATTGTAATGCGATTTAGCGAGATTGCTGTGCGCCAGAGAGGCAAGCGTTGCTTTAGGTTGCAACGGCGCCGCAGGGCGATGAGACGGGCGTTCCGAACAAGAACGCGAGCAGGTGGCACATCCCCGTTTCTGGCCAGGCATGCAGAGACCGCATCGAGAAGCCGGCCTTGGCGATTGGCGAGGGAAGCGAGAACGTCCCCAGTTATTGGATAGCACGATCGCGAAAGCGTGGATAGTTGTGCCGAGAGGCAGGTGGGAATGTGCGGAGGTACAGGTCGGATCGGACGAGGGTCAGGCCGCTAGGAATTGCTGGACCACAAGCGGCGAACGAAATGGCGGACGCGATCGACGAAGGAATCGTTTGCCGCAGGAACAGCTTTCTTGGCGGCGGGTTGGGCCGGCGCGGAAGGCGGCGGGACCGCAGCGGCAACGATTTCGCCTTCGACACGGCCCTGGAAGATCAGCGTTGGGCGCACTCGCACCCGGCGAATCAGCATGATCATTCTGGGATCAATATCAGGCTGCACGGCGGCTTTGGCGTCATAAACCAGCGGTGGCACGATGACCTGATAGATCGGTTCTTCGCGAACCGCGGGCGGAGTTGGCTTGTCTTCGCGGCCCGCCGGAGGATTTGGCTTGGAGTCGCGCAGATCGCGATCGTGGCGGATTTCTTCGGTGGTGGCAAGACGGCTGATTTCCACGGAATGGGAAGTAAGTTTTTCCAGCTGCAACTCGCAAGCGCAGTGACCGGTGTTTCTGCGCAGCGAATCGAGTTGCCCGTTGGTTAGCTGAACGTCGCCGGTTTGCGGAATGATCATGCCGTGGCCGGTGAGCTGATGCTCGAGACGAACCGCGCCACGGCTGGCGCGAATGCACATGGCACCGGCAGCATCAAGACCGATCAAAGTGTCTTGCGGCGCATCGCCGATCGGCACAGGCTGTGCTTTGATCTGCGCGGTGTAAATAGTCAGCGCGGGTTCGTGCTCGATGTACGCGTGGATCGTGCCGGTGTCTAGCGCGACAGTGAGCGCGCCACCGGACTTCAGCACGGAGAGATGCGCGGGTCCGCAGATGACAATCTGGCCGCCTTCGATCAGATCGATGCGCGCACTGCCCGACTTCACCCGAACATCGGCGCCGCTGCGCAATTGCGTTCTGATCTGGCCGTTGACGGTTTCGACGCTCATCGGCCCGGTCACGGCGATGGCCTCGCCCTCGATAGCGCCGATGATATCGCCGACGTGCTGATCCTCCGGCTTCTCCGCATGCGCGGCGAGCACCGGAGACAGCAACAATCCCAGCGCCACAAACAGGCCAGCCGGGCGCGAGCCGAAATTCGTCGAGCGACTTAGCACTTTAGTGGCAACGCTTCCTTTTTCGGCCTTCTACGAAGCCGCTGAAATTCCCGCCTTATACTATACGACGATGGCTATGCCGGACGCAGTCGAGACCCCAGAGCCGCGACCCTCGGCGGTAAGCGTGCACTACGACACACGGCTGCCGGAGCTGCCGTGGTCGCGGCGGATGCAGATTCCACTGATCGCGGGCGCGGTTTACAGCGTGATTCGCCTGCTGGGGCCGACGCTGCGCTACGAAGTGCTCGGCTGGCAGCACGCTGAGCGTGTTTACCAGGCAAAACGGCAGTGCATCTGGGCGTTCTGGCATCGCGTGATTGTTCCGATAGTATGGTGGAGGCGCAACCACGGCATCGTGGTGATGAACACGACGGCTTTCGACGGGCAATGGACGCGCAAGGTCATTGAGTGGCTGGGATTCGGGACGGCGCAAGGCAGCTCGTCGCGTGGCGGATTGCGCGGACTGGCCACTATGGCCCGGCGGCTCGAAGAAGGAAAAGACTGCGCATTCACCATCGACGGGCCGCGCGGACCGCGCTACGTGGCCAAACCCGGACCAGTCATGCTGGCGCGCAAAACGGGATGCCCGATTCTGGTGTTTCATATCGGAGTCGATCGCGGAAAAACATTTGAACGCACCTGGGACCATTTTTTGCTGCCCGCTCCGTTTGCGCGCACCGTGCTGCTTTTTGCGCCGCCGATCTACGTGCCGCGGGACGCAACCGTCCAGGCCATGGAAGCAAAACACGCTGAGATGCAACGCGAACTTGAGCGAGTGCGCGACGTCGCCGAAAGCTGGTTTTCGCTCAGCGATGCGGAACGCGCGCAACATCGAGCTGAATTCTCCCGTTAGCGCCTGGTCTCTCCCCTTCCCTTTCTTTCTGCCAAGCGCCGCTGAATTCGCTGTGCTGATTCTCGTCCATTGTGATGTAATCCTCCGCAACGTTTGTTTCACCTGGAGGATTTTCCCGATGATTTGTCGCCGTACTATGCACGCATTCGCCACGCCGGGTCCCGCGCTGGGGATTGCACTACTTGTGATGGCCGCGGCGTGCGGTTCCGTTGCCCGCGCGCAATCCGGACCGCCCGCCGATTTGGATGCTTATGTGGAGCGGGCACTGAAGACATTCGAAGTGCCGGGAATCGCGGTGGCCATTGTGAAAGACGGAAAGGTGGTGCTGACCAAGGGATACGGCGTGCGGAGGCTGGGCGAAGCAGCCCCGATCGACGCGGACACGCTCTTTGGTATCGGCTCGAATACCAAAGCTTTCACTACCGCGGCGCTCGCCACGCTGGTCGATGAAGGAAAGATCTCCTGGGACGATCGCGTGTACGAACGGCTGCCAGGGTTTCAGATGTACGACCCGTACGTCTCGCACGAAATGACCATCCGGGACCTGCTGTGCCATCGCAGCGGCATGGGACTCGGTGAAGGCGATCTGCTGTTCTGGCCGCACACGACGTTTACCCGCGACGACATTATTTACCGGCTGCGATTCATGAAACCGGCAACCAGTTTCCGCAGCCACTATGCTTACGACAATCTTCTTTATCTCGCAGCAGGGCAAGTCGTCGCGGCGGTCAGCGGCAAATCCTGGGAGGAATACGTTCGCGAGCGCATTTTGACGCCGTTGGGAATGACTCATTCGACGCTAAGCAATTCCGCTTTCAAATCCGGCGACAATGTTGCCTGGCCGCACTCGAGACTCGACGGCAAGCTGCAATCGATTGCCTTCGTTCCGCTGGATAACGCCGCACCGGCAGGCTCGATCAATTCTTCGGTAAACGAAATGTCGAAATGGATGCTCTTGCAATTGAATCGCGGGAAATTTCCGGATCGCGATGCGCGGCTGTTCACCGAAAAACAGTCCGCGGAAATGTGGTCACCGCAGACAATCCTGTCGACCGGCATGCCAGCATCACTGGCAGCTATGAAGCCCAACTTCGCTGCGTACGGACTGGGCTGGGGCTTGCGCGATTATCATGGGCGGAAATTGGTGAGCCACTCCGGCGGAGTGGCTGGAACAGTCACGCGCGTAATGTTGGTTCCGGAAGAAAAACTGGGCGTGGTGGTGCTGACCAATGCGGAAGAAGAAGGGGCGTTTGAAGCAGTCCTCTTTCACATTTTGGATCACTATTTCGGCGTTTCCGGAAATGACTGGATCGCTTCGTTCAAAGCGACGAAAGATGCTGATCTGAAAGATGCCGAGGAAATCACCAGAAGCCAGGCAGCCGGGCGGGCGAGCGACTCCAAGCCGGGTTTGCCGATCGAAAAGTATGCGGGCGTGTATAACGACGCGTGGTATGGAACGGCAACGATGCGCATGGACGGCGGGAAACTGGTTTTCAGCCTGGACCATACTCCGAAGGCTGTCGGCGACGTGGAGCATTGGCAGTTCGAGACCTTCAGAGTGCACTGGCGCGACCGAGTGATAGAAGATGCGTTTCTGACGTTTACTCTGCAACCCAACGGCCGGATCGATCATTTCACCGTGCAAGCCGTTTCGCCGCTGGCGGATTTCAGCTTCGACTATCAGGATTTGTACTTTACGCCGGCAAAATCCGGCGTTCACTAAGCGGTCCGGAAGGCCAGCCGAACGCCTGGCCAACCGGCGCTGCCTTTTTGAACAAATCGCTTTTACTTCGCGGTCACACTCGATACACAATCGTTGCGTAGGCTGTTCGCCTCCCTCGATTCCGGGCGGTGACGGCCATTGGCCCTTCGGCAAACCCCCAGTCCTGTTCGTCAAAAGGCTTACTCACGCGCGGAGAGGTGTCCGATGTCAGAGGCTTGGAAGAATTGGGAAGGGCAAGTTGTAGACAACCGATTTCCTCTGCGGCAACTGCTCGGGGAATCGGGCCACAGCGCCGTCTTTCTAACGGAGCGTCTCGATCGCGGCGGCGCGAAAGCCGCCATCAAACTGGTTGCGGCAGGCGGGAGTGCGGCCGAGGAACGGCTGTTGCGCTGGCGGCAAGTCGCGCGTCTCTCTCATCCGAATATTCTGCCGCTCTATCACTACGGCAAATGCCAGTTGGGCGGCCTCGATCTGCTCTTTGCGGTGATGGAATTTGCCGACGAAACGCTCGCGGAGATCCTTCCGCAACGTGCGCTCTCCGCGGAAGAAGCGCGGCAAATGCTGGAACCCGCGCTGAGCGGGCTGGTTTTTCTGCATCAGCAGGGGCTGGTGCACGGCGACATTCAGCCAGCCAACATTTTTGCGGTGGGCGAAACCATCAAACTTTCCTCGGACACGATTCGTTCGATCAGTGCATCGGGTACAGATCCTTCGTTGCATGTAACACCGGATGCGCGGCCCTCGGAGCACGGTAGCGTCGAGCCAGCGGGCGATATCTACAGCTTGGGGATCACCATTGTGCAAGCGTTGACGCAACGTTCGCCTTTCGATGCAGGGACTTCGCTTGGGCAAGCGGCCGAGCCGCTGCCTGCTCCATTTGCCGACATCGTGGCGCACGCGTTGCATCCAGATGCGCAGTTGCGCTGGACCGCTGCCGATATTGCCGCTCGCTTGAATCCCGCTGCCATGGCGGCCGCGGCAGCTTCCACTCCGATCGCTCCGCAACGCGCCCCTGCAAAGTCCGAGCCGAAGCAGGAGCGACCCGCGCCGGGAACCACGGCGACGACCCCGCCTGCTCGGCCGCGAGTCGCTGCGGAATCGCCGATATCGGTTCCATTATCTCCGGTTACGCCGCTGGCGAAGCAGGCGCGATCGGGCCCGCCGCAAACGAGTTCCCTGCTGCGTTACGCCGCACCGATCGCCGTTGCCGTGATTCTGCTATTCATGGCCTCGCGAGTCTTTCACCGTGGCGGAGGTTCTTCGGCTGCTGATTCGACGATTGCAAAATCAGCGCCGGTATTGCCTGCAGCCGCCGCGACAAGTGCCAAGCCTTCTGCCCCGGCTCCGCAAAGCGGCACAGTTGCGCCGCCTCCACAATCGCGGCCTGCGGAACACGTCGTCACGCAGCCAGCACCTAAAAAGGTACCGGCGAGTCGGGTTGCCGCGGCAGCACCCGCGAAAGTGCCCGCGCAGAAATCGCCGGTGCTCGCGTCCAACGCCAGCGACAAACCTGAAGCTGCGCCTGTAACGATGCGTTCCGAGACGCGCCCGGCGGTCAGCGCATCTTCCGCGAGTCCTGAGGTCTTGCAACAGGTTCTGCCTGATGTTTCCCAGAAGGCGCTGTCCACGATTCATGGCACCGTCCGATTGACCGTCCGCGCACAGGTGGACGCCCAAGGAAAAGTAGCTGACGCACAGCTCGCAACACCCAGCGGGAGTACCTTCTTCAACGATCTGGCGCTGAAAGCCGCGCGGCGCTGGCAATTCCAACCCAGCGACTCAGCAGGCAGCGCGGCATCGCGCGCTTATCTTCTGCGTTTTGAGTTCACGCAAGGTGGTCCAAAAGCCTCGCTGACACCCACTCGCTGATCTACGGCATTGCACTTTCGACGGCACCCTCGTCGCGGTGCTACCATTTTGACCGGCGCGCCCAGCAAGGAGAATGACCATGCGTTGGACACCCGGCGATGAAAGCCAGGACATCGAGGATCGTCGCGACGAATCAGGCGGCGGGGGCGGAGGTGGATTCCAGTTTGGCGGTATGCACATCGGTATCGGCGGCGCGCTCGTGCTGCTGGTTCTCAGCTTCGTCTTCAAACAGAACTTCTTTGCGCTGCTCGGCGGCGGTTCGGCCAGTTCCGGACCAGCGGCGGTGCACCGGCCCAATCCTGCCAAGGATGAAGCCGAGAAGCCGCTGGTGCAATTCGTGTCCTTCGTTCTGGACGATACGCAGCGGACCTGGACGCAACTTCTGCCCGAACAAGCCAACAAGCCTTATCGGCACGCGCGGCTGGTGCTGTTCCGCGATTTCACGCAATCGGGTTGTGGCGGCGCGGAGTCAGCGACTGGGCCGTTTTATTGTCCAGAAGACGAAAAAGTCTATATCGATCTCGATTTCTTCGATGAGTTGAAGCGGCGGTTCGGCGCGCCGGGTGAGTTTGCACAGGCGTACGTGGTTGCGCACGAGCTGGGGCATCACGTTCAGAAGATTCTGGGCATTGAAGCAAAAGTTCACCGGCTGCAGGAGCAAAATCCCCGGGCGCGGAATCCACTGTCCGTGCGGCTGGAGTTACAGGCGGATTGTTTTGCGGGGGTTTGGGCACACACTACGCAGCAACGCGATTTGATCGATCCGAGCGACATTGCGTCCGCGCTGGGCGCCGCCGCGGCTGTTGGCGACGACCGCTTGCAGAAAACGGCGACCGGGCATGTGAGTCCGGAGTCGTTTACGCACGGGACTTCCGAGCAGCGCATGGCCTGGTTCCGCAAGGGACTGGATTCCGGCTCGGTGAACGCCTGCAACACTTTCGCGCAGACGCGGTGAGATGCGCCGCGCGGGCCAGCGCGGGCTGTCACCCACAAATACACACGACGATACGATACGATACGATACGAACAGTTCAGGATTTCGGCGGAGCTACATCCGGCGAAAATTGCGGATGATCCGGGCCCGGAACACCAGGTTCGCGCTGCTTCTTGATAGCCTCCATGGCGGCTTCCGCGGCCTTGGCGCGTTCCGGCGTGTTCCAATGGTCTTCTAGGACGATGCTGGCTTGCGAGGGCAAAGCGACGGTGGTACCGGCGTTCTCGACAGCGTCTATAAGCTTCAGAATCATCTCTTCCTGCACGGCAAGAAACGCGTTGTAATCGCGCTCCAAAATATAAACGTAGATTTCGACTTCGTAGGCATAGTCCGCGAAGCGCAGAAGCCGCACGCGCCAGGTCTTGGGCTCGATCTTCGGATTCTGGTCGACTACCGCGCGCATTTGCTCGAGCACGTAACGCAAATGATCCGACTTCAAGTCGTATTTCAGGCGGACAATCTGGCGGGACAGGATTTTGTCCCGCCACCGGTAATTCTCCAGAACCGCAGTAGCCACCGTGCCGTTGGGGATGGAAACGAGCGTGCGGTCTTGCGTGCGAATGCGGGTAGACCGGAGGCCGATGTCTTCTACTGTGCCGGTTTGATCGCCGATGCGGCAGACATCGCCGATTTGCAGAGCGCGGTCGGTAAGAATGGCGATGCCGCCGAGCAGGTTCTCGAATGTCTTTTGTGCGCCCAGGCCGATAGCTAGACCACCAATACCCAAGCCGGCGAGGGCGGTTGTGACATTTACGCCGACAGTGCTAAGAGCAATCAGCGCGACCATTACAAAGACCAAGGCGTTGAGCAAACGCCTGGCCAGGGAAACCAACGAGCGCTCGGCCATGCGACCGCTTTGCGAAAGGTCGCGGCCAATGCTCTCTGCGATCAGCTTTGTTACGTGAGTGAGCGCCCAGTAAAAACCGAAGATCAGGACGATCCAGATCACTCGCCGGTAATACTGGCGATACAACAGCGATATGCCGATGAAATTGACCAGGACGTAGTGAATCAGAAGAGCGAGCAAGAAGGTGCCCCATCCAAACCTGCGAATGGGTGCGATGGGAGGCAACGATGGATCGCGCTTGCGCAGAATTCGATTGGCAACGTAGCGGCCAAACAGCAACAACAGCCACGCCAGCAGAAACGAAACGACGAGCAGCAGAATGACGGCCAGCCACTGCCAGAGCGGCACCGCGAGCGGGCGATACTCGAGGAGAAATTTGGGCAGGCGCTTCTCGAGTTGGGGGTAACGTAGTGAATCGTAGAGCTTGGGAACTTCGTCCAGCGTCCTCTGGGAGATATACCAGAGTTTGTGGTTATGTTCGTCTTCGAGCCGCACCAGGAGAATCGCAAAGCCGCTGTCGTCGCCGCGCGCGGCGGCGATACTTTCCTGATCTGGGGGCAATCCATCGTCCAATCGCCCTTGCGGATCGCGACTCATGGAGTCCAGAAACGGACCGAACTTCTGATTGAGAATGGCGACCAGTTCTTCGGCAAGCTCTTGCTGCTGATCGGAAGATGAGTGATGGTGCGTGCCGGCCGGCTGAAAGTATTGCGTAGCGACAGAATACTTTTCGTCCTGCGCCGCGCGAAAGAAACCGACGATCGTGCCATGCGGCGTTTCGCGGCCTAACAAGTCGGCGGCTTGCGCGGCGGCTGTAAAGGAAGTGGCCGCTGGCTGCGGCGTGGTTTGGCCCGGCAGCCGAGCGGACAACTGCGCGCTGGATAGCGAAACGGCACATCCAGCGGCGAGAGAAAGTACCAGGAGCTTGACGATGATTCTCGGCATTCAATATCCGTCGACGAAAACGTGGCGCTTGGACTGGATGACTATCTTACGCGCACAGACCGCCGGGAAAAACCTGTAGAAACCAGCAGAACGCGGTCAGATGAATCGCAGAACTTTGCATGGCCCTCCGCGTTTTCCTAAACCTTGAAATGCTCGGCGTGCTGACGCAGGAGATACTGGTCGGTCATTCCGGCGATGTAATCGCACACAATGATGTAACGCGGCGAGGATAGGGCGAGTTCCTCGTACGACGCGGGCATAGACTTGGGCATGGCCACGTAATAACTGAAAAGCTCTTCGAGGCAGCGGACGGAACGGTCACGGTCCTCGGTGATGGCCGGATGATTGTAAATGTGGGTGAAGAGAAAGCGCTTGAGTTCGGCGTTGCGTTCGGCGGCAGCGTCGCTGAATCCGGCGAGGCGCTTGGGGGCCCCGCGGATATCTTCGACGCTCGCCGCGCCGTATGCGCGGACGCGATGCTCGGTGGATTGAATCAAGTCAGTGGCCAGGAAATCGAGGATGCGTTTCAGAGCTTCGTTGAATTTCAGCTTGTCGCGCCCGGAGGGATGCTCGGAATCAACGCGAAGGAAAGCTTCGCGAAACGCCGGTACCTCTTCGCAAAGAACGGCAAGGTCGAGCAAATCGGCTTCGCGGGCGTCGTCGAGATCGGCGGTATTGTAAGCGATTTCGTCTACCCAATCGATGAGCTGGGCTTCGAGCGGCGGGCGAAGATCGAGCAAGTATTCCGCGAGTTGCGGAAATTTCAAGGGCGGATAATCGCGCGAATGCTTGATGATGCCTTCGCGAACCTCGAAAGTAAGATTGAGGCCGGAATAATCGAGATAGCGATGTTCGAACTGCTCGACGATGCGCAGGGCGTGGAGATTGTGATTGAAGCCACCCCCGTGGGCGCGCATCATCTCGTCGAGTTTGCGCTCGCCGGCATGGCCGAAAGGGGGGTGGCCGATGTCGTGGACCAGCGCGAGAGCTTCAGCCAGCTCGGTATTCGCGCCGAGTGCGGCGGCGACCGTGCGAGCAATCTGCGAGACTTCGAGTGTGTGGGTGAGGCGATTGCGAAAGTGATCCGAGTAGCGCGTGGTAAAGACTTGCGTTTTCGCTTCCAGGCGCCGAAACGCTCGCGAATGCACGATACGATCACGGTCGCGCGCGAATTCGCTGCGGTAAGGATGCGGAGCTTCGGGAAAGCGGCGGCCTCGCGATGACTCAGCTCGCATGGCCCACGGCGCCAGTGGATGGAGAGTTTGGATAAGCAGCTCCCGGATCAAACTTCGCGCTGGGCTCTATTTTACGCACCGAGGGCGCGAACTAAGACTTTGGTGAAATCGTGCTCATCCCCTTGTCAGCTTCTTCGGCGATGGTGGTATCAGGGAATTCTTTTTTGATTTGCTCGTAGACCGTGAGCGCTTCCTTGGGATTGTTCGTGCGCAGCGTGCCGGCTAGTTCGAGCAGGACCATGGAGCGCGGTACGAGCACCGATTGCCTGTCGACCAGCGAGCGATAGATTTTGACGGCGTCATCGGCCTTGCCGGTACGTGCGTAGATCACGGCGGTCTGATATTGAGAGAGCGCGGTGATCTCCGTGTCGCTGGTGTTGCCGATTTTCTTGAGCTCTTCGAGAGCCTGATTCAATCGCTCGGAATCCTCGAGGCATAGAGCCGAGTAGTAGCGCGCGAGGCGGCCGTAGTAGTTGCTGGGGTATTTGTCCGCCACAAGCACAAATTTCTGCTGAGCCGCGTTGGAACGGGAGACTTCGTCCGGGAAGGCAGGCTCGCCGGGCTGCGTAGGATCGGCCGCCCCGATGCGCGCGGTGTAGATCTTCATGGCGTCGTTAAATCCGCTGGAGGCGTGCACGGTTTGCCGATCGGTGTAAATCTTCCAGCCGCTCCAACTGCCGACGACGACGAGAGCCACGAGTAGCACGATCAGGGTGATGGCGCGATGGGAGAAAACGGCTTCGGCGCCGTGCGCGAAAGTCTCTTTGATCTTGTCCTGCTTCAATTCCTTGCGCGAAATATGCTCTGACACAGCCATCTCCTAGGTTGTATGGAAAGGCCATCCTAACATAGTAGGTATGGCTTCGCCTGCTGGTGGGGGCGCGAGCAGGATCGCAGACGTCGAGTACCCCCCTCCCAATTTCCTGTAAGTGTTGATTCTAAAAGACTTAAAGTCCTTTGTTTTCATACACTTTCGTAAGGGCGAAAATATACTTGACTCATCAAACGCCCTCCTGTATTCTTTGACCATGAAACGCGAACCGAAAACTCTCCAGCAAGCGATTCAATACTTCGCGGACCCACAGAATTGCCTCGACTACCTTGTGGCGCGGCGCTGGCCGAACGGCGTCGTATGTCCTACCTGTGGCTCCGCAAACGCTGCGTTCGTGCCGTCGCGTCGCGTGTGGCAATGCAAGACCCGCCATCCCAAGTGCCAGTTCTCGGTGAAGGTCGGCACCATTTTCGAGGACAGCCCCATCTCTCTCGACAAATGGCTCTCCGCGATGTGGATGATTGCCAACTGCAAGAATGGGATTAGCTCGTGGGAGATTCACCGCGCTCTTGGTATCACCCAAAAGTCGGCGTGGTTTGTGCTGCATCGTATCCGGCTCGCGCTCCAAACTAGTTCCACCGTCAAGCTGGGCGGTCCCGAGGGCGAAGTCGAAGTGGACGAAACCTTCATCGGCGGGAAGGCTCGCAACATGCATGCTTCGCGGCGTCAGCGTCGCTTGGCTGCTACTGGCGTCGGCGGCAAAGTCCCCGTCGTGGGCATCCTCGAACGTGGCGGAGAAATCCGCGTGCATGTGGTTCCGAGCCGCCGCAAGTCCGCGCTCCACGGTGCAATCAACAAGCACGTCGAACTGGGCAGCGCGATCTACACCGATGCGCTCATGTCCTACCAAGACCTGCGACCTACATTCGCGCACCAAGTAATCGACCACGCCGAACGATATGTGGATAGCCGCGTACACACCAACGGTCTTGAAAACTTCTGGAGCCTCTTGAAGCGCAGTATAGGTGGAACCTACGTAAGCGTCGAGCCCTTCCACCTGTTCCGATACCTCGACGAACAAGCATGGCGATTCAACAACCGCGCAACCGAATCTCGTCCGATGAATGACAGTGACCGCTTCCATCTCGCGGTATCGCAAATCGTTGGGAAGCGCCTCACTTTCGCGGAGGTCACCGGGAAGGAGGGAGAAACGAGACCCGCACCGGAGGCTTTTTAGCGTGGGGCGGTTGCGGCGCGGGAGAAAACAATGAACGAGGCGAACATCT
>Ga0137403_10000258_pt1 | contig 55715 bp, 54 predicted proteins | sample CZOMad2_1_16fung_FD_122057 | JGI IMG/M metagenome (GOLD analysis project Ga0137403, IMG submission 122057) | Vadose zone soil fungal communities from Angelo Coast Range Reserve, California, USA - CZOMad2_1_16fungal (Hybrid Assembly) | ecosystem: Environmental > Terrestrial > Soil > Vadose zone...
AAGCTCGCGCGCGTCGCCTACGACGAGATGCTCGAGCTGGCGAGCCTCGGCGCGAAGGTGCTCCAGACCCGCTCCGTGGAGTTCGCCAAGAAATACGGTGTCACGGTCCACGTGCGCTCGACGTTCCGGCCGGACCCGGGCACGCTCGTGACGAAGGAGGAGCACGGCATGGAACAGGCGGTGGTCACCGGCGTGACGCACGACCGGAGCCAGGCGAAGATCTCCATCCTGAGGGTGCCGGACCGGCCCGGGATCGCCGCGCGGGTCTTCGGGGCGATCTCCGCCAAGAACATCGTCGTCGACATGATCGTCCAGAACATCAGCCAGGACGGCTACACCGACATGTCCTTCACCCTCCCGCGCGGTGACCGCGCCCGGGCGGTCGCCGAGCTCGCGGACGTGGTGCGGGAGATCGGCGCCCGCGGCATCGCGCACGACGAGCGGGTCGCCAAGGTCTCCATCGTCGGCGTCGGGATGCGCAGCCACTCCGGCGTCGCGTCGACGATGTTCGCCACGCTCGCGCGCGAGGGCATCAACATCCAGATGATCTCGACGTCCGAGATCGCCGTGTCGTGTGTCATCGAGGACAAGTACGCCGAGCTGGCGGTGCGGACCCTGCACGACGCGTTCGACGTCGCGAGAGGAGCCGCCCGATGAGCACCGGCAAGGCGGCCGTCTTCTTCGGGCCCGGCAAGCCCTTCGAGATCCGTGAGGTGCCCCTGCCCGACGTCGAGCCCGACGCCGTCCTCATCCGCGTCTCGCTCGCCAACGTCTGCGGCTCGGACCTCCACTTCTGGCGGGGCGACGCGCCGCTGCGTCTGCCGGAGGACGGCTGGATCTCCGGCCACGAGATGACCGGCCGCGTGGCCAGGCTCGGCGCGCGCGTGAAGACCGACTCGCTGGGCCGTCCGCTCAGGGAAGGCGATCGGGTCGCCTACACGTACTTCTACCCGTGTGGGCGGTGCTACGCGTGCCTGGCGAACGAGCCGGCGGCGTGTCCGGCGAAGATCGAGCGCCCGCTCGGGCCCTCGCAATTTCCGCACTTCCACGGGGCCTTCGCCGAGTACTACTACCTGCGCCCCCGCGGCGCGATCTTCGTCGTGCCGGACTCGCTTCCCGACGAGCTGGTCGCGCCGGTCAATTGCGCCCTGTCGCAGGTGATCTTCGGCCTGGGCCGGGCCGGGCTCACCTTCGGCGGCAGCGTCGTCATCCAGGGCGCGGGCGGTCTCGGGATCCAGGCGGCCGCCGTCGCCAAGGACATGGGCGCGGCCACCGTCATCGTCATCGACCAGCTGGCGGGCCGGCTCGATCTGGCGCGCGCCTTCGGCGCCGACCACACGATCAACCTCAAAGAGGTCACCGACCGTAAGGAGCGCGTGAGCCTCGTCCGCCGGTTGGCGGGCGGCGTGGGCGCGGACGTCGCGTGCGATTTCGTCGGGTTTCCTCAGGTCATCCCCGAAGGCATCGAGATGCTGCGTTCGGGAGGGACTTATCTGGAAATCGGGACGATCAGTCGCGGAGCCAAGATCGAGCTTGAACCTTCGCTCCTCGTCTGGGGATCGAAGCGGATCGTGGGCGTGATCCAGTACGACCCCGGCGTCATTCCCAGGGCCCTCGATTTCCTCGTGCGCAACCGGACCCGGTGGCCTTTCGACCGGCTCATCTCGCACAAGTATCCGCTCGAGAAGATCAATCAGGCGTTCGCCGACTCCGAGTGGCACGCGAAGGACACGACCAGCATCACGCGCGCCGCGCTCGTCCCCTGAGGGCGCGGCGCCCGGGCCGGTGACCGGGCGCACCGGTCATCCGCCCCGGGTGTTACGCGCGCCTGAGCTCGTTGCGGTCGATCGGAAGCTTCCTGACGCGCTTGCCCGTCGCGGCGAAGATCGCGTTGGTCACCGCCGGGGCCACGGTCGGCACACCGGGCTCGCCCAGGCCGCCCGGCGCCTGGCCCGAATCGAGGATGTGCACGTCGACCACCGGCATCTCGTTGATGCGGAGCATCTGGTAGTCGTGGAAGTTCGACTGCTGCACCCGGCCGCGGTCGATCGTGATGTTCCCGTAGAACGCGGCCGTCAGGGCGTAGACGGCGCCGCCCTCCATTTGCGCCTTCACCGCGTCGGGATTCACGGCGAGGCCCGCGTCGATCCCGCAGACGAGCCGGTGAACCTTGACGGCGCCGTCCGGCGCGACCGAGACCTCCGCCACGGTGGCGGCGTAGCTTCCGTACGAGAAGACGACGGCGATGCCGCGGCCGCGGCCGGCCGGCAGCGGCGCGCCCCAGTTGGCGCGATTCGCGACCAGCTCGAGGATTGCCTTGTGACGCGAAGACTTGCCGAGCAACGCGCGCCGGTACTCGAAGGGGTCTTTGCCGGCCGCGTGCGCCAGCTCGTCGATGAAGCTCTCGACGATGAAGCCGTTCTGAGAGGAGCCCACCGAACGCCAGAACCCGAGCGGAATGCCGAACTCCTTGTGCACGTACTCGATGCGGAGGTTCGGGATGTCGTATGGCATATCGCGGACGGCCGCCATGGCGGACGCGTCGACCGTATTGGGCTGGGCCATCCCCTTCTGGATGAGGATGCCGGGGCCGACGACGCGGGTGAACCACGCGGCGGGAGTGCCGCTGGGGTCAAGGGCGGCGCGAAAGACATTGTACGTGGCGGGGCGATAGAAGCCGTGCGTGATGTCGTCCTCCCGCGTCCACACGACCTTCACGGGCGCGCCGACGGCCTGGGACGTCTCGACGGCGTCGACGATGAAGTCGATCTCGGCGCGCCGGCCGAAGCCGCCGCCGAGCAGCGTCGTGTTCACGAAGACCTTCTCGGGCGGCAGGCCGGTGAGCCGCGCGGCCGTCGCCTGGGTCCCGCCGGGATTCTGGGTCGGCGCCCAGATCACGCACGACTCGCGGCTGACCTGCGCGGTGGCATTCATCGGCTCCATGCACGCGTGCTCGAGGAACGGCACCTGGTACACGGCCTCGTACACCTTGCCGCCGGCGGCCAGCACCTTCTCGGCGTCACCCTCGTTCTTCGCGACCTGGCCCGGCTGCTTCGCCGCGGCCTCGTACTCGCGCGTGATCGTGGCGCTGGACACCTGCGCGATCGGGCCCTCGTTCCACGTCACCTTGAGCGCCCGGCGTCCCTGCACCGCCGTCCAGAAGTTGTCGGCGACCACGGCGACGCCGTTGGACACCTGGACGACGTCCTTGACGCCCTTGATCGCCTTGGCCGCCGTGGCGTCGAAGCTCTGCACCGTGCCACCGAACACCGGGCAGCGCTCGATCGAGCCGACGAGCATTCCCGGAACCTGCACATCGATGCCGTAGATGCCGCGGCCCGTGACCTTGTCAGGCGTGTCGCGCCGCTTGACCGGCTTGCCGATGTAGCGGAACTGGTCGGGAGTCTTCAGCCTCGGATTCTGCGGAACGGGAAGCGCCTGCGCCTTGTCCACGAGCTGCCCGTACTGGAGCCGCCGCCCGGTCGGCGGGTGGACCGCGGCGCCCTCCTCGGTGTCCACGCTCTCGACCGGCACGCCCCACTCGTTCGCCGCGGCCTGCCTGAGCATCTCGCGGGCGGAGGCGGCGGCCTTCCGCCACATCTCGATGTGGTCGCGAACGCCCCGGCTCCCGCCGTAGAGCTGGGTGCCGGTGACCGGGTTCTTGTAGAGCGCCGGATTGGCCGGCGCCTGCTCGACCTTGACACTGTCGAGCGTGGCGTCGAGCTCGTCGGCGATGATCATCGGCGTCGTGGTCAAGGATCCCTGGCCCATCTCGGGCACCGAGTTGATGATGGTCACGACCCCGTCGCGATCGATCCGCAGCCACTGATTCGGCGCGAACACGCCCGGGGTCTGCGCGCGCGCCCGCACCGGGAGCGCGAAGCCGAGGGTGAGCGCTGCGCCGACCCCGAGACCGCCCTTGAGAATCTCGCGGCGAGTGACGAGCGTCTTCATCACGCGCCTCCCTTCTGGAGCGCCGCGGCGCGATGGATGGCGGCCCGGATCCGCTGGTAGGTCCCGCAACGGCAGATGTTGCCGGACATGCCGTCGTCGATATCGGCGTCGGTCGGGGCGGGCTTGCGGGCCAGCAGCGCCGCCGCCGACATGATCTGCCCGGACTGGCAGTAGCCGCACTGCGGGACGTCGACCTCCATCCACGCCCGCTGCACGGGATGATCGCCGCGATCCGACAGTCCCTCGATCGTGGTCACGCGTCGACCGGCGACCGCCGAGGCCGGCGTGATGCACGCGCGCACGGGCGTGCCGTCGACGTGAACGGTGCAGGCCCCGCAGACCGCGATGCCGCAGCCGTATTTGGTTCCCGTCAGGTTGAGCGTTTCGCGAATCATCCAGAGAAGGGGCATCTCGGGCGGGACGTCGACCTGCCGCTGCCTGCCGTTGACGGTGAACGAGATCATGGCGACCTCCTGGCTCGAACGATGTGCGCCGCAGGCCGTCGCGGAGCCGGACCCGCCGGCCGAGGCGCGGCCATACGCTGTCGTGGTCGGCGGCAGCATAGCACTCACAAAGGTGTCCGCCGTCCGCTGAATTGTTTTGACGCGGCGCGCGCGCGCCGCCGAGCCTCTGGTGTACCGTCTGAATTTTTCGACTCTAGTCACGCATCCGGCGGCGTGGGATCGTCGGCTCATGACCCTCTACACACGTCGCCAGATCCTCGTGCTGCTGATCCTGCTCGCCATCGCCGGCCTCGGCATCGCCGTGGGCCACTGGCGCCGGGCCAAGCCCGACGTCGCCGACTATCTCGAGCAGCTCGACCGCGCGCCGGCGCTCAGTCCGAGCGTCGCCGCACCTCAATCCGACGGCCGGTCTCCGACGCCGGCGCCTACCGCCGCCGAGCCCGAGCCTCGACGCGCGCGGCGCGGCAGGGCACCTCCAGCGCCGGGGACCGCTCGGACCTCGCCGGCGCGGGCTTCGCTTCCGACCATCGACCTCAACCGCGCGACGGCGCTCGAGCTGACGCGGTTGCCCGGAATCGGCTCGGTCCTGGCGCGACGGATCGTCCACGCCCGCGACGCCGAGGGGCCGTTCGCGCGCGTCGACGAGCTCGGACGCGTGCGGGGCCTGAGCGCCAGGAAGCTCGAGCAGCTCCGGGCTCTCGTGACGATCTCCGAGTGAGCCTGAAGCGAACGCCCCTCGCTCCGCTGGCCGCCGCCCTCGGAGTGGGAATCGCCCTCGCGCCCCTGGCCGCTCCCGGAGCTCTCTGGGCCGCATCGCTCGTCGCCGTCGCCGCCGGCGTCGGGTTCGTGGCCGCCGGCTGGACCGCGGCGGCCGCGGGTGCCTTGCTGTTCGGGGTCGTGGCCGTGGGCGGGCTGCGCGGCGCCGAGGCGCCGCTTCCACCGGACCACGTCGGGAATCTCGGTCTTCCGCGGACTCTGAGCGTCGAGGGACGGCTCGCCGCGGAGCCCAGGCGCTGGGCCCCCGACCGCGCTCGTCTCCTGGTCGACGCCGAGCGGGCGGAGGGCGTGCCGGCCTCCGGGCGCATCCAGGTCGCCGCATACGGCGTGCTACCGCCGCTGACCGAAGGTCAGCGCATCGCGGCCCCGCTCCGGCTCCATCCCGCGCGGGGCTTTCAAAACCCCGGCACCTACGACTACGGGGCGCACCTCGCGCGCGAAGGCATTCGCGTCGTGGCGACGGCACGCGCCGAGTCCGTGACGCCCCTGGACGCCCCCGCACCGCCGTGGTCCGTGCGCGTGAAGCGCGAGTCGGTCGCCGCCATGGGGCGCGCGCTGCCGCCGGCGTCGGCGGCGTTGCTGGCCGGGCTCCTGCTCGGCGACCGCACCGAGCTCCCGCGCGACATCGACGACGCCTTCCGGCGCGCCGGCGTCTACCATGTCCTGGCCGTCTCCGGCTTCAATGTGGCGCTCCTTGCGGCCTCGGTGTGGGCGCTCTGCCGGCTCCTTCGCCTCCCTGGCCGCCTGTCGGCCACGACGGCGATCGTCGTCGTCGTCGGGTTCGCCCTCGTCGTGGGGCCGGAGCCCTCCGTGCTGCGCGCCGTCGTGATGGCCGTGCTCGTCCTGGCCGCAGTCCTCCTGGAGCGGGACGCGTCGGTGACGAACAGCCTCGCGCTGGCGGCTCTGGCGATCCTCGCGGTTCGACCGGGCGACCTCTTCGATCCGGGCTTCCAGCTCTCGTTCGCCGCGACCCTCGGGATCGTCGTCGCCCCCCTGCCGCGCGGCGCGATCCTCGGCGCGCTCGGCGTGAGCGCGGCCGCTCAGCTGGCGGTGCTGCCGATCACGCTGACGCACTTCAACCAGCTCTCGACGATCGGCCTGGTCGCGAACCTCGGCGTGGTTCCGCTCGCGGGCGCCGCGACGATCGTGGGACTCGTCGCCGTGGGCCTGTCGTTCCTCAGCCAGACGCTGGCCGCGGTGGCGTTCGACGCGGTGTGGCCGGTGCTGCTGGCGCTGCGTGGCGTCGTCGCGCTCGCCGCCGGGGTACCCGGCGCCGTCGTCCATCTGCCGGCTCCCGGTTGGATCGCCGTGACGTGCTACGTCGGCGGGCTCGCGCTGCTCGTCGCCTGGCATGAGACTCGAGTACGAAACGGGCGTCCCGCGCAAGGGAAGGACGGGCACTCCGCAACTCCGGCGAGAGGGGGGCGGGGCTCCCTTCTCCTCGCAGTCGCGCTGCTCGCCCTCGCGGTCGGCTGCGCCGCGTGGCCGCTCGTGCGCCCGCCCGACGGCCGCCTGCGCCTCACGATCCTCGACGTCGGTCAGGGTGACGCGATCGTCGTCGAGTTGCCCGACGGCCGGGCGCTCCTCGTCGACGCCGGATCGGGGGGCCCGGCGCGTCTCGACGCCGGCGAGCGAGTGGTCGCCCCGTTCCTCTGGAACCGCGGCATCCTCCGGCTCGCCGCCGTGGCCGTCACGCACGACGACAGCGATCACGCGGGCGGCGCGCCGGCCATCCGGCGACTCTTCTCGATCGACGAACAGTGGACCGGCGCGAGCCTTCCCGTGGAGCCGCGCCGGTTCGGCCGCGTGCTGGTGATACCGCTTCCGCCTCTCGCGGCAGCGGGCGGCCGACGGAACGAGGCCGGGCTGGTCCTGCGCATCGAGATGGGGCTGGCCTCGTTCCTGCTCGCGTCCGACATCGGGGTCGCCCGGGAGCGCCAGCTGGTCGCGTCGGGGACACGCCTGGGATCGACCGTCCTCAAGGTCGCCCATCACGGGTCGCGCTCCTCCACGAGCCCCGAGTTCCTCCGCGCGATCGGTCCGACGGTCGCGGCGATCTCGGTCGGGGCGCGCAACCCCTACGGACATCCCGATCCGGGCGTGCTCGCCCGCCTCGGCGAGACCGGCGCGCAGATCTACCGGACCGACCGTGACGGCGCGGTCATCGTCGAGACCGACGGCGGCACGCTCACGGTCACGCGCTGGGCCACGCGACGCGTCGACCGCTTCTGCCTCGACCCCGAAGCGATCTGCTAGAATCGACGGCCATGGCCCGCATCAACGACCACTATCTGAAGCTCCGCGCCGGCTACCTCTTCAGCGAGACCGGGCGGCGCGTCCGCGAGTTCCAGGCGGCGCACCCGGACGCGAAGCTCATCCGGCTCGGCATCGGCGACGTGACGCGGCCGCTGCCGGACGCGGTGATCCGCGCGATGCACGAGGCGGTCGACGAGATGGCGCGGGCCGAGACGTTCCGCGGCTACCCCCCGGAGACGGGCTGGGACTTCCTCGTCGAGGCGATCGTCGGACACGACTACGGGGAACGCGGCATCAAGCTCGCCCCCGACGAGATCGTCGTGAGCGACGGCGCCAAGAGCGACACGGGCAACATCCAGGAGATCTTCGGGCCGGACTGCGTCGTCGCGCTCAGCGACCCCGTGTATCCCGCGTACCTCGACGTCACCGTGATGGGCGGGCGCGCCGGGAGCGCCGATGCGAGCGGGCGCTACGACCGGATCGTGTACCTGCCCTGCACGGCCGAGAACAACTTCCAGCCGCGCATCCCCGACCGCCCGGTCGATCTGATCTACCTCTGCTATCCCAACAACCCGACGGGCGCCGTGCTGACGCGCGCGGCGCTCAAGACGTGGGTCGACTACGCGCGCGAGCGGAACGCCGTCATCCTCTACGACGCGGCGTACGAGGCGTACATCCGCGAGCCGGACATTCCGCATTCGATCTACGAGATCGAGGGCGCGCGCGAGGTCGCGATCGAGTTCCGCTCCTTCTCCAAGACCGCCGGCTTCACGGGCACGCGCTGCGCCTACACGGTGGTGCCCAAGGAGCTGCAGGGGCGGTCGGCGTCCGGCGAGCCGGTGAGCCTCAACGCGCTGTGGGTCCGGCGGCAGTCCACCAAGTTCAACGGCGTGGCGTACGTGATCCAGCGGGCGGCGGCCGCGACGTACACCGGCGAAGGGCGCAAGCAGGTGGCGGCGCTGGTGGACTACTACATGGAGAACGCGCGGATCATCCGCGAGGGGCTCGAGGCGGCGGGGCTCTCGGTCTACGGTGCCCGGAACGCGCCGTACATCTGGGTGAAGACCCCGGGGCGGCTCTCCTCGTGGGACTTCTTCGACAAGCTCCTGCACGAGGCCCACGTGGTGGGGACGCCCGGCGCGGGCTTCGGACCGAGCGGCGAGGGCTACTTCCGGCTGACCGCGTTCGGCGGCCGCGCCGCCACCGAGGAAGCGGTCGAGCGGATCAAGAGCCGCCTCGCGCTGTAGACGGCTCCTCCGTGAGTGTTCCGTCCCAGCTACGCCTCGTAGGCGCGCTCGTACTGCGAGCGCAGCCGCTCGAGCTCCTCCGGGTCGAGGCGCATGCCGAGCGAGAGGCTCATCTCGCCCAGGATCGTCTTGATCTCGTTCAGCGACTTCTTGCCGAAGTTCTTGGTCTTGAGCAGCTCGGCTTCCGTCTTCTGCACCAGGTCGGCGATCGTCCGGATGTTCGCCGTCTTGAGGCAGTTGGACGCGCGGACCGACAGCTCCAGCTCGTCGACGTTGCGGAACAGATTCTCGTTCAGCTCGGTGCGCGGGCGCGTCTCGTCGCGCTCGGCGGTCTCCTCCTGGGGCGAGACCTCCGGGAAATTCATGAGGAGGTCGAAGTGATCCTCGAGGATCCGCGACGCCTCGGCGACCGCGATGACCGCGCTGACGCTGCCGTCGGTCCACACCTCGAGCACCAGCCGCTCGTGTCCCTCGGCGACCGGTTCGACATGGAAGTTCACGCGCTTCACGGGCGAGAAGTCGGCATCCAGCAGGATCGCGTTGATCGGCAGCGCCTCCGGCTCGCGCTTTTCGGCCGACACGTACCCGCGGCCGCGCTCGACGCAGACCTCCATCTCGAGGACGCCGTCCTTGTCGAGGGTCGCCAGTACCACGTCGGGCGTGAGGATCTCGATGTCGGCGTCCGCCTCGAAGTCGCTGGCCTTGACGATCGCGCCGCCCTGGGCCCGAAGCCGGAGGATCTTGGGCCGATTCACGTGGAGCGCGAACACGACCTTGCGGAGATTCATCATGATGTCGAGCGTGTCTTCCATCACGCCCGGCAGGTGCGAGAACTCGTGCAGGACGTTCTCGATCTTCACCCAGGTCGGCGCCGCACCGTGGATCGCCGACAGCAGGGCCCGCCGGTAGGCGATGCCGACGGTCAGGGCGAAGCCGGCCTCGCAGGGCTCGATGGACAGCTTGCCGTATGTCTTGTCCTGGACAGTCCAGTCATGACGGGTGGGAACTTGAAGCTCAAGCATGCGACCCCCTCGAGACGAGCCAGTGTAATTGGGGTGATTCGGCCACCAAGGCACCACAGTATACCAGAGGCTGAATGTTACACTGGGAAATCATGGGGTTGCGTACCGCCATCGCCCTTTCCGTGCTTCTCAGTGCCGGCGCCCTCGTTCTCGTGGGGCAGGAGGTCCTCACCCCGGCCGACGGGCTCGAGGCCGCACCCGTGGTCGTGGAGATTCCGGCCCACGACGGGGTCATGGCCATCGCCGCTCGCCTGCACCGGGCGGGCGGCATCCGGAGCCGCGTGGGCTTCGTCCTCCTGGCCGGGGTCCGCGGCACCGCGCGACACCTCAGGGCCGGGGAGTACGAGCTCGAGCGCGGGGCCACGACGTTCGGCGTGCTGACCCAGCTGGAGTCCGGCCGGGTCAAGCAGCACGTCGTCCTGCACCCGGAGGGAGCGACGCTGACCGAGCTCGCGCGCGCGCTCGAGAGCGAGCGACTGGCACCGGGCGCCGCGGTCACTCGCCTCGCGGCCGACCAGACCTTCCTGGCGACGCTCGCGATCGAGGCGCCGAGCCTCGAGGGCTACGTGTTCCCCGACACGTATCAGTTCGTGCGCGGAATGACCGCCGAGGAGATTCTGACGCGCATGGTGCAGCGTCTCCGGGCGAAGCTCGGATCGGACATCATGGCCCGCGCCGCGACGCGCGGGCTCAGCGTGCACCAGCTCCTCACCCTCGCCTCGATCATCGAGCGCGAGGCGGTGGAGCGCAGCGAGATGCGAACCATCTCCGCGGTCTTCTGGAACCGGCTCAAGCTCAACATGCCGCTCCAGGCCGACCCCACCGTGCAGTACGCGACCGGCAAAGAGCGAAGAGCGCTCACGCGCGCCGATCTCCGGATCGAGCATCCGTTCAACACGTACCGCAGGCCGGGGCTGCCGCCCGGGCCGATCGCAAGCCCGGGCCTCGCGGCGATCGAGGCGGCGCTCGATCCGGCACCGGTAAAGTACCTCTATTTCGTCGCGATGGACGACACCCATCACCACTTCTCGTCCACGATCGGAGAGCACAACGCGGCGGTCGCCCGGTACCGGCTCGCCCGCGCTCGGTGAACCGTGCTATAAAACGCGCGACATGGCCGGCCCCACCACGCTTGCCGCGACCCAGCGCCTCGCCCGCGAGGGGCCGCTCGTGCCGTTCCTCTATCGCGCGCTCCGCGGTCCGGTACGCCAGGCGCTCGGACGCTGGTTCGATCTGCGCGTCGAGGGGCTCGAGCACCTTCCCACCAGCGGCCCGTATCTCATCGCGGCGAACCACCACAACTATCTGGACGGCGTCGTCCTCGGCGTCACCGCGCCGGAGCCGATCTCGTTCCTCGTCATGCCCCGCGTCTGGCGCGCGACGCCGCTCCATCCCATGTTCCACCGTCACATCGGCTCGATTCCCATCAACCTGGAGCGGGTCGACGTGGGCGCGCTCCGCCGCGCGCTGCAAATCTTGCAGGAGGGCGGGGTGGTCGGCATCTTCCCCGAAGGCCCTTTCAGCGTCCGCGGCCGCCTCGAGCCCGGCCTCCCCGGCGTGGCGCTGCTGGCACTCCGCTCGGGCGTGCCGGTGGTGCCCGCCGGCATCCGCGGCACGTACGAGGCCCTGGCGGGACGCCGAGGCTACATCCCTCGCCGCGTCCCGCTCGGCGTCAAATTCGGACCCGCGCGCTGCTTCCTGGGGGACGGCTCCCGCGGACGGCGCAGCGCCCGCATCCACGTGACCCGTCGGATCATGGACGATATCGCGGCCCTCCTGCCGTGAGGTCGCGGCGACCCAGAAAGCGCGGGACCGCCCGGAGCGGCGCGGCGCAGTCCAAGAAGCTCTGGGGCGGACGGTTCACCGGGGGCGCCGATCCGACCGCCGAACGGTTCACCGGCTCGCTCGCCTTCGACCGGCGACTCTGGCCGCACGACGTCGCCGGCAGCGTCGCGTGGGCCAAGGCCCTGGCCAGGGCCGGACTCCTGTCGGCGGCGGAGCGCGACTCGCTCGTGAAGGGGCTCGCCGCCGTGCGGGACGAGCTCGCGGCGGGAACCTTTCCGTACCGCGCCGAGCTCGAGGACATCCACACGAACGTCGAGCGGCGGTTGCAAGAGCTGATCGGCGACGTCGGCGGCAAGCTGCACACCGGGCGCTCCCGGAACGATCAGATCGCGCTCGACGAGCGGCTCTACCTGCGCGAGGTGATCGCGCGCGTCCGGGCGGGCCTCCGTCGGGTTCAGGAGGCGCTCGTCGCCCGCGCCACCGAGACGGTGGACGCGCCGCTGCCGGGCTACACGCACCTCCAGCGGGCCCAGCCGGTCGTCCTCGGTCACCACCTGCTCGCGTACGTCTTCATGCTGCAGCGCGATCGCGAGCGGTTCGGCGACTGCGGCGCGCGTGCCGACACGCTGCCCCTGGGCGCGGCGGCGCTCGCCGGCACGGCGTTCCCGATCGACCTCGAGGCGCTCGCGAAGGATCTCGGCTTCGCCGCGGTCTCGCCGAACAGCCTCGACGCGGTGAGTGATCGCGACGCGCTGCTCGAGTTCCTGGCGGCCGCCGCCATCACCGGGATGCACCTGTCGCGGCTCGCCGCCGACCTGACGCTCTGGGCGACCGCGGAGTTCGGGTTCGTGGAGTTCTCCGACGCCTTCGCGACCGGCTCGTCCATCATGCCGCAGAAGAAGAACCCCGATGTGGCCGAGCTGGTCCGCGGCAAGAGCGGCCGGCTCTACGGCAATCTCATGGCGGTGCTCACGACGATGAAGGGGCTGCCGCTCGCCTACAACTCGGACATGCAGGAGGACAAGGAGCCGTTCTTCGACTCGATCGACACCCTCGAGGCGATCCTGGCCGTCCTGCCGCCGATGCTCGCGTCGCTCACCTTCCGGACCGATCGGATGCGGCGGGCCGCCGCCGAGAACTTCGCGACGGCGACGGATCTGGCCGACTACCTCGTGCGCAAGGGCGTGCCCTTCCGCCAGGCGCACACGCTCATCGGGCGGATCGTGCACCTCTGCGAGGCCGAGGGCAAGCCGCTGGAGGGCCTCAGCCTGGTCGAGCTCCGCCGATTCTCGCCGCTCTTCGACGACGACGCGAAGGACGCGGTCACGGTCGAGGCGTCGCTGCGCGCCCGCGCGGCCACCGGCGGGACGGCGCCCGAGGCGGTGCGGCGCTCGCTCGCCCTGGCCCGCACGCTCATCGCCCGCGCATGACCAGGCGCGGGCGGGCGCTCGCCGCCTGCCTCGGGCTCGCCGTGTCGCTCCTCGCGGCGTGCGGCAAGAAGGGGCCGCCGGTCGCGCCCGAGCTGCGGGCGCCCTCGCCGGCCACCGATGTCACCGGCGCGGTGGACGAGTCCGCAATCGCGGTCGGCTGGACGCCGCCGACCCGCCGGGTCGACAACACGCGTCTGCGCGATCTCGGGCTGATGCGGATCTTCCGGGTCGAGGACGGCGGCGGCGGCGAGCCCAAGGCGGCGATGCTCGTCGACGGACGGATCGCCGGCTACACGGAGATCGCCGCGATCCGCGCCGACGAGCCGGCGCCCGCGGTCGCTCGCGACCACCGGCTCGTGTTCGCCGACCGGCAGGGGCTCGCGTACGGGCGGCGGTACACCTACGTGATCCTCGCGAGCGACGCGCAGGGGCGCATCGGTCGGCCCTCGCCCCGGGTTTCGGTGACGTACGTGTCCGCGACCGAGCCACCCGTCAACCTCGTCGCCGAGCCGGGCGAGCGCGCGGCCCGGCTCAGGTGGGAGGCGCCGGCGCGGCTGCTCGACGGAAGCGCCCTGACAGAGGCCCTCGCGTACGAGGTGCTGCGCGCGCCGTCGGCCGATGCGGAGCTGGCGCCGGTGACGCGTGCGCCCATCCAGGAGCGCGCGCTGGCCGACTCCAATCTGGAGAACGACCGCACCTACTACTACGCGGTCCGCGCCGTGCGCGTCGTCGCGGGCACGACCGCCTACAGCGGCCCATCACCGCGAGTCGGGGTGACGCCGCGGGACATGACCCCGCCCTCGCCCCCGGCGAATCTCGTCGCGATCCCCGGGGAGGCGATCGTGCGCCTGTCATGGAGCCCGAGCCCGGAGAGCGACGTGGCCGGCTACATCGTCTACCGCGCGGCGGAGGGGGGCGCGTTCGAGCGCGTCGGCTCGACCCGCGCGCTGGACACAACCTTCGTCGATCGCGGCGTCGCCCGGGGCACGTACCGCTACGTCGTGACGGCCGTGGACTCGGCCGCGCAACCGAACGAGAGTCGGCGCTCGAACGAAGCGAGGGTCAGCGTGCCTTGACTTCATCTGGCCCGGGTGTTACGAACAACGAATACATGGGCCACTTCGAATACCGTGACGGGGAGCTCTGCTGCGAGCAGGTGTCGCTGCGCGCGCTGGCGGCCGTCGCCGGCACGCCCGCCTACATCTATTCGAAGGCGGCGCTGCTCGAGAGTCTCGCCGGGTACGGCCGCGCGTTCCGCGACGTGCCGCACGTCGTCTGCTATTCGGTCAAGGCCAACTCGAACCTGGGCGTCCTCTCGGTGCTGGCGAAGGCGGGCGCGGGCGCGGACATCGTCTCGGGCGGCGAGCTCTACCGCGCGCTGAGGGCCGGCGTCCCGGCCAAGAAGATCATCTTCTCGGGCGTCGGGAAGAGCCGTGACGAGATGCGCGAGGCGCTCAAGGCCGAGATCCTCATGTTCAACGTCGAGTCCCGGAGCGAGCTGCGGGTCCTCGACGAGGTGGCCCTCGAGATGGGCGTCCGCGCCCCGGTGGCGCTCCGTGTGAATCCGGACGTGGATCCCCAGACGCACCCCTACATCGCGACCGGGCTCAAGACCTCCAAGTTCGGCATCCCCTACGACGAGGCGCTCGCGGCGTACGAGGAGGCGGCGACGCTGCAGGGTCTCGAGGTGGTCGGCGCCGACATGCACATCGGCTCGCAGCTCACCAAGGCCACGCCGGTCGCCGACGCGGTGGCGCGCGTCGTCGCGCTGGTGAAGGCGCTGCGCGAGCGCCGGATCGAGATCCGCATGATCGACGTCGGCGGCGGGCTCGGCATCCGCTACCGCGACGAGACGCCGCCGACCCACGAGGAGTACGCGACGGTCCTGCTGCCCGCGTTGCGCGAGGTGGGCGCGACGGTCCTGCTCGAGCCGGGCCGGTCGATCGTCGGCAACGCCGGCGTCCTCCTCACGCGGGTCCTCTACCGGAAGGACACCGGCGCCAAGAAGTTCGTGGTGATCGACGGCGCGATGAACGACCTGATCCGGCCCGCGCTCTACGGCGCCTATCACGAGATCATCCCCGTGGACGAGACGCGCCGCGCGCGGGACCGGGAGAGCGTCGACGTGGTGGGCCCGATCTGCGAGTCGGGCGACTTCCTGGCCAAGGACCGCGAGCTGGCCCGCGTCGAGCCAGACGACTTGCTCGCCGTCATGAGCGCCGGCGCCTACGGGTTCGTCATGGCCTCCAACTACAACACGCGACCGCGGGCCGTCGAAGTGCTCGTGGACGGCAACCGGTACACGATCGTGCGCCGCCGGGAGACGTACGAAGACCTGGTGGCGGGGGAGACGCCCCTATGAGCCAGACATTCCAGGGTTCATTCGTCGCGATGGTCACCCCCTTCAGGAACGGCAAGGTCGACGAGGCGAAGCTCCGGGAGCTGGTCGAGTTCCACGTCGCGAACGGGACCGACGGGCTGATCCCCTGCGGCACCACCGGCGAGTCCCCGTCCCTGAATCACGATGAGCACCGGCGGGTGGTGGAGGTCGTCGTCGAGGCCGCCCACGGTCGGATCCGCGTCGTCGCGGGCACCGGCTCCAACTCGACCGCCGAAGCGATCGACATGACGAAGCACGCCGAGCGGGCCGGCGCGGCGGGCGCGCTCGTCGTGAACCCGTACTACAACAAGCCGACGCAGGAGGGGCTCTACCGTCACTTCCGCGCCGTGGCGGAGTCCGTCGCGATCCCGATCCTGGTCTACAACATCCAGAGTCGCACCGCGATCAACGTCGAGACCGACACGCTGGCCCGGCTCGTCCGCGACGTGAAGAACGTCGTGGGGGTGAAGGAAGCGTCCGGCTCGCTCGACCAGATGAGCCAGGTCATCGCGGCGTGCGGTCCCGATTTCTCGGTCCTCTCGGGCGACGACAACATCACGCTTCCGCTCCTGGCGATCGGCGGCAGCGGGGTCGTCTCGGTCATCGCCAACATCGTGCCGCGCGAGACGGCCGAGCTCGTGCACGCGGCGCTCGACGGCGACTGGAAGCGGGCCCGCGACCTGCACTACCGGCTCTTTCCGCTGGCGCGCGCGGCCTTCCTGGAGACCAATCCCATCCCGATCAAAGAAGCGATGGCGATGGCCGGCATGCTCGAGCCGGAGTTCCGCCTGCCGATGTGCCGCATGAGCGACGCCAATCGCGAGAAGCTCCGCGCAATCCTCCAGCCGTACGGCCTCATCAAGTAGCCGCACCATGAGTGTCGCCGACGGGGAGACATCCCCGAACGTCGGGCGCCGAGGCGCCCCGACGGCGAATATCGTTGTCGCCGGCGCCGCCGGCCGGATGGGCCATCGCATCATCGCGTGCCTCGCCGACGCGCCCGACCTCTGCCTCGTCGCCGCGCTCGAGGCGTCCGGCCACGTGGCGCTCGGGCGCGACGCCGGCGAGCTCGCGGGTGTGGGGAAGGCCGGTGTCGCGGTCGGCGGAGACGCCGCGGCGGTGATCACGCGCGACCGGGTGCTGATCGAGTTCTCCGTCCCCGAAGCCTCCCTCGAGCACCTCCGGCTCGTCGCGCAAGCGGGCGCCCGCGCGGTGATCGGCACGACCGGATTCACCGCCGCCCAGCGCGCGGAGGTCGCCGAGCTCGCCCGTCGGGCGGCGATCCTCCTCTCGCCCAACATGTCCGTCGCCACCAACGTCGCCTTCAAGCTCCTCGCCACCATGGCCAAGGCGCTCGGCGACGAGTACGACATCGAGATCACCGAGACCCACCACCGGTTCAAGAAGGACGCGCCCAGCGGCACCGCGCTCCGGATGGCGGAGGTCGTCGCCACCGCGCTCGGGCGCGATCTCGATCAGGTGGCCGTCTACGGCCGGCAGGGGCTGCCGGGCGAGCGCACCAGACCGGAGATCGGAATCCTCTCCCACCGCTCCGGAGACGTCGTCGGCGAGCACACGGTGTCCTTCGGCACGCTGGGCGAGCGGCTCGAGCTGGTGCACAAGGCCCACAATCGCGACACGTACGCGCGCGGCGCGCTGCGCGCCGCCCGGTTCGTCGTGGGCAAGCCGCCCGGGCTCTACTCGATGGCCGACGTCCTCGGCCTGGCGTGACGGGCGGCCATGCAGATCGTGCGGTTCAAGAACGAGACCAATACTTCCTACGGCGCGCTCGAGGGCGGCGTCGCTTCCCCATCGGACGAGATCGTGGCGCGGATCGCCCAGGTCATGACGCTCCTGCCGGGAGACGTGATCGCGACCGGGACGCCGGCGGGCGCGGGGCCGCTCGAGCCGGGCGACCGCGTCGAGGTGCGGATCGAGGGGATCGGCCGCCTGAAGAACACGGTCGTGAAGCTCTGATGGGCGACAAGCTCCTGCTGGAGGACGTGCGCTTCTACGGCCAGCACGGCCTGACGCGTGCCGAGCAGGTGGTGGGAGCCTGGTTCTCCGTCGACGTCGAGATGGCCGTGGACCTGGCGTCGGCGGTGGTGTCCGATCAGGTGTCGGCGACGGTGGACTACGGCGCGGTCGCCCGACGGATCGTCGAGATCGGTACCCGGAACCGTGTGAACCTCATCGAGCGGCTGGCCGGGCTGATCGTCGAGGCGCTCCTGCGCGAGTTCCCGGCGCGCGAGATCCGGGTGCGCGTCCGGAAGCTCACCCCGCCGCTCGAGGGCCTCGTGGGAACCCCCGCCGTCGAGCTGACGCGGAGCCGGTCGTGACGCGCGTGTATCTCTCGCTCGGCTCGAACGTCGGCGACCGGCTCGCCACCCTCCGGTCCGCCGTGCAGCGGCTCCACGGGCTCCCGTCGATCCGGTTCGTCGACGCCTCGCCCCTCTACGACGCCGAGCCGTGGGAGAGCGAGCCCGGCCGTCCGGCCGGCGAGCAGCGCTGGTTCCTCAACTGCGTCGTGGCGATCGAGACGTCGCTCGAGCCACGGGCGTTGCTCGCCGCGCTCCAGGCCATCGAGACGTCCCATGGACGGACGCGACTGCCGGGCACGCCCGAGGTTCAGCGGTTCGCGTCGCGGACCCTCGACATCGACATCCTCTTCTATGGCGACCAGGTGCTGAGCGCCGGCGACGACCTCCATATCCCCCACCTGCTCCTCGCCGAGCGCGCCTTCGTCCTGCAGCCGCTGGCGGACCTGGCGCCCGAGCTCGAGCACCCGGTGCTCTATCGCTCGGTCCGTGAGCTGCTCGACGAGCTCGAAGACGAGCACGACGTCCGCGCGGGTGACTACCCGGCGCGCTGGTTCACGGACTGAGCGAGCCCGTGGCCTCCGACGAGTTCCACCGGGCCGCGCTCGAGCACCTCGATGCGCTCTACAACTTCGCCATGTACCTGACGCGGAATCCGCCCGAGGCCGACGACCTCGTCCAGGAAACCTATCTCCGGGCCTTCCGGTTTTCCCACCGGTTCCAGCCGGGAACCCACCTCCGAGCCTGGCTGTTTCAAATCTTGAGGAACACTTTTTTGACGTTCTATCGGCTTCGCGAGCGGGAATCGGCGCTCGCGGAGGACGGTGTTCCGACCTGGGACACGCCGATGTTTCACGACGCGCCCGAAGAGTCGAGTGGCGCCGTCGAGGCGCACACGGATCTCGAGCGCGCGCTCCAGCGCCTGCCCGAGGAATTTCGAACGGTGCTCCTACTCGCAGAGGTCGAAGGCCTGGCGCTCGAGGACGTGGCCCGTGTGCTCGCGTGTCCGGTCGGCACCGTCAAGTCGCGGATCTTCAGGGCAAAGGAGCGATTGCGCGGGCTCTTGCGCGACTACAGCAAAGAATGAACAACCACTCGCCCGATTCCGACGAAGCGCTCGGCGCGCGCCTCCGCGCGGAGCTGCCGCGGTATGCGGCACCCACGCACCTGCGCAGCGCGATCGGCGAGGGGGCCGCGGGGGCGCAGCCGCGACCGGCATGGCTGGCTCCAGCCCTGGCGGCCGTCGCCACGGCGCTGGTGCTGGGGCTCGCGTTCCTGCCCCTCTTGCCGCGGATCCTGCCCGCCGACCCGACGGAGCGACTCGTGCGGTCCGTCGTGGCCGAGCACACCCGCGCACTCATGTGGGGCGCCCGGCGTCCCGAGATCGTTCCGGCGGCGCTCCCCTGGCTGACGCAGGAGTCCGGCATCGGGCTCCGTAAGGTCTTCGCCGGCGACGACCGGCTCCTGTTCGTCGGTGCCGAGCCGGTCTACCTCGAGGGGCGCCGCGGCATCGCGCTCTCCTACCGCGACGGCGACGGTCATCTGGTGACCTACACCGTGCTGCCATGGCCGGGCCTACCGCTCCCCGAGCCCCGGCGCGTCCAGATCGACCGGTGGAGGCCGGCGCTCATGAGCGACAGCGGGTTCTCGGCCTGGGTCTGGCGGCAGGGCGACCTCGCCTGCTTCGTGGTGTCCGACATGGTCTCCGAGTCGGACATCGAGCGCTTCAAGGACTACTTCGTCCGCCTCCGCGTCTCGACCGATCCGGTTCCCGCGAATTAGTCGATTCACCATCGAGATCTACTCGCCGGGCCGGCGAGGGAACCCGGTGGGGGGCGATCGGGGGGAGCGGCGCCGCTCCCCCGATGTCCAACCAGGACCTAATGCACGCTGCCGCCGCCGTCCACGACGATGGTCTGGCCGGTGATGAAGTCGCTGTCGTCCGAGGCCAGGAAGACCAGCGTCCCCACGATGTCCTCCGGCACCTCGGTGCGCTTCAGCATCCGCATCCGAACGTTCGCGTCCTTTCCCTCCTCCGGCATGTTCTTCTCGTTCTCGCCGCTCAGCGTGAACCCCGGCGCGATCGCGTTCACGCGGATGCCGAACTCGCCGAGCTCGCGCGCGAGCGAGCGCGTGAATCCCACCACACCGCCCTTGGACGTCGTGTAGTGGATGTAGTTGGCGACGCCCTTGAAGAAGGTGCCGGAGGCGATGTTGACGATCTTGCCCCGGCCCTGCGTCTTCATGGCCGGAAACACGGCGCGCGAGCACAGAAAGAGCCCACGTAGATTAATCGCCATCACGCGGTCCCATTCCTCGACGGGAATCTCCACGAACGGCCGGCGCTTGAGCGCCCCGTACAGGGCCGCGTTGTTCACCAGGACGTCGATGCGGCCGAACCGCGCGAGGGTCTCGGTGGCGAGGCGCAGCGTGTCCGCCTCGCGCGCGACGTCACACTCGACGCCGAGCGCCTGCGCGCCCCGAGCCTCGAGCTCCTTGACCGTGGGCTTCGGGTCCGCGATGTCCGCCACCACGACCCGGGCGCCCTCGGCCGCCACGCCGAGGCAGTACGCGCGGCCGATGCCCCTGGCGCCTCCGGTGACGATGACGACCTTGTCCTTGAGCCGCATGGCCGGGCTCCTAGCGCTGCAGCTCGAAGGTCTTGACGTAGACCCCCGGGGAGCCCTGCGCGTGCCGCATCTGCGGCCGGATGCGCTGGGTCTCCGGCGCGATGTCCCGCTGGGCGGCCCAGGCGTCGGTCTCGGAGACTTTGGGGTTCTGGAACTCGTAGAACGTGAGATAGGCCGGCGTGCCCGTCACGGCGCGAAAGCGCCGGCCGCGGATCACGCCCGGGACCTTCTCGTAGTTCGGAATGTAGATCGTGTTGTACCAGGTGTTGAAGTCGGCGTCGATCTCCGGGGGCACGTCCATTCGCCCGAGCTGGAGCGCGGGCGCCATGCCGCTCTCGGCCACCGGCGGCGTCACCGTCTTGGGGTGGATCAGCGTGTACACGTTCCGGATGTAGGTCGTGCCGATGACGTCGGGCGAGCAGCGCTTGGTCCAGGCGGTCGGGTTGCTCCGGACGCGCTTGTAGGCTTCGGACTCCAGCGCCGCGACGCTTTCCAGCTCGTAGACGGCCAGATGCTTCGGCCCGCCCTTGACCGCCGCGTAGCGCGCGCCGTTCAGAAAGCCGGGCAGCGCGAGGCGCTCGGCCAGATGCTCCTCGTTGTACCAGCGATCGAAGTCTTTCTCCTTGTCCGCCGGAATGTCCGCCCAGACCATCATGAGCCCCGTGCCCTTCTTGTTCGTCGCCATGGCTGGCTCCTTTCGAGTAGCAGGATCTTAGAACACCGCGCGGGCGAGCGCCATGGCCCGGGGTGGTATAGTCGGTGACCATCCGGGTCCAACGTCTGTGCCCCGATCTCTGGAGGAGACAAACGATGCGTCCGCTCTCGCGCACTCTGATCGTCGTCCTGACCCTCGCCCTCGCGACTCCCGCGCTCTTCATCCGGCCGGCGCCGGCCGCCGAGGACGTCAAGATCGCGCTCGTCGCGCCGCTCTCCGGCCGCTGGGCGCGTCAGGGCCAGCTCAAGAAGATGGGCGCGGAGATGGCCATCGAGGAGATCAACAGCCAGGGCGGGATCAAGGCGCTCGGCGGGGCCAAGATCGTGCTGCGCGAGGCCGACGCCGGCGACAGCGTGGAGAAGGCGGTGAGCGCCGCCCAGCGCGTCCTCACGCGCGAGAAGATCAGCGCCGGCATCGGCTCCTGGCTCAGCTCCTTCACGCTCGGCGTAACCGAAGTGGCCGAGCGGCTGCAGGTGCCGTGGCTCTCGCTCTCCTACGCCGACAGCATCACCGAGCGCGGGTTCAGGTACACGTTCCAGACTTCGCCGGTCTCGTCCCTGCAGGCCGAGCAGGCTCTCGACCTCGTCACCGACCTCGCCAGGAAGAACAACCGGCCGATCAAGAAGGCCGGCATCGTGGGGGACAACACCGCGGCCTCGATGTTCTTCTACAAGCCGCTGCGCGAGAAGCTCCTGGCCGCCAAGGGCATCGAGCTGGTCGTGGACGACGTGTGGACGCCGCCGCTGGCCGACGCCACCGCGATCGTGCAGAAGCTCCGCTCGGGCCAGCCCGACATCGTCTTCTACGGCGCCACCAACTTCCCGGATTCGATCCAGGTCTTGCAGAAGATCAAGGAATTCGGCGTGAAATCGCCGATCCAGGGCGTCGGCGCCTGGCTGGTGACTCCGGAGTACGTGAAGGCGGTCGGCAAGGAGGTGCTCGACAACATCCAGACGGTCGTGGCCGCCCATCCGATGAAGGGCCAGGAGGAGCTCGTCAAGAAGTTCAAGCAGCGGACGGGCGAGCCGTTCATGACCCAGGATCCGCTCTGCACCTACGCCCACGTGTGGCTCATCAAGGAAGCGATCGAGCAGGCGAAGTCGGCCGACCCCAAGGCCATTCGCGACGCCCTGGCCAAGATCGACATCTCCTCGGGGCCGGCGGTCAGCGCCTTCTACCCGAGCCGGGTGAAGTTCGACGAGCGGGGCCGGCGGGTGGGCGCCACGCCGCTCATCGTGCAGTGGCAGGACGGCGAGCCCTTCACGGTCGTCCCGACCGCCGTCGCCACGCGGCCGATCGTCTGGCACAAGTAGCCGGGGTCCGCTAGGCCCCGGTGGTCCTCGCCGAGCTCGTCCAGTACGTCGCGACCGGACTGCTCGTCGGCGGCGTCTATGCGCTGATGAGCATCGGGCTGGCGCTCATCTTCGGCGTCATGCGCGTCGTCAACTTCGCCCAGGGCGACTTCATGATGCTCGGGATGTACCTGACGTATTTCTACGCGATGTCCGGCTCGGTCGATCCGCTCCTGGGCGCGATCCTGACCATCCCACCGTTCTTCGCGCTCGGCTGGGCCGTCCACCGGGGCCTGCTCGCGCGCGTGACCGGCGGCGGCGATCCCCAGCGGCAGATGGACGCTCAGCTCATTCTCACGCTTGGTTTATCGCTGGTGATCACCAACGCGACGACGATGATCCTCTCGCCGACGCCCCTGGGCATCCGCACCGCCTACGCGACGCAGGCGTTCGCGCTGGGCCCCGTGCTCTTGAATCAGGCGCGCTCCTACGCGTTCGCGATGGCGTTGCTGCTCGCCGCCGCCGTGTACGTCTTCCTGACCCGGACCGATCTGGGCAAGGCGCTGCGGGCCTCCGCCGACGACCCCGAGGCGGCCAGCTACCAGGGGATCGACGTGCGGGCGATGCACGGGCTGGCGTTCGGCACCGGCATCGCGCTGGTGGCGGCGGCCGGCGGCCTGCTGGCGACCTACTACCCGATCGAGCCAACCGTGGCCGGCAATTTCATCGTGCTGATGTTCGTGGCGGTCGTCCTGGGCGGGCTCGGCAGCATCCCGGGCGCCTTCGTGGGCGGCCTCGTCATCGGGCTCGTGCAATCGCTCACGCTGCTCGTCCTGCCCTTCCAGCTGCAGAACACCGGCGTTTTCATCGTCTTCCTGCTCGTCCTCTACCTCCGGCCCCAGGGCCTGTTCGGGCGCCGGGCGCGGACCGTGTAGTCGTGGCGTCCAGAGGGCGGGGCTGGCTCGCCATCGTCGCGGTCGTCGCGGTGGGCGTCGCGCTCACGTTGCTGGTCCAGGAGCGCTACCACCACCGCGTCCTGACGCTGGTCTTCCTGTGGGCCGCGATGGGCCTGGCCTGGAACATCATCAGCGGTTACGCGGGGCAGATCTCGTTCGGTCACCAGGTGTTCTTCGGCATCGGGGCCTACGTCACGGTGCTGCTGGTCGTGAAGGCGGGGCTCACGCCGTGGATCGGCATGGGCGTCGCCGTCGCCGTCGCGGTGCTGGCCGCCGTGCTCATCGGCATGCCCACCTTCCGCCTGGCCGGGATCTACTTCGGCCTGGCCACGCTCGCCTATCCGCTGATCTTCCGCATCGTGATGGACTGGCTCGGCTACCAGGAAGTCGCCATCCCGATGAAGCGCGAGCAGCCGGGCTGGTTCATGCAGTTCAACGAGCCGCGGAGCTTCGATCTCCTCGCGCTGGGCGTGCTGGCGGCGACGCTGGTCCTGTCGCGCGTCATCGAGACGTCACGACTCGGCTACCGGCTGCGCGCGATCAAGGAAAACGAGCAGGCGGCCGAGGCGATGGGCGTGGACAGCTTCCGCTGCAAGATGGCGGCCTACATGCTGAGCGCCGCGCCGGCGGCGGTCGTCGGCGCCGTCTACATCCACGCGATCCTGTTCATCGTGACGCCCGAGGCCGTCTTCGGCCTGCTCGTGATCTCGCAGACGCTCGTCGTGTGTCTCGTGGGCGGAAGCGGCACGCTGTGGGGGCCGCTCGTCGGCGCGGCCCTCATGGTGCCGGTGAGCGAGATCCTCGACACGACCGTCGGCGATCGCCTGCCCGGCATCCAGGGCGTCGTCTACGGCGCCGCGCTGATGCTGATCATGCTGGGCGCCCCCGAGGGGCTGTACTGGCGCGTGCGCCACGCGTTCCGCGCGCGCGGCGGCGGCGAGGCGACGCGCCTCGCCATCGTCGCGCCGCCGGCCGAGGACGGGGCCGCGGCCGTACCGACGGAGACCGTCCTCCTCGAGGTCCGGGGCGTGTCGAAGGCGTTCATCGGCCTGCAGGCCCTGTCGGACATTTCCTTCGACGTGCGGGAGCGCGAGATCCTGGGCGTGATCGGGCCCAACGGCGCCGGCAAGACCACGCTCTTCAACGTGCTCAACGGCTTCCTCGTCCCCGATCGCGGTGAGGTGCGCTTCCTCGGCCAGGCGGTGACCGGCCTGCGACCGAGCGCGCTCTGCCGTCGTGGAATCGGGCGGACCTTCCAGGTCCCTCGCACGTTCCAGCACCTCACCGTGCTGGAAAACGTCATGGTCGGCGCCTTCGTGCGCGTGGGCCCGGTGCACGTCGCGGCAAGCACGGCGCGCTCGGCCCTCGCGAAGGTCGGGCTGGCCGATCGCGCCGACGCGCTGCCGACGGGCCTCACGACGCTCGATCTGCGGCTGATGGAGCTGGCGCGCTGCCTGGCGACGGCGCCGCGGCTCGTGCTGCTCGACGAGCCGCTGGCCGGACTCTCCGGTGACGGCGTGGCCGTCATGATCAGTGTCATCCGCGGTGTCCGGACGCGCGGCGTGACGGTCGTCATCATCGAGCACACGATGCAGGCCCTGCTCAGGCTCGCCGATCGCCTCATCGTGCTCGATCAGGGTCGGCGACTCGCGGCGGGCGCGCCCGGTCAGGTCACCCAGGACCCGGCGGTGATCGAGGCCTACCTCGGCAAGCGCTGGCTCGCCCGGATGGCGGCGCGCTGATGCTGACGATCGCCGGGCTCGCGGTGTCGTACCAGGGTCTTCACGCCCTCGCGGAGGTGTCGCTCGAGGTCGGCGACGGCGAGTTCGTGACGATCGTGGGTCCGAACGGCGCCGGCAAGACGACCTTGCTCAAGGCCATCTCCGGCACGGCCCCCGCGGAGGCCGGCCGCGTCGCCTATCGAGGGCGGGATCTTGGCGCGCTCCGGCCGAGCGAGCGGGCCGCTCTCGGGATCGCCCACGTCCCGGAAGGCCGGCGCGTCTTCCCCTCGCTCACCGTCATGGAGAATCTCGAGCTCGGCTCCTACCGCCGCGCCGCGCGCGCGGGCCGCGCGCAAGCGCTCGACGAGGTCCTCGGGCTCTTCCCGATTCTCCGTGAGCGGCACCGCCAGCTCGCCGGCTCGCTGTCCGGCGGCGAGCAGCAGATGCTGGCGCTCGGCCGCGGGCTCATGGCACGGCCCGACCTGCTCCTGCTCGACGAGCCCTCCCAGGGTCTGGGGCCGCGCATCGTCGAGCAGATCTTCGAGACCGTCGACCGCATCCGGCGTGAGCGCCGCCTCACGATCCTGCTCGTCGAGCAACGCGTGGTGGAGGCCCTCGAGCTGTGCGACCACGGGTACGTCCTCGAGACCGGTCGCGTCGTGCTCGCGGGCCGGCGCGAGGCGCTCCTGGCCGACGCCCGGGTGCAGCGCGCGTACCTGGGGGCCTGACGACGTGGCGGTGACCGCGCCGCGTCGGGCGGAGTGAGCCTCAGCCCGTCTGCATCGGCAGCGACGGGTCGGCGGCCCACTCGGAGAGCGAAGCGTCGTACACGGCCACCTGGTCGTGGCCGAGCAGCGTCAGCACGAAGGCGTCGCTGCTCGCCGCGATGCCGCCGCCACAGTAGGTGATCACCCGCCCCGCCGCGAGCGCCCCGGCCTCGGCGAACCGCTCGCGCAGGACCTCGGCCGGCAGGTACGCGTGGGTCTTCGGATCGACCAGCGTCCGCGCGGGGACGTTCGCGCTGCCGGCGATGTGCCCGGGCCGTCCGTAGCTGACGCCCTCGGTGCCGCGGTGCTGCTCCTCCGAGAGGGCGTTGAGCACGCAGGTGGCCCGCTCGCCGAGGCCCGCGAGCACCGCGCTCTTGCCGACGAACAGCCCCGGCCGCGGCCGCGCCACGAAGCGGGCCGGTGGGTATGCGCCGGGCTCGGTAGAGGTCGGTCGTCCCTCGGACGTCCACTTGCGCCAGCCGCCGTTCAGCACGGCCGCGTCGTCGAAGCCGACCGCGCGCAGCATCCACCACACGCGCGCCGCCCACATGTTCACCGCGCGGTCGTACAGCACGACGCGCGTCCCCTCGCCCACTCCGAGCCGCGCCATCACCGCCGCCATCTGCTCGTCCGGCGGCATCATGTAGAGCAGGGGCGACGCGCGGTCGCAGAGATCGTCGGTGAGGTCGGCGAATCCGCTGCGCGGGATGTGTCCGGCCGCCCACGCGGCGCGCCCGGACTCGGCGCGATAGCCGCCCTCGGGGCGAGGGTGCAGGATCGTCGTGCACTCGAGCACGCGCAGCGTCGGGTCGTCGAGGTGCGCCGCCAGCCAGTCCGTCTCGATCAGGAACTGCGGGTTGGTCCAGGCCATGGCGCGCAGCGTAGCCCCGCGCGCGAAGGCGAGTCAAGGCCGCTCGGCGACCCTTCGACGGGGCCCTACGGCAGCAGGTCGGAGACGATGACGCTCGCCCCCGGCGCCGCCAGCGGCGTCACCCGATCGTCGGGGCCGAGCGCGAGCGAGGTCCCGTAGCGCCAGCCGAACGGCGCCGCGCCGTCCCGCACGGGTCCGCGGTAGACCTCCAGGCGGCGGTCAGGGAGATTCACGATCCAGTAGTCGGCAATGCCGGCCCGGGCGTAGAGACTCCCCTTGCGGTCGCGATCGAACCCAAGGCGGGAGAGCGCGACCTCCACCACGAGGACCGGGCGCGTGGGGTGCGCGTCGCGGTAGTCGCGCGGATCTCCGGGCACGACCGCCACGTCCGGCTCGGGCTCGGACTCGTCGTCGAGCGCCACCGGCATCTGTGATCGAACGTCCCAGCCGAGGCCGAAAACCTCGGTCAGGACGCGGTCGACCAGGCGGATGCTCGTCGCGTGGGGACTGTATTGCGGCTCCTTGCAGATCATCGCGCCGCCGAGTAGCTCGACGCGATCCTCCGGCCCGAGGATTTCCGCCTCGACGAGCCGCTCGTATTCTACCCGGGTCCACTTCCGCTCCTGCACGTCCATCGGTTCGAGAGTAACGCCCATCGGGCCCGGCTCGCAATGTGTTGGAAGCTGGACAGGCCGGGCTACACCAGACGCCGATCCCCCGCCGCGGCTATGATGCTGGAAGTGGCCCAACCCCTGAGCCGCACCCTGCCGGACCTGCTGGACGAGATCGCCGGACGTGACCCGGCGCGCGAGTTCATCGTCGGAGGCGCCGAGCGCCTGACCTACGCCGAGACGCGGACGCGGGCCCGGCAGCTCGCGAAGGGCCTCCACCGCCTCGGCGTGCACCGAGGCGACAAGGTCGCGCTCCTGATGCCGAATCGCCCGGAGTGGCTGCTGGCCGCCTTCGGGGTGACGCTGCTGGGCGCCACGCTCGTCCCGATCAGCACGTGGTCGCGCGCGCGCGAGCTCGCCTACGTGCTGGATCACTCGGACGCCACGACGCTGATCACCGTGGACCGCTTCGCCGGCCAGGACTATCTCGGCATGCTGGCCGAGCTGGGCGGACCCGGGTCCGACCGCCTGCCGGGCCTGCGGCGGGCGGTGGTCCTTGGGCGCGCGGACGGAGCGCGCGGCGGCGCGGTGCGCGCGTTCGACGACCTGTGGGATCTGGGCGCGGCCGTCAGCGACGCCGAGATCGACGCCGCCCAGCGCGCGGTCGGCGCGGACGACGTCGCGTACATCCTCTACACCTCCGGCACGACCTCCACACCCAAAGGGGTCCAGCTCGGCCACGGCGGCCTCGTCGAGAACATGTGGACCATCGGCGAGCGTCAGCACCTCACGCCGGCGGACCGGATGTGGATGGGCATCTCGCTCTTCTGGAGCTTCGGCGGCGCGAACGCGCTCCTCGCCGTGATGACCCACGGCGGCACGCTCGTGCTGCAGGAGTCCTTCGACGCCGGTGGCGCCCTGGCGCTGATCGAGCGCGAGCGCTGCACGGTCTACTACGGCACCCCGAACATCGCGCTGGCGCTCACGGAGCATCCCGACCGCCCGCGCCGCGATCTGTCCTCGCTGCGCACCGGCGCCGCCATCGGGCCGCCGCCCGCGATGCAGATGGTGATGGATCTGGGAGCCCGCGAGATCTGCAACGTCTACGGCCTGACCGAGTGCTACGGCAATTGCTCGGTCACCGACGCCCGCGACTCCGTCGACACGCGCCTCGCGACCGTCGGGGCCCCGCTGCCGGGCATGGACGTCCGCATCGTCGATCGCCAGACACGGCGCCGACTGCCGCCGGGCGAGGTCGGCGAGATCCTCGTCCGCGGCCGTCTCACCCCGGGCTACTACAAGGACCCGGAGAAGAACGCGGCCGCGTTCGACGCCGACGGCTTCCTGGTGACCGGCGACCTCGGCTTCATCGGCGATGACGGCTACCTGCGATTCCGCGGCCGGATCAAGGAGATGATCAAGACCAGCGGGATCAACGTGGCGCCGCTCGAGGTCGAGGAGGTCCTGCTCGGCCATCCCGCCGTCGAGCAGGCGTACGTGGTCGGCCTGCCCGATCCGCGCCGGGAGGAGATCCTCGCCGCCGTGATCGTCCTCCGCGACGGCCACGACGTCCTGCCCGACGCGCTGAGGACCTTCTGCAAGGAGGCGCTCGCCGCGTTCAAGGTGCCCCAGGAGTTCCGCGTGCTGCGGCGGAACGAGCTCCCCGTCACCGCCACCGGCAAGGTGCAGAAGCTCCGCCTGGCCGAGATGCTCGCGAAGGAGCGCAGCCCCGCGGGCGCATGAGAAGCCTCCTGCCGAACGACTGGCGGCGCAACGTCTGGGCCCTCACGCTGACCGTCTTCATCTCCTTCGTCGGCTTTCAGTTCTTCTCGCCGTTCCTGCCGCTCTACATCCGCGAGCTCGGCGTGACGGATCCCGCGAAGATCGCGCTCTGGGCCGGCGCCCAGGCGGCGGTCACGCCCGCGATGTCGGGAATCCTGTCGCCGGTCTTCGGCCGCCTCGCCGATCGCTTCGGCCGCAAGATGATGCTGATCCGCTCGCTGGTCGGCTTCGTCGTCATCGTCGCGGCGATGGGGCTCGTCACCTCGGTGGAGCAGCTCTTCCTCGCGCGCGTGGTCATGGGCCTCTTCGCCGGCTTCACGCCGATGGTGATGGCGCTGGCCACCACCTCGGCGCCGCGGGACAAGGTGCCGGCGGCGATCGGCATGGTGCAATCGGCCCAGCTCCTGAGCGTCGCGATCGGCCCCGCCATCGGCGGCTACGTCGCGTCGCACTTCGGGATCCGCTACGCCTTCTTCGCGACGGCGGGACTCTGCGCGCTGGCGCTCCTCGGGCTGATCGTGCTGTTCCAGGAAGTCGCGCCGGGCGCGCCGGGGGCTCCGCGGCAACCGACGCCGAAGGTTCCGCTCCGGCAAGTGTTTCAGTACCCACACTTCTCCGTGGTGATGGCGCTGCTCTTCATCTCGCAGTTCCTGGACCGGGGTCTGGCGCTCTTGATCCCGCTGCAGGTCGCGCACATGCCGGGCGTCGAGAAGATCGCGGCCATCTCCGGCACGATCATCTCGGTCGGCGCCATCGCCGCGACGGCCTCGGCCAACGTCGCCGCGCGGCTCGCGCGCGAGGTGCCCGAGGCGCGACTGCTCCTGATCGGGCTGCTCGTCGGCGGCCCGCTCTGCGCCGCCATGGCCCTGCCGGGCGGCTGGCCCATGCTGCTCGTGCTGCGGACGCTGACCGGGCTCTGTCTGGGCGCCGCGATCACGCTGACGTACTCGCTGGGCGCCGCCATCGTGCCCGCGGAGCATCGCGGTGCGGCGTTCGGCTGGCTGGGTCTCGGGCTGCAGATCGGCACCGCGGCCAGCCCCCTCGCGAGCGGAGCCCTGGCCGCCGTCAGCATTCCCGGCGCGTTCCTGTTCGACGGCGCGCTCGCCTGGGTCGCGGCCGCGCTGCTCCTCTTCGGCGCGCGCGGCCTACGCTCGCGGCGCGCTCACTCGTAGCGCGGCCGGCGCTTCTCGCGAAACGCCGCCACCCCCTCCTTGAAGTCGGCGCTCGCCCGCACGCGGTCGCCGAGCTCCTGCTCCAGCGCCTCGCGCGACAGCGTGTGCTCGGCGGCGGTGGCGCTGATCTGTCGCTTCACCGCCTGCACGGCGGCCGGGCTGTTGGCGGCGATCGCCTCCGCGGTCTCGAGCGCCCAGGTCATGAGACCCTCCGCGGGCACGACGCGGTTGACGAGCCCGAGGCGCGCGGCCTCCACGGCGTCGACGAGCCTGCCGGTCAGCAGGAGATCCATCGCGTGGACGTAGCCGATCTGCCGGACCAGCTTTATCGTCGCGCCGCCGAATGGATAGATCGACCACCGGACTTCCGGCAGCCCGAAGCGGGCGTGCGGGGCCGCCGCGCGCACGTCGGTCGAGAGCAGCAGCTCGACGCCGCCGCCGACGCAGTCGCCGTTGACGGCGGCGACGATCGGCTTGGAGAACACGTGGTGCTTCAGCAACGCGTGACCGACGACCTGTGCCGTCTCCGGCGCCGCCGAGAGGTCGCCGCTCATGTCGGCGCCGGCGCTGAAGGCGCGCTCGCCGGCGCCGGTGAGGACGATGCAGCGGCAGCTCCCGCGCTCGAGCTCGTCCCAGAGCCGCGCGAGGTCCGTCATCATCTGGCGGGACATGGCATTGAGCCTGGCCTGATTGTCGATGGTGAGGATCACGACGTGGCGGCTGTGCTCGCGAACCCGGATCTCCATGGTCAGTCGCCCCTCAATCCCGGGACGACGACGATCTTTCCGTGGGCGCGGCGATCGGTCAGGAGCCGGATCGCCTCGACGCTCCTCTCCAGGGGAAGGCGGTGCGAGATGCACGGCCTGAGCTTGCCCTCTTCGTACCAGCCCAGGAGCTCGTCGACCGAGCGGCGGAGCTTGTCGGGCGCGTGCCAGCGGAAGTACCGCAGCGAGGTTCCCAGCGCGGCCCGGTTCTTGACCAGGAGACGGTTCGCGGGGATCTGCTGAACCCCGCCCACGAAGCCCACTATCAGAATTCGGCCGCCCCAGCCGAGCGACGACAGCGCCGCGTCGAAGAGGTCGCCGCCGACCGGATCGAAGCACACGTCGGCGCCCTTGCCGTCCGTCAGCGCCATCACCCGATCGGTCAGCTTCTCCGTCGTGTAATTGACGAGGGCGTCGGCGCCGCGCTCGCGGGCCACCGCGAGCTTCTCGGCGGTGCTCGCGGCCGCGATCACGCGCGCGCCCATCGCCTTGCCGATCTCGACCGCCGTGAGACCGACGCCTCCGGCGGCGCCCAGGACGAGCAGCGTCTCACCGGCCTCGAGCCGGCCCTGCCAGCGGAGGGCCACGTGGCTCGAGATGTACGCGACCGGAAAGGCGCCGGCCTCCTCGAAGCTCATCCCGGCCGGAATGGGAAACGTCTCGAACTCGGGAGCCACCGCCATCTCGGCGAGCCCGCCGTAGGCGAGAATCGCCATCACGCGATCGCCGGGCTTGAGCCGCGTCACCCGCTGGCCGCAGGCGGCGACGACACCCGCGGTCTCGAGCCCCGGGCTGAAGGGCAAGTCGGGCCGCGTCTGATACCGGCCCGCGGTCATCAGGGCGTCGGCATAGTTCACCGCCGTCGCCTTCACGGCGATCAGCACGTCGTCCGGGCCCGGGGCGGGTACGGCCACCTCCTCGACCCTGAGATCGTCCACCGCTCCCCACGCGCGACAGATCACGGCACGCATTTTGCGCATGTTGTGCGAGACCTCCACGCTAGGGGCTCGTGGCGATATACTGCGGTGGCCGGCGCGCCTTCGTCGCCTGCTCGAACGCGTACGCGAGCTTGATGAGCGTCGGTTCGCTCCAGGCGCGCCCCATGAACGTGATCCCGACCGGAAGACCCATCGCGGCGCCCGCCGGAACGCTGATGAGCGGGTAGCCGGCCAGCGCCGCGCTCTTGGCGCTGCTGCCGCGGAACTGATCGCCGTTGACGAGGTCGACCGGCCACGCCGGCGTGGTCGTCGGCGCGATCATCGCGTCGAGCTGATGCTCGTCCATCGCGGCGTCGAAGCCTTCCCTTCCCCCCAGGCGGCGGCACTTCTCGAGCGCCTCCAGGTACTCGGCCTCGGTCAGCCCGCCCTTGGCCTGCGCGCGGACGAGCAGCTCCTGACCGAAGAACGGCAGGTTCTCGCGGGCGTTGCGCTTGTTGAACTCGATGATGTCGTCGAGCGTTCGCACCGGCGCACCCGGCGCCACGCCGGCCAGGTACGCGTTCACCCCGGATTTGAACTCGTAGAGGAGGACGATGATCTCGGCGGACGTGAGGGCGGCGCGATCGAAGTTGGGGATCTTGACGGGGTCGACGATCACCGCGCCGCTGTTTCGCAGGACGTCGATGGCCTGGTCGGCGACCGCGTCGGCCTTCGGGCTGTAGCCGAAGTACCCGTCCCGGGGCACGCCGATGCGGGCGCCGCGCAGTCCGGTTGAATCGAGGAACCTCACGTAGTCGGTCTGCGACTGGCCGGCGCTCGCCTGCGTGGCGGCGTCACGCGGATCCACGCCGACGAGCGCCCCGAGGACCGTGGCCGCGTCGGCGACCGTACGCCCGAAGGGACCCACGGTGTCCTGCGTCGCCGAAATGGGAATCACACCCGCCCGGCTCGTCAGCCCGACCGTCGGCTTGATGCCCACCACTCCGTTCACGCCCGAGGGACAGATGATCGAGCCGTCCGTCTCGGTGCCGATCGCCACCGTCACGAGGTTCGCCGCCACCGCGATCGCCGAGCCGGAGCTGGACCCGCAGGGCGTCCGATTGAGCGCGTAGGGGTTTCGCGCCTGGCCGCTCCGGGCGCTCCAGCCGCTGGAGGCCGGCGTCGACTTGAAGTACGCCCACTCGCTCATCGAGGCCTTGCCGAGAATGACGGCCCCCGCCTGCCTGAGCCTCTGGGCGATGGTCGCGTCCTCGCGCGGCCTGGCGCCGACCAGCGCCAGCGCCCCCGCCGTCGTCTCCATCTTGTCCGCGGTGGCGATATTGTCTTTGAGGAGGACGGGGATGCCGTGGAGCGGGCCCCGCGGGCCCTTCGCGCGCCGCTCCTCGTCGAGAGCGCGGGCGATGGAGAGCGCGTCGGGATTGGTCTCCTGAACCGAGCGCAGCGTGGGGCCGTGGCGGTCGATCGCCTGGATCCGCACGAAATAGATCTGCACCAGCGACTCGGAGTCGAGACGCCCGGCCTGCATCGCCGCCTGGAGCTCGGCGATGCTGATCTCCTCGACGTTGACATCGGACCGCGATGCCCCGACGCCGGCACACGCCCCGAGGAGCGGCATGACGCTCATGCCGGCGGCCATCATCCCGCCGGTCCGCAAGAAGTCTCTGCGCGTCGAGCCTGTGCGAGCCTCACCCATGACGATCTCCCTGGCGCGTGACGTGAGAAGCGAGGCCACGATAATATCCATTCGTCGACGCGCAGTCACGAGAACGCGCGAGCAGGGCGTGAGCGCGCCAGAATCCCGCTCATGGTGCTGGTGCCGGGATCGCTCATCCCGGCCTCAAGCTCGTGATCGATCACGTCGGCCTCAACCGAGCCGCCAAGGACCGAAGCGCGTTCGAGGATCGTGCTCCCAAGCCCCTCCAGAGTCTCCCGGCCGTAATTTGTCATCGGTCTGGGAACTGCTGCGCCACCCTGTCCAGTCCCTGACCACTCACTCTGCGAGCCCACGCCGCGCAAGTCCCCGAGAAATCGGAAAGAGCTCATCCGGAGAGCCGCTGGCATCGGCCGTGCAATCGAGGACGCCGTGAACGGTGGCATCGAGATCCGCCGGAAGATCGACCAGACGGAGCGTCCCATGACACGATCGATCCTGACCGCTCTCGGCGTCCTCATGCTCGTGGGGGCGACCGGGACGTCCGCCGAACCCCCGTGGAAGCCAGAGACTTCGCCCGCGATAGCGTCGGCGCCTTCACCGAGCGCCTACGAATCGTTGTCGCCCGGCAACAAGAGAATCGCGACCGCGCTCTTCGAGTCCCAGAAGACCTTGACCGCCGGGACGCCGTCGCTGACGCTCGACCGGATCGCGCGAGAGCGCCGGAGCGGCAAGAGCTGGGGCGACATCTTCCAGGGCATGAAGTCGCAAGGCCTGATCCAGGCCGAGACTCTCGGTCAGGTCCTCGGCCGCTACGACCGCGCCCGACACTCGCGCAGCTGAGGCTCCGACTCGCCGTCGAGATCTGCCGCGCGCCCCGGCACCGACCCGGCCTCGGCACGCCCCCTCAGCGCGCCCGCGCGCCTTGGCGCGACGGCTCTCGCGCGCACGCAGGCGAGTTTCCGCTCGATTCCTGCTGAAGAAGTGGGGCCAACCGGCGTGCGAGCGTCTCGCCCACCACTCGGTGGCCGGCGGAATTCAGATGCCCATCCCTCCGGAAGAACGGGTTCTCGCCTCGCCGTCGGGCGCCGCGCAGCGGCGTCAGCGCCTCGACGTGCGGAATCTCCTCGCGCTCGAACCACGAGACAAACTGTTGCTCGATGTCGTCGAGGGCTGAACGCGCCGACTCATCGGGGCGCAGCACCTGGCTTCGCTCGGGAATCACCAGCACGACCAGCTGCGCGCCCAGGCTGCGCGCGTCCCTCCGCGCGATCAGCAGCAACTGCTCAGTGATCCTGAGTGGGCGTGACTCTCCCCCCACGACGGGGGACGAGGGCTCGAGCAGCCCTGCCTGACCTGCCTGAGTCAGCAGAGGTCGCGAGAGCAGCGCCTTGATCTGCCATACCGACAGGGTGTAGAGGTGACTGATGCTGGCCAGCCAGATCTTGGTGCCCAGCCAGAGACGCCGGGCGAACGTGAAGCGATGCTCGGCCAACCCGACGCCCCCGGCGTCTTCCGTGACGAGCGGCAATCGGACGTTGTCCGAGAGGTCGTTACCCGGATAGAGCCCGAGGACGACCCAGCACGGTCGCACGCGCGCTCCGTAACGCCGAAGCGTGAGCACCTCCTGGTGTGTTCCGTACGCCGAGACCGCCAGGTTGATGACCTCGAAACGTCGGTCGGGCAGGAGGCGCTCCAGGTCCCGCCGGAGCACCGCGCCGTACGTCTCTTCGTAGGGAACCTGGAGCCCTTCCGTTTGACTGTCTCCAACGAGCAGGATCCGCGTGACACCCGGGGCCGGGCTGGGATCGGGGATCGGACCGCGAAAGCCCCAGGCATTGTAGGCCACGTCGACGGAATACTCGTTCTCCCTCGCGTAGCGGAATCGAGCGGATGGGCGATTGACGAAGTAGAGCTGGTCGTCGAGCTGGATGTGCTGGAGCGGCTGAGGAGCCACCACTCGGATGCCGACCTCGGCGATCAGCACCGCCACGACGACACCGAGGGCGATGGCGACCAGACGGCCTCTGACAATGCTCACGCGCACCGCCTGAGGTCGCGCTCCACCACGAACGGCACCGCCATCAGCGCGAGCGCCACCAAGAGCACTTCCGTGTCTCCGAAGTTGTATTCGAAGAGCCCGGCGACGAGGAACGCCGCGATCGCCGCCATCGAGCCGAGGACCAGCGCCCTGGCGTCTTCGTCGGGCCCCGGGATCCGCTGGAGCACCCGGGCCGCGTGGTGGAAAAAGGCGACCCAGATCGCGGTCCACGCGGCGAGGCCCGGGAGCCCGCGCTCGACCGCGATCTGGAGCGGCGTGTTGTGCAGGTGACTGGTCGAGCGCCGCAGCGCTTCCGGGGTCGCCACGGCGGGGTACAGGTTCTTGACCTGCCCCGGCCCGATGCCGGCGATCGGATGCGCGCGGACGAGCTGGAGCCCCGCACCCAGCATCGCCAGTCGATCGCGCGTGGTCTCGTCACGGAGATCGCCGACGCTGCGCAGCCGCCTGAGCGTGCCCGGCTCCGAGGCGAGCGCACCGGCAACCACGAGGCCCAGCGCGCCGAGCACGAGCCAGCGGCGGCGGAGGGCGAGCGCACAGCCCACTCCGCCGACGGCGAAGCCCACCCACGCGCCCCGCACCGATGTGAGACCGAGCGCCAGGACGCTCGCGAACCATGCGGGCACCGCCCAGGCCGCGCGGCGCCCGCCGAGCGCCAGGCGCGGGAGCGCGCTCAGGAGCACGAGGGTGAGGACACCGGCGAGCGTCATGTAGATCGAGAAGAACCCGCGGGCCCGCGCGCACTTCCTGAAGAGCAGACGGGCTGCGCCCGACGTGACGGTCCCGTCGGCCGGGCAGAAGCCGACCTGGAGGATCGACAGGAGCGCCACGACCGCGACGGCGATGAAGAGACCGATCGCGAAGCGGCCGGCCACACGCGCGTCCGGCAGGGCGTGCAGCACGACGTAGAAGGCCCCGAGCGTGAGCAGCCCCCGCGCGGCCACGAGGCTCTCGACGGGGCGCGCGGAGGCGAGCGCCGCGACGACCGTCCAGGCGGCGAACGCGGCCAGGGGTGCGAGCAGCGGCCACCCGGCGCGGGGAAGTGCCTGCCGCGGGCCGAACACGAGCCAGAGCGCCAGGACGACGAGCGTCGTCTCAGAGAGCGTGATGGACGCGGCCAGGCCGACCGTGAGCGCCAGGAGCAGCCAGCCGACCACGGCGCTCAATGCGCGTTGCGGTTGATGCGGAAACCGTACCAGAGAGTCTGGATGAGAATCTTGAGATCGAAGCCCAGGCTCCAGCGCTCGATGTAATAGAGATCGCACTCGATCCGCCTCTCGATCGAGGTGTTGCCCCTCCACCCGTTGATCTGGGCCCAGCCCGTGATGCCCGCCTTCACCTTGTGGCGGAGCATGTAGCCGGGCACCCGCCGCCGGAATTCTTCGACGAAGCTCGGGCGCTCCGGGCGCGGCCCCACGAGGCTCATCTCGCCGCGGAGCACGTTGAAGAGCTGCGGGAGCTCGTCGAGACTGCTCCGCCTGAGGAACGCGCCCAATCCGGTGCGACGTGGGTCATCCGGACGGGCCCACACCGGTCCGGTCTCCGCCTCGGCGTCCACCCGCATCGTCCGGAATTTCAGCATGCGGAAGCCGCGGCCGTCGACGCCCATGCGCTCCTGACGGTACAGGACGGGCCCGGGCGAGGTCAGCTTGAGCGCCGCGACGATCGCCAGCATCAGGGGTGCGGCGATCACCAGCGCGGCCGCGCCGAAGACCAGGTCGAACGCCCGCTTGACGACACGGTTCCAACCGCTGAGCGGCGACTCCCGGAGATGAATGAAGGGGACCGTCTCGAACTCTTCCACCCCCCCGCGCGCGGGGACGAGGCCGAAGACATCCGGAACCAGGTGGATCGCGACCGAGTCGTCACCGATGCCGGTCAGCACGGTGGTGAGCCGCGAATAATCAGCGTGGGGGAGGGCGATGAACACGATGTCCACCTGCTGCCGGTCGAGCACCGCGCGAACGTCCTCGATGCCGCCGAGCCAGCGCACGTTGTCCGGGACCTCGCGCTTGTCGCTCAGCAGGCCGAGGACGCGGATGCCGACGTCCGGCCTTCTCCGGAGGACCCGCAGCACCTCGGCGGCGGGCTCGCCTCCCCCCACGACGATCGCGTAGCGTTGGTTGTAGCCCTGCCGTCGCGCGAATCGGAGCGTCTCGCGGAAGGCCGCGCGGGCGAGGCTCACGGCCACGATGGACTGCGCCAGGAAGATCACGATGACGAGTCGCGAGTACTCGTACCCGCGGAACACGAAGGCCATGATCGCGACGAGCACCAGCGCGCCGAGGATCGAGGCCTTGGCGACGTCGAACCACTCCGACACGCGGGAGCCGAGGCGGTTGGGCCGGTAGAGGTCGAACGCGCGGAACGCGAAGCCCCAGACGAGCAGAATCGGCACGAGCTGAAGCGCATAGTCTCGGAACGGCGGCACGTCGGTCACGTGCATCAGGTGGAACCGGATCACGTAGGCGGACAGCCAGCAGGCGGCGATCAGGCCCAGATCGCCCGCGAGGGCCAGATGCTCGAAGAGCCGCGATCGGGACTTCAGCACGCCGGCCTCGCGCGGCGCTCGTCCCAGCGCGCGGCGATGTACTCGCGCAGCCGCTGCTTGAAGACGGGCCGGTCGAAGGCCTCGGCGCGCGCGCGCAGGGCCTTGGGGTCGAACCGGTCCTCGGCGCCCTCGAATCTCGCGATCGCGTCGACGAGGGCCTCGACCGACTGCTCCGCGAAGAACACCGCCGTCGGCGCCGCATCGGGGGCGTCGAGCCCGACCATCGTCTCGAGCGCGCCGCCCCGCGCGAGCGCGATCGTCGGCCGTCCCGCCGCGGCCGCCTCGAGCGGCGTGATCCCGAAGTCCTCGACCGCCGGGAAGATGAGCGCGCGGCAGCGCGCGTAGAGCCGGGCGACCTCGGCATCGGGGCGCCACCCGAGGAAGGTCACGCTCGGTCCGGCGAGCGCTCGCAGGCGCGCTTCCTCCGGGCCCGTCCCGACGACGACGAGGCGCCGGCCGAGGCGCGTGGCCGCACCGACCGCGAGGTCGATGCGCTTGTAGGGCACGAGCGCTCCCACCACGAGATAGTAGTCGTCGGCGGCGTCCGCGATCGCGAAGCGCTGGACGTCGACCGGCGGGTAGATCACGTCCGCCGTCCGGTCGTAGGCGCGGCGGATCCGATCCGCGATGTGCCGGGAGATCGCGACGAACCGGTGCACGCCGACGGTCTGCCGGTCCCAGCGCCTGAGGGCCCCCGCCAGCGGGGGCCCGAGCACCCGGGCGGCCAGGCCGTGGCCCGGGCCGAAGTAGTCGCTCGAGAGATCCCAGACGTAGCGCATCGGGGAAAAGCAATAGCACAGATGGCGCGCGCGGGGGGGCACGCGCACACCCTTCGCGACGCAGTGGCTCATCGACAGGACGAGGTCGTAGCCGGAGAGCTGGAACCGGCTGATCGCGAGCGGAAACGCCGGCAGGTAGTAGCGGTATCGGGCGGCGGCTCGCGGGAGACGCTGAACGAACGACGTGACGATGCGCCGGTTCTCGATCTGGGGCGTCACGCTGCCGGGGACGTGCAGGAGCGTGAAAAGCGGCGCCTCGGGGAAGAGCTCGCAGAGGACCTCGAGGCAGCGCTCGCCGCCTCGCATCCCCGTCAGCCAGTCATGGACAAGGGCGACCCGCGCGCCCGGAACCACGCCTGCTCCCGCTAGCGCGGGCGCGACCCGATCCGCCGACGCCAATACTCGAGCAGGTCGGCGAGCGTCTGCTCGAGCGGGATCGTCGTGCGCCACCCGAGAGCGCTCTCGACCTTCTGCCGGGAGCCGCGCAGGATCGGCACGTCGGAGGGGCGCAGGCGCGCCGGGTCTTGCCGGATCTCGATGTGGGACATCGTCGACCGCTCGATCAAGAAGTTCAGGATGCGCTCGATCGACCACTCGAGGCCCGAGCAGAGGTTGTAGACCTCGCCCGGCGTCCCGCGCTCGAGCAGGAGCCAGTAGCCGCGCACGACGTCGCGCACGTCGGAGACGTCGCGCGTGGGCTTGAGATCGCCCACGTGCACGACAGCCTCGCGAAGCCCGGCCTCCATCTCGGCGATCTGCTTCGCGAAGTTGGATTCGGCGAAGGCCTCCCCTCGACGCGGTCCCGTATGGTTGAAGGCGCGTGACCGCACGACGTGCATGCCGTAGCTCTTGAAGTACTGCCAGCCCGTCAGGTCTTGCGCCACCTTGCTCACGGCGTACGGGGAGAGGGGCCGCAGCGGATTCGTCTCGCGGATCGGCAGCTCGTCGGGCTCGACGAGCCCGTACTCCTCGCTCGAGCCGATCACCAGGAATCGCGCGGTGGACCCGAGCTGGCGCATCACCTCGAAGAGGTTGATCTGGCTGACCACGTTCGTGTAGAACGTCTCCACCGGGGCCTGCCAGGAGGCCGCGACGAAGCTCTGCGCCGCCAGATGGAAGATGTAGTCGGGTCGCGCCTGCTCGAGCACGGTCCGCACCGAGAGGAGATCGCGCAGGTCGCACTCGATCAGGGTCACGCGGTCGCGGAGCGCTTCGATGTGCTCCATCTTGCTCCGCCAGCGCACCGATCCGATCACTTCCGCGCCGCGCTCGAGGGCGTACTCGGCGAGGTGGCTGCCCACGAAGCCCGTGATGCCAGTGATCAAGACGCGCATCGTAGTCATAGTACTACACTCGGCGCGGCGAGCTTCCCATACGCGTCGCACGCGGAGAGCCTGGCGCGCGGCTCGGGTCGGACGGCCGCGCGCCGCGCGGGCCCCCCTACGCCGCTACGCGTCGAGCGCCTCGGTCAGACCGGGATGCGGGCCGGAAGATTCTCCCGGCCGGGCCGCGCCATCATGCGCGGCGCCCGGCGCCCGTCGGAGCGCGACGGTGGAGCACCGTCCGGCGGAACGCGTGCCGGAACGTCGGCGGGAGCATCAGCGCACAGAGCGGCTTTCCAAGATACATCGCGCACCAGGGCGGGTACGTCCCCCGTCTGAGCGCCCGCATCTTCGCCACGACCTCGTCCCGGATCCGCGTCGTGTCGCGCGCGCTGGAGAGCTGACCCGGAGCGCGGCGCCGCAGCACGAGCGGCTCCGGAAGATTCGCCAGCGCGGTCACCCGGCTCATCCGGAGCCAGAGATCGTAGTCCTGCGCGACGACGAAGCCCTCGTCGTAGGGGCCCGCCGCATGGAGCGCCGTGCGACGGAACATCACCGAGGAATGAACAAACGGGTTCCTCCGGATGAGCGTGCGGCGGATCGTCCGATCGTCCACGGGCGGCACCAGCGTCGACAGGACCTCACCGCTGGGCGAGATCTCGTGACAGCCGGTTCCCAGCAGCCCCACGCTCGGATGCGCGCCGAGGAACGCCACCTGACGCGCGAGCCGATCGGGAAGCGCGACGTCGTCCGCGTCCATGCGGGCGACCAGCGGCGCCCGCGCGAGCCGGAGCGCTCGGTTGAGCGCGGGCGTCTGTCCCGTCTGCCCCTGCTGGACCACCGTGAGGCGAGGATCGGCGCGCCGGCGGAGGATCTCGGGTGTCCCGTCACTCGACCCGTCGTCGACGACGATGAGCTCGAGGTCCTCGAATCGCTGGGAAAGAACGCTGTCCACCGCCTCGACCAGCCACGGCTCGCCGTTGTAGACGGTCATGACGACGGAGACCGTGGGGGCACTCACGCGCGTCGCGTCCCGACGCTCGGCCTCGTACCGATCATCGCTTCACCGCCACGAACAGGATCATGTGGCCCAGCGCGTGGAGCCCGGCCCGGGTGTAGAGCAGCTGCTTGAGCCCCGTCACCGCGGCCCGCCGCATGGAGGGGGCCGCCCGGACACCCGCGCTCGCGCGGCGCGGCGAGACGTCGACGGGGCGCGGCCGCGCGAGACGTCTCCACGCGGCGCGTAGCAAGCGCGCCGGGTCGTACGGCGTCGCGCTCAGCACGCGGAAGCCGTTCCGTTCGATGAAGGCGCGCGCCTCGTGGCGCGAAAACGCGAACTGGTAGAACTGACCTCCGGCGTCCCGCCGTCGGCGGTTGCGGTGCCGGACCCACCAGGTCGCCAGGAACCGCACGAGGTTGACGTAGGGCACCGACAGGATGAGCACGCCCGATGGGGCGAGGACCCGGCGCGCCTCGACCAGGATCGGATCTGGCCCCTCGGGATCATGCTCGACCGCCCCGAGGGACACGTACGCCGCGAACGCGTCGGACCGGAATCCAAGCCGCCGGAGATCCATCACGGCGAGCGGCGTGGCGGACGCCCAGGCCCGGCAGGCACGCAGCGGCGGGAGGCTCCAGTCCGTGCCGATCGCGTGATACCCGTCACGGCGGAGGAGCACGACGTACTGCCCGAGGCCGCAGCCGGCTTCGAGCACTCGGGCACCCGCGGGCGGCAGGTTCTTCAAGATCAGGCCGGTCAGCGGCGACGTCTCCGCGATGCGCGCGAGCGCCTCGGGCGACTCGCGGCCCCAGTGCTCGGCCCAGAAGTCGCTCGTCGCCGTGCGCGAGTAGTAAGCGAGCGGCATCGCTCAGGCGCTCCGAGATCGCGCGCGCCCCGCCGCCGAGGCGACTCGCTGCAGCAGCGCGACCTCTCGAGCGACGAGCACGGCGAGGTCGTAGCGCTCGGAGACCTCGGCGCGCGCCCGATCACCGAGGCCGCGCGCGAGCCCCTCCTGCGTCAGCACGCGCTCGATCGCGCTCGCCAGAGCTCCCGGGTCGCTCGGGTCGAACAGGAGACCGGCGTCCGTGCCCGCCAGGATGGAGCGGTTCCCGCCGACGTCCGAGGCCACGCAGGGGAGCCCGCAGCTCATGGCCTCGAGCAGGACCTTGGGGTGCCCTTCGGTGAAGGACGGAAGCACGAACGCATCGGCCGCCGCGTAGACCGCCGGGAGGGCCAGATGATCGACGAATGGCACGACCTCGAGCGACACACCGAGCTCCGTCGCGACCCTCTCGAGCCGCCCGCGAAGCGGACCGACGCCGACCAGCGTGAGCCGCAGATCGAAACGGCCCACGAGCTTGGCCGCGGCCGCGATCAGCGTTTCGAGGTTCTTCTCGAGGGACAGGCGCCCCACGTAGAGGACCTTCCTCGTCGCCCGCGGCGCACGAGCCGCCGGACGGAAGCGGCTCGTGTCCACGCCGTTCGGGATCAAGTGGATGGCCGCGGGATCGCGCACCCATCGCGCGACGTGCGCCGCGAGCTCGGGCGTCGGCACGATGACGGCGTCCGCGGCTCTGAGACCGAGCGCCGCGACCACGCGACGCAGCGATCCGGTGATCGCGGACCGCGCGAGCTTCGAGTACCAGAAGCCGTAGGTGGTGACGAAGGGGACCCCGAACCATCGCTTGGCGATGAGCGCCGGGAGCGCCCCCGTCACCTGGAACACGCGGAGGACGGAGCACTCACGCAGCTCACGCCGGTATCGGACGGGCATGGCGAGTGCCCAGAGCCAGGGATGCCAGCGGCCGCCCGGAAAGAGCCGCACCCTGGCGCGGAGGTCGACGTCGTCCGTGTAGCGCTCGAGCGACTCGGCGAGATAGCTGAAGTAGCGAACCCCATCGAAGGCGCGCGCGTAGGGCTTGAGGTACCCTTCGACGAAGCGCGAGTGCTGGCCCGTGCGGGCAAGCTCGCCGAGGCCCCCTCGGATCTCCGGCAGGAGGCCGAGGACCATCACGCGCTCCTGCGGGCGACGACCCGGAAGCCGGTGCTCTCCTCGGCGTGACGGATCGCGGCGTCGCGCTTCCAGCGGACGAGCCGCGCGTAGAGGCCGAGCGACACCCCTCCGACGACATCGATGAGGCCGGCCCACGGCGTGTCGTACACGATGGGCATCACCGGGCCCACGGGCGCGAACCCGCCGGCGGCCAGCTCGGCGAGAAACTCCTCGCGGGTGTACTCGATCTTGTGGTCGGGATCGGAGAAGGCGAAGAGGCCGGCCGCTCGCAACCGGCGGCGCCACGAGGTGTCGCGGTTGGGGCCGGAGACGAGGAGCCGCCCGCCGGGCTTGAGGACCCGCGCGATCTCGGCCAGGACCTGGCGCCGCGGTTCGAGGTGCTCGATCACGTCGAGGAACAGGGCGGCATCGTAGACCGCGTCCGGGAACGGAAACGGGTGGGTGATGTCCCACGCGATGAGCCGGACGTTGTCGAGCCCGAGCGCCCGGGCCCGCTCGACCGCGGTGCGAAGCTGGGTCACGTCGTAGTCGATGCCCACCACCCGCTGCGCGCGCCTCGCGACGCTCAGCGCGTGCGCGCCGTGGGCGCACCCCACGTCGAGCACGACGTCCGCCGGCTCGAGATGCGCGAGGTACCAGTCATGCCCCGGCACCTCCACGAGGTGCTTGGGGTGCACGAGGTGGCGACTCTTTCCCGTCGAGCGGGCGAGGCGCACGCCGAGCGCCGGTCCCCGCCGGTTCAGGAGATCCAGCGCCGCGACGAGCCGACGGATCATGCCGGAATCCCCGCGCGCGCGGGACGTCGCCGCCATTCGGCGAGGACGTCCTCGTAGATCCTCGCCGTCGCGGCCGCGCAGACGTCCCATCTGAAGAGCCGATCCACGCGCGCCCGGTTGGCGTCGCCGAGCTTCCGGCGGAGCAGCGGGTCGGAGAGCAATTGCAGCGTCGCCCGCACGAAGCCGTCGCGGTCGGTCGGATCACACACGAGCCCGCCGTCGCCGTCGACGACGAGCTCGGGCAACGACCCCCGGTTGGAGACGATCACGGGCAGCTCGCACGACATCGCCTCGGCGACGACGAGCCCGAACCCCTCCATCGCGGACGGGAACAGCAGCAGGTCGGCGAGGTTGTAGTACTCGACCTTCTCGGCTTCCGGCACGTGTCCGGCGAAGATGACTCGGCCATCGAGGCCGAGCCGGGTGGCGCGCCGCCGGAGGCGGGGCAGCAGGGGCCCCGTTCCGGCCACGATCAGTCGCGCCGCCGGGCGCTCGCGAACGACCTCGCGCCACACGTCGAGCAGGAAGAAGAGGTTCTTCCTCGACTCGATCCCGCCGAGGAAGAGGGCGACGGGCTTGTCCTCGAGGGCGAAGCGTTCGACGAGCCGCTCCGGCTTCGGCGCCGGCTGAAAGCGCCGATCGACCCCGTAGTAGACCACCGAAAGCTTCTCGGCGGGCACCCCGAGCTCGTCCGACGCCTGACGCCGGGCGAACTCGCTTCCGACCACGATCCGCTCGACGCCGCGCATGACCGGGGCCTCGATCAGCGGGTTGAGCCAGCCGCGATCGAGGTGGTGATGGTGCGCGACGACCGGAACGTCGAGCCGATACCGGCGTCGTGCGATCAGCGCCGCCGGCCCGATGTAGCGCAGCGAGTGCGCGCGCAGGACGTCGAACCGCGTCCGATCGTAGACGCGTCTGATGAGGGGCGGCAGCAGCAGCGCCGCCACCGGCCAGCGCAGCCCGCGGCCGATGGGCAGACGATGCACGATCCAGTTCGGGAGCTCGTCGGGTAGGTGTTTGTGACGGGCGAGCAGGATGTCGAGGACGATCCCCCGCCCGGCGAGTGCCCTGAGGATCTCACGCTCGTAGACCTCGCCGCCCAGCCGCGCCTCCGGATCGAGGCCGCAGTGCGGCGTGCAGACGCGCAGCGTCGTCATCGCACACCGTCGATCATTCCCGCGTAGCGCGCCGCATCGAACACGGCCTCGATGAACAGCGGCCCGGCGCAATCCCAGCGCTTCAGCGCCGTGACGAACGCGCCGACGTCCCCCACCGGCTCCGCCGGACAGCCGAGCATCTCCACGGCCTTGAACCACGACGGTCGGGCGACCGTGGTGGCGCGCGAGCTCACGCCGCGAGCCGCCGCCGGTCCTCCGACGCTGCCGAACCGGCCGTCCGACAGCAGCAGGAACAGGACGGGCAATCGCTCGGCGATCGCCAGCTTCAGGTCCGCGAAGTACGTCGCGATACCGCCGTCCCCGACCGCGCACACCGTCGGTCGCGAGCGATCGGCGAGGGCGACGCCGATCGCGCTCGGCCACCCCGCCCCCATCGACCGGCCGTTCGCGCTGGCGACGAACGCCTCCGCCGACCGCGCGCGCCACACGTGCTCGGCGACCGTGCAGAAGTACCCCGTGTCGACGACGAAGCATCCGACGTCCGGGAGCGCCTGCTCGAGCGCGAGATAGAGCGCGCCCGGAAGCCACTCGTCGTCGGTGAGTCGCGCGCGTACGCGCCGCGTGGCGTCGGTCACCACGTCCTCGCCCCATGCCTTCCCGCCGAGCGCGTCGAGCAGGCGACCGAAGTCGGCATCGCCCCGGGCGCGCCCGCGCGCGATCGGCTCGAAGCCGTCGCCCGTCGGTCCACCCACGACGTCCACGATCGCGAGGGGGCACGGCAAGGGGCGTGCGCTCAGAACTTCCAGATTTCTCAGCCCCAGGCCGACGACCAGGTCCGCCTCGGCCAGCACGCGCGCTTCCGGCGCGAGCGCCTGGCCGTCGCCCGTGAAGACGCCGGCGGCGAAGCGAAGGGTCTCGTCGATGACGCCCTTGGCCGCGAACGTCGTGAACACCGGGATCCTGAGCGCAGCCAGGCGCGCGCCCCACGGTCGCCGTGTCGCGAGCGAGCCCGCGATGACCGCGGGCCGTTCCGAGCGGGCCACGCGGCGCTCGAGCTCCGCCCACGCACCGTCGCCGGGCGGCGGCGAGCCGGCCACAGGCGGCGGGGACGACGGCGCGGCGTCGGCGTCGAGATCGAGGTGCACCGGCCCGGGGATCTCGGCGCGCGCGGTCGTCGCCAGCGCCGACATCGTGGCCCCGGGGTTACCGAGCGCCGCGTACGCCTTGGTGTAGGGGGCGACGGCGAGCGCGTGATCGAGCCGCTTGTGCTGGCGCGAGAGCGGCGTGGCGGCGCCGAACGCCTCCGCGACGCTGAGCGTGGGCCGCTGCTCGTAGCGGTTCACCAGGACGCCGCCGAGCATGTTGGCGAGGCCGGGCCCCTTGATGGAGATCGAGCAGCCCAGCGTCCGCGTCCGCCGTCCGAACGCGCCGGCCATGATCGCGGCCGCTCCCTCGTGGCAGGTCGCGTAGAACGGTACGTCACGACGCTCGAGCGCGGCGATCAAGTCCAGCGAAAGCCCGCTCCCGGGGATCCCGAAGATCGCCCGCACGCCCTCGGTGACGAGGGCATCGGCCAGCTCGGCGATCCGCCCGCTCATCCTTTGAAACCGAAGAAGGTGACGATCCGCTCGGCCGAGAACCGGACGACGACGCGGACGGCGTCCGGGCTGTAGCCCCCGATGTGCGGCGTGATGAGGAGGTTGTCGTGCACGAGTGCCCAGGCCCGCAGGGGATGGTCCGCCACGTCCGGCTCTCCGGAGAGCACGTCGAGCCCGGCCGCGCCGATCCGTCCGCTCGCGAGCCCGGCCAGCAGCGCCCGATCGTCGATCACCTCGCCGCGCGAGGTGTTGACGAGGACCGCGCCCGCTTTCACCCGCTCGAGCTCGGCTCGCCCCAGCATGCCGCGCGTCTCGGAGGTCAGATGGACATGAACCGTGATGACGTCGGACGTCGCGAGCAGCTCGTCGAGCGTCGCGCGCTCGATCCCGGCCGGCCACGGGGCGAGGTGGGGATCGTACCCTCGACATCGCATGCCGAACGCTTCGCCGTAGCGCGCCATCCACTGCCCGATTCGCCCGCAGCCGATGATGCCGAGCACCTTGCCCCTCAGCATGATCCCGGGGAAGTCGGTACGGTTCCAGCCGCCGGCGAGGACGTGCGCGCGCGCGGCCGCAAGCCGTCGCGCGCTGGCCAGCAGGAGGAGCCACGAGTGCTCCGCCGCCGGCGTGAGCGCGTTCAGCACCTCGCGATGCCCCTTGAGCGTGAGCAGCGGAATGCGGCGACGCTCGAGCGCCTCGGCGTCGATATGGTCGGCGCCGGTCGTGGCGGTCGCCACCACGCGGAGGTCGGGTGCGGCGTCGATCATCGCCGCGGTCAGGCGAACCTTCATCGACGCGTCGAGAAACGCCGCGGCCTTCGCGAGCCCGTCCGCCACCGCCCCGGGCTCCGGCGGCACGACGCGGACGTCGAATCGCGCCCCGGCCACTCCGCGGACCACCTCCGCGGCCTCGGCGGGGCCGGAGTAGGTCAGGACGGGTCGGGTCACGAGACGTCCACTCCGATCCGGCGTAGCCTCGCGTCGACCGCGCGACCGAGACGCTCGAGCGCGGGACCTTCGAGCGCCTTCTGCTTGCACGTCGCACAGGGCAGCGCCTTGTCGCCGACCGTCGCGAGGCTCCGCCGCCACGCGGTGGACACGCGACTCGCGTAGACGTCGAAGATGCTCTCGCGCCGCGCGGCGAGGTCGCCGAGGACGAACGCCTCGTGCTGCGGATGGTCTGACCTGAGATTGCAGCAGGGCATCACCTTGCCGTTGAAGTCGACGGTGAAGTTCGAGAACGGAAGGAAGCACGGCGAACGCCGGACCCAGTGCCGATCGACCAGCCGCTCGATGAGCTGGCCCCGGTCGTAGCCGACCTCGTCGAAGTCGTGGGAGAACGCGACGATCGTCAGACCGGCGAAGGGGAACTCGGCGCCCACGGTCGTCGCCGTCGATTCGGTCCACCGTGGCGCGATCTGGATGCGACGTCCGAGGCGCGCGATCTCCTCCCGGGCGGCCTCCACGCTCCAGCGCACGCCCCGGCGCATGTAGATGCTGACGCGCAGCACCGAGAGCCCGGCCTCGCGGAGCCGGCCGGGCGCCTCTGGATTCAGGTAGTCGCCGTTCGTCACGATGTCGAGCACCGCGCGCGGCAGGCGCTGCCGGGCCATCCGGAGCAGCTCGTAGATGTGCTCGTGGGCCATGGGCTCCGAGTAGCGGGCGAACCGGAGCACCCGGTCGTAGTCGATGGACGCCAGGTCGTCGAGGATCGCGTCGTAGAGGGCGCGGTCCAGGGTCGTCTTGACCGTGAGCCGGTCGATCGTCGCGTTCGGACAGAAGGAGCAGGTGCGGTTGCAGTAGGCATGCGGCTCGAGCTCCACGAAATCGACGTTCCGCTTGAAGAGGGCCCGCCCGGCGGCGGCGTCCAGACCGGGATCGTGCTCCAGCGTCCGGCGGTCGAGGATCGACCGGAAGTGCGTCCAGTGATCCTCGGCCGGTCGCAGGCGCCGGTAGAGCGTTCTGGCCATCGCGAGCGGACGCATGTCAGGCCTCCCGTTTCGAGCCGGAGAATGGCGCGGACGCGAGGCTCCGGATCAGATGGTCCAGCCGCGCGCCGTACGACCGCTCGCTCGGTGCCACGAAGTATTCGCACTGTCGCTGGAGCGGTACGCGTGCGGCTCGAGCTCCACCGGCGTCACCTTGCGCTTGAGGAGGGCGCGCTTGCCGGCGAGGTCGAGGCCCGAGCGGCGGCGCTCCAGACCTGGGCCGTCCATGATCCATACGGGATGCTCCCCGTGATCTGTCGAGCCGCGGAGACGCGATAGACGACCCGGGGTCGAGACGTTATCGAGCGCATCTCATGCAGACCGTCGCGAGAGGAGCTCGTCGACAAGCAAGCGCAACTGATCCGCGTAAGATCGCGGCTGCGGCGTGACGAAGAAGGCGCATTGCTGCACGAGCCGCTGCGCGATCCCAGGTTCCGCCGCCCGCTCGAGAAGTCGCTGACAATCCGCGACGAGATCTTCGGGGCGCTCGCACATCAGACAATCGACGCGCTGGAAGAACTCTCGGAAATGAACCGTCTTTGCGATGGTCGAAAGAGCAACGTTCGTTCGCATGTCTTCGTCGGGCAAGTAGGCGGCAATCGGCTTGCCGTGCATGGCGGCTTCCAGCAGAATGGTCGACAATGGCGAGATCACCGCATCGACGGCGCTCAACGTCGCGTGGGTCTCGGCGTAGTCAGCCAGGTAAATAACATTGCTTCCACGCATGCGTCGACGGTAGTACTCCACCATATCAGGCGCCATGCGGACGTGCTTCCATGACAGCGACAAGAAGTCGCGCTCGCCATCGGCTTCACCACGCCATGGATGCGGCCGGTACAGCACCACGCAGTTCGGCAGTTCGCCACGCTCGATGGCGTGCTCCAGACGGACGAGGTGCTGGGTCTCGTTGAGCCCTTTGCTCGAGCCGGCGTAGAGCAAGAGCCTGGTCTCTGGCCCGACTCCGAAACGCCGCCGGTACACGGTCGGCGCCTCTCGCGGCGGCCCTCGGTAGACGTCGAATTGCGCCGCACCAAAGCTTACCAGGCGATCAAGAGGGATGCCGAGTCGTTCGTGGGCGAGGTGCCTAGAATGGTCGCCCCAAACGACGAGCCGGGTCGGGCTCCCCACCGTTACCGCCTTGACGGCCGGGTTGTCCCAAGAATTCATCAGATACACGGTCGGCACACCTTGCGGCTCGCTCCAGCGTATGAGGTCCGCCACGAAGAGCCCCTCGAGCACGGTCGGGTGGACGATGATGTCAGCCTTCTCCTCAGCCAGGAGCTGGCTCAAGGCCTGGTTCTCCCCGATTTCGCCGAGAATCCTGTGGCGGTACCACTCGTGCGTGAGCGGCCAAGAAAAGAGCCAACTGACCGCAAACGCGCGCCGCCCGAGCACCTGACGCCAGAATCGGAACACGGGGCCTTTGTCGGAGCTGTGCCGCATACGCATGAGGACGGCCGCGTGGTAGAGACGGCGATAGCGGTGAAGCCGAGCCTCGGGGACCGGGATGGTTCGGCAGCGTCCGATCGGCAGCGTTGCCGTGTCCGTCGAGACGCGGCGATGGCTTTCGGGGAAGACGTAGACCACTTCATGATCAGCTTCCAGGGCGGGAACGACTCCGCTCAGCAGGAAATGCCGAACTGTGATGTCATGATCGATAAAGACCGCGACCTTCGCCACGCGTCCTACTTGATCGCCAGGAAGCCTTCGAAGCACACGTACTTGAAGACGGTCATGATATCGACGAATCCCGCGCGTCGGAGCAGGTCGAGATTGCCCTGCGTGGAGAACGGCTCCATGACGCCCTTCAAACTGCGGCTCTTGCCGACGATCTCGTCCGGGGAGTACTCCTGGTCCAACTTGTAGTCGGTATAAAGCCCCGTCATCATGTCCTGGAAGCGGGCGTCGCACGCCCGGACCTTCTCGAAGAGCAAAAATCCGCCCCCCCAGCTCAGCTTCTCGTAGATTTGGTTGAAGAGACTTTGCCGGTGCTTCGGCCGCACGAACTGGAACATGTAGTAGGCGACGATCATTTCCGCGGTCTTGAACTCCACGTCCATGACGTCGCTCTTGATGATCGTCGCGTTGTTGAACCCCTGAAGTTTCCGCCGCGCATGCTCGACCATGCCTTCCTCGGCGTCGACACCGATGAACTGGACATCCTTTCCCCGGTTGCGTTCTGCGAGTGCTCGAAGTAGGGTCCCCGTCGAACAGCCGAGGTCGTAACACAGCGAGCCGCTCGTCAGGAAGTAGTCCGAGATCTTCACGACGAGGTCGTGCCCGACGTCGTAGTGGGGTACCGACTTCGAAACGTGGTCGTCGAAAGTGTCCGCGACGTGCCCGCCGAACGTCCAGTTCGCGTTCTCCGCCATGATGGAATCGCCAACCTTGGCCATTACCTTCCCCCCTTTTCCACGGGTCACCGTGGATCCGCGACTTCCAGTTGCTTCGCTTCGGTCTCGACGACCTCCGCCAACGAGCGATGCCGTTCCTCCGACAGCATCGGCGCCGTGCTGAGCTTGAAGTGATGAGCCAAGTAGATCCTGACCACCGCCTCGGCACGTGACTCGGCGCTCGCGGCCTCCGCGACCTTGGCGAATCGATCGAACGCCTTCAGGCTGGGGACCGCCTCGACAAGATTCCGCGCCACGTGGATCTCGTCCCCGCCTTGGCGATAGCACAATCGGTCGATCACGTCTTCGGGAGCGAAGTGGCGGCGTTTCTTCAGCCAGAACTGCACGTGCTCATCCTTTTCGGGCAAGTCCGGATACCGAATGTCATGATCTATTTCTGTCCAAGTGCGCCTTGGCCACACGACGTCGAACTCCAGCATCTTGATGTCATGCGTGAGGCGCCACACGCTCGCCGTGTGTTGATGCGGGACGAAAAGGTCGTCCAGCAGTATGCCGGCACGGTCGTTGGCGACTTTCAGGCGCTGCAACGCCTGGACGATCGGCTGAATATCGTCGCGGACGACGATTCTCCGCAGTTGCTGGATCCCGTAGTAATAGAAGGTCCCGCTGCGATAGGCGTTGAAATGGAGCAGCCCTCCCACCTTCGTCCAGGCGGCATACCGCGCCAATCCCAGGCCGGGATCACCGAGGTGGTGGAGCACGCCGCGCGAGCGAACGATGTCGAAGGCCTGCTCCGGAAGGTCCGCGACGAGGAGGTCAGCATGCACCGCCGACAGGTTGGCAATCCCTTTGCTCTTCGCGAAGTCACGGAGTCGTTCGATATTCTCGATCGAAAGATCGACGTGCGTCACGTGTTCTGCCCCTAGCCGAATCCAGGCGAGGGCGTCGCGACCAGTTCCGCCGCACTCCAGGATCCGCATTCCGCGCAGTCGTGAGGCATACAGGCCGATCGCCGAGAGCTGCCGGTGATGCGTCTCCGCGACCAGCGCGATTCCCGGTTGCGTGAGCGTTCGATTGCGCGGATGGCTGAACCTGCCGTAGAGTTCGCCGGCCCATCCGTCGGTCGTTTGATGCAGTTTCAGCATGTCTCCCCCCAGGCAGAATGACCAGGCAACAATCTTGCGGCCCCGTCCGGAGTCAACAATTGCGACCACGCATCCTCTTCGGAGACAAAGTAAGCTCGATGGAACAGTTCGAGATTAATGAGCTTGAAGAGGTCAGATCGCTCCGACGGCCAGGGCAGGCCCAGCATAGTGCTCACCAAGAAGGATTCCGGCCTCCAGTATCTCGGTTCAGAGATCAGCATCGAATAGTTCCGTGTCCCCTCCTTCGGAACGTTGACGAAATCGCCGATCCGCCGCACCGCCAGCTGACGCAAGAGATGCTTGTGAGAATCGACCCCGCGGCCCGGTGCGTATTTCAATCGCGCCGGCAGGTTGACCACGAACCGGACGAGATCCACGTCGAGCATCGGGTTCCGCAGCTCGACTGAGGCCATCATGGAGAAGGCGTCGCTGTGCGGGAGGTTGCAGCTTTGGAGGAAAACTGAGGTGTCGTGGAGCAGCGAGGCCTGAACGAACCGCTCATAGTCGTCGGCCACCGCCTTGACATTATAGAGGATGCGTCGGCGCACAGAGAGCTGATAATCCTCGAACCCGGCGCACTGTTTCGAGGAATACCAGGGATGGTCCCGCCGCACATCGACGAGCTCTCCCAGTCTCCCCGGGTCTCCATCGAATCCCTTGAACCTCTGCCCGTAGGTGGTGTACCCGGCGAAGTACTCGTCGGTGCAATCCCCGCCGAGGAGTACGTAGACGCCGAGCCTCCGCGCGGCGCTGCAAAGGCGCGCCATCGGCGGTCCCCCACCCCATCGCGACGGCGCGTTCGAGTGAACGATGAATCGTCTCAGGCCAAGCAGATAGTATTCCGGCCTCTCGAGTCCAAAGTACGCGTTCGATGCGCGGGCGGCCAGAATCCGCGGAACCACGGATTGTGGAATCTCCTCGATCCCCGGCGTGATCTTCGTCAGGCTGGTCAACCGATTGTTGGCCGCGTGCGCGTACCAGTACACGAGCGTCGAGTCGATCCCGCCGCTCAGCAGCACGCCGACCGGGACGTCGCTCACGAGATGACGAGCGATCGCCTGTCGGACGAAGAACTCGAGCCGCTCGACCGCCTCGTCCATATCGAGACTCGCCGCCTGCTCCGCTTCCGCGTGGTCGTACAACTCCCACGCCGCGAAGTACTCGTGCGTCGTGGTCGACTTCCCGTCGCTTCGGAGCACGTGTCCCGCCGGCACGGCCCGCACACCGACAAAAAAGGTCTCTCGCGGGTGCACGATACCGCGAGTCGCCAAGTACGTGTGGTAGGACTCGACGTTCGGCTCCGGCCGGCCTTGAAGGTCGATGATCGAGCGGATGTCGGACGCGATGATGAGCTGTCGTCCGTCGTCGACGTAGTAGAGCGGCTTCTGTCCGAAGTGGTCGCGAACCGCGATGGATTTGTCGTCGACGGTGTCGTGCAGCACGAACGCGAACATGCCTCGAGCCCGGTCGAGCGTCTTCTCGAGGCCGAACCGTATGATGTACTCGAGCAGGGCCTCGGTGTCCGACCGGGTGCGCAGCCGGACCCCGCGGCCCACGAGCTCCTGACGCAGCTCCGCGTAGTTGTAGATCTCCCCGTTCAGGACGATCACGTACCGGCCGCTGCCGTCGACGAACGGCTGGTTAGCTTCGGGACTAGGATCGATGATCGCGAGCCGCGTGTGCCCGATTACGTAGTCCCGACCGCGAAGAGTGGCCGAGTGATCTGGTCCACGGTGGTTCATGCACGACAGGGCGCGCGCGTACACGGCGTCGGCGGTGACGTCCGCAGCGCCTCGGTGGAACAGGATGCCGCACATCGTCGTCGCCTTATGCCCGTCTCAAAAGGATGTGATAGATGCCCGAGAACATCTCCTCTGCGCTCAGGCCCGGATAGTTCTCGTTGACGATCTCCCAGAACCCACCGACCTCGTCGATGAACCGCGTGACCACGCCGATGTATTTCGGCGATTCGTTCAGGATCGCGAACGGTACGAGCCCGTGAGCGCGTGCGCTGCGCAGGAGATCCGACACCGTGGTACGGGGATAGGCGAGCCCGCCGAAGTAGAAATCCGTCATCGCCGTCGCGCGAGTCGCGTGAAACTCCGAGGCGAAGCGCCGGTATTCAGCATCCGTCAGCAGCACGTGTCCCCACGGGATGTTGCTGGTCGCATAGCGATGTGGGCCGAGGTAGGAGAAGAACGAGCGATGCTTGAAGTACACCACGCCGCTCGCGCTCGTCACCTCGGCCATCGCGTTCAGCACCGCATCCCAGTCCGGGATGTGTTCGATCGCCTTGCAGTAGCAGACGTCGAAGGTGCGGCCGAGCTTGGCGAGGTCATGGGCGCCGAGAGGCGAGAACATGTACGATTTCTGGGGCTGCGTCTCCACGCGGACAAGACTGGGCCGCGCAGCGAATGGCTCGTAGCCGAGGAGCGCGTCGTATGCGGCGAGGTCGAGCGCTCCGGGACAGTGCAAGCCGATGAACTGCCGGAGGTCGCGGAGCGCCTCGTCGTGATCGTGCGGATGCCAACTCGTCTTGTGGCCGCCGTCGTGATACGGGTCGGCGCCGACCGCCGCCTCCAGATCCGAGAGCTCGAGGAGCAACCGGGGTACCAGACCGTTCCCTGTGCCGACGTCGAGCAAGGTCTTGCCCTTCAGGTCGATGCCGTACTGGCGGAACAGGTCGAGGATCTGATGTACCTGCAGCAAGATCCGGCCGCGTTGCCGGTCGTTCAGCGGTCCGGGCGGCGGTGGGTCCCAGTAGTTGGTGCCCGGGCTGCTGGGCGAGAGGATCGGCAGCAGATAGCGGTCTGCGACCGGCACCCGCCGCTCGCCGTCCTTCACGAAATAGCTCAAGGCGTTCTCCATGCCGGCTCCCTTCACAGCGCCCTTCCGATCTCGTAGCCGTCGTCCCCCGCGAGCGTGTAGTAGAGCCCCGGGCGCGGCGCGAGCGGCCTCGTGGCCAGGTACGCGACACGGGCGAGCGCGAGCGGGCGGGACACGCGGCGGTGACAACCGGAGCGCACGAGGCGCTCGAACCCGACCATCGCCAGCCACGACGCGATGGCCCGCGCGGACGGCAGATGCGTGATGTTCATGCTCACGTGGTACTTCCGCTTCGCCCGCTCGGACGGCGGATACAAGAGCTCGACGCAGTTCGCCCCCCGGAGACGTCGTCGCCGCGTCGTCGCCGACTCGAGCACCAGAACACCGCCGGGCCTCACGAGGTCGTGGAGGCGGCGCACCATGCGGAGCTGCTCGGGATTGTGGTAGAGCACGCCCGTGCACCACACGAGGTCGAATGGCTCGAGGTGGCTCACCACCGTACTGTACATGACGTTCGCGGAGATGTACTCGATCCGGGGCGCGTCGATCCGGGAGAGCCACGCGCGGTTCGAGGCCTCCAGGCGCGGCAGGTCGATGAGTGTCAGCCGCTCGGGATCGAGTCCGAGGAGCCGCTGCGTGTCCAGACCGTCCTTCGGCCCGATCTCGAGTATCCGCGCGGG
>Ga0137403_10000397_pt1 | contig 55657 bp, 37 predicted proteins | sample CZOMad2_1_16fung_FD_122057 | JGI IMG/M metagenome (GOLD analysis project Ga0137403, IMG submission 122057) | Vadose zone soil fungal communities from Angelo Coast Range Reserve, California, USA - CZOMad2_1_16fungal (Hybrid Assembly) | ecosystem: Environmental > Terrestrial > Soil > Vadose zone...
TTTCAGCGGCCATCTCACCGTATAGCGCGACACGCGACGAGGTCCGGCGCTCGGTAGAGCAGGATGGAGCTCAATTTATCGAAGTCTTCGTGAAGTGCCCGATTGCAGTGCTCGCCGAGCGCGATGTGAAAGGACTCTACAAGAAAGCGCTAGCCGGCGAGCTCGAAGGGTTTACAGGAGTTTCCGATCCATATGAAGAGCCGCGTGCGCCCGATGTTGTGGTCGAGACGGATCGGGAGTCAGTCGAGTTCAGCATCAGCAAAATTCTTAACGCGCTCGAGCAACGTGACCTGATACCGCGTTTAACGCCGAAGGCGTTGGCTAATTGCAGCCCAGGGTTGTTTCAACCCTGGGATCAGATTCTCGATGACCAGCTAAAACTCTGAAAGAGTTCGCTATGTTCTACTCGCAACCTTCGCCAACGCCTTCGGCGTTTGCATCGCTTAATCTTTTAGACCCAGGGTTGAAGCAACCCTGGGCTGCAATTAGCGATACGCCTTCGGCGTAATGACCGCAAGAACAGGATTCGAGCATAGAGATGAGCCTGGCCATACAGCCCCCATTCGAATCGGATTACACTTTCGCGGATGAAGAGCCGTTCAGGCTGGTTGCCGGCGGCAGTTTGCAGCCGGTTACGCTGCGCTATGGAATCTATGGTCAGCTGAACGAAGCGCGTGACAACGCGGTATTGATCTGTCATGCGCTGTCCGGTTCGGCGCGAGTTGCGGACTGGTGGCCGGAGTTGCTCGGGCCGAATCAACCGTTTGACACGACGAACTACTGTGTAATTGGTGTGAACATCATCGGGTCGTGCTACGGATCGACGGGCCCATGCAGCGCCCATCCACAAAAGCCCGGCCAACTTTACGGCAGCGATTTTCCCCTCGTCACAATCAGAGACATGGTCCAAACTCAGGCGCGCTTGCTTGATCATCTTGGAATAGAACGACTGCACACTGTGGTCGGCGGCTCCATTGGCGGGATGCAGGCATTGAGTTGGGCCGTGGATTTTCCTGAACGAGTCGAGCGATGCATTGCCATAGGGGCGACGCCGCTTTCGGCCATGGGCCTGGCCCTTAATCATTTGCAACGGCAGGCGATTCTGTGCGATCCGGCGTGGCAAGGCGGTCATTATGCATTGGACCAACAGCCGATCGCGGGGCTGGCGCTGGCGCGCGGGATTGCGCTTTGTAGTTACAAAGCGGCAGAACTGTTTTCGGAGCGTTTTGCGCGCCGGCCTGACCGGAGCGGCGAGGACCCTCTGAGTTCACTGACTGCACGTTATGACATCGCGGGCTACCTGGACTATCAGGGCTCGATTTTTACGCCTCGCTTCGATGCTAACTCGTACCTGGTGCTATCGAAGGCTATGGATACCTTCGATCTCGCTTATGGCAATAAATCCGCGTCTTCGTTTGAAGCAGCTTTACGTCGGATTCGCGCCCGCCTGTTGTTGGTTGGGATATCTTCGGACTGGCTCTTTCCAGCGACCGATGTGCAAGCGCTTTACCGGGCGGCGAGGATGCATGGAGTTGAAGCAACCTATGCTGAACTTGATTCGTCTCATGGCCACGACGGATTTCTTGCGGACGCCGGGCAGTTGGCACCGATCATCAAAGCACATCTTCAGGAAGAGGAATTGGCCTGGGCGGGTGCAGGGCGTCGATAAAGAAAAGGGAGTAAGAAATAGGGCCTATAGGTCGAATAGGTCCTACTCTGTCCTATTGATTACCACTAAGCAAAGCTTTTCAATCAACCTGTATTTCTTAAACCCGCGGCAATGCCGTTAATTGTGGCGGCGAGCGCGTAGTTCAAGTCTTCGCTTTCCTCGCCGGCTTGCTTGCGCTGCAGCAATGCAAACTGAATTAGGCTCAACGGATCAACATAAGGATTTCGCAGTCGAATCGAGCGCGCGAGCACCGGGTTTCCACTCAGCAACTCTTTCTGTCCTGTTACTCTTAGGATCATCTGACGTGTGCGCTCAAACTCCTCCACCACCATTGCAAATACACGTTCGCGCACGCCAACGTCAGTGACCAGGGCCGCGTAGCGGTGAGCGATTGTAAGATCGGCCTTCGCCATTCCAATTTCAACATTTCCAATCAAATCGGAAAAGAAGTCGAACTTCTTCGCCATCGTTTGCAGCAGGCGTTCTCTTTCTGCGTCTCCACTCGCGAATTGTTCCAACGCATAGCCCACGCCAAACCAGCCCGGCAGCACATGACGGCTTTGCATCCAGCCAAAGACCCAGGGAATGGCGCGCAAATCCGCCAGGCCCCTTGCCTCGGCTCGCCGCGCCGGACGAGAACCGATCCGCGCGTGTTCCAATTCCTGCACAGGAGTTGCTTGTTCGAAGTAAGTCAAAACGTCCGGATTTTCGACGATGCGCTCGCGATAGAAAGCAAAAGCCTTCTCGGACATTTCTTCCATCGCTGCTTCCCACTGCGCTTCTTCGCCTGTTTCCCCTTCTTCATTGCCTTGCGCCCTGCCTGGTCGTGCGAGCGCCTCCAGCGAGGCCGCAACCATTAGCTCCAGGTTGCGTTCGGCTAATGCAGCGTCTGAATATTTCCAGTAAAGAACCTCGCCCTGCTCCGTAATCTTGAGCGAACCGCTAAACGCATTTCGGGGCTGGGCCACAATTGCGCGGTGCGTTGGGCCGCCGCCGCGTCCGACGGTTCCGCCGCGACCGTGAAAAAGTCTCAACTTGACTCCGCATTCCAGGGCGACTGCGTGCAAGGCTCGGTGGGCTCTATAAATCTCCCAGGCGCTGGTAAGCATCCCGCCGTCTTTGTTGGAGTCGGAGTAACCGAGCATCACCTCCTGCTGCCGGTTCCAGGAATCAAGCAGCGGCGCATAGTCAGCCGAAGACCAAAGTCTCCGGCAAATCTGGGGACAGTTGCGCAAGTCCTCGATTGACTCGAACAACGGCACAGGCATCAGTCCGGGGTCCCGGCGGCCTCTGCTATCCGTTGAAGCTTCCACGCGCACGCCGCAAAGCTGGGCCAGCCAAACAACCCCGAGAACATCTTCCACCTTGCTCACGCCGCTGATCACGTAGCTGCGAATTGCTTGCGGCGGAAACTCGCGCTTTAGATCTGCGACACCGCGCAGGCTTTCCAGGAGGTCAAGCGCTTCTTGCGAAGCCGAAGCAGGCAAGGTGATCCGACTGGCTCGACCTGCTCTTTCGCCGCGCGATAATTCAATAACGACTCGGGCATGCAGGCGCGCGTGCTGCCTGATATCGAGTGAGTGCAGGTGAAATCCAAAAGTGCTGACTTGTCTCATGAGCGGGTCGAGTAACAACTCCGTGATGCGCTTGCCGCAGTTTGCGGCCAGACTCTGCTGCAGAAGCTTCAAATCATTCGCGAAATCCTTCGCGTCTGGATATGCATTAGGAGACCCGGGTTGATCTCGCGTGGTGCGGAGGCGTTCGAGTACGTAATCCAGGTAGCTGCGGTGGATCTCCTCTGCCGCGCGAGTCTCGTTTGCGGCTGCGACCCACGGCATGCGCTGCGCATATTGCTTCACTCCATCTTTTAAGGCCGCGGTGACCGGTGCCTGCCACTCTGAGGAACTCAGGCGGTCCATTAGCTCGCTCGACACGGCAAGGTAATGATCGAGTATTACCCGCCGTGCCATCTGCAGTGCATCGCGTGTGCTGGCGGCCGTGACGAACGGATTGCCGTCGCGGTCCCCACCAATCCAGGAACCGAACTGTAGGAAGTTTGGCAACTGATTGGCTGTTATGTCGGATTCATATTCCTCACGCAGGGCGTCCGCAAATTCCTCATAAAGACCGGGCAGCATGTCGATCAAACAACCGGAGTAATAATCCAGTCCCATCTTGATCTCATCCCGCACGGTCGGCGGCCGCCGACGAACCTCGTCCGTTTGCCAGAGCGCGGTAATCTCAGCGGCAATAGCGGCTTCCCGCTTCATCGCTTCCGCATCCGTCAGCGGCAAACGATCAAGCAATTCCAAACTGGCGGCAATCCGCTGTCGTTTGAATAACACTGTGCGGCGAGCAACCTCGGTCGGATGGGCTGTAAAGACAGGAATAACCTCGATTTGCCGCAGCCATTCAAGTGCAGTGTCCAGGTTGATTCCCGACTGGCGCATGCGGCGTAAAGTGCCGCGGATGGAACCCGGCTGTGGCGGGCGCTCGGGCGAGAGTTGGGCGGTCCGGCGACGGCGCTTGCGATGATTAGTTTCCGCGAGATTTGTCAGTTCAAAGTAGATGGCAAAGGCCTTAGTCATTCGATAGGCCTCGACCAAATCCATGTCTCGGACTATCAGAGCGACACGTTCCGTTAACTGATTCTCGCGCGCGCCTCTCCCGTCCTGGTGTGCGTCATGCTCCAATTCACGGTATTCGATGGCAAGCTGTCGGATTTCTTCGACCGCATTGAATAAATTATTGCCGGCTTGCTCTTTCAATACCTCACCCAGCAAGCGACCTAGTGAGCGTACATCGCGACGCAGCGGCGCTTCCTTCACACGAGGCTCGTCGCTAGTCAGTTCAACTAGACGAGTAGCTTGATCTTGCGCGCCCCACAAAGGTTTTGTTTCAGACACGCGCGTGCTGTCGTTCATTCAGCCCCTCACAAAACCACTCTGTTACTTGGGTTGATCTCAGAATCCCAATTCGCAGGTTAGGAAGGGTGGCTTGCCCCCGCTCTTCCTGTGAAGTAACTCTATCGAAAACAGCCGGGGCAAGCCACCCTTCCCAACCTGCAGACTTCTAAACTTGTGCCATTTCATTTCCGAGTTGAAAGCTCTTCCAGAAAGACCTGTACTAAGCGGCGGCGACCGAACCGCAAGCGATACCAAGTTGACGTAGTTGGAACAACAGTTCAGCGAAACACTGGCGAGGTAGCACAACGCGGCTAAGCATTGAAGCGGTCGCAGTCGATCCTATATTTCTTAACTTTATAGCCGATGATCCTCTCAGTGGTGTCGAGCAACTTTGCTGCCCGTTTCCGGCTGCCGCGCGTCGTTTTTAGCGCGTCCATAATGATATCTCGCTCAAAGGCCTCAACGGTCGCTTCGAGTGAAAGACGGGTCACTGTTCCCGACCCCTCCGCAGTTTGCAGTGTTGGCGGCAAATGATGGCCATGGATTACATTGGTTTCACATACCAGCACCGCCCGTTCGATGATGTTTTCGAGTTCACGTACATTGCCCGGCCAGTGATAGCTGGCTAGCATATCAATGGCGGGAGTGGAAATTCGCCTGATGCTCTTGCCATGTTCGCGCGCATACTTCTCCAAAAAATGGTCCGCGAGAAGAAGGACGTCGGACTTGCGATCACGCAAGGGCGGCATGAAGATAGCGAACACGTTGAGACGATAGTAGAGGTCCTCGCGAAAAGCGCCTTCAGCAATTGCCCGCTCCATGTCTTTATTGGTAGCGGCGACAAGACGAACGTTGGCCTTTATCGTTTCCGTGCCGCCAAGCCGCTCGAACTCTCTCTCTTGCAGGACGCGCAGCAGTTTGATCTGTGTCAACGCATTCAGGTCCCCAACTTCGTCAAGAAAGAGAGTGCCGCCTTCGGCCAATTCAAAGCGGCCCTTCTTGCGTACCTGAGCGCCGGTAAAGGCGCCCTTCTCGTAACCAAACAACTCGGATTCAATCAAAGTCTCAGGCAGCGCCGCGCAGCTGACTTTGATGAACGCCTTGGCCGCGCGCAGCGAGTTGTAGTGAATTGCGTGCGCGATCAATTCTTTGCCTGTGCCCGATTCGCCGCGCAGGAGTACGGTCGTGTTCGTGCGTGCAACCTGCGTCACCTGCTCGTAGACCTGACGAAGAGGACCCGAGTTGCCGATGATGTGACTAAAATCGTAGCGTTCGCGCAGTTCCTGCTTGAGATGGGTATTCTCATCGAGCAGCCGCTGTTTGTCCGCTTCGAGGAGATGTCCGACTTTAATTGCCTGCGCTATCATCGTCGCAATGATCGCAAGGAAATTAGTAGCCCGTTGGTAGTCGCGGTCCGCCTTGTATTTCAGATCGACGCTGAGTACTCCTACCGGTTTTCGGTTGACGAGGACTGGGACACAGATAAAACTGAGCTCTTGAGTTTTCAGAACCTTCTTCCGCGCTCCCAGACGATCGAGAAACAGAGGCTCGCGACTAATCTGGGGAACGACCACAGGTTTGCCTGTCTGGGCGACGCGGCCCGTAATCCCTTCACCAATTTGATATTTGACCCGGCGGGCTCCGTCTTCGTCCAAACCGTGAGAAGCGACAATACGCAACTCGTTCGTGTCGTCAGCAATCAACATGACTGCGCCACGAATCATGCCGTGATGGCGGCTGAGTGTTGCCAGGATGCGAGACAATGCTTCTTTGAGTTCGAAAGTGCCGGCCAGCAATTGTCCCGTTTCAAGAAATGTCGCCAGCTTCCTCTGTTCGGCTTGCTCAGGTGTCATGTTCTTGGCAACAAAAACAGGCGACGGCCCTGCCATCGCGCTTGCTTTATAAAGAGTATCGTTCTGTTGAGAAATTGTTGTAATACCGTCCTTCCAAATACACAAGCTCGTGAGCCCCAGGAACAACACCACACTAGAAGCGCAAGGCAGTCAATCAAAACCGCTCATCCTAGAAACCAGAGGGACACAAGTCAAAATCATAATTTTTATGAAGAGATAAATGTGAACAGCGTGTTTTCTCCTTGGGGTTGTTTTTCGATGCGCATCACGCAACGCTGTGGTGTACATTTCAAGCTCAGTAAATTCGCAGGTTGGGAAGGGGGCAGTCGTTAGTTTGAAGTTTCGCTAAATTCAAGGCGCCCCCGCTCAAGTCTCATTAAGGTTCATCATCGAATCAGTCAATCAAGTCAATGCACTAAACCTGGGGGCTTCAGATCCAGGAGAAAAGGGATGGCATTCGAAGTTGAGCGGGGGCGCCTTGAATTTAGCGAAGCTTCAAGCTAATGACTGCCCCCTTCCCGACCTGCGAATTTATTGAGCTTGAATATCATCGGACGGTGCTTGAGATTGTAACGGGAGTATGGTGTTGGCTCGTTGGCGGAGCACTTCAAGGAAGGCAGCAGAGGCGTGCGAAAGGGTGATGTTGCGGCGGTGTGTAGCCCAGAGCGTCCGGACGTAGCTCAACTCGGGAACGGGAACATTGACGAGCGTGCCGCGCTGCAGTTCTTCGGCTACGCACATTCGTGGGACAAACGCGAGACCTATCCTAAGCTGAACAAAGCGCTTGATGGTTTCTACTGTCGCCAGCTCGAGTGTGATGTTTAGCGGTGTATGGTGCTGCTCAAAGGCTTCCACTACTTTGTGCCTCGAGGCGGTCTTGACGTTATGCGCTACAAATGATTGCTCGCCCAGTTCTTCAATTTTTAGTGACTCGCATTTTGCAAGCGGGTCGTCCGGGCTCATAATCAGCACCAGTTCGTCTTGCAATATGGGAAAGGATTCGAGCTCACTATCAAGCGGCTCGAATGCCAGCAGGGCGAAATCCACATTCCGGTCCAACACCTCACGCGGTAAACGTTCAGACACCTGGCGGAAGATTTCGACCTTCACGTTTGGGTGTTGCTCTCGATACTGAAGTATTAGATGCGGCAGAATATAAAGCGACGTGCTTTCGTTGGCGCCAATTCGCACGCGGCCACGTTCCAGCGAACGAAGTTCAGAGACTACGTTCTGCGCCTGGTCGCGCAACGCCAGGATTCGCTTCGCGTAATCATAAACAAGCTCGCCGGCGTCTGTGAGAGTTGGAGTTTTTTGCGAGCGGTCAAAGAGGGGAGCGCCAATCTCTTCCTCGAGGCGCCGGACGGCGATACTTACCGCGGGCTGAGTGCGAAATACGCGCACGGCCGCTTTTGAGAAGCTGCCCTCCTCAACCACCATTAGAAAGAATTCGAGCTGAGTCAGTTCCATTGCTGCTTTATCCACAGATTTCGCAGATTACGCGGACGGAAGGCGGAAGGCAGTAAGCAAGTTCCAAGTTTCAAGTTTCAAGTTTCAAGTTCCAAGTTCCAAGTTCCAAGTTTCAAGTTCCAAGTTTCAAGTTCCAAGTTCCAAGTTCCAAGTTCCAAGTTCCAAGTTGAAACCTGAAACTTACTGCCTTCTGCTTTCTGCTTACGGCCTTCTGTCTGCATAAATCGGCGTAATCGGCGTAATCTGCGGATTCGCTCTGTGGCGGCAGAGGCATTCAGCCTTCCGGGAGCGGATCGTAACATAGCGTTACCGTTTTCGGATGAGAAGGGCCGTCAGGCTGATCACTTGGAAGCGAAGCCCTAGTGACGTATACCCAGCCCGGCTTGGAAAGTGTCCGGGCAGACGACAAATCTGTCTGCGGCCGGCTTGTTGATGACAACATTGTAGAGACGCTTTGAAGGGGTGGTCCGATGTGTCCAGGTCGCCAGGGAAATCGCAAGTTGGGAAGGTGGCCTTGCCCCCGCTCAAGATCCGCACCTGCTCAACACTGAGATCGGCGCTGAAAGTTGCAGATTAGTTCCCAATTCAGTGTTGAGTGGGGGCGTATCTTAAGCGGGGGCAAGCCCACCTTCCTGCGAATTTCCGTTACTTGAGTGGCCAATCCCAGAAACATTTTTGTCGCAGTGGTTCGTGTGTCTGACAAAAATGTCTTTTTGTAGACTCTCTCTTTCGGCCCTCCAAACTATCAGAACTAACAGACAGAGACTTTGTTCCAGCCAAAACAACTTAACTTCACAGTCTTATCATTTTGCTTCACGCCTCTGCTCGAACACCTGGGCCAGTGGCACGAAGATTGTTGAGCGCAGGATGAAGACTATCGCAGTAGTTGTTCCTTCCTGACTACCGTCGCGGTTTGGCGCGAGTCGTTTTGTGAATCTTTCTGCCATTTGCTGAAGGGAGATAATAATGATCCGAGACCGAATTGCTGAGCCGTCATGCAAACACTTTCGGCGCCACTTGGCTCGCGCCACAAGAGCGTGTCGCGCGTTTCATCCCGGCGGCGCCATGGTCGCTCTCTTGGTGCTGCTGGCGGTGATGGCGCTGCCGGTGGTCGCGCTCGCAGGCGATCCGACCGGCGCCGGCACTGGTAACGCCGGGACGATCACCGCGGCTAAACCGGGAGAGCCAACGATCCAGGAGTTAGCAGACACGGTCGGACACACAGTCATTTCGGTCAACTTTGTTTGGACACTTGTGGCTTGCTTCCTCGTCATGTTCATGCAGGCTGGGTTCGCGCTGGCGGAAACCGGATTCACACGCGCCAAGAACGCTGCGCACACCATGGCGATGAATTTCATGTGCTACCCGCTCGGGATGCTGGGCTTTTGGATATGCGGCTTCGCGCTGATGATGGGCGGCGTCGGAGCGGTCGCTGCACTCGGAGGCACTGGGCCTCTCACCTCGGCGTTTTCGGTCAATATTGCCGGCCACACCCTAAATATCTTCGGTCACAAGGGAATCTTCCTGGGTGGCGACTCCTACGACGTCGGTGTTTTCACGCTTTTCATGTTCGCGATGGTTTTCATGGACACGGCCGTGACGATACCGACGGGAGCACTGGCCGAACGCTGGAAGTGGGGATCGTTTGTCGTTTACTGCTTCTTCATGTCAATGTTCGCCTATCCAATCTTTGGCAATTGGGTGTGGGGCGGAGGCTGGCTCTCGCAGTTGGGCAGTCAGTTCGGACTGGGTCACGGTCACGTCGATTTTGCAGGTTCGTCCGTGGTGCACATGGTAGGAGGTGTGGCGGCACTCGCGGGAGCGATTGTTCTTGGGCCGCGTATCGGGAAGTACGGCAAGGACGGAAAGGTTAACGCGATCCCTGGCCACCACATGCCAATGGCGATTCTTGGTGTCTTCATTCTGGCGTTCGGCTGGTTTGGTTTCAACGCGGGCTCTTCCCTGGCGGGTACGGACCTCCGCATCGCGGTTATCGCAGTCAACACGATGCTCGCTTCGGCGGGCGGAGCGTTCTCGGCGATGATTGTGGCCCAGAAGTGGTTCGGTAAGCCTGACCTTGGTCTGATGGCCAACGGCATGCTCGCCGGTCTTGTCGCCATTACGGCCCCGTGTGCGTTCGTCTCGAGCTTTGGCGCCGTGGCGATTGGAGTGATTGCTGGTGCGATACTGGTAGTGAGCGTTTATTTCATCGATCACAAATTGAAGATCGATGACCCGGTTGGAGCGATCAGCGTACACGGTGTCAACGGCGCCTTTGGCGTCCTGGCTGTCGGACTCTTCGCAGATGGCTCGTACGGTGGTGGGCTCAATGGGGTAGCGACACCCGTGATAGGTTTGTTTTACGGCGGGGGCTTCAGTCAGCTCATAGCGCAGACGATCGGCACTGCCACCTGCTTCACCTTCATCTTCGCGTCCTTCTACATTTACTTCAAAGTCGCCGAACTGATTCTCGGAAACAGGGTCTCGGCTGAAGAAGAGATAGAAGGGCTCGACTTAGCAGAGGTAGGTGTACTTGCCTATCCGGATTTCAACTTGCGTCCGAACATAGCGCTCGGTAGCGCGGTTGAAGTCACTGCTGCTGATGCCCCGGCGCTGGATGATAGGCTTCCTGTTAAGGCGCAAACAAGTATAGCTTAGGGTCGGAGAGTAAGGATCCTGCTTGCCTGACTCTCATTGTTCGAAAATGGCTTACCTGTCTATCTTATGGATCTTGGGCAGGTAGGCCTTCGAACATTATTAGCAAAGGGGATCACGATCTAGATTGCCGCTTCGCCACGCTCTCCCGTGCGGATGCGAATTACGTCGTCGAGCGGGACTACGAAAATTTTCCCATCGCCAAATTTACCAGTCCGGGCAGTTTTGATAATTGCATCCACAGTCCCCTCCTCCAGTTCATCCGGTACGACTACTTCAATCCTGGTTTTAGGGATAAATTCGATCTGATACTCCGTTCCCCGGTAGGTCTCGGTATGACCGCGCTGGCGACCATAACCCTGCACCTCGCTTATGGTCATCCCCACCACGTCCATTTCCTGGAGTGCAGTTCTAACTGCGTCCAGGAGGTGCGGGCGGATAATCGCTTCAACTTTCTTCATTAAGTTCTCCTTAAGTTTGTATGTTGGATTCCCGTCGCGTTGCAGCGGTGACCGCAATCTCGCCGGAAAGCATTCTGGCGAGAGAGACCTGGACGGATTGCATCCTGGAGTGCGAGAGTTTCATTCCCTCGCCGTCGGTGACGTAAAAAACGTCCAGCGCGTTACTTTTTTCCGTCGCTATCCTGGCACAGACAATATCCAGCTCCAGCGTCGCAAGGGCGGTCGCGATCTTGTATACCAACCCGGTTTCATCGGGGGCGTGCACCTCGATCAAGGTGGCTGATTGGGAAGCCTCGTTGTCGCATGCAACCTGGGGAAGATTGCGAATACTGGCATGGCTAATAGCCTTTTGCTTTCGCGGCGCATTCCGGGTCCGCCAACGTTCGACCAGGGCGGCGATATCGGATTCACCAGCGATGGCTTTACGCAGCGAGCGCTCGAGAGCTGGGTAACGCTGGATGTCGATTGCATGGTGTGTGGACGCTTCTCGCAACATGAACACATCCAGGGCAATGCCGTCCTCGCGAGTGTTCAGCTCCGCGCTCAGAATCTCGACTCCGTGTGCGGCGAGCGCTCCGGCTATGTCGGCGCACAGTCCGTGTCGATCCCTTGTGCAGACAGTTAACTCGGTAGACTCTCGGCCATAGCGCGTCCAGCGCCGCGCAAAGATATCCGACTGGCCACCCGACTTGAGTTCCCTGATCAGATGAAGATGATTCGCCGCGGCAGCGGGTCGTGTGACCCGGATGTAGCGATCCGGTAACAAGGCCATGTGACGCTCAACCTCACTCAAGACGAGCGATCCTTCCAGAGCTTTAACCACTTGTTCCTTGAATCGGACGGTTTCTTCAGTTTGATCGAGAGGTGCAACGGTGCCCGTCCATACACTCCTCGCGCGCCGGTAGAGTTCCCACAACAGTGTGCTCTTCCAGTCGCTCCAAACGCCGGGAGCAACAGCGTTCAGGTCCGCGTAGGTTAGGAGCAATAGCATGTTGAGCGCGTCCAGCGTTCCCATTCGGTCTGCGAAATCCGTTACTACTCGTGGCTCATTGAGATCGCGCCTCTGGGCGAGTTGGGCCATCGCGACGTGTTGATTCACCATCAGTATGACTTTTGCGGAATCGAGCTCGCCTAGATCCAAACGTTTGCAGACCCGCTCCGCTATTTTCGCTCCGCGAGCGATGTGGCCGCGTCCCCGCCCTTTACCGATATCGTGCAAGAGGATGGACAAGTAAAGCAGGCTCGGATCCTCAATTTCGTCAAAGATGCTGCGCAAATTCGCGCGCTGTTTGTCCTGGCTGGCATACAGCAAGTCGAGCGCTTCGACCGCTTTCAGGGTGTGCTCATCTACGGTGTAATGATGATAGAGATCGTGTTGGATCAGCAGACTGATATGGCCAAACTCGGGTACAAATCGGGAGAGGAACCCGATTTCATGCATCAGTCGCAGCACGTAGCCGGCGCGCCCGCGCCTAGCCAGGAGTTTCAGGAAGGCCCGAGAAGCCTCAGCAGACAGACGAAAGCCATGATCCACTGCCGGCAGACTCTTACGCATTGCATCCCGCAAGGTCTGGCTTAAGGGCACATCCGCGGCCTGGGCCAGAGCAAACGCATCAAAGAGCAACATTGGATTGCTGGATAATAGTCCGCCTTCTCCATCCAGTTGCACACGCCCGTTGTTGATTGAGAAGGGTTCATGAGGAGTGTGGGAAAGCCTCCGGCTCCACCTGCGGCTTGCTTTCCTCTCAGACTCGGAAGCGCGCGCGAGCACTGTTTCGCTGAACAGGTTTAACTCACGGGCATGATGATAGTAGTCCCGCATGAATTTTTCGGAAGCAAGTAGGAAAGCTCCCGACTTATAACCAAACTCTCGAGCTAACGTTGTTTGCAGGTCGAGCGCAAGCCGTTCAGTCTTTCGCCGTGTCGACAGATGAGCGGCGTAACGCACTCGCCAGAGGAAGTTGGCTGCCCGCGCCGCCGTTGTTCGTTCGGCTTCCGAAATGACGCCGTGTTCGCGCAGTTCATCCAACGTACGGGACCCGTACCGCGCGTAGCCGGCCCACAGCGCGGTGTGAAGATCACGGATACCGCCAGGACTCTCCTTAACGTTCGGTTCCTGGAGGCACACCGCGGCCCCAAATTTTGCGTATCGCGCCGCCCGCTCGCGCAGAATGGCGGCCATGTAAGCCTCGGTACGCTTGCGACGATCCTTCTCCAACGCCTGTAAAAGGGAATCGTAGAGTGATCCATCACCAGCCAATAGGCGAGTGCTAACCAACGCGGTCTGCAAATGAGGATCGGCATGAGCCGCCGTCACACAATCAGTTACGGTGCGGAGACTTGGGCCGACCTTTAGACCGGCGTCCCAAAGCAACCTGAGGATCTGTTCGACCAGGCGTCGCGTTTGCAGGGCTCGATGGTTTGGATAGAGGAACAGAATATCAAGGTCGGAATAAGGGGCCAGCTCTCCACGGCCGTAGCCGCCCAGCGCGACCAGGGTGCACACTTGGGGTGCTTTACTGGAAGGGCCATCAAGTCGGCCCAGCAAGGTGGCAGCTTGATAGGCCCGTTCCACCACCAGGTCGAGAACAGAACTGCGTGCAGCAGCCGTCTGACTTCCCGGAGCGCCGCAGCGATGCGCGATCTGCAAGCGTTGATCCTCAATCTTTAGAAAGGTTTTTAACTCGCGTGAGATCGCTTGTGCATCGCCGAGGGGGCGATTTACTGAGAAGCGCTCTTCCGCGTGCAGCAGGATCTTCTCGCCATGGGTCCGCAAGCGAGGCAAAGATCGTGGCTGGATTGGGTTTGTCACCATGTCTTTTAGTCCAAGGTCCAAGCGCAACGACCAATCCACTAACCTAAACAAGGTATTCCGAGGTTCCTATCGATGTAAGGGACGCGTTAGGAGCAAGCTCTATACCGGAGGGTCGATTTCTGCTGAGATGAGCGTTTCTCCAATCATTTCAATCGCAACTCAATGTGAGAACTAAGGGAGCGTAACGTTTTTGTTATTACGATCCCTTGCGGCTACAAACATGTCACCGAACAGACAGCCTTGATTAGGGCAGCGCCTGCTTGTCGCTTTGAGGAATCTCAAGGTGCGACTGGACCAAGCTGAGTAAATTCGCAGGTCGGGAAAGGGGGCAGTCGTTAGCTTGAAGGTTCGGTAAACACGAGTCGCCCCAACTCAAGTTTCGAAGGCTTCATCATCGAATCAATCACTCAATGCAGTAAACCCAGAGGCGTGACTGCCAGGGATAAGCACTGGCATTCAAGATTGAGCGGGGGCGACTTGAACTTACCGAACCTTCAAGCTAACGACTGCCCCCTTCCCGACCTGCGAATTTACTCGGCATGAATTGTCAGAGTCGCAACTGCACATGTGAGCGAACTGCCAGATCATCGACCGTAATTTCAGCGACAATTTTGTCCCCGCCATCTTGAACGGCAACAAAAATGTCATCCCAGGATTTAGCTGCCCGCCTAAGCGGTTCTTCTGAAACGCGCAGATTCTCAACAAATCCAATGCTTGGCTGACGCACCAGCGACTCACGCCGCGTTGGCATAATGCTTGTCACAGTTTCCTGTGAAATCCAGTGGTCCATTCAGTCCTGGTCCTGGGGCCTCGTGAATTCCTGAGGCGAAGCACGGGCAGGAAGGTCAAGCAGGAATCAATCGTAGTGACAGGTAAGTCTGAGTAATTACTTGCCGTGAACCCAAAGCGGCGAGAGGTTGCACCCGGCTTCCTGAGAAACAAATATGGCCCACCCGTCTTGGCTTTAGGAGGCGCAAGGACGGATAGGCCACTGACATCGTCCGTTGAGAGACGATATGGAGACAAATTACAACAATGTACAAGTCTAAATCAATTATTTGGGCCGGCGCTGCTTTGGGCGCGACGGTATTGTTGATGCTGCTGCCAGAGTCTGCTGCAGTCGCTCAGTCAACTCTCTTTAATGTCCCTTCAACAGATGTGGTAGCAAAGAAAAAAGTATACCTGGAATTTGACTTCCTCTCGCATTTCACCAGTCATGCCGATGGGGGCTTCCAGATTTACGCACCCCGCGCGGTGATTGGTGTCGGCAAGGGCGTTGAGGTTGGCGTCAATATTACAGCCGTCGATGCCTTTGCGCCCGACCAGCCGGTTTACATTTCACCAAATGCTAAATGGCAGTTCTACAGCAACGAAAAGAACGGGGTCGCGGTGTCGGCAGGCGGCCTGCTCTACACGCCGATCGTGCATCGCGCCGGCGCGGACACTTACGGCTTTATCTACTCGGTGGTGAGCAAGAAAGTGAAATCCGATTATGGCCCACGGCTTACGGGTGGTGGCTATGCTTTGCCTGGGCTGACGACCGGGGCGGGAACAAGAGGCGGAGCGATCGTCGGCTACGAACAACCGCTTGCGAAGAAAGTAACTTTCGTCGCCGACTGGTTCAGCGGGAAAAATGGTTTTGGCTATGCCACGCCAGGATTCTCCTTCGCCTTACCGAAAAGTAGTCTGCTCAATGTCGGTTACAGCATGGGAAATCGTGGACGCGGAAATAACGCGCTCTTCGTTTATTACGGGATCACTCTCTGATTCAGAAACCAGGAGGACAAACAACCAAAAGGACAATGACCTTTATCTACTTTCAAGTCATGGCCGGTTGCTGAGCGGGCTTTTTGGGTCCGCTCGCAACCCACCCATGATTGTAAGAGGCGATTGCGCGAGTCGCACTCTCGCCTTCATAAAAATCCGGCTTTGCACAAAAAGTAAAATTCCACCCACGCGCAGTGGGTGGATACTTCAGATCCTTTCTACAAGCAAATTGAGTGTCAAGTCTTGCGCGCGTAGCGCGCTGCCTGTTCAAGCGTCGCGTTTTTTAGACAGGATCTGAACAAACCACACACTTCCGTGTGTGGGATTTCAAACCTAGTGCGGCGAGTGTGATTCCGGAGTTTTTGTGCAAGCCTAAAATCCTGTCAGTATAAGGAGATACTTTAATGAGTGTCAAAGATGTATTGAAATTTGCCAAGGATGAGCAGGCCGCGTACGTAAACGTGCGCTTCACAGATCTGGTGGGCGCCTGGCATCACCTGACTTTTCCGATTGATGAACTTAACGAAGCTTCATTCGAAGATGGCTTCGGCTTCGACGGTTCGTCCTTACGCGGCTGGGCTTCGATCCATGAGTCAGACATGCTCCTGGTTCCCGATCCATCTCGCTACTGGCTTGATGCATTCATGGGTGAGAAAACCTTGTGTCTCATCGCCGATGTAGTTGATCCCATTACCAAAGAGGGCTACTGGCTTGATCCTCGCGGCGTTGGGCGACGGGCGGAGAGCTATCTCAAACGCACCGGCATCGCCGACACGGTTTACTTCGGTCCCGAGGCTGAGTTTTTCGTCTTTAACGAGGTCCACTTTCACAGCGATGGACACACAGCCGGTTACGCTCTGGACAGTCCCGAGGCAATCTGGAATACCAACGGGCAAAACGGAAATGGCAACAAGGGATATCACATTCGAAACAAAGAAGGCTACGTACCACTGCCACCCCTCGATACGCTACACGATTTTCGCGGCGAAGTTGCGACCGAACTCAAGAAAGTGGGGATTCAGGTCGAGTGCCATCACCACGAAGTCGCTACCGCTGGCCAGTGTGAAATTGATTTTCGTTATTCGACGCTGATTGGCACGGCTGATAACCTGCAACTCTTCAAATACACGGTGCGGAACGTCGCGCAAAAGCACAGCAAGGGGGCTACCTTCATGCCTAAGCCGCTGTACGGCGACAATGGCAGCGGCATGCATTGCCATCAATCGCTTTGGAAAGGTGACAAGCCGCTCTTTGCGGGCGACCGTTACGCAGGGCTATCAGAGAGTGCACTCTTCTACATCGGCGGGCTGCTCAAACATGCTGCCGCTATCGTCGCTTTTGCCGCTCCTACCACTAATAGCTACAAGCGCCTTGTGCCCGGATTTGAAGCCCCAGTCAATCTCGCCTACTCGGCGCGCAATCGGTCAGCGGCAATACGCATTCCAATGTTCTCGACAAGTCCAAAGCTCAAACGCCTGGAGTTTCGACCACCGGATCCCTCATGCAACGCCTACCTCGCGTTCTCAGCAATGCTGCTGGCGGGTCTCGACGGCATTCAGAACCGCATCGATCCGGGAGAACCGATGGATAAGGACATCTACGATCTGTCGCCGGAACAGTTGAAGGACGTCCCCAGCTTACCAGGTTCGCTCGATCAGGCCCTTGATGCTCTTGAGGCCGACCACCAGTTTCTGCTCAAAGGCGATGTCTTCACGTCCGGGTTGATTGACCGCTGGATTGCTTACAAACGCGAAAAAGAGATTCAACCCTTGAGAATGAGGCCACACCCGCTCGAGTTCAGTATGTACTTCGATATTTAGAAGGAAGAAATATAGGGCCAATATAGGGCCTATATGTCCTATATCTTTCCTTCTGCTGCCAGCGCGAAATTTATGAGCAGCTAAAAATTATAAATTATGCAAACTGGTACGAAAGAAGTAGATTGCTTGCGTAGTTCATCACTCGTGCCAGTCTGGTTAACGTGATCGAGCTACAGCCGGCCAGTGCAGAGTCTCATAGTCTACAACGGGGTAGCCCGGTGTGCGCTGGTGGGCCATCGACACCAGGACCAAGTATGACCAATTCCTCGAAACAAACTATATCGGCGGCAATGTCGCTCGGGTCAGTTCGCGCCCTGGTAAATTCACCGCGCGCCGAGCGAGATCTTGCGACCGTCACTGTACTTATTGCCATTTCGCTAGTCGTAACAAAGGACAGCACGTAATGGCCTGTTGCTGACAGTTGGAACTCTCGCACAGGCCATCAACGAACAGGTTGATGGCCTTCTTGCATTCAGAGGGTGCGTTACATGAAACTTTGAAATGACCCAGTTCTCCTTTCCAAAGAAGCAGGGGTTATATGATCCGCGCTACGAGCACGACGCTTGCGGTACGGGCTTCGTCGTCGATATTCAGGGCCGCAAGTCACACGATATCGTTCAAAAGGCTATCCAGGTGCTGCTCAACCTGGAACATCGCGGCGCCTGTGGTAGTGAGAAGAACAGCGGCGATGGAGCGGGCATCCTCCTGCAGCTGCCGCACTCATTTTTAGCAGCCGAATGTGCCAAGCTAAAGATCGAATTGCTTGCGCCTGGTCAATACGCGGTCGGGATGGTGTTCCTGCCAACAGAAGCTGGAAGCCGCGCGGAATGCGAAAAGTTATTTGAGGAGATTGCCGAGGAAGAAGGGCAATCTGTGCTGGGTTGGCGCACCGTTCCGACGGACAACTCCTCCCTTGGCCCTACCGCGAAGACCTCAGAGCCGGTTATTCGGCAGCTCTTTATAGGCCGTGGGCAGGCGCTTTCTGACGACCTCGCGTTTGAGCGAAAGCTCTGCATTATTCGCAAGCGAATCAGCAAAGCAGCGAAGCGCGGCATTCATGAGCGCGGTATGTTTTACGTTTCCAGTCTCTCGTGCAGGACGATTGTCTACAAGGGGATGTTGACCGCTAATCAGCTCTCCCTCTTTTATCCTGACCTGCGGGAGCCTTTCGTCGAGTCAGCATTGGCCCTGGTCCACTCGCGTTTCAGCACTAATACGTTTCCCAGTTGGGCGCGTGCCCATCCCTATCGCTATATTGCTCACAACGGCGAGATCAATACCTTGCGCGGCAACATCAACTGGATGCGCGCGCGCGAAAGCAAATTCCAATCGAAGTTTTTCGGTCCTGAGATCCATAAGATACTTCCGGTGATCGATACGGACGGCAGCGACTCGGCCATGTTTGATAACGCTCTGGAGATGTTGACGCTGACGGGCCGCTCTCTGCCACACGCAATCATGATGATGATCCCGGAGCCTTGGGGCGATCATGAGTCGTTGCACGGATCGATGAGCGAAGAGAAGCGGGCGTTCTACGAGTATCACTCTTTCCTCATGGAGCCGTGGGACGGACCAGCGTCAATCGCATTCACCGATGGAATCCGCATCGGCGCCGTGCTGGATCGTAATGGGTTACGACCGTCACGTTACTACGTGACCAAGGATGGTTTGGTCGCGATGGCCTCCGAAGTGGGTGTGCTGGATATTCCCCCTGACAACGTCCTGTCGAAAGGCCGTCTGCAACCTGGCCGCATGTTTCTGATCGACACTGAAGCGGGCCGAATCGTGGATGACGATGAACTTAAGCAGCAGATAGCAACTGAACATCCCTACGGCCAATGGCTCCGAGACAACGTCATCAAACTAAATGAACTTCCGGGTCCCCCTCTGCCGCCTGAACCGGATCACTTGACCGTGCTGCAACGCCAGCAGGCTTTCGGCTATACAAATGAAGAGCTCAAGCTTCTCATCGCGCCTATGGCCGCCGAAGGCAATGAAGCAATCGGCTCGATGGGTTCTGACACGCCTATTGCCGTGCTCTCAGAGCGGCCCCAGTTGCTCTACAACTATTTCAAGCAGCTGTTCGCGCAGATTACTAACCCGCCGGTAGATGCGATCCGTGAAGAGCTAATCATGTCAACCGACACAAGCATCGGGCCCGAAGCGAATATGCTCGAGCCGACGCCGGAATGTGCGCGGCAAATCAAGCTCCCGTCCCCAATCCTCACCAACGAGGAACTGGAAAAGCTGCGACACCTGGCCGACCCCCACAATCGGGTGGGTGATTCGAGGTTCAAATCTGTAACTCTGCCGATGCTTTTTGAAGTGAATAGCGGTGGACGTGGTTTGGAAAGTGCGCTTGATGAACTGTGTCGGAAATCCACTGCGTCGATCGGAGCCGGCTTCGGCATTATCATCCTTTCCGACCGCGGCGCTACAAGTAAGCAAGCTCCAATTCCGGCATTGCTCGCAGTCGCCTGCGTTCACCACCACTTGATTCGGCAGGGCACGCGCACTCAAGTAGGTTTTGTGATCGAAAGCGGCGAGCCTCGTGAGGTTCATCAATTCGCTTTATTGCTGGGTTACGGTGCGGCAGCGATCAATCCGTACCTGGCATTCGAAACTGTGCGAGACATGATTGCGCGCGGGATGTTGCCTGGTGTCGATGTCGTCGATGCTGATAAGGCGATTTCGAACTACATCAAGGCGATTAACAAAGGCGTCGTCAAGGTCATTTCAAAGATGGGGATTTCGACGATACAGAGCTACTGCGGCGCGCAAATTTTCGAAGCCATCGGGCTTAACGAAGATTTCGTCGATCGTTACTTTACCTGGACACCTTCGCGCATCGGCGGGATTGGTCTCGATGTGATTGCAGAGGAAGCTAAGCTGCGGCACAAACAGGGTTTTCCGGACCGCCAAGCGCATAATCAAACACTCCGTGAGGGCGGGGAATACCAGTGGAGAAGGGAAGGAGAGCTTCACCTTTTCAGCCCGGAAACGATTCACAAACTCCAGTATGCCTGCCGCTCAAACAGCTACAAGGCATTCAAAGAGTACAGCGAGTTGGTGAATAACCAGTCGAGCCGCCTGTGCACGTTGCGTGGATTGATGGAGCTAAAGTCGGCGCGTGCCCCAATCCCAATCGAAGAGGTGGAACCGGTTGCCGACATCGTCAAGCGCTTCAAAACGGGGGCGATGTCTTACGGTTCGATCAGCAAAGAAGCGCATGAAGCTCTGGCCATTGCCATGAACCGCATCGGAGGCAAGAGCAATACGGGCGAAGGTGGCGAGGATCCGGCGCGGTACATGCGGGAAGGCAACGGCGACTCGCGCAACAGTGCTATTAAGCAAGTCGCTTCCGGACGTTTTGGCGTCACCAGCAACTACCTGGTCAATGCCGAAGAGCTGCAGATCAAGGTCGCGCAGGGCGCAAAGCCGGGTGAAGGTGGGCAGCTACCTGGTCACAAGGTCTATCCTGAAATTGCGCGAGTGAGACATTCTACGCCTGGCGTCGGTCTCATTTCGCCGCCGCCGCATCACGACATTTACTCCATCGAAGACCTGGCCGAGTTGATCTATGACCTCAAGAGTGCCAACCATACGGCACGGATCAGCGTCAAGCTTGTCTCTGAGGTGGGTGTTGGCACGGTAGCTGCGGGCGTCGCGAAAGCACACGCCGATGTTGTGCTGATTAGCGGCTACGATGGCGGCACTGGGGCATCACCGCTTTCAAGCATCAAGCATGCAGGTGTGCCGTGGGAGCTCGGTCTCGCTGAAACTCACCAGACTCTCCTGCTCAATAACCTGCGCAGCCGCATTGCAATTGAGACAGACGGGCAACTCAAAACCGGCCGCGATGTACTTGTGGCTGCATTGCTGGGAGCGGAAGAGTTTGGTTTTGCAACGGCACCGCTGGTGGGCCTGGGTTGCATCATGATGCGCGTCTGCCACTTGAACACGTGTCCCGTCGGCGTTGCGACGCAGGATCCGAAACTGCGCGCCAGGTTCACCGGCGATCCCGCACACATCGTCAACTTCATGCACTTCATCGCTGAGGAGGTGCGCGAATTGATGGCCCAACTAGGCTACCGCACCATCAATGAAATGATTGGACGCACGGAATGCATTGAGATGCGGACGGCTATTGAGCAATGGAAAACCCGCGGCCTCGACTTTTCAAACATTCTCTATCAGCCGAATGTGCCAGAGGCGGTGGGCCGTTATTGCCAGATCTCGCAGGAGCACGGACTGGAAAAATCACTTGACAGCACGACACTGCTGGAACTCTGCCAGCCGGCACTCGAAGACCGCACGCCAGTCTCAGCAATGCTGCCGATCCATAACGTCAATCGCGCTGTCGGCACGATGCTTGGTAGTTCGGTGACGCGCCGCTATGGTGCGGAAGGGCTGCCCGCGGACACGATTCAGCTCTCGTTCAATGGCTCCGCTGGCCAGAGTTTCGGCGCGTTTGTGCCACGTGGAGTGACGCTCAAACTCGAAGGCGATGCAAACGACTATGTCGGCAAGGGATTGTCGGGCGGCAAGATAATTGTTTTTCCACCGCGCGAAGCCAACTTCAAACCACAGGAAAACGTGATCATTGGGAACGTGGCGTTCTATGGGGCAACCAGTGGTGAAGCCTACATCGGTGGCATCGCCGGTGAGAGGTTTTGTGTGCGCAACAGCGGGGTCTACGCCGTAATCGAAGCCCTGGGCGATCACGGTTGTGAATACATGACCGGCGGTCGCGTGGTAGTGCTGGGTCAAACTGGCCGCAACTTTGCCGCTGGAATGTCAGGCGGCATTGCGTACGTGCTCGATGAAAGAGGCGATTTTGCGCGGCGCTGTAACAGAGGGATGGTTCAACTCACTAGCATGGAAGATACGGAAGAGATGGAGTCGATCAAGAACATGATCTTCCGTCATGCCGAGTACACGGGCAGCAGTCGCGCCACTGAGGTGCTGCTGCAATGGGATGACTGGGTACCGAAGTTTGTGCGTGTCATCCCGCACGACTACAAGAGTGTGCTCGAAGCACAGAAGCAAATGATGGAAAGCGGCATGACCCACGAAGGAGCTGCGATGGCCGCGTTTGAGTTGAATGCCCATTCTTTGGCCCGAGCCGCAGGGCAATGAAAACATTGCCGATTGCCGATTGCCAATTGCCGATTGGCAAGTGAAAGCGATGGATGAGCTCTGGCATCAATAAATGAATTGGGTCCGACGACCAATGCTGGTTCTTGAAAATCGGCAATTGGCAAACGGAAATCGGCAATAACTTATGGGCAAACCAACAGGATTCATGGAATACACGCGGACCCTTCCGGTCATCCGACCGCCGGCGGAGCGAATCTCCGACTGGCAGGAATTCCACTTGCACTCTCCTGAGGAGTCGCTCCGCGAACAAGGCGCTCGTTGTATGGATTGCGGCGTGCCGTTTTGCCATACCGGCCGAATGATAGGTGGGATGGCTTCGGGTTGTCCTATTAACAATCTGATTCCTGAGTGGAACGATCTCGTCTACCGCGGCCATTGGCGCGAAGCGCTGAGTCGACTTCAGCACACCAATAACTTCCCGGAGTTTACGGGTCGCGTGTGTCCCGCGCCATGCGAAGGTTCGTGCGTGCTTGGTATCAGTGATAACCCGGTCACGATCAAGACGATTGAGCAAGCGATTATCGACAAAGGTTTTGAGGCGGGCTGGGTCCTTCCCGAACGTCCGTCTGTGCGCACCGGCAAGGAGATCGCAGTGATCGGCTCTGGTCCAGCCGGCCTCGCTTGCGCCGCGCAGCTTAATCGCGCGGGTCATTGGGTGACTGTCTTCGAAAGAGCCGATCGAGTTGGTGGGCTGCTGATGTACGGTATCCCCAATATGAAGCTTGAGAAAACATTAGTTGAGCGTCGTACCGATCTGATGACCGCCGAAGGCATACAGTTCCTTACGAACACGCATGTCGGCCACGACTATCCTGCCGACAGGCTTATCGACGAGTTTGATGCGGTCGTGCTTTGCGGCGGCGCGACCCGCCCACGCGATCTGACCATCGAGGGCCGGCACTTGGGAGGAATTCATTTCGCGATGGAGTTTCTGCATGCCAACACTAAGAGTCTGTTGGACAGCAACCACGAAGATGAAAACTATCTCTCCGCAAAGGATAAGGACGTCATTGTCATTGGCGGAGGTGACACCGGCACAGACTGTGTGGGCACTGCATTGAGACACGGTTGTAAGAGCCTGGTGCAATTTGAAATTTTGTCGAAACCGCCCGACGAGCGCGCACCCGACAACCCCTGGCCGCAATGGCCTAAGGTTTATCGACTGGATTACGGCCAGGAAGAAGTTGCGGCCGTATTCGGGCAGGATCCACGAACCTACTGCGTCATGAGCAAGCAGTTTGTTGGGGACACCAATGGCCACGTGCGCGGGGTACAGACAGTGCGAACTGAGTGGGCAGGCAATAACAACGGAGGATCAGGGCCGCGAGAGATTTTCGGTACAGGACAAGTGTGGCCCGCGCAAATGATCCTGCTGGCCATGGGTTTTCTGGGACCAGAGACCGATGGGCTGCTGTCCAGGCTCGGTGTAGTAATTAACGAGCGCGGCAATGTCCGGGTTAACGAAGACAAGATGACGAGTGTACCAGGAGTTTTTGCAGCCGGAGACATGGCGCGCGGCCAGTCGCTGGTTGTTTGGGCGATTGCGGACGGACGCCGGGCCGCTAAAGGAGTCGATAAATACTTGATGGGAGAAACGACGCTGCCGTAGCGAAAAGCATATTTCAGATCTCAGATCTCAGATCTCAGATTGAAATTATTTGAAATATGGAATTTGCAGATTTGAAATTTTGAGATCTCAGATTTGAAATTTGAGCTCTGAGATTTTAAAGGAACCACATGAGCGCACAGACACAAACGTTGACAGCAGCATCCCACCTCCCGCTGGACGACACGACAGTTGCGATACCTGAGCCGCGCGGGGCAGAGATTCTGATCGAAGCACTCCTGCATGAGGGCGTGGATTCGATCTTCGGTTATCCCGGCGGAGCTGTACTGCACATCTACGATGAACTGTGGCGCGCGCGTGACCGCGTCATGCATTACCTTGTGCGCCACGAACAAGGCGCTGTGCACATGGCTGAAGGTTATGCGCGCGCCTCAGGCCGCGTCGGGGTGGCGCTTGTTACCTCAGGTCCGGGTGCAACCAATGCGATGACCGGAATCGCTAATGCCTACATGGATTCGACGCCGATAGTGGTCATCACCGGTCAGGTGCCGACACCGCTCATCGGCACGGATGCTTTTCAGGAAGTTGATACGGTGGGTATCACGCGCTCCTGCGTTAAGCACAACTACCTTGTGCGCGACGTCCGGGATCTGGCGCCGGTAGTTCACGAAGCTTTTCACCTCGCGCGAACAGGCCGGCCCGGGCCGATCGTGATCGACATCCCGAAGGATGTGTCGGCGGCACGCACTTCGTATTCAAGCTTGAAGAACATCAGCTTTCCGCTAGTGGAGCGCAGATGGCCGCCCGAGCACGGGGCCGTCGCTGAAGCCGCCGCGGCGATCATGAAAGCAGAGCGCCCTGTAATGTACGTCGGTGGTGGCGTGGTTAACTCGGGTGCGGCCGAGGCGCTTCTTGCTTTAGCCGAAGAGTTGCAGTTACCGGTCACGCCGACGCTGATGGGACTCGGAGGGTTTCCTTCAGTGCATCCGCTTTGCCTGAACATGCTTGGCATGCACGGAACCTATGCCGCGAATATGGCTGTCGCTGAGAGCGACCTTCTGATCGCCGTCGGCGTACGCTTTGACGACCGCGTCACCGGAAAACTCGCGACCTTCGCACCCCAGGCGCGAGTTATTCACATCGATATCGATCCGGCCAACGTCGGCAAGAATCGAGCGCCGGAAATGTCGTTGGTGGCCGACGCGCGCGAAGCACTTTGCGCCTTGCAAACTGAAATCAGGAATCTGGGCGAGCTGCAAATCGAGCGGAGCGTAAAGAATCGCGCGGTTTGGTGGGAGCGAATACGCGGATGGCAACTTGAGCAACCGCTACGTTTCACAGGTTCCCCCGATCACATCAAGCCGCAGACTGTGATTCGCGAGTTGCACCGTTTGACCAACGGAGATGCCCTTATCGCCACCGATGTTGGGCAACACCAGATGTGGGCCGCGCAATTTTATCCTTTCAAGAGGCCGCGGCAGTGGATCACCAGCGGCGGCCTTGGTGCTATGGGTTATGGAGTTCCGGCGGCCATCGGTGCGCAGCTGGTGCTCGGCGATCAGATGGTAGTCGCCGTGGTCGGGGATGGCGGTTTCCAGATGACCAATCAGGAGTTGGCGATGGCGGTGCAATATGACCTGCCGATCAAGGTCCTGATTATGAACAATGGCTACCTCGGGATGGTGCGCCAGTGGCAGGAAATGTTCTACGAGCGCGCCTACTCGGAGGTTGACCTGTCAGTGTCGCCCGATTTTGTCAAACTGGCAGAGGCTTATGGAGCGTTTGGCGTGAGAGCAACACGGCCGGACGAATTGTCTGATGTACTTTCGGCCGGTTTGTCGCATAAGGGAGTCGCGGTGATGGATATCGTGGTTTCTAAGGAAGAGAACGTATTTCCGATTGTCCCTGCGGGAGGAAACTCGCGCGACATGATTGTGGAGTGAAGTCATTGCCGATTGCCGATTGCCAATTGCCGATTTGCACCTTGCGATTCGTGAACAGTGGCAGCGTCAAACAAACCTTACCCAGGAACATTGGAGGGAAGCAGAGAATGTCAACCATGCAAAAGACCAATCGGCAATCGGCAATGACATGAGACACACACTTTCAATTGTAGTTGCCGACCAGCCGGGCGAGCTTTCGCGCATCGTCGGTTTGTTTAGTGCCCGCGGTTTCAATATCGAAACGCTATCAGTGGGACAGACGACCGATCCGCAATGGTCGCGCGTGACCGTGGTAACGCGTGGCGATGATCGGACCATCGAGCAGATCGTCAAGCAGTGTTCGCGGCTGGCGCGCGTGCGTGAGGTGTTGGATGTCACCATGCAACCTCACATTGAACGCGAGATGGCGCTGATCGATGTTGAAGCGACGCCGGGTACCAGGCGGCAGGAGGTGGTGAGCCTGGTCGCGGTCTTTCGCGCCAAGGTAGTGGATATTTCGCATACGGGAATGATTATTGAAGCGACGGGAAACAAGGAGAAGGTCGAGGCGTTTATCGAACTGTTGCGGCCCATGGGCATACGCGACATCACGCGCACCGGCTGCATTGCCATCGGGCGCTTGTCGAATATCGATAGCTCGAGGCCAGCGACAGAGGAGCCAGAGTTGAGCCAGGCTGTTTCAACTTCATAGGTCCTATAAGTCCTATAGGTTCTATTTTCTATAGGTCCCATAAGTTCTATAGGTCCTATTAATTCTCAATTAGAGGAATCAAACCATGCAAGTTTCTTACGATAGAGATACTGATGCCAGCCGCTTGCGCGACAAGCAGATCGCCGTTATCGGTTACGGGAGCCAGGGCTTCGCCCAGTCAAACAACCTGCGCGAGTCAGGTTGCAATGTGACCGTCGGACTCCGGGAAGACAGTCCGTCACGTGCAAAGGCCGAACAGTCTGGCCTGCGCGTGCGCGCCGTGGCGGAAGCTGCAGCCGAAGCCGATGTTGTGATGATGCTGGTGCCGGACGAGCTCGCAGCCGACGTGTATGCGCGCGACATTGCGGAATCAATGACGCCGGGAAAGTATCTGGCTTTCTCCCATGGCTTCTCCATTCATTACGGATTTATCAAGCCCCCTGAGGACGTCAGTGTCTTTATGGTTGCGCCGAAAGGGCCAGGCCATTTAGTGCGGCGTGAATACGAGAAAGGCGCGGGTGTGCCCTGTCTACTAGCGGTTCACCAGGATCCAACCGGGGACACTAAACAAGTCGGGCTGGCCTACGCATCGGCCATCGGCGGCGGTCGCGCCGGCATTATCGAAACCAGTTTTCGCGAAGAGACGGAAACGGATCTCTTTGGCGAACAAGCCGTGCTCTGCGGGGGGCTCACGTCGCTCATCAAAGCAGGTTTCGAAACGCTTGTCGAAGCGGGCTATGCGCCGGAGATGGCTTACTTCGAATGCCTGCACGAAATGAAGCTAATTGTCGATCTGATTTACGAAGGCGGCATATCCGAGATGCGATACTCGATTTCCAACACTGCGCAGTATGGCGATATGACGCGTGGGCCATCGATCATTAACGACGAGACAAAGCGACGCATGAAAGGCCTGCTGGCAGAGGTTCAGTCCGGCGCGTTCGCGCATGAGTGGATGAAAGAGGCCCGCAATGGACGCAAGCACTTCGAACAACTCGCAGCTCAGACGAAAGAGCACCAAATCGAGCTCGTCGGCGCCGAACTACGCGGAATGATGCCCTGGCTGGCAGCGGGACGGCTCGTTGACAAAGCCAGGAACTAAAAACCAGGAACTACACAGATGCAAGGAAGGTGAAAGATGGGTTTATACGATTGGGATCGAATGAAAGCAGAAGAGATCACGGACCTTTACCAGAGAAAAGTTGCTATTGGTGAGAGCATAACGCTGGCTCGTGTCGAGGTGAAGGAAGGCGCTGTCACGCTCTCTCACAGCCACGAAAATGAAGAAATGATCCTGGTGCTGAAAGGTAGTTGGCGCTTCCATCTGCCGAGCGGTGACGTGACGCTGGTGCCGAACCAGTTGCTGCGAATTGCGCCGGGAATCGAACACTCCTCCGAAGCGCTCGAGGACACCGTAGCACTCGATATTTGCGCTCCCGCGCGGGCCGATTGGCTCAACGGCGCCGATCACCCTCTCCACTACGATCCTGACCAGTCGCTCTGGGCTGTTTAAGGGTTAGGAGTCAGTGGTCGGTTGTCAGTTGTCAGTAGTTTGGTCTTGGGTCTTGGGTTTTTGGTCTTTGTTTGCTGGCAAAAAATGAGTTGTTAAATCCAGAAAGGACATTGCCAAAGGCAAAGACCAAAGACCAAAGACCAAAGACCTACTACTGACAACTGACCACCGGCCAATATCAAGGAGGTAACAACTTTGACCTTTGATGAATCTAAATGGGTGTGGATGGATGGCCGTGTGGTTCCCTGGGACAACGCCACTACGCATGTGTCGGCGCACGGGCTGCATTACGGCAGCGGTGTCTTTGAAGGCATCCGTTGTTACGAGACAGACGACGGGCCGGCTGTCTTTCGTCTTGAAGCACATCTTGACCGGCTTTACACATCTGCTGAGATCTACGGGATAACTATCCCTTACACGCGTGAAGAACTTGCAAGCGGCATAGACGAGATTGTTCGGCTAAACAGTTTCCGCAGTTGCTACATCCGCCCAATCTGTTATCTCGGGAGTGGCAGCCTCGGTGTGCATCCAAGTAATAATCCGGTCGAGGTCGTGATTCTCGCCTGGCCCTGGGCGCCTTACCTCGGCGCGGAAGGACTAAAACAGGGTGTGCGCGTGACTGTTTCGCCCTGGCGGAAATTTCAGTCGCGGATGATGCCGACAACAGCAAAAGCATGCGGCCAATATCTGAATTCAATGCTGGCGGTGCGCGATGCCGTTAGCCGTGGCTACGCTGAAGCGTTGCTGCTCGATGCAGACGGGCACCTGGCTGAAGGTTCAGGTGAAAACCTTTTCATCGTGCGCGAAGGGCAGTTGCTGACCAACGACGAGCGCCATTCAATCCTCCTCGGTATCACCCGCGAGGCTGTTCTGAGAATAGCCAGTGATCTGGGTTACAGGGTAGACGTCAGGGCGCTTGACCTGGAAGATTTACTTGCGGCGGACGAGGCGTTTTTTACCGGGACAGCAGCTGAAGTTACTCCAATTCGTGAAGTTGACGGAACTGTGATCGGTAGAAGCACACCCGGAGTCGTGACGGACCAGATTCAGCAGGTATTCTTCGCCGCTACCTCGGGACGCGACCAACGATACAAGGATTGGCTTCATCCGATTGATTGCGAAACTACCGACGTTGGCGATCAGTTACTTCAGGCGGTATCTTAGAAGCTGCATCCTTTCTGCGAACCTTTGCGAGCCCCTTTGCGTTCTTTGCGGTGAATGTTCCTGGTATTTTTCTACAATGTGAGCGCCTGAGAGTTCATTCGCCGCAAAGAACACAAAGGGCTCGCAAAGAAGCGCAAAGAAACTACAGATGTTCGTGAGTTGTTGATGCAGCTATGAACAATGACGAAACAGGATTTAGAGACCGAAAGGCAGAAGCGTTTGCGCGCAGCCCAGCGCGTAGTTATCAAACTCGGCACGAGTGTCGTCACAGGCGAGGGCGGCGCGGTATGCCCCGAGCGGATTGAGCCTTTGGTACGCTCCCTTGCTGGGTTGAAAAACGCGGGCCGGCAGATTGTGCTGGTTTCTTCTGGAGCGGTGGGATTGGGTGCCGGGCGGCTGGGTCTGCACCAGTCCAGACTGAAGGATGTCGTGGTGCGACAGGCTTGCGCCGCAGTGGGCCAAAGCCTGTTGATGCACACCTACGAACAGTTGTTTCGTGTGCATGAGGTGAAGATCGCGCAAGTGTTGTTAACTGAGGACGACTTTACAGACTTCAAGCGATACACCAACCTACGACGTGTGATGGAGAGAATTCTCAAACTCGGAGTGTTGCCCATCATCAATGAGAACGATACGGTTTCCACTGCGGAACTCGAATACGATAAAAGGCCGGCGGGCTCCGATCAGGAACGCGTCTTTGGTGATAACGATCGCCTTGCCGCATTGGTAATGAGTAAATTGGAAGCAGACGCGCTTGTCCTTCTAACCAATGTGGACGGGCTTTTCCAGCGCAAGCCGAAGGATCGTAGGACAGGTTCCAACGACGACGAAGCAGCGCTTATCCCGCTTGTCGAAGAAATCACGGACGAATTGAAGGCAATTGCCGAGGGACCGTCTGCCGGCGGTCGTGGCGGGATGTTGACGAAGTTGGAGGCGGCGCGGATCGCAATGCAAGCTGGAGGACTCGCTGTCATTTCCAACGGAAAGATGCCTGAAATTTTGGATCGCATTGTTGCGGGCGAGCAAATCGGTACTACGTTCATGTCGACTTCACGGATGGCGGGCAAACGGCGTTGGATTACCTTTGTAGCGGGCGTGCGTGGCCGGCTGATCGTTAATGAGGGAGCGCGGGCGGCGATCATGGGAGGTAAGGCGAGCCTGCTCTCGTCGGGTGTTGTGCGCGTGGAGCAACAGTTTGGACCGCAGGATGTGGTGGGTATCGCCGATTGCGATGGACGCGAGTTTGCGCGCGGGATCATTAACTGTGCCAGTGAAGAGGCGGCGCGTTTGATCGAGGGAACTTCCTCGCACCCGAACCGTGAGCGCGGCCGGGTCCTCGTGACCCGAGACAACCTGGTGCTTTCGGAGCCGAGATGAACCAGGGAGCCATACAGAATTCGCCAGTTGAAAGCCCGGTTGAAAAATCGCCGGTCGCTGCTGTCGCGCGTGCGGCCAAGGCGGCATCGAGACTGCTGGCAGGCGTTCCCGGCGAGCGTCGCGACGCTGCTATAAAGGCCGCTGCTTACGTCATCGAGGAACGTAGATTAGAGATCCTCGTCGCTAATCAGCGCGACTGCGAAAATGCCCTTCAGGCCCTGCAAGCGGGGCGAATGTCGCGGCCGATTTTTGAACGCCTGCGAATGAGCGAGCGGAGCATAACGCAAATGGCTGCCAGCGTGCGCGAGGTGGCGGCCCTGGCCGACCCGCTGCATCGCCAGCTTGCGATCACTGAGTTGGATGACGGGTTGACGCTGTATAAAGAGTCGTGTCCGATTGGTGTCATCGGTATTGTGTTTGAGGCCCGACCCGAAATCGTTCCGCAGCTTGCTGCGCTGGCACTTAAGTCCGGTAACGCCGTAATTCTTAAAGGTGGAGCGGAAGCTGTGCACAGCAATCAGACGCTGGTTTCGATCTGGTGCGACGCGCTTAGCCATTTCCTTGAGATCCCGGCCGACGCGATCAACCTGCTATACACCCGCGCCGACGTCGAGGAAATGCTCTCACTTGAGGATGATATTGATCTGATCATGCCACGTGGTTCACGCGAATTTGTGCGGCACGTTGTTGAACGCAGCCGCATCCCTGTGCTTGGGCACGGTGAGGGAATCTGTCACGTCTATGTCGATAGCCTGGCCGACATAGAGAAGGCGTTCAATATCGCATTCGACTCGAAGGTGCAATACCCAGCCGCGTGCAATGCGATGGAAACCCTTCTGGTCCATGAAGAAGTAGCCGGTGTGTTCTTGCCTGAAATGATCAGGCGTTTCCAAGCCGCTGGAGTCGAAGTGCGCGGTTGCCCGAGGACCGTCGAGTTCGTACAGGGGCAAGGCGTGGTTCCCGCAATAGAGGCTGACTGGGGTGCGGAATACTCCGACCTAACAGTCGCGATAAAGGTTGTGCACGGTATCGACGACGCTATCGAGCACATCAATCACTACGGCTCCGGTCACACGGAAGCGATCGTTAGCGAGGATGTCGGCGCGGCGGCCCATTTTATGGAGCGAGTTGATGCAGCGGGTGTCTATCACAACGCTTCGACACGCTTCGCTGACGGTTTTCGTTATGGCTTCGGCGCGGAGCTGGGGATTAGCACGAGCAAACTCCATGCGCGTGGGCCGGTGGGTCTCGAAGGGCTTACCACTTACAAGTACAAGTTGATTGGCAACGGTCAGACGGTTGCCAGCTATGTTGCGGGAGAGCGCGCTTTCAAGCATCGCCGAATCGTCTGATTGAATCGTGGCTCAACCGAAATCCATTTTCCATATGTCATTTGACATTCGCGAATTCAACTTAGAAGTGCAACAAACGATGAGATCAATTTCTCTTGAATGTTTTCTTATTCACACCGTGGCTTTAGCCCGGTGTCAAAGCAATCTTCAAAGACTTGAACCGTTTCAACGGTTTTCGTGCCAGTCTCCCCTAAACCGTTAAAACGGTTTGGGATTAACCGGGCGCCTTAACACCGGGCTAAAGCCACGGTGTGAATGAGAGACGTTTTGCACTTCACACTTGAATCCACCATTTGCCATCTGTTGGTGATGCCGAGCAAGTTGGGATCAGAAGTCAGAAGTCAAAGACCAATCGGAGCGAACTACTTGAGCAACAACCATCGAAGCAGTTCTATCACCTCCGGAGCCGAGCGTTCCCCCAATCGCGCCATGCTGCGAGCGGTGGGTTTCGGTGATCGAGACTTTGAAAAACCAATCGTTGGCGTGGCGAATGGCTACAGTACTATTACGCCCTGCAACATAGGTTTGAACGATCTGGCGAACCGTGCCATTCGATCTCTTCGCGATGCAGGGACGATGCCCCAGGTTTTTGGCACGATCACTGTCAGCGATGGCATCTCGATGGGCACGGAGGGAATGAAATACAGCCTTGTCTCTCGTGAGGTTATTGCCGACTCGATTGAGACAGTATGCCAGGCGCAGAGCGTTGACGGTTTGCTGGCCGTAGGCGGCTGCGACAAGAACATGCCGGGAGCAATGATCGCGATTGCGCGGATGAATATTCCAGCGATCTTCGTTTATGGAGGGACAATTAAGGCCGGACACTACAACGGACAAGATCTGACTGTTGTAAGCGCGTTTGAAGCGGTCGGGCAATACTCAGCGCAGCGCATCGGCGTGACCGAGTTGCTTGAGGTTGAGCGACGCGCCTGCCCGGGCGCGGGTTCCTGCGGCGGAATGTTTACGGCAAACACAATGTCAGCGGCGATTGAAGCGATGGGCTTGAGCCTGCCTTTCTCTTCGACGATGGCCGCCGAGGATCGGGAAAAGGCTGACAGCGCCGCCGATTCGGGTCGAGTTTTAGCCGCGGCTATTGAGAAGCAAATCCTGCCGCGCGACCTTCTCACCAGAAAGGCTTTTGAAAACGCGATTGCGGTAGTGATGGCGGTAGGTGGCTCGACAAACGCAGTGTTGCACCTGCTCGCAATTGCGCATGCGGCAGAGGTGACCTTGACGATCGACGACTTCGAGGAGATTCGGCAGCGCGTTCCCGTGCTCTGTGATCTGAAACCTTCTGGCCGCTACGTGGCCACCGACCTGCACAAGGCAGGAGGCATCCCGCAAGTGATGAAGATGTTGTTGGCCCACGAGAGACTGCATGGCGACGAACTTACTATCACCGGCCGGACGTTGGCGGAGGTGCTCAAGGACGTTCCTGTCGAACCGAGCACTGATCAGGATGTGATTCATCCGTGGTCCCAACCACTTTATCCGCAAGGTCACCTGGCAATACTCAAAGGTAATCTCGCAACTGAAGGAGCGGTGGCGAAAATCACCGGCGTCAAAGATCCGAGATTCACCGGCCCGGCGCGAGTATTCGATTCTGAGGAAAGCTGCCTAAAAGCGATCTTGTCAGGAGAAATCAAGGCGGGCGTTGTGTTGGTAATTCGTTATGAAGGGCCGCGTGGTGGTCCGGGAATGCGCGAGATGCTAGCGCCGACTTCTGCCATCATCGGCGCGGGACTGGGTGACGCGGTCGCCCTGATAACTGATGGAAGGTTCTCCGGTGGCACCTATGGCCTTGTGGTGGGACATGTCGCACCGGAAGCTGCGGTGGGTGGTACGATTGCTCTTGTGGAAGAGAGAGACTCGATAACCATCGATGCCAACACACGACTGCTGCAACTCAATATCGCCGAGGCAGAGTTGCAACGCCGTCGTGCGGCCTGGCGCCCGCGCGCGCCACAGTACACACGTGGAGTCCTGGCAAAATACGCCACCCTTGTTTCCAGTAGTAGTTTGGGTGCGGTGACTGATTCTAGGGAGAGAATATAGGACCTATGGGACCTATAGGACCTATGCATTGATTCTATGACCGATCGAATAGAAATCTACGACACAACTCTCCGCGACGGGTCGCAAGGCGAAGGCGTCAACTTTTCCGTCGAAGATAAGTGTCGCGTAGCCGAACAACTCGACTCGTTTGGAGTGGATTTCATCGAAGGCGGGTGGCCCGGGTCGAATCCGCGCGACCTTGCTTTTTTCGAGCGCGCTCGGGGGTTGAAGTTGGGGCACGCGCGGGTTGCCGCTTTCGGCTCAACGCGCCGTCATACGCTTAGCTGTGACGCCGATCCAAGCATTCAATCGCTGCTCAAAGCGGAAACGCCTGTCGTTACGATCTTCGGCAAATCCTGGCTTCTGCATGTCACGGACGCGCTGCGTCTCAGTCCCGAAGAGAACCTTGAGATCATAGAAGACACGGTGCGATATTTGTCGGCCCGCGTGGCGAGTTTAATTTATGACGCGGAGCACTTCTTTGACGGCTACAAAACGAATCCTGAATATGCGCTCGCCACGCTGCGCGCTGCTGCCGCCGCCGGCCCCCATCGAATCGTGCTGTGCGACACCAACGGCGGCAGTCTGCCCGAGACAGTTGCGCAAGTGATGCGCGAAGTGATTGAGCAGATAGATGTGCCACTTGGGATTCATTGCCACAATGATGGTGAACTCGCAGTGGCGAACACTCTTGCCGCCGTTACGGCGGGCGCGGTGCACGTGCAGGGTACTATTAACGGTTACGGAGAGCGTTGCGGCAATGCGAACCTCTGCGCCGTAATTCCCAATCTGGAGTTGAAACTTGGTCGCATCGTCCTCGGTCCCGAGCGGTTGAAGAGACTGCGTGAGACGTCCCGTTTCGTTAGCGAGATCGCGAACCTGGCGCTCGATTCGCGCGCTGCTTTCGTCGGCGACAGTGCGTTTGCGCATAAAGGCGGCGTTCACGTTTCGGCTGTCGAACGCAATCCCATGACTTACGAGCACATCGCTCCTGAGACAGTCGGCAACCGTCGTCGCACACTGGTGTCTGATCTTGCGGGGCGAGCGAATCTGCTTGCCAAGGCGCGAGAACTGGGAGTTGAACTAAGTGATGAACAACGTGTGCTCGACGAGTTGAAGCGGCTGGAACACAACGGGTACGAGTTTGAGGCAGCAGAGGCAAGCTTCGAACTCCTGGTCTCGAAGCTACGGGACGCGCATCAAGCATACTTCGAGCTACTCGGCTTCCGCGTGATTGACGAACATCGCGGAGTCCTGATGCCGATGAGTGAGGCGTCCGTGAAGGTTAAGGTGGGCAACCGCGTCGAACACACGGCAGCCAGCGGGAATGGGCCAGTTAATGCGCTGGATAAAGCTTTGCGCCGCGCCCTGCAAACGTTTTATCCGTCGCTCGCCGAGATGCATCTGGTTGACTACAAGGTGCGTGTGATCACAAGCAATCTCTCAGGCTCGGCCAGTTTGGTGCGAGTCCTGATTTGTTCAGGCGACAACCACGCACAGTGGGGGACTGTCGGCGTGTCTGCGAACATTGTCGAAGCTAGCTGGCGCGCGTTGGTCGATTCCGTGGAGTACAAATTGGCCCGCGATGGAGTTCCGCCGATTCTCGGGGAGCAAGACAGTGACTCCATTTCGAGCGCGAATGAATCCGCAGGTGAATCCCCCAATGAATCCCTGAGTGAATCGCTGCAAGAAGCAATTAGATGATGCGTGACAAGCTACAGGTGATGAAATTCGGCGGCACGTCCGTCGGTAATGCTGAGTGTATTCGGCGCGCGGCAGACATCGTCTCGCGGGCCGCGGGCGCCGGCTCGGTAGTCGTGGTCGTCTCGGCGATGAGCGGCGTGACCAATCGACTCATGGAAGCAGCTCAAGCCTCGGCAGCCGGCGACATGGGCGCGGCCGGCAATCTCGCTGAGACACTTCGTCAACAGCATCAGGAGCCGATTGACACTCTGATTGGCGACGAAGACCAACGCACGGAATTGGCGGCTCAATTGAACGAGATCGTCGAAGAGGTGACGAGCCTTTGCCGGGGTACAGCGCTCTTGCGTGAACTCACTCCGCGCACGCTCGATGCTATTTCAAGTATGGGTGAACGACTCTCAGCGCGGTTACTGGCCGGTGTGCTACGGGAAATGGGAGTCAGTGCAACGGCAATTGAAGCGACTGAGTTAATCGTTACAGACAACCATTCTTGCCGGGCTGAACCGTTGATGACGGAAACCCGTGAACGCGCTACTGCGAGGTTGGCGCCTTTGTTGGCTGAAGGGTCGGTGCCGGTCGTGACTGGTTTCATCGGCGCGACTGTGGAGGGAAAGTTGACTACGCTGGGGCGTGGCGGATCGGACTACTCCGCAACAATCCTCGGTGCGGCGCTCGACGCGAAAGAGATCATTATTTGGACGGACGTTGACGGCGTGTTGACCGCTGACCCGCGGCTGGTGCCTCAAGCGCGAACGCTCCAGGAAATCTCTTATAGCGAAGCGGCGGAGTTAGCTTACTTCGGTGCGAAAGTCCTGCACCCGAAAACTCTGCGCCCGGTTTCGGAGGCAGGCATTCCGGTTTGGATTCGTAACAGCTTCTTGCCAGAGGAAAATGGCACAAAGATTACAGCGACGGGCCATCCGACCAGACGAGGTGTAAAAGCGATCACAGCGATGAGCAACGTGACTATGATTACGGTCGGGGGACGAGGCATTGTCGGTTTGCCCGGCGTCGCTGCTAAAACCTTCACCGCTGCCGCCAGCGCTCAAGCCAACGTCCTGCTTATTTCACAATCGTCGTCGGGTAACGACATATGCTTCATCATCGACTCGGGAGACGCAGACCAAACAGTGGCAGAGCTTCGGGCGGCGTTCGCATCCGACCTGGCTCATAAAGAAGTGGAACACATAACTGTTAACGCGGACATTGCGATCGTCGCTGTGGTGGGCGAGAGAATGCGAGGCATGCCCGGGATTGCCGGGCGCGCCTTCGGCGCCCTGGGCCGCCGCGGTATTAACATCATCGCCATTGCACAAGGATCTTCGGAATACAACGTTTCGTTGGTTGTTGAAGCGGGGTTAATGCGCGAAGTCGTCCAGGCTCTGCACAGCGAATTTGACCTGCAAAGGCGCGCTTCTCGTTTCGAGTCAATAACAGTCGGGAGTCCCAAAAATAGTCGGGAGTCGGGAGTCGGGAGTCTCGAGTCCTGAGTCAGAAAAGGGATTTGTCTTGACTCGCGACTCCAGACTCCAGACTCCAGACTCTAGACTCCAGACTCCAGACTCCAGACTCCAGACTCAGCACCCATATTGCATTGACACCAGCGGTGAAGGCAGGTATAAGAACAATGAGATTCGACGGATAACGTTATGATTTTCAACAGCACACACAAGCACCACGGCGCGCCCCATCATGCCAACCATTACTGGCATCAAGGCAGCGCGTTGGTTGTGGGGAGAAAGCTCGAGCTAGAGTAAACAAGAAGCTCACAACCGGGAATTTTTAAGACCCGCTGCCACGACCGAAGGTCAGGCAGCGGGTTTTGCTTGTTGTCATTCTGATTTGTCATTGTTTGACTTTTTGTTCGTGTGATTTAGTGGATCGTATTGGCTCACAAGAAGAAATCGATCCACGAAATCACACGAAATAACTAAAGCAAAAATGGAAAAATGAAAAATGGAAAATCTGATTCGGAAGGTACTAGTCAGTTTCGATTAATTGAACTCGGGCAGACAAGAATGTCTGACCCACAGAAGCAAAGAGCTAACATGGACCAAAAGACTGAGTCACTCTCCAAAATTCCCGCCGGGATGCGGTACTACTTTGGCCTTGAGGCACGTCTGCGTCGCACTGTTGAGGAGATCGGGATGAGTATATTTGACGGCTGGTCTTATGAAGAGATCACGACGCCCACCGTCGATTACTACTCGCTTTTTGAGCATGGAATGGGCAGGTCAGAGGCCCATCGCGCTTTTCGCTTTACCGATACTGATGGACGCCTCCTCGCCCTGAGACCGGATGTGACGTCAGCAACCGCCAGGGCGGCGGCCACTCTATTTGCCGAGCGGGAGCGCCCACTGCGTCTTTGTTATGCCGCGCCGGTTTTTCGTCAACAACCACAATCGCATGCCGAGTGGCGCAGAGAGTCAACGCAGATCGGGTGTGAACTTATCGGCGCGAATACTCGAACTGCTGATCTCGAAGTCCTCATGATCGCGTCTGAATTCCTGCGCCGCCTGGACCTTGACGGTGATTTCGTTATAACGCTGAACGATGTCGGTATCTTCACTGGGGTCGCTGAAAGTTTGCGGCTGGATCCAACGTCGCGAGAGCAGATGCGGCAGTTAATTGACGTCCGCAACGGGGCTGACCTGGAGCGCTTTCTCACACCTTATACAGCGACAGGGGAAGCTCGGGCATTCGCTCAACTGATGCAACTTTCAGGCAAGCGCGAAAACCTGGATTTGGCCCGCAATGTGATTTCAAACGAGCAATCGCATGCGGCGTTGGATCGGCTGGAAAGTATTTGGAGCGTCATTGAATCGTTGGATCTAATGGGTTGTTTCGAGATCGATCTCGGCGATGTGGCTCGACTTGATTACTACACGGGTCTAACGTTCAAGATTTACATAAACGGCGCTGGATACCGGGTAGGCAGTGGCGGTCGTTATGACGATCTCACGGCCAGTTTTGGGAAGGCGGAGCCCGCAGTGGGCTTTGTGCTGGACCTCGACACGCTAAGTGACCTGGTACATCTGCACGCGGCCGTTGGATCCTCGACGCTTCCGTCGCAAGCCAAACTACCAGAGCTGACGACGAAAGATCACGAGCAAGAACCACTGGGAGATTCGCGAGATCCATCGAACAATCGATCCGAGCTTTTTATCGAAGCCTTGAAAAGGCGCGCCAAAGGAGAACGTGTCTCATTAAAGTTGGGGAGGTGAAACGGTGCCGGACTTAACCATTGCGGTGGCTAAAGGAAGATTGCAAGACGAGGCATTAGCTCTGTTGGCGGCCGCGGGCGCGGGTGTATCGAGCCAGGATCTCTCGTCGCGGCGGCTGGCTGTGGAAGATGAATCAGGGCGCTACCGCCTGATCTTTGTCAAGCCGGCCGATGTGCCTGTTTATGTGGAGCATGGCATAGCAGACTGCGGCGTGGTCGGCCGTGACGTTCTGCTTGAATCCGGAACCGACCTGCTTCAGCCGTTGACGCTCGAAATCGGCCGTTGCCGCATCGTGGTTGCGGCGCGAACGGGAGTGTCTCTAAACGAACTCGGTATGTTTAGAGTGGCGACGAAATACCCGTGCATTGCCGCAAAGCATTTCGGCACGCGCGGGCAACCGGTGGAGATCATCGAGCTTTCAGGATCGGTGGAACTGGCCCCGGGGCTGGGTCTGGCCGATTGCATCGTGGACCTGGTGGAATCAGGCAGAACGCTTCGCGAAAACGGACTTAAAGAAATTGAAGTCATCGATGAGTCAACCGGCCGGCTGGTGGTTAACCGCGCCAGCTATCAGCTGAAAGCGAAAGCAATCGCGAGTCTCATCGGGGCACTAAAGCATGAAACCGACTGAGGACCGTCGACGGCTAACTATAGATACTGGTCAGTCCTGTCTTTGCGACTCTTTGCGTCTGCTTTGCGCTCTTTGCGGTTCCGCTGTTTGTTTGTCTTTACCGCAAAGAACGCGAAGAACACGCAAAGAAGTGCAAAGGAATACAGGTTGATTCCGCGGTCAGTGGTCGTTTTGAATTGCATGACTATGGTCGAAGGGGCGTGAGGGGTGATCGAAATTATTCAGAGTCAGGAAAAAGAGCGACTTGCAACCAGGCTGCAAGCACTCCGCGACCGCAAGGTAGCCTTCGACGACGCTCTTGTAACTGAGGTGACGGCGATCATTCGCGAAGTACGCACTCGCGGTGACCTGGCGCTGATGGATTACAGCGCGCGTTTTGATGGCGTGCAACCGGGATCGTATGAACTGCGCGTTCCGGAAGAGACCCTGCATCGCTCTGCGCAAAGAGTCGATGCCTCTGTGCTCGAATCTCTACGGGAAGCCATACAAAACGTGCGGGCCTTTCACGAGCAGCAAAAGGAAGTGTCCTGGGAAATTACTCCGACTGAAGGAGTGCGGCTGGGTCAGCGAATTAACCCAATCGCTCGGGCCGGTCTTTATGTGCCGGGTGGAACCGCCGCCTACCCATCATCGGTAGTCATGAATGTAGTGCCTGCCCAGGTCGCCGGTGTTCCCTGCATCGTGGTGACAACTCCGCCGCGAACGCTGGCTGAGAATCCTGCTGTCGCCGCTGCCCTCGTTGAACTGAATGTTACTGAGGTCTACGCCGTGGGTGGAGCCCAGGCTATTGCTGCGCTGGCATATGGGACCGAAACGGTGCCGCAGGTGGACAAAATCACAGGTCCGGGAAACAAATACGTCGCCGCGGCGAAGAAACTGGTTTTTGGAGTGGTCGGCATCGATTCGATTGCGGGACCTAGCGAGGTTGTGATTATCGCGGACAGTTCGGCGCGAGCGGATTTTGTTGCGGCAGATCTATTGGCGCAGGCAGAACATGCTGAAGACGCTTCAGCGATTCTCCTGACCACCAGCGAGGACCTCGCGCGTGGCACGGCTGCAGAGGTTACGCGCCAGGTAGCGTTGCTTTCACGCCGAACCATTATTGAACGATCACTGGCACAGTATGGCGTGATTGTTTTGGTCGCCGGCATTGACGAAGCCTGTGCGATTGTTAATAAGCTGGCCCCCGAACATCTGGAGCTTATGACGAACGACAATGAGAACCTGGCGACGCAGATTCGCGATGCGGGGGCGATCTTTTTCGGCGCGCACGCGCCCGAAGCGGTGGGTGACTATATTGCCGGACCGAATCACGTGTTACCTACCGGAGGGGCAGCGCGCTTTTCATCAGCATTAGGGGTTTATGATTTCGTAAAACGCACGAGCCTCCTGCGTTACTCGAAACAAGCTCTCAAGCGTTCGGCCGGGAGGATTGCGGCCCTCGCGGCCGTGGAAGGTCTGGACGCACACGCGCGCTCGGCGCTGATCAGACTGGAGTCCAATCAATCGTGAGCATCAACAACTCAATCAAAGACTCAGTACTCGCTCTGCGCCCATACACGCTTGCCCGGCAGCGCGCGTCGGTAAAGCTTAACCAGAATGAGAATCCGTGGGATGTACCCGTCGAGATCAAGCATGAAACTCTGAGCCGCATGAAGAATCGCGCCTGGTCCCGCTATCCGGATTTTGCGCCCCGGCGATTGCATGAGCGACTAGCCGAGTTTAGTGGCTGGAAGGCTGATGGAGTTATCGCGGGCAACGGTTCAAACGAATTGATTCAGGCACTTTTGATGGTGACCATTGGAGAAGGGAAGCGCGTTCTTATTACGGAACCTACCTTTGCACTCTACCGGCAGATCACGACCGTGCTCGGTGGCGAAGTCGTGAGTGTTCCGCTCCGCAGTGATCTCCAGTTTGACGTGGCAGCGCTTGTTAAAGAGATTGAGGAAAAGCAACCGGACGTTACGATCATTTGTTCGCCGAACAATCCTACCGGCTGCGTAATTAGCGATCAAGATTTGGCTGTACTGTTGAAAGCAGGTCGTGGCCTGGTCGTTGTCGATGAGGCGTACCACGAGTTTGCGCATCATTCCACAGTTCCGCTTCTCAGTGATCACGAAACCCTCGTTGTTCTTCGCACGTTCTCCAAGGCAATGGCGATGGCCGCATTGCGTGTTGGTTATCTCTTGGCGGCACCCGAGTTGGTGCGGGAAATCGCCAAGGCGGTGTTGCCTTATAACCTCAACGCCCTTTCCCATATTGCTGCCGAGGTTGGAATCGAGATGTTTGAGGCAAAGCTACGGCTACTAGTCGAGTCCATTTGTGCCGAACGCGATCGTTTGTATGTTGAGTTAGCAGCGATTCCGGGAATTGTTCCAGTCCAGTCACAGGCAAATTTTATGGTAGTGCGCTCGAACCAGGATCCAGGGCGAGTTTTTGCTGAACTCTTGAAGAGGGACATTTTGATTCGAGACGTCAGCGGCTATCCGATGCTGAGTGACTACTTCCGTGTGAGTGTTGGAACGCCCGAAGAGAACGATTTATTGCTGGAGGGACTTCGAGAAATTCAGGGCTAAAAAAATGAGTCGAACTCAGAAGATGATGGGCTCAATCGCTTCCAAAGCCGATCCACGAAATTACACGAAGTACGCTAAGAAATATTCGTGTTACTTCGGGTGGCCAGGTTCGTGTCTTTTCGTGGATCAATTGTCTTGCATACAAAACCTGGTCAAGAAGAAAAGAAGTTGCACGTTTGTACTAAAGAGATTGCCGAGGCTGAAGCGTATTCCGAGTAATTGAGTTACCGATTGGATGGCTATGAACACGAAAATGAAAACTCGACCGCGCACCGCGGAGGTCCACCGCAAGACAAAGGAGACAGACGTTCGTGTCGTCCTTAACCTCGACGGCAATGGACATGCGCAGCTCAACACCGGCTTGCCCTTTCTCGATCACATGCTCGAACTGTTTGCGCGGCATGGCTTGTTTGATCTTGAAGTTGCGTGCCAGGGCGATCTTGAGATTGACGATCACCATTCAGTGGAGGACATCGCAATCACTCTCGGCCAGGCCTTGACGCAGGCGCTGGGTGATAAAGCCGGCATTGCTCGTTATGGCGAAGCAGTGGTGCCAATGGATGAAGCTCTGTGTCGCTCGGTGATTGACCTGTCGGGGCGTTTCTATCTGGTCTACGAAGTCCAGACGCGCAGGCAGAAAATCGGAAATTTCTCGGTTGAGCTGGCGGAACATTTCTGGCGCTCCCTGGCTGAGACGGCGCACTTCAACCTCCATATAGATTGCCTTCGTGGTCGTAATACCCACCACATTCTCGAAGGCACGTTTAAAGCGACCACTCGCGCTTTGCGGCAAGCTGTAAACCGCGACTCGCGCATAACGGGTGTATTAAGCACGAAGGGAGCCCTGTAGTCATCGTGGCTAAACCAGCGGATGTGGCGATCATTGATTATGGCGTGGGAAATCTGCGTTCGGTGGAAAAAGCCTTTGCCGCGATGGGCTGCCACGCAGTTGTAAGTTCTGACGAGAACATCCTGCGCTCGGCAGAGCGTCTCGTGCTTCCGGGAGTCGGAGCCTTTGGCGCCTGCATGAAGGCGTTGACCGAACGCGGCTTTGATCAACTTGTATGCGAGCGTATTGCGCAGGGAACTCCCCTGCTCGGTGTTTGCGTTGGCATGCAGATGCTCTTTGAAGAGTCGGAAGAGTTTGGAAGGACGCGAGGCCTGGGTCTGTTGCGTGGCCGTGTGCGGCGCTTCTCCGATGATCTGGTTGTGCCGCAGGTCGGATGGAACCAGATTCGACAGCGGTTCGCGCATCCCTTGTTCGACGGAGTAGTGGATGGAGGGTTCTTCTATTTCGTCCACTCGTTCTATTGTGAACCATCCAATGACAGCGTCGTTGTGGGCGAGACTGACTACGGCGTGGCGTATGCATCCGTCGTGGCCGACGAAAATGTTTTGGGAGTGCAATTTCATCCTGAAAAGAGTCAGGCGACAGGCCTTCGATTGTTGGCGAATTTTGCGAAAGAATCGCACTAGACAGCTTCTTCGTGTGATTTCGTGGATCGTATGAGCGTATAAGAAAAAATCGATCCACGAAATTACACGAAATGGATTCACGAAATCACACGAAAGAAAAACAAAATGGAAAATGGAAAATGGAAAATGAAAAACGGAAAATGAATTCGAATGCGCTTTTAGGAGTGGCCGTTCCATGTTAGCGAAAAGAATTATTCCTTGTCTCGACGTTAAGGATGGCAGGGTGGTCAAGGGCATCCGGTTTGTCTCGCTGGTTGATGCGGGCGATCCGGTCGAGCAGGCAAAACGTTACGATGATGAGGGCGCGGACGAGCTGACCTTCCTCGATATCACCGCGTCATCCGACAACCGTGAAATCGTGGCTGCAATTGTCAGGCGGGTGGCTGACGAAGTCTTCATTCCTTTCACGGTCGGCGGGGGATTGCGATCACTGGAAGACATTCGCACAGTGCTTCGTTCAGGGGCCGACAAAGTTTCGCTTAACACTGCCGCGATTGAGCAGCCCAGGTTAATCAGCGACGGCGCGGAGGTTTTCGGATCACAGTGCATGGTTCTGTCAATCGATGCACGGCGGCGAAACGTGCGCGACGCGAGCGAAGGTTGGGAAGTTTTCACCTATGGTGGGCGCACGCGGACGGATTTGGACGCTCTGGAGTGGGCCATTGAGGCAGAACGTCTGGGAGCAGGAGAGATACTCCTGACCAGCATGGATTGCGATGGCACACGGAATGGATACGACCTGGAACTTACGCGGGCCATCAGCTCCGCTGTGCGCATTCCCGTGATCGCTTCCGGTGGTGCCGGAACTCTCGAGCACTTTTACGAAGCACTAACGGAAGGCGGAGCAAGTGCGGTGCTGGCGGCATCGCTTTTTCACTCAGGCGAATACAAGGTGGCGGACGTGAAGAATTATTTGCGTGAGCGAGGAGTCACTGTGAGATGAAGATAGCTATAGGGGACATAAAGTTTGACGAGCATGGTCTCGTGCCCGCAATAGTTCAGGACGCAAATACGCTGCAGGTGTTAACACTCGCGTACATGAATGCTGAGAGTCTCAACCGCACGATCGCGACCAGCGAGACCTGGTTCTGGTCTCGTTCGCGATCTAGTCTCTGGCACAAGGGCGAGACTTCAGGCAACAAACAGCGCGTCATTGACGTATCCATCGATTGTGACCACGATGCGATTCGGATTCTGGTTGTACCCGAAGGCCCAGCCTGTCACACAGGCGCACAATCCTGCTTTCACAACGAACTCCAGGATGCCCCGGTGAATAATAACCGGAAAGATCAAGCAGCTTTGGGCGACGTGCTCAGCGATCTATATAGGCTGGTCCAATCCCGGGAACGCGAAAGACCCTCGGGCTCTTACACCACTTATTTGTTTGATCAGGGTCTGGACAAAATTCTAAAAAAAGTTGGCGAAGAATCCGCGGAGACCATCATCGCGGCGAAAAATGAAGATCTTGGCGCACTGGCCCGCGAAACTGCTGATTTGCTTTATCACTTGATTGTGCTGCTGGTGGAGCGTGGGCTGCCGTTGGGAGAAGTGCGCGATGAACTTGTGAGCCGGAGTTTGAAGTGAGAGGCATTCAACCAGCTTGCGGAGCAAGCTCGTTGAATGCATCCGAGAAGGTGACTGAATGGCCCAAGACACGAACGAACTCAAGCAACTCCTGGACTTCGCCGTCCACATCGCGCGCGAGGCAGGCAAAATCATCTGGCGTCATTACCAGGGATCGTTTGTAGCGGAGCGGAAGGCTGACAACTCGTTTGTTACGGTGGCGGATCGCGAAGCTGAAAGGCACCTGCGCAAGTCGATCGATCAAGTCTTTCCAGATGATGCCATCCTGGGTGAAGAAGGAGGCGAGAAGCCAGGCACTTCTCGGCGCCGGTGGATTTTGGATCCGATCGACGGCACATATGCTTTCGTTCATCACGTGCCGTTTTACGGCGTGATGATCGGACTTGAAGTCGAGGCAGAGCCTCTTCTTGGCGTGGTGCATCTGCCGGCGCTGAACGAGAGTATTTATGCGGCCAGAGGTTTGGGCTGCTTCTGGAACGACAAGCCTGCCCGAGTGTCTTCAACATCTGATTTGGACTCCGCATTGCTGTTGGCGACGGAGTTCGACGCGCGCGGTCAAGACAGATTTCGCTCGGCCCTGGAAGATTTGCGGCATAAAGCAAATGCGTCGCGCACTTGGGGCGATTGCTACGGACACATGCTCGTCGCTACCGGCCGCGCGGAAGTCATGCTCGATCCGGTTATGAATATTTGGGATTGCGCGGCGCTTCTTCCGATAATTGAAGAAGCGGGCGGCACGTTTACTGACTGGGATGGCCGGCGAACGATCGCGGGGGGCAATGCAATTTCCACAAATGGCCTGCTGTTTGACGAAGTAATGGAAACGATCCGAAACGCTGAAAGTGCCTGATGCTAATTATCCCCGCGATAGATCTTCGTGACGGTTGTTGCGTTCGCCTTACTCAAGGACGCAGAGACTCGACCAAAGTCTATGACGGCAATCCCGTAAATATCGCCAGGGGTTACGAAGCCGCCGGCGCTGAGATGCTTCACGTCGTGGACCTTGACGGCGCTTTCTCTGAGCCCAACTCGCGCAACCGGCAGACGCTGCGAGAGATCGTTCGGTCGATCGAGATCCCGGTACAGTTTGGGGGAGGGTTGCGGAAACTTGAAGATGTACAGAAGGCCATCGATCTAGGAGTGGCAAGGGTGGTGCTCGGAACGCTGGCAGTCGAATCAGCTGAAGTATTGAAAACACTCTTGCGTTTGTTCGGCAGCGAAAGGGTTGCAGTCGGTATCGATTCCAGAAACGGACAGGTCGTAACGCACGGCTGGGAAAGCAACACAGCACTGTCTGCGGTCAACTTCGCTCTTCACCTCGCCTCGTTGGGAATAGAACGCATCATCTATACGGACGTGTCGCGCGACGGCATGCTTAATGGCATCGACGTCGAGGCGACGTGCGAAATCGCTCGCGCGTGCGGTTTGGAAGTTACGGCCTCGGGAGGGGTGTCATCACTCGAAGATATCAGAGGCGTGAGCCGCACAACCTGCGGCATTGACAGCATGATTATTGGTAAGGCTCTTTACGAAGGATACTTTACGATTCAGGAAGCTTTGTCAGCGGCGAAACAATTGTAACTCGCCTTTATGCCACAGAGACTCTGTGACACTCTGAGGAATCTGCAGTCGCGACTGGACAATTCAAGCTGCATAAATTCGCAGGTGGGGAAGGGGGCAGTCATTAGGTGCAAGGTTCGGTAAGTTCAATGCGCCCCCGCTCAAGCTTGAATGCCATTCCTTATCCTAGTAGCCAAGCCTCTGGGTTAGTGCATTGAGTGGTTGATTCGATGTTGAAGCCTCTGAAACTTGAGCGGGGGCGCCTTGAACTTACCGAACCTTGCACCTAATGACTGCCCCCTTCCCCACCTGCGAATTTACTTGGCTTGAATTGTCCGAATCCGCAGCTTCGAAGTCCAAGGCATCCTCAGAGTTTTCAACACTCGACTGCCCATGGGTGGAACTTCCCCTTTTTGTCCAAAGCCCTTCAGCACACTGCGCTTGGACACACCGTTCCGTCAGTTTTTGCCTGGCCCATTGGCCAAGACTATCGTCTCTCGCTCAATTGTGCTCTTCGCCAATTCGCGTTCCAGGCGGGGCATGAGCAGCTCGCGTCCAGAGTTGTCTCCAAGTGACCAGATCTGCGAGAGGAAATATCGATCACCATATTTATGGAAGACAAGCTTGCTTTTCTCTTGTCCTTCGATAGACGCGACGGCCATTGTGGTAAAGATAGCGCTGGCATGGCCATCTCGACTTTGGACCAACCAAACCTCGGGGTTCCTTCTGTTGGGCTTGATTGTGTACTCGCCAGCAGGGAGCGTCCTCCCTCCCACGACGAAGCTGAATGGGATGTTTGCAACCTTGCTTCGCTGAAATTGAGCGCTAACCGAAACGGCTGTAAGTATTAACAGCAGATTCAATATTGTGAAAGTTTTGAGAGCTTGCTTTTTCATATGGCCTTCCCTTCCTTCTTTTGGGTTTAAAGGCAGCTCCATTGCTGCCCTCATCTATTAACGCGGAAAGCGGAGAGAAGTGGGGCCAAAATTGCCATCATTACTTTCGGTGACCAGCAAATGTTGGAACAGCAAAGATAAGAAGGTGCCAATGGTTCAATTGACTTGCTGTTCGGGGGTGCATATGCTCTGCGCAGCTACAAGGAGGTAACTTCTGGTCAAGATGGAAGACCCCCAAAATGAGCTCCTCGCCTCCAAACGTGACCGAACTGCTCCGGAACTGGAGCGATGGCGATGACGAAGCACAAGAGAAGCTCTTCCAGTTCGTTTACAATGATCTCCATCGCCAGGCTGCCCGCTACCTGCGAAATGAACATCCCGGTCTGTCATTGCAGACCACAGACCTAATTCACGAAGCCTATCTCCGTCTGATCGATCAGCAGCACGTCGAGTGGCAGAACAGACTGCACTTCTTTGCCATCGCAGCGAAGGTTATGCGACGCATCCTTGTAGATCATGCGAGAGGTCGTCAGGCTGCCAAACGCGGTGGCAGCGATATTCGTCTACCGCTGGACGAGGCGATGGCGGTCTTGCCGGAGCAAGATCTGGACTTTGTGGCTCTTGATGAGGCTTTGAACAAACTCGCTCAGATCGATGCGAAGCAGAGCCAGATAGTGGAACTGAGATTCTTTAGCGGGCTGACTGTGGAAGAAACAGCCAAGGTGTTGGACGTGTCGGAAAGAACGGTAAAACGTGACTGGAACGTGGCAAAGGCGTGGCTGCGGCGAGAACTTAGGAGAGGCGGACGGGCAGGAGCCCGAGCGTAACGCAAGTGACACCTGAACAGTGGCACAGAGTGAAAGAGATATTCGAGGCTGCATTGGGCCACGCGCCCGAAGAGCGCTCTGCCTTTGTGGGCCAGGCTTGCGGCGGTGATGAATCGTTGCGCAGCGAAGTCAAATCACTGCTCAGTTCTTATGAGCAAGAGTCACAATTCATGGAAACACCGGCTGCGGCCCTAGCAGCTCAGTCCTTGGTGAAAGAAGAAAGCGCTGCGCTCGTTGGGCAGCAACTGGGCCATTATCAAATTGTCCGCGAGATTGGGCGCGGCGGTATGGGTGTGGTGTACCTGGCCCAGGATATCACTCTGGGCCGTCCAGTGGCCCTGAAGCTTTTGCCTAAACATTTGACCAGTGATCCCAACCGTCTGCGGCGCTTTGAGCGGGAGGCACGCGCAGCATCCGCACTGAACCATCACAACATCCTCACTATCTATGAGATTGCCCAGTTAGATGGTCTTCACTCTATCGCGACAGAGTTCATTGATGGAGTAACCCTTCGCGAACGCATCAAGAAGAAGGATTTGGCGCTTAGCGAAACTCTCAACATCGCTGAACAGATTGCCTCAGCGTTAGTGGCAGCGCACGAAGCGGGCATTGTGCACCGTGACATTAAGCCTGAGAACGTGATGCTGAGGCGGGATGGCTACGTCAAAGTGTTGGACTTTGGCTTGGCTAAGCTAACTGAGCAACAAACGGTTAAACGGGTCAACGCCTCGGCAGCGGTGGCCGGGACGAACGCGGATACAGGGATAATGGGAACAGTCGGTTATATGTCGCCAGAGCAGGCGCGAGGCGAGTCAGTGGACCACAGAACAGACATCTTCAGCCTGGGCGTAGTGATTTATGAAATGATGACAGGGCACATGCCATTCGAGGCCAGAAATGCTGCGGGCGCCATTGTGCCGATTGCTGAGGAGGAGCCACCGCCACTTGCTCATTACTCGCCTGAAGCACCGGCCGAATTACAGCTGATCGTGAACAAGGCACTGCGCCAAAACAGAGACGAGCGCTATCAAACGGCGACCGAGTTGCTTGCAGATCTGAAGAGCGTAACGGCAAAGCACAGCGCGAAGAGTAGGTTCACCGCGAGACGCTTAAGTTTGTTGGCCGCCACGTTGGCTGTGGCCGTTGGCGGGCTATTTTGGTTTTACGCCTCAAGTCGAACCGTCAAATCGTCGCTTCCACCAATGAAAGTTGTTCCCTTTACGAGTGTCGAAGGAAACGAATTTTCGCCCGCCTTTTCACCGGATGGCAATCAGATCGCCTTCGCTTGGGGGAAAACTGAAAAGGGCGGACATATGAACTTTGACATTTACGTGAAGCAAATCCGTGGTGGAAAAGACCTGCAGATTACTTCTGATCCCGCTGATGAGATGGAGCCGGTCTGGTCACCCGACGGTCAGAAGATCGCCTTCACTCGTTTGTCCGAAAGTGAGGTCGCAATCTTCACTGTTCCCTCTATAAGTGGCGCTGAGCACAAGTTACTGTCGTTTGGCCCAAAGACTAAATGGAACCAAAAAGCCGGCGGCCTGTCATGGTCGCCGGACGGGAAGTTCATCGCTTACTCGAGTAAGGTTTCGGCGGGCCAGCCGTATCAAATTTCCTTGATCGCGACTGACAGCCTGGAAAAGCGCACACTGACCTCTCCCCCCGCGCAGAGTACAGGTGATGACCTTGGGGTCTTTTCGCCCGATGGCCGGACCCTCGCCTTTGAACGGATTAGTAATGATGGTGTTTCAGCCGACATCTACTTGCAGCCACTTAGCGGCGGTGAACCGAAGCGACTCACTTTCGATAACGTCATTCCCCGCGGGCTCGCTTGGACTGCAGACGGAAGAGAGATCGTGTTCTCATCGAAACGCGCAGGGCCAGATAGTCTGTGGAGGATTTCAGCGTCTGGCGGGGCGTCAGAGCGTTTAGCGCTAGGTGGAGATAATGCGCTCTACCCGTCTGTTTCCATCCAGGGCCATCGCCTGGCATATGTGACTATGAAAGGGTCCATAGATGAAAACATCTATCGAATCGCGCTCTTAGGATCGAGCAACCGTTGGAGCTCGCCGACAAAATTCATCTCCTCGACGCAACGTGATACGAATTCTCAGTTCTCCCCGGATGGCAAACGGATAGCCTTTGAATCCAGCCGCGCGGGAAATTATGAAATCTGGGTAAGCGACAGCGACGGCTCAAACCCGGTCCAGATGACTTTTTCTGACCGGGAGTTGACCGGTACCCCTCGCTGGTCTCCCGATAGCCGGCAAATCGCCTTCGATTCAGACCGAGAACATAATTGGGATATTTACATCACGAGTGTGGATGGAGGCCTGCCGCGGCGCCTGACAACAGCATCTTCCGATGAAAATGTGCCGAGCTGGTCGAGAGATGGACGATGGATTTACTTCTCGTCTGATCGGACCGGCAAGCGGGAGATTTGGAAAGCACCGGCTGACGGTGGCGAAGCGGTGCAGGTGACTAAGCAGGGTGGCTTCTTAGCCTTCGAGTCTGTCGACGGCAAATTCGTTTATTACACAAAGGATTTCAGAGACGGAGGTCAGTTTAGCCCCGGCATATGGCGTACACCCGTGGAAGGCGGCGAGGAAACCCTCGTGTTGGATTCATTTAACGCAGAGAATTGGGGCGATTGGGCCCTCGTGGAAGACGGCATTTACTTCATCGATTCGGATGCGAAGGGTGATTGGACCCTCCGGTTCTTCGATTTTGCGAAACGGAGTGCGACTCAGATCGCTGCCCTCGGTCAAGACATCTTTACCAACGGTTTGGCCGTCTCGCCGGATCGCCGACAGATTCTATATACGCGGGTAGACCTCACCGGCGGCGTAGACATCATGTTGGTCGAGAACTTTCGCTAAGACGCACGGTTAGCTTGGGGAGTCTGTCGGGAAAAAGCTTCTTAGTGTTCTCCGTGTCTCCGTGGTGAAATTGCTGAGAAAAACATACACCACGGAGACACAGAGATCACGGAGTAATCCGATTATTCCACCAGACTCCTGAGCAGGCGTCACCTGCTTCGCGGGTTGGATGCATTTCTTTATCGGACTCTAGAGACACCACACTGGCAACACGTGCGAAGGAGCCATCATGGTGACAGAACAAGGTCGACTCACTCTGGCAAGAATCTTCTTCCCGGCGCTGTTGCTTATGTGGGCCATTGGCTTGTTCATTGGAGTGGATGCCCAGACGAGTACTGTCGGAAGCATCAGCGGCATTGTGCGCGACTCTCAGGGAGCGGTCATTCCTAAAGCAGAGGTGTTGATCCAGGAAGACAGAACCGGGTTCGCGCGCGCGGTTGTTTCGAATGACGAGGGATTCTACTCCGCTCCCAGTTTGCCTTTTGGGCGCTACTCTGTGAGCACAGCGCCGCCGGGATTTAAGAAGATCGTAAGTTCCGGACTGGACCTGCATGTCAATGAAAACCTGGTTGTTAATCTGACCCTCGAAATTGGACTCATAAGCGAAACCGTCAGCGTTTCTAACGAAGCCGAGCCTGTCGAAACGCGCAGCGGTGAGGTAAGCAGTCTTGTTTCAGAGAAACAAGTGACAGAGCTGCCACTCAATGGACGCAACTACGCGCAGTTGGTCTTAGTGGTGCCGGGAGTTTCGCCGACGAACGACAATTTTAACACCCGCGGTACTGGACTTGATTCCGTCGTGGGTGTATCGGTCAACGGCAACAGCTCGAACCAAAATCTTTGGACCGTTGACGGCGTCAACAACATGGATGTGGGCTCAAACCAAACGCTGCTGGTCTATCCATCAATAGACTCTATTCAGGAGTTTCGTGTTGAGCGTAACAGCTTCAGCGCGGAGTTTGGGCAAGCACAGGGCGCGGTGATCAATCTGATCACCAAAAGCGGCACGAATCAGGTCCATGGCGCTGCCTTTGAGTTCCTGCGCAATGACGTATTGGATGCTAATGATTTCTTTCTTAACAGGGCAGGCAAACCTAAGGCGTCGCTGCGCTACAGCAACTTCGGCTTCAACTTCAACGGGCCTATCAAAAAGAATAGAGCCTTCTTCTTCTGGTCAGAGGAATGGCGCCGCGAACGGCGCGGTGTGGTGCGCAGTGCCAGAGTTCCGACTGCGGCAGAGAAAGTGGGAGATTTCAGCGGAGTTCTAACGGATCCGCTGCCGCATGATCCCGCCACTTGCAGGCCAGACCCTAACGATCCTGCGACAACGATCTGTGACCCGTTCCCTGGCAACAGGATTCCTGCGAACCGCCTCAGCCCAGCAGGCCTGGCTCTATTGAAGGTCTATTCTGATCCTAATATTCAAGGAGATCCAACAGGCCAGAATTGGATCGCTGCTCCTACAGCCCCGACCGACACGCGCCAGGATCTCATCCGCGGTAATGTAAACATCAACAGCAAGATGAATCTGATGGTCCGCTGGATCAACGAATCCTGGAATCGCGGGGGTCAATTTTGGGCCGACTCTGGATTCCCAACTGTGGACTCAGAGTGGGCGCAACCCAGTAAGAGCTTCGCGATCAAATTGACGAATACCTTATCTTCATCATCCGTGAACGACTTCCAGTTCTCGCGTTCGGGCAATGATATCTTCGCCACGACGAACCCGGCAGGCCAGGCGCTCAATGAAGAGATCGTCGCTAAGTTCCCCTCAGTTTTTCCGCATCCAAAAGGCTCTTCGTTTCCTGCTCTCCTTGTCGCGGATGGCTATGCACCTCTATTTCACGGCGCGCCATGGAGCAATGAAGAAGACCTCTTCATATGGAAAGATGACTTCGCTAAGGTGCGTGGCGTCCATAGCCTCAAGGTGGGTGGACTCTTCAGCCATAACATCAAGAATGAGTTCATCCCTTTGGGTCAAGGACCTTACTTTCTTTGTGGGACCAACAGTCGCACCGGCAATGCAATTGCGGATCTACTGCTGAAGGATTTGCCGCTCGGTTGTTACTTCGAGACCGACCATCAGGAGAATGTGTTGGGCCGCTGGCACGACCTGGAGTTTTACGGGAATGACATGTGGAAACTAGGTCCAGGGGTCACCCTCACTCTGGGGCTGCGCTGGTCAAGATATGGCCAGCCCTACTCTGCCAATGATCGCATCACTAACTTCATCCCGAGGTTGTACGATGGCGCGGGTCCCGCCAGCGCTCTGATCCAGGCAGGTACCGAAGGGTTCAATCGCTCTCTGGTGCAGCCGTACAACAAAGGTTTCCAGCCGAGATTGGGGATTGCCTGGGACATCTTTGGTGATGGCAAGACCGCGCTTCGGCTCGGCGCCGGACGCTACATGGGCCGGCCGATTATTACTCGCATGATTGCCTTAGCAGGTAATCCACCATGGACTCAGACGGTCGATGAGGGTTGGGGAGGAGGCAGTTTTTCTCTCAACGATAGTCCGATACTCCGCAGCCTCGACACCATTAATCCGGGGCTAAAGAATGCGCTCGCCACCACGACGTCTTTCGAAGCTGTGAGCGAGGACTTCCGTCCGCCTGAGAGTTGGCAGTGGAATCTGACCATCTCTCGGGAAGTCATGAAGAACACCGTCCTCGAAGCTTCGTACATAGGAAATCATGCCCTGCATATCGAACGATCGTTGGATTGGAACGATGTTGTTCCGAGGGCCCGGCTTGGCGTGGCCCAGGCCGTTCGAGCCAATGATCCCAATGCGAATAACCTAATCAGTGCCGGTCGCAGGCTGCCGGGTGTTGCAACCGTCTTCATGCACGAGTCCACTGGCGATTCCAGCTACCATGCGCTCCAGATTTGGGCCAACCGCCGCTTCTCTGAGCGGCTGGCTTTCCAGGCTGCTTTCACCTGGAGCCATGCGATTACTAACGTTCCGCTAGCGGCCTTCAGCGCCGGCGCTACCGATCCCTTCAACTTCAATCTCGACCGAGGTGATGCAGACCTCGACCGAAGGCAGATGTTTGTCGCTAATGCGGTCTACGTCTTGCCGTCGTTCAAGAAGTGGGGCGCCATCGCAAGACACATTCTGGGGGACTGGCAGCTAAATGGGATCGCCTCTTTTCTCGGTGGGACTCCGTTGGACGTGGCATCCGGGGCCAATGCCGCCGGCCTAGCTGTGAGTTACCGCGGCCAACGTCCTAACCTTGTTTCCGGCGTACCTGTCTACCTCCACAACCCAAGTGACCCATTGCAATATCTAAACCCGGCGGCATTTTCCTTACCTGAGGTGGGACAGTTCGGCAGTCTTGGTCGTGGCTCCATACGAGGGCCGGGCAGCACGAACTTCGATCTCTCCATCGTAAAGAACTGGAGAATACAGGATCGCTATAGCCTTCAGTTCCGTGCGGAGATGTTCAATGCCTTCAACCATCCGAATTTCAATGGTATTGATGGGGGCCTGAGCTTGAACAATGTCGTTGGGGACGAGAACTTTGGCAAACCAATCAACTCAAACTTTGGTCGGATAACGGCGACGCGAGGACCGCGCGAGATCCAGTTCGGATTAAAGTTCAGCTTCTGATGCGTGTGTAAGCCAGTGTCTGATACTCGTAGATATGCGACCCGGCTTGTCCGCTGTCAATTTCGCTCTTCACCTCGCCTCGTTGGGTATAAAACGGATCATCTATACGGACGTGTCGCGTGACGGAATGCTTAATGGCATCGACGTCGAGGCAACGTGTGAAATAGCTCGCGCGTGCGGTTTGGAAGTTACGGCCTCGGGAGGTGTGTCATCACTGGAAGATATCAGACGCGTCAGCCACGCAACCTGCGGCATTGACAGCATGATTATTGGTAAGGCTCTGTACGAAGGACACTTTACGATTCAAGAAGCTTTGGCAGCAGCGAAACAATTGTAGGTCGCCTGGACAATTCAAGCTGCGTAAATTCGCAGGTCGGGAAGGGGGCAGTCGTTAGCTTGAAGGTTCGGTAAGTTCAAGGCGCCCCCGCTCAAGTTTCCGAGGCTTCATCATC
>Ga0137403_10000398_pt1 | contig 55623 bp, 58 predicted proteins | sample CZOMad2_1_16fung_FD_122057 | JGI IMG/M metagenome (GOLD analysis project Ga0137403, IMG submission 122057) | Vadose zone soil fungal communities from Angelo Coast Range Reserve, California, USA - CZOMad2_1_16fungal (Hybrid Assembly) | ecosystem: Environmental > Terrestrial > Soil > Vadose zone...
TCCTCTCAGTCTCCGGTCAAAGAGAGCCGCGAGTTTACCACCCGCGGCGGGAGGCGCTTGCTTCATAACATCACTACTGACCTCATGCCGTCACGGGATTCCGAACGCGTCGTACGCACATCAACTCTGGCTGCACGCTTTGCCCACCAGCATGCGCAACATTGTCTGGAGCTGGGCCGTGGTAAATGGCTTGGGGAGAAAAACGACCGCGCCGGCAGCGAAACTGTCCGATGAAAGTTTTGGATCCTGTTCAGCGGTCATCATCATCACCGGAATCTTATTGAACCGCTTTTCAGTTCTCATGTAGCGCAACAGTTCCGGCCCGGGAATATGCGGCATCACTACATCGAACACGGCGGCGATGAAGTTCGCGTTGTCCTGGAGCGCTTTGTAAGCCTCGCGGCCGTCACGGGCGCCCACGACTGCAAAGCCTTCCTTCTCGAGCACTGCACTCACCAGACGCAGTATGGCTGGATCGTCGTCGGCGACCAGAACGCGTCCCTTTGTGTTGTTGCCGCTGCTGCTCAATTTTTTTGTCAGGCCGCCTCGACGGCCCTGCCGGCTTCACCGGCTCTCATGGAAAGCTCGGCCGCCAGCTTGATCGCCGCTATCATACTCGAATGTTCGGCGATTCCTTTGCCGGCGATGTCGAACGCCGTCCCGTGATCGACGGACGTGCGGATGAACGGTAAGCCGAGCGTAATGTTGACTGCTTCGCCAAAGGAAAGACACTTCACCGGAATCATAGCCTGGTCATGATAGCACGCCACCACGGCGTCGAACTCTCCGCGAGAGGCCCGTAGGAAAACGGTGTCCGCAGAGAACGGTCCCTGCACATTGATATCGTCAATGGCACGGCAGGCTTCGATAGCCGGCATAATTTCAGCCGCTTCCTCAATCCCGAACAATCCGCCTTCCGCGCCGTGCGGATTCAAAGCTGCCACCGCGATGCGCGGCCGATCGATGCCCCAACGCTGCAATTCGTGTTGGGTCAAACGAATCGTCTTCTCAAAGCGTTCGCGCCTGACCAGGCGAATCGCTTCGGAAAGCGGAACGTGAGTCGAGATCAGCACGATGCGAAGATTCGCCGCCACAAAACCCATCGCGTAGTCATCGATGCCGGTTAAATGAGCGAGAAATTCAGTGTGGCCTGGAAAGCTGTAGCCTCCAAGGAATAGAGCACGTTTATTGATTGGTGCGGTAGCGATGGCGTCGATCGCTCCGGCAGCACAGAGTTCTACTGCGGCCTCGATGTAACCACCGGCCGCTTTGCCCGCGGCTCCCGACTCGATGCCGGGCTCGACGTGTCCCTGAATGTTATCGAGATGAAAGATTATCGGTTCGGAAGTTTGCGGAGGTAAGCGCTCGTCGCGGCGAACGATCTCATAGCCGCACTGTAAGTCGAGCGTGCGCGCATTGTGGGCCAGCAATTGAGCGTCGCCAATGATGATCGGCTGACAGATGTCGCGGACCTCTTCTTCGGCAACTGCCTTAAGCACCACTTCGGGTCCGATCCCTGCTGGATCGCCCATGGTGATCCCAATGCGTGGTAGTGCCTTTGGAGCACTCGCATCGGCAGAACCCTGCGGCAGATTATTCATCGATCGAAGGGCGGCGGCACACAGGCATTTGCAGCTTGCGTGTCCGCCACCCGGAGAGATCAAGATTCAACTACGTGAGGCTCTGGATCTTCCACGCGGTCCGAGGACACTCGTTCTTCGGCTTTGAAGATGTACTTGATATTGCGCTTGAGAATCAGGAGATTCGGGGCAGACCGGCGATTAATCTTCAGCGCGCCGCGATCGTACCACTCAATCGTCCCTTCAATCTCTTCGCCGTCCTGTAACACGAGGACCATCGGCGTGTGGGCGTCAATCTGTTTTTTGTAGTAGTAAATTTCGGCATGCGTCTCAGCCGGAGGCGGCTGGCGTTTTCTGACTTGAATCGACGTTGGCTGCTGGGTTGGGCGCGGCGACGGCATGCCGCCCCGCGGTGGGCCTCCATTGCCTCGATCGTTGGTGCGATTGGGCTGGTGTGCGGCCTCGCGCCGGGCCTTAACGTCGGCCAGCGTCGTCCTGATTAGTTTGCGGTTCACGGTACTTCCTCCAAATGGTTAACAATAAGAATTGCCAAGCCTTGCGTTCCCGCCCAGTTGGATGTGAAGTCAAAAGCGATCCACTGGCGGCACCCCTCCGAAAAGAGGATGCGCATTTGATTCGTACTGACAGAAGTTTTATTCCAAAGGGAATGCGCGACATGCTACACGACCGTGGGGAAAAACGCAAAGCAGAAACCGAAGGCCGGTGTGTGTGACGCGACACCGGATCTGCGAGGCTTGAGCGCTGGCTCTATGGCTGAACTCGCTGAGCTGTATTAGTCGGCTTTTTTCCTAATGAAGGTTGGCACATCGAGATCGTCGACGCGTCTTGAGCTCGCATGCGATCCAGGAAATTCTTCCGGTGATCGCGGCGCGTAACGCGGCGGTGATGTGACGGGCATCTGAGCACCCGCTCCGGCTGAAGCTGCCGCAACTTCGCGGCGAAAGCCGGTTGCGATCACCGTGATCTTCATGGCGTCGGCCATCGTTTCGTCGATCACATGCCCAAAAATGATATTCGCGTCCTCGTCAGCCTCTTCGCGCACGATCGATGCAGCATCGTTCACTTCACAGAGGGTTAGATCGTGGCCGCCGGTAATATTAATGAGCACGCCGCGCGCACCCTTGATCGACGCTTCTTCCAGCAGCGGAGAAGAGATCGCTTCCTGGGTGGCTTCGACCGCGCGGTTTTCGCCTCGCGCATAGCCAGTCCCCATCAGAGCCATTCCCATTCCCTGCATGATGGTGCGGACGTCGGCAAAGTCCAGATTGATTAAACCCGGCACCGTGATCAAGTCGCTGATGCCCTGCACCGCCTGGCGCAACACATCATCCGCGGCCTTGAACGCGTCGGCGAACGACGCGCCCTGTGGCACCGCGCCAAAAAGGCGTTCGTTTGGAATCGTAATCACAGTGTCAACTGACTCATGCAATTCGCTCAGGCCATGTTCAGCCTGTTGCAGCCGGCGCCGGCCCTCGAACAGAAACGGCTTTGTCACAACTGCCACCGTCAAGGCGCCTAGTTCCGTCGCGAGCGATGCCACAATCGGAGCCCCACCAGTGCCGGTGCCGCCACCGAGACCAGTAGTCACAAACACCATGTCCGCGCCTTCCAGCACCTCGATGATCTTATCGGTATCTTCCAGCGCCGCTTGACGGCCAACTTCAGGATCGGCTCCGGCACCCAGCCCTTTGGTCAATCTCCCGCCGAGTTGAATCTTAACCGCAGCGCGTGAGCGCTTCAGCGCCTGCAAGTCAGTGTTGGCTACGACGAACTCAATTCCTTCAATTCCGGATTCGATCATCCGGTTGACTGCGTTGCCGCCACCGCCGCCGACCCCAATGACTTTTATGCGTGCTCCGGTGATCGGAGGCTCGTCTTCAATGAAAATGTTTATGCCTTTGCCGGGTTCGCGGACCTCAGGTGTCATGGCTTTTTCCTCTCTTCCAAACCGGGAAGCCTTCCACGGCCTCTTTCGTCTATTTTGGGCTAGCTGAACCACGGGCATCTATATCTTGCGGACAACATATTGTGCCATAGGCGCGCCAGCATACAATACTTCGTCAAAAAATACTACTACCAAATCGATTGCGAAACTTGGAAACAAAATGTGTTAAGCGACCGGAACCGCTGCGCTTCGCGGCACCCGCGCGCTGTTCAAGTGCATGCGCGCGCTGAGAGACAAGCGCGAGTCCGGCGGCCGCAGCCCATGCCGGACTCTGGACGTCTTCAACCAGTCCGCCAAACCGATCGCGCTCGGGATAACCGATCCTCACGGGCGCGTCAAAAACCTGTTCGGCAACTTCGATCATGCCGTCGAGCAACGCGCCGCCGCCGGTCAACACGACACCGCTCGACAGTTGCCGGTTCCAACCAGAATCCCTGATCTCATCAGAGACGTGCATCAGCACTTCTTCGGCGCGCGGCTGCAAAATGTCGCAGAGAATCTGTCGCGATAGTTGCCGCGGCGCCCGGCCGCCAACCGATGGCACCTCGACCATCTCGCCGCGCTGGTCATCACTGAGCGAAGCGCTCGAGGCACAGCCAACGCTGCGCTTGATCCGTTCGGCCTCAGGAATCGGAGTCCGCAAACCGAACGCAATATCATTGGTAAAATGCGCCCCGCCCAGCGGGAAAACGGCCGTGTGTTGCACGGCGCCGCGCTGGTAAACGCACAAACCGGTGGTCTCGGCGCCAATATCAACCAGGGCCGAACCGTATTCCTTGTCGTCGTCCGTGAGCGTTGCCTCGGCGGCGGCAAGCTGCTCGAGAATCATATCCGCGACGATCAAACCAGCCCGATTTACGGCATTAATCGCGTTTTGGCGCGCGGTAACCGGGCTGGTAACGATGTGCACTTTGACGGCCAGCCTTGCGCCAGTCATGCCCACCGGATCGTTGATGCCGTCCTGATCGTCGACGATGAACTCCTGTGGCAGGCGGTCCACAATCTCGCGGCCGGCGGGAAGTTGAATCGCACAAGCGGAATCGATCGCGCGGCGGACATCGTCGGCGGTAATCTCACGGTCGCGACCGGCGACCGCGACAATCGCCTGGCCATTGAAGCCCATAATGTGCGAGCCGGCGAGATTGATCGTCACCTCCTCTGCCTGCACGCCACTCATCCGCTCGGCTTCTTCAACTGCTTTCTTGATTGCTTCGACGGCGGCATCGGGATTGACGATCACGCCCTTGCGCAGGCCGCGCGCTTCGGCTTCTCCCATGCCCAGAATTTCAAGCAGACCGTCATCTGCGGGACCGGCAACGATACAGGTGACCTTGCTCGTCCCGATGTCCAGCCCGATCGTGTGATTTGTCCGCTTTGCCATTTAGGTTTCTTCCAGAGCTCTATCTCAGGCGAATGCCGGATGTGTTCGCAGAGTCGCGCCCGCGATTCGCTTTGATTGGTTTCTGCTGATCGTTGGACGGAACGCGCCGGTTCGCATTAGCGGCAACCGGACTGGCCAACGCTAGCGGCGTGACGGGTCTTGACTCCGGATTAGTCGAATCAGATACCGGCGGCTCGTTCGCAGTTGAAACTTTGCTCCCGGAATTCGTGCCGATCACAATTCGCCCCGTTTGCAAATCAAGATAAGTGATTGACGAGCCTCGCGTCTGCCGGTACTGATCCAACGCGTCAAGCGCCAACTTCAGACGCACACCGAGTTCCTGGCCTCCCAGCCTCACCTCGATCTGAGAATCATTCCCGGAGAGTTGCGCGCGCACGTCGCGCAAATCGATCAGGTTAACTTCGCTCACTCGTTCCGACAGAGCCAGGGCATTCCATTCGTGCGAGACCTCCACGTACCTCTGCACTCGTTCGACATTTTCCTTGCGCGCCTCTTCGGTGCCGTCTTCGTTCCAGCCACGAATGAAAAAGGCGGGAACGGTATCGGCCGCCTTCATCTCTCCGAGCGCAACCCCCTCTTCGTCCACCCAAAAAAAGTGGCCGGCAGAAGTGTGGACCACCGCGACGGGCACTCGTTCCGAGACCCGCACCCGGAGCCGATCCGGCAAGACGCGGCTGACAACAGCGCGACGTACGCCCGGCAAACGCTCCAACTCAATGCTGATCGCCGAGAGATCGGCGCGCCAAACTCCCGTGCGCGCGACGGCTCGCCGCGTGAGGCTCTCAATTTCAGCAGCAGAAGTACGCGATGCTCCCGACACATCGATGCTCCGCACTTGAAACAGTGAAGCCGACGAGGCGACTCGATATCCAATGATCAAGGTAACTACCGTAAGGATCGCCAGGACCACCTTGAGGGCCGATGGCACATAGCCGTACAGAGCGCGCGGCGAAAAATCCCTGTTGCTGCCGCCCGTTGAGCTACCGCGACGTGCCGGACGCTGCACAAAACCGCGGGGCTGCGCGGCGGCACTCCTTGAGCTTCGCGAGCCTCTGGTTGCGATGACTTGTTCTTTCATATTTGTTTTTCGGCACAGACTTCAGTCTGTGGTTCTCCTCATCTCCTGCAACCGACTAAAGGATCCTTTCTCCCTCTCCCTTTGGGAGAGGGCCGGGGAGAGGGCTTGTCGGTGTCAAGCTTTGCACCCTCCCCTAACCCCTCCCAGAGGGAGGGGAAGAAACCAAACGCACTTTCAACCAGCTGACCGTAAAGCCCGCCTACTCTACTTGCTGCTCCACAACTCGACTTCATATTCGAGATCGATCCCGTGCTCATGCTTAACGCGCTCTCGAATCTCTTCAGCGAGGGCCATCGTGTCGGCGGCGCTGGCATCTTCGCCTTCCGTCACGATGAAGTTTGCGTGCTTTGGCGAAACGACTGCGCCCCCGCGACGCGTCCCTTTCATTCCCAGATCATCAATCATTTTGCCGGTCCCGATCGGACTGGAGGGCGCATTCTTGAAGAAGCAACCGGCGGAGCGCGATCCATGTGGTTGCGTCGCCATCCTTTGACTCTTGGCTGCTTCCATCCGCGCGGCAATCTCCTCCGGATCGCCGCCGCGCAGCAGCAGAGTCGCGCCCAGAAGCAGTTCGCCGTCCGGAAATGAAGTGTGTCGATAGTTCCAACTGACCTCGGTTCCTGGAATCTCGACCACGCGGCCGCCGCGTGCGACCCGCACGGTTTCGACGACCGTCCCGATCTCCTGGCCGTACGCTCCCGCGTTCATCCACAGCGCGCCGCCGACGGTGCCCGGGATACCATTCAGCCCTTCAATCCCGGAAAGACTCTGGCGCGCCGAGTCAATACAAAGACGGGGCAGTGAGTAGCCCGCGCTCACCGAGACTCGCTCACCGGCAAAGATCGGATCGGCTTTCAGTTCTTTCAGGCTCACAATCACGTAGTGATGGGCGCCGTCATCGGCGAGCACGTTACTGCCCGAACCCAGCGGCCGCCACGCAACCTCACTTTGTTCCAATTCGTACACCAGTGCGGCTGCCTCTTCTTCATTGCCAGGTGACAGCACCCAGTCAACCGCGCCGCCGACGCGCAAACTCGTCAGCTCGGCAAATCGCCGGCCGCGTTCGGCGCGCACACCCAGGCGCCCAGCGACTTCCTCAATCGCCGCATCACGAGCTGCTAAATCTTCTATCGCCTCTGTCACAGTCAACACCATATCGAAGTCCCGTAGGGACGAAATATTTATAGCTCCTCGTTTAGAGTATTTCGAAAGCTCCGGAGGAGCGGAATATTTTCGTCGCTTCGTTTGTCGTCTGAAACATGACGCTCCTCCGGAGCTGGAATTCAAATGACTCGAGGTACTATAAATATCGCGCTCCTAACGGAGCTGAAGAGTCTCAACATCTAAGTCTGTCACTTCTCACCCCGTAATAGCGCCAGCAGGCGATCGCCTGAGCGATGCACTGAGCCGGCGCCCAACGTAATCACCAGATCACCTTCACGAACTATTTCGCGCAAGACATCGGCGGCGCCTTCGACCGCGCCGACGAACTCCGCGTTTTTGTGCCCGTAACTCTTGATCCGTCCGGTGAGCACTTCGGCGTTAATCCCCTCGATCGGCGTTTCGCTCGCCGCATAGATATCGGTTACCAGCAGCACGTCAGCGTTGTTGAAAGCGCTGGCGAATTCGTCCATCAAATCTTTGGTGCGCGAGTACCGGTGCGGCTGAAACAAAACCACGATGCGCCGGTTAGGCGCCCCGATGCGGGCCGCGCTCAATGTCGCTTTGACTTCCGTCGGGTGATGACCGTAATCGTCGACCACGGTAATGCCGGCTTCCTCACCCTTGAATTGAAAGCGCCGATCGGCGCCGGTGAACTCACTGAGAGCATGCGCGATCGTGTCAAACGGCACCTCTAACTCCAGCCCGACCGCAATCGCCGCCAGCGAGTTGTAAACGTTGTGTTTCCCCGGCACGCGCAAAGTCACCGAGCCCAGCACGTCGATGCCGCGCAGCACTGAAAACTTCGAACCAAAGGACAGGTCATAACTGATGTCATGCGCCGAGATGTCGGCTTGCGCGCTCAAACCATAAGTAACGCGCCGGCGCTCGACTTTTGGAATCACGGCCTGCACGTGCGGATCGTCAAGACAAAGGATCGCTGCTCCATAAAAAGGAACTTTATTAACGAAATCCCCGAAGCACTTCCGCACGTCTTCCATGTCGTGGTAATAGTCCATGTGTTCGCGATCAATGTTGGTCACGACCGCGATCGTCGGCGTCAGCATCAAAAACGACCGATCGCTTTCGTCCGCTTCGACGACCATCAAATCGCTCTTCCCGAGCCGCGCGTTTGCGCGATAAGAGCGCACGATGCCGCCAACTACAAACGTCGGATCCAGACCGGCAATTCCCAGCACCGTCGCGACCATCGAAGTGGTAGTCGTCTTGCCATGCGAGCCCGCCACCGCGACCGTGTGCGGTTTCATGCGCATCAATTCGGCCAGCATCTCAGCCCGCGGGATCACCGGAATCGAGCGGCGCCGAGCTTCAACGATTTCCGCGTTATCTTCGCGCACTGCGGTCGAGCGAACTACGACATGCGCATCGCCAACATTTTCTGCCGCGTGTCCCTCGGTGACTTCCACGCCCAACTCTTCCAGATGCGCAGTCACTTCGGACTTCTTTTGATCCGAGCCGGAAACACGAAAGTTCAGGTTCGCCAAAACTTCAGCGATACCGGACATGCCTATGCCGCCGATGCCGATGAAATGAACGTGTTGGAAACGTCTGAACATATTTGGAGCGCCGACATCCTGTCGGCGGAGCGCGGGCATCCTTGCCCGCACAGTGCGCACAGCGCGCGAAGCGCGCTCAAGCCCTCCCTAACGGTCGGGCTACTGCCCCGCTTTGCTACCCCGGCATGTCGGGGTTCTGTATCAACTCTTCCATCAACTCCACTGTCGCCTTCGCTGCATCACGCCGCGCCAGTTTGCGTCCGGCTATTTCCATTCGATCGATTTCTTCCGGCGTTGTCAGTAATGATCTGATTTCGTCAGCGAGTCGCTCACCACTCAAATCCCGCTGCAAGATCATTCGCGCGGCGCCCGCTGCTTGCAGAGCTTCCGCATTCTTGCGTTGATGATCATCCGCGGCCAGCGGAAACGGAATCATGATTGCCGCCTTGCCTGCAGCCACCAGCTCGGCACTCGTCGTCGCCCCGGCGCGGCTGATGATCAAATCGGCGTTGCCAAATTCACTCACCATGTCGTCAATGTAGGGCCGGACATCAACCCTCTCTCGCCAACCCGCGGCTTCGTAACCACCGCGCACCTTTTCGAAATCAGCTTGGCCGGTTTGATGCGTCACGTGCAGCAACTCTTTCTGTAACCCAAGCCCAGGCAACGCGCCAATCATCGCTTCATTAATCGCGCGCGCGCCTTGTGAACCGCCGAAAATCAGCAACGAGATGTGTTCGCCGTCGCGTTGCTTTGCCGGAATCTCAAAGAACTCGCTGCGCACCGGATTGCCCGTCACGACGCCTTTGCCGCGAAAGTAAGGCAAGGCTTCGGCAAACGAAACCGTCGCCTTATCGACGAACCAGGCCAGGACTCGATTCGTCCAACCCGGCAGCGCGTTGGAATCCATCACCAGTGTCGGTAGTCGCATCAACGACGCGACCAACAACACTGGACCCGAAACGTAACCACCAGCGCCCAACACGATGTCCGGATGAAAGTCGCGAATCACCCGGCGCGCTGCGACCAAACTCTTCGGCAGCAAAAGCGAACCGCGAACCCAGGCCATCGGACTCACGTTCTTTAGCCCGGCGCTTTCAATGATCGATAGTTCAAACCCTGCGTTCGGCACCAGCCGCGTTTCCAGGCCATGCTCGGTGCCCACAAATCTCACGACCGAAGAAGGATCGCGGCGCATGATCTCTCTGGCCACCGCAATGCCCGGATAGATGTGCCCGCCGGTGCCGCCGGCCGCGATTAGCACACGCATCGCTCAACCGTAACGAGCCCGCGCAACTGCCGTGGCTCGCTGACGCACTGGTCGACGTTTTTTCGGCCGCTTCTCTTCCTGCCATTCATCTTCATAGTCGTCTTCGTCAAAGCCTGCTCGCTTGCCCAGCGGCGCATACTGAGAAATGTTCAGCAGGATCCCGACTCCGGCCAACGTCGGCACCAGAGAAGATCCGCCGTAGGAAATGAAAGGCAACGGAATTCCTTTCGTCGGCACCAACGCCAGCACCACACTTATGTTCAAGAGCGCCTGCGCCACGATCCCGACGACAATGCCGATGCCGAGCAACATGCCGAAACGATCGGGCGCTCTCAATGCAGCCCGCATGCCTCGCCATAAGAAAACCAGGAACACCAGCACCACGATCAGCGCTCCGATCAGGCCCAACTCTTCGCCAATCACGGCGAAGATGAAATCCGAATGCGCGAAAGGCAGGAATAAAAGCTTTTGCCGTCCTTGAGCAAAACCAAGACCGTGTGGCCCGCCAGAGCCGACCGCGATCAGCGATTGCACCACCTGATAGCCGCTGCCCTGCTGATCGGCCCAGGGATCGATGAACGTCGCCATCCGCTTCCAGCGAAACGGCGTGAAGATCACCATCTTGGCGACATACAAAAGCCCGGGCACCGCGGCATAAACCACATGACGCGGCCGCACCCCCGCCGCAAAACAGATCGTTATCGCGATAATTGCCAGCATTAGCGCGGTTCCCAGGTCCGGTTCTTTCGCGACCAGACCGGCCAAAACCGCGAGTGGGATCATGCAAGGCAGAAACGTTTTCCAAAACGAGTCTTCCAGGCCGGCACGTTTTTCCAGGAAATAGGCCAGGAAGATAGCCAGCGCCAGCTTGGCGATCTCGGATGGCTGCGCAGACATGCCGCCGAATTTGATCCAACGCCGCGCCCCGTTCACCGGCGAGAAGGCGAAGACTGCCAGCAACAAAAAGATCGTTAGCAGCAATGCACCGTAGACGATCCAGCGTCGATTCAGGCGCTGGTAATCGAAACGCATTGCGATGAACATCGCCCCGAAACCGAGCATCGTCCAAATACCCTGCTTAATGACATAGTGGAACTGGCTGTGGTTTTCTGACTGCGCGATCACGGCCGAGGCGCTGTAAACCATCACGACGCCGAACAACGCCAGCCCAACCGTCGCCGAGAACAACCATTTATCGATTTGCAGCTTTTGCGGCATAACTACGAACCAGTCCAAGGTCGAATGTCCAAAGTCCAACGTCAAACCGAAGGACTTTGGACCTTGGACTTTAGACTTTGGACTTCCTCTTTGAATACTCTTCCCCGGTGCTCAAAACTTTCGAACATGTCAAAGCTGGCGCACGCCGGGGCCAGCAGCACTACATCGCCTGGCATCGCTGCCGCGAATGCGCGCTCGACTGCATCATGCATTTCGGTTGCACGCTCAAAAGGCGCGGCTGAACTTAGCTCACGTTCGATCGCCTCGGCGTCCTCACCAATCAAAATCATTTTCCGCACCAACTCTTTGACTAACTTTGCCAGCGGCGAATAGGGCGCCTGCTTGCCCCGTCCACCCAGAATCAAAACCACTTTCCCCGATTCCCCGGCGAACGCTTCCAGTGCTTTCACGGTAGCGTCCACACTGGTGGCTTTCGAGTCGTTATAAAAACGCACGCCTTTGATCTCAGCAACTTCTTCCAGGCGATGTTCGACCGGTCGAAAGCGCCGCACGGTTTCGCGCAGGGACTCCGGCGCAGCGCCACACGCCAAGCCCGCTCCCAGCGCTGCCAGCACATTCTCGGCGTTATGCATACCGCGCAATTGCATTTCGTCGCGCGTCACCAAAACGCGCTCACCGTCTTTGGTTCGCGACAGCAAATCATGTCCGCGCAGAAACAAACCTTCTTCCAGCTCGCGTCTGGTGCTGAATTGCACCACGTGCGCCCTCAGGCCCGGCGCCCAGGACGACACGATTTGATCGTCGGCATTCAGAATCGCCACGTCGACCGCCGTCTGATTGGTAAACACCCGGTGCTTGGCCGCGGCATAATCCACCAGCGATTCGTAACGGTCCATGTGATTCGGCGTCACGTTCAGCACAGCCGCCACGGCGGGATGAAAATCGACGATCGTCTCCAACTGAAAGCTCGAGGCCTCAACGACGGACCAGCCATCGTCGCGCGACGAATCGACCATTGAAATCAGGGCCGTGCCGATGTTGCCGCCGACCTGAACGTTTAATTGCGCGTCTTTCAACATCTCTCCGATCAGCGCCGTCGTCGTCGTCTTGCCGTTCGTTCCCGTGATCGCGACCATGCGGCCACGTAAGAAGCGCGACGCCAGTTCGATCTCTCCAATCACTTCCGCGCCGCGGCGATCGGCGTAACGAATCGGAATGGCTTTGGTCGGAACGCCCGGGCTGACCACCACCAGATCAATCTGGTCCAGCAGCCATGATGGCGGCTCACCCTCTACCTGGCCCACGCCCAGGGCTTTCAATTCGAGCGCTTCAGCCGGCCAATCGGCCAGCGGCTTGCGATCATTAAGAGCGACAATCCCACCGCGTTGCGCGAGAAACCGGGCGCTCGCGATGCCGCTGCGGGCCGCGCCGATGACTAAGACTTTCCTGCCCGCAATTTCCACTCGTAGATAATTCCAAAGAGCGATCCGGAAGCCCGCAGCATGACCAGCGCCAGCAATAGCGAAGCAGCGACTTCAGTTAGGCTCTTCATACTGGAATCCAAATACATCTCAATCCGTTTAGCGGCGGGCTACTGCCCGCCGTTCGTAAGCGCCACCAAGGCGGGCGGTAGCCCGCCTCTAAACAATCGATCAACGCAGTTTCAGAGTCGTCAGACTCAGCAACGCAAACAGTATTGCCAGGATCACAAATCGAAAGACAATTTTCGATTCTTTCCACCCGACCATCTCAAAGTGGTGATGCAAAGGCGTCATCTTGAAAACGCGCCGCCCCACGCCGCTGGTGCTCTTCGTCATCTTGAACACCGAAACTTGCAGCATCACCGATAGAGCTTCGAGCACGAACACGCCCCCGACCATCAGCAGCATGAATTCCTGTTTAGTCAGCACGCCGATAGTGCCGACAGCTCCGCCGATTGCCAGGCTGCCGACGTCGCCCATGAAAATTTCGGCCGGCGGCGCATTAAACCAGAGGAAGCCCAGACTGGCGCCAGCCATCGCGCCACAAAACACCGTCAACTCGGCTGCCTCTGGCCGGTGCGCCAAATCCAAATACTTAGCCCAGCGCGCGTCGCTGCTCAAATAGGTAAAGGCCGTAAGCGCGGTCATCGCGATGAACGTCACGCTGATCGCCAGACCATCGAGGCCATCGGTCAAGTTCACTGCGTTCGTGGATCCCAACAGCACGATCACGATCAGGAAGAGGTACACGATTGGTCCAATCGTGGTGAACTCGTTCCCGGGGACCGCTGTATCTTTGAAGAAGGGAATGCTGACATTCCATGAATACTTTGTCTGAAAATACCTGGTCGAGAGATACAGCGTCAGCCAAACTGCAAAAGCAATCAGCAATTGGAACGCAATCTTTTGGCGTCCCGTCAGACCCAGACTGCGTCGCTTTACCAGCTTGAGATAATCGTCGGCAAAGCCGACTCCACCGAACGCGAGCGTCGCCACTATGACCACCCAGACATAAAAGCTGGACAGCTTCGCCCACAGCAAGGTTGAGATCACGACCGAGGCTATCAGCAAAAGCCCGCCCATGGTCGGCGTGTTCTGTTTGGCCATGTGCTCCTGCGGGCCTTCTTCGCGAATCTGCTGGCCAATGTTCCATCTCTTTAGCCACTTGATTACTTTGCCACCGGACAAAAGGGAGATCAGCAGGGCCGTGACCGAAGCATAGGCGGTCCGAAAAGTGACGTACTGAAAAACGTTCAGAGCTTTTACCAGCCACCAGTCCTGGTTCGAATGATTAAAAATCAGCTCGTAAAAGATGTAGTAGATCATTTAAGGAGCGCCGACATCCTGTCGGCGGAGCTCGGGCACCCTCGAGGTCGGGCTACTGCCCCGGACTACCCACCAACGGATAATTCTTTTGCAGAGCCTTCACGATCTTATCCGTCTCAACACTGCGCGAGCCCTTAACCAAAATCAAATCGCCCTCACGCGCGGCGTCAATTGCCGCGGCGGCCGCATCGTCTGAAGTTTCGAAAAATGCAGTCTCGCCCATTCCCTTTTCCGCCGCTCCGGAGACAATTTCCGCGGCCAGCCCGCGTACGCCCCACAGCACATCGATGCCGAGCTCGGCAATTTCGCGACCCGCTTCGCGGTGCATCTCGAGAGCATCCGGCCCCAGCTCCAGCATTTCTCCCGCGATCACAAACCGGCGCTTCACGTTCTCACTCGCTTCCGCCAGCGTCCGCACCATGCCGAGCAGCGAACGCGGATTGGAGTTATATGAATCATCGACCACCGTGAAGCCCGCCGCAAAGTTCAGCACCTCACCGCGCATCCGCGGCGGCTTTGCCGTGCGCAAAGCATTCGCGATCAACTCGGGTTTGACCTTCAGCGCCGTCGCCACTGCCGATGCCGCCAGCGCATTCATCAGGTTGTGACGCCCGGTCATCGGTAACTCCGCCGCCGCTCCGCCCAGAGGCGTTTGCAAACGAAATCGGATCGAGCCAAAGCGCGCCGTGTCGATGCCGGTCGCGGTGACATCGGCTTCGTTTTGGATGCCAAAAGTCAGCACCGGCCCGTCAGTCTTTGATTTCATTTCCATAACAAGTTCGTCATCCGCGTTCAGTACCGCGATGCCGCCGGGCTTCAACCCTTCGATCAGCTCGGCTTTCATCGCCGCTACACATTCGATCGTGCCCAGATGTTCCAGGTGCACGGGCGCGACCATCAATTCCACGCCGATGTCGGGCGGCGTGATTTGCACGAGACGTCGAATCTCGTGCGTGGGGGAGGACATTCCCATCTCGAGTACGGCGAGATCATATTCATCAGGCCGGTGACCAAGGCTGACCATCTGCAAAACCGAAAGTGGCAGCCCGAGGCCGTTGTTATAATTGCGTTCGCTCTTAAGTACTCGACTGCCCGTCAATGCGAGCACGTGCGCCGTCAGCTCCTTCGTGGTGGTCTTGCCGGCGCTACCCGTGATTCCAATCACGGGACGCGCCCAATTCTCATAAACCTTGCGAGCCAGGGTTTGCAGAGCAGCGATCACGTCATCAACCAGCAGCAGGCGATCGCGTACGGCTCGCAGCTTTTCATCCTCAGCCACGCGTTCGCGGCGAGCGACCGCGGCTATTGCTCCGCGGCCTAAAGCCTGAGCGATAAAGTCATGCGCATCCGCAAACGAGCCGTTGAAGCCCGCCCGTTCATAGTCAGGCTGGGACAAAGCAAAAAAAAGCTCGCCCATCCCCGCCGTTCGGGAATCAATTGAGAAATCAACTATTTCTTTGTCAAAGAACTCAGCGCCCAGACTGTCAGTCGTGGCGCCCATCAAACTTGCTGCCGTCTTAATGTTCACGTCTGCTCATGTCAGAACCGCCTGCGGTAGCGGGCGGGCCAAGTCCTTCCGCGTACGATTCGGGCGAATGTGTGCCCGCCCGCTACCGCAGGCGGTTCTGACTAGTTGCCTCGTCCAAAATCGACGCGGACAACCAATCCGGGATTAACCTCGGCGCCCGCCTCAGGAACTTGCCGCAGTGCATGCCCCTCCCCACGCGCCTCGAGACTCAAGCCAAGTTGCTGACACATCCGCACCACGTCGCGGACACTCTGTCCGCGCAGATCCGGCATCAGTGCGGCTCGCTTGGTCGACATGGCGAAGACGACTTCGCGGGTCTGGCCGCTGAAACTCCGCGCCGCTATTTTCGGCAAGGTTGCTTCGCGCGCTTCTGTCTGTGCTTGTTGTTCTTTTAATTGCTGTGGCGAAGGCCTGGAAGTCTGCGCAATCGACTGAGGGGCGGCTTTGACTTCAACATCGGGCGAGACACTTAAATCAGGCAGTATCTGCTCGGCGATCTCGCGAAAGACCGGCGCGGCAACGTCGCCACCGTGATAAGCGCCCTGCGGCTCATCGATGACGACGATGATCACCACGGCCGGATTCTTGACTGGCGCAAAGCCAACAAACGAACCGACGTATTTAGTAGCTGAATAGGCGCGCGTCTTTGGATCAATCTTCTGCGCGGTTCCGGTTTTTCCCGCCGCGGTGTAGCCGTCCAGTTGCGCCTTGCGCGCCGTTCCGTGCAGCGTCACACCTTCCAGCATGTTGCGCAACGCCGCCGTCGTTTCCGGCTTCAGCGCCCGTCTGGTTTCCGGTTTAGCCTGGAACACCACGGCCCCGTCAGGCGACCGTAATTCACGCACGACATGTGGCTTGACCCACAGGCCATCATTAGCCAGCACACTGTAAGCAGTGGCCATTTGCAATGGCGTCACGCCGATCTCCTGGCCCATCGCGAGCGATCCGATCGACGAAGGCTGCCAACGGTTCAGCGTCCGCAGCAGCCCGGCAGATTCGCCCGCGAGATCGATGCCCGTTCGCGAACCGAAACCGAATCGCTTCATGTACTCGTACATCGATTCGTCCCCGACTAATAGACCCAGCTTGATCGCTCCCACGTTGCTGGACAGAGCCAGAGCATCGGCAATGGTCAGTACCCCGAACGGCTTGTGATCGTGAATCAACCGGCCGGCGATTGTAATCTGGCCCATCTGGCAATCGATCTTATCGTCAGGCCGAACGAGTCCCTTCTCAATGGCCGCTGAGTAGGCAACAACCTTGAAAGTCGAACCTGGCTCGTAAACATTTTGCAGCGCGTTGTTAGCGCGCGCTTCGGGCGAATCCTTTCCCGGCTGATTGGGATCGAACGACGGCGCGTTGGCCAGCGCGAGAATTTCTCCGGTCCTCGGATCCATCACAATCGCCGTGCCCGATTTCGCATGAGCTCGCTCCACTGCCGCACTCAGCGCCTGCTCAGTTCGGTACTGAATCGTCTGATCAATCGTCAACACGACGGTCTGGCCAGGATTCGGCTGGACTTCATAGCTTTCGAACGCTCGCCGCTCGCGGTCCATTTCCAGATAGACCTTGCCCGACTCGCCGCGTATCTTCTCGTTATAGGATTGCTCGACGCCGCTCAAACCAATTTCGTCCGTGCCCACAAAACCGAGTACGTGCGCGGCCAGCGAATCGTTCGGGTAGAAACGTTTCGGTTCTTTACGCGAATAGATTCCCTTAAGCTCTATCGCGTCCAGCTTCTTCGCCGACTGGTTATCCACCCGCCGGACGATCCACACAAATTGCTTCTTCGCGTCGATCGCAACCTCCAGCCGCCGCGCCAACTCATCGCGATCCTGGCCCGTGATGGCGGCAATACGCTTCGCGGTGCCGTTAGGATCTGAAATCTCTCGGGCATCCGCATAGAACGATTCCGTTTCGACACTGCGGGCCAGCTCGCGGCCTTGCCGGTCGAGCAGTTGTCCGCGCGTCGGGCTGGTTTCTATTGCGCTTAGTTGTTGATTTCTGGCGCGGGCGGTGAAGTCATCATGCTGGCTGACCTGGAGTTGGACCAGCCGGCCGCCGATTAGCAGCATCCAGGCCACCAACCCCATCGCTATGAACAGGGCACGCCGGCGCGAGTTGCCAGGCCGTGGCGCTTCGATGGCGGTAGAACGACGGGGCATTGGACACTCCAAACACTGCGGTCAAGTTAGCGCATACGCGCCTGAATCTGATTGGCTGACTGCGAGCGCGGCTCAGCGGGTTGCGATTGCCGGATCACTTTCACTTGAGTTTTCTGCGCTGCCGGCGCGACGCTCGTTGGCGGTGAATTCTTCTCGGTTGATTTCTCGACTGTTCGTTTCAGGGGATCGATTTGAGCGGCTTGCAGCGTTTGCATCCCCAGTTGACGAGCCGCGCGCTCCAGCCGCGCGGGACTGGCGGCGGCTTCCCGCTCTAACAGATAGAGGCGGCGCTCTTCGGCAAGCTGGTTTCGCACCTTGCGCAGGTTCTCTGTTTGATATCCGAGCCTGAGCGCCGCAAAGTGCTGGACGCCTGCATAGACGAAACCACCGGCCAGCGTCAGGCCGCAGCACAAGAGCAAACCCAACCGTAAGAGGCTGCCGCGATCGCGTTCGCGAACCACCCGGGCGTTTCGCTGTCTTGATGGAATTCGTCTCACCATCTCCACTCTCCGAATTGATGTTCAGTTAGTTCTGCGTAAAGAGCTTCCGGCAAACTCGCAATTTTGCGCTGCGGGCTCGCGGGTTGGCGGCAACTTCTTCGTCATCTGCCACAATCGGCCGCCGCGTCAAAATCTCTACTGTCTTTTGGGCGCGGCACATGCACTCCGGCAAGCGCGGCGGGCACTGGCAACGGCCCGAAAGCTTCCAAAGCGTTCGCTTGATAATTCGATCCTCAAGCGAGTGAAAACTGATTACCGCGAGACGCCCATCGGGCTCTAAAAGGTCAACCGCGTCAGTCACGAAACGATCAAGGTTTTCGAGCTCGCTGTTGACCGCGATGCGCAGCGCCTGAAACGTGCGCGTGGCGGGATGGATCCTCCGTTGTTTACCAAATCCAACTGCGCGTTCTACTAATGAGGCGAGTTCGCGAGTCGTTTCAACCGGCGCGCCCTGCTCTCGTCTCTCGACAATCCAGCGAGCAATGCGACGCGAGCGGCGCTCTTCACCGTACGCAAAAATTATTTTCGCAATCTCTACTTCGGAAAGACGACCGAGCAACTCAGCGGCGGTTTCGACCCCGGTCGAAGCGTCCATACGCATGTCGAGCGGTGCGTTGTGCCGGAAACTGAATCCACGAGAAGGCGAATCCAGCTGCAACGACGAAACACCCAGGTCGGCCAGGATGCCGCGCACTTTCTTGACCTCCACAGACGCGAGGACCCGCGTTAGATCGCGAAAGTCAGCATGCACGGCGCGGAAGCGCAGCCCAAAACGCTCCAATCGCTTCCTCGCCAATTCGAGTACTTCCTCGTCACGATCGATACCCAGCACCTGTGCATCACGAGATGTTTCCAGAATTGCTTCGCTATGCCCGCCCAGGCCTACCGTGCAATCGACAAACATCCCGCCCTGCTCCGCTGCGAGCAGCTCGATCGTCTCTCGAAGTAGCACAGGGCGATGGGCTAGCGTGCCCCTGCCCCCCAAAGGCTCCGCCATCACCACCGCCCCGTGATCTCGTTCAAAGAACTAAAAGTTTGCTGTAAGCCGTGAGCAGTTAGCAGAACACCGACAACGTTGATCCTGTCAGCGAGTGACTTCACTCGGTCGATCTTGCTGCTCACTGCTCACTGCTCACTGCTCACCGGATTTCAAATACCCAGTCGCGCTATTGCTGCTTCGTCTTCTTCCGAATAAGGATCAGACAGCAAGCGCTGCTGGAACTTCTCCAGCTCCCAAACTTCCAGATACGTCAAATAACCGAGGACGTTAACGTCGCCTACAACCGCGGCGCTCTTTCTCAGCAGCGGATGAATCAACACCCGACCCTGGGTATCCATCGACGACTGCTGTCCGTAATAGTTCGTCCGGTCAAGGAACTTGCGTCTTGCCGGATCCATCGAAGGCAATAACGACAGCCGCTGTTCGATCGCTTCCCACTCGGGCATCGGATAAATCCGGACGCAATCGCCGCTCAAGCTGGTAAGATAGAAAGCTGAGCCATATTTCTCTTCGACGTAACGGCGAAAAAGAGTCGGCACTTTGAGCCGGCCCTTGGAATCGATTCGGGCTGTATAATTGCCTCGCAACATGGAGTCCGGTTTGGGAAGCGAAGGAGACGGCTCTGCGGTTCGCGGTACTTTCAGGCTTGGTTCGTGTCGTTGAGGCCACCTCGCTCCACTTCACTCCACCGCGCATCCTACGCCCGTATTTCGGGCCTGTCAAGACTTTTTCGCGATTTTTTTGGCGGGCGAAGATGAGTTCCCGCCCCAATGATGTATAGTCGCCCACCGCAGGTGGCGCGCTCCTGGGCGTGAGCCTCACGGGCAGGATGCCCGTGCCGCTGTAAATTCAACATGACTGGAATTCCTGCGCTTCTATTATTGGGAGCATTGGCGGCCCTCGCCAATCTGGCCGGAGGACTGCTGCTGGCTTCCTCGGGCGCTCATCGTCGCGAGACGAGGCTGCTGAAGTATTTGATTGCGCTCGGCGCGGGTTTCATGCTCGCGGCGATCTTTATCGAGATGCTTCCGGAGTCAGTCAGCTTGTGGAGCGTGAAGATGTCCGACTTGCCGAGCGCCGAGGCGGCGGTGATTCCGATGACACTGCTGCTCGGAGGCTATCTCCTGATTCAACTCTTCGAGCATACGGTCGCGCCGCACTTTCATTTCGGAGAGGAAACTCATCCCGAACATTTGATCAAGCCTTCGGCGGCATATGCAGCGATGGGTGGCCTCACGATTCACACGTTCTTTGACGGAGTTTCGATCGCGGCTGCTTTTTTGACGAACGTGAAAGTCGGCGTACTGGTCTTCATCGCCATCATGCTGCACAAAGTTCCGGAAGGGTTCACGGTCGCATCGATCATGCTGGCATCGGGCCGTTCCTCAAAGAAAGCTGCCGCGGCCGCTCTTGCGATTGGCGCGGCGACATTCGCGGGCGTCGTGGGCGTGGCTTTACTAAACAGCCGGTTCCAGACTTCGGTTGCGTACGCGCTGCCGTTTTCGGCTGGGGTCACTCTGTATGTTGCATCCAGCGATCTGATTCCGGAAGTAAATCGTTCGGAAGGAAAGAACCCGATTGTCTCAATCGTGGTGTTTGCGGGAGTCGCCCTTTTTTATTTACTGCATCGTTTGATTCCGCGCTAACAAGGGCCTTTCGGAGGGTGATCTTAACGCAAAGGTCGCAAAGGCAAGCCGCAAAGGAACGCTCAGGACAGCTACTTTGCGTTCCTTTGCGAAGACCTTTGCGGCCTTTGCGTTTGAATTGATCTTGGAAGACGCCCGCCGTTTTGACTGACCGGCACGGATAAGAGAAAAGCCGCCCCGGATCAAAGAGCGGCCTTGGCCTTAACCTTTTCGAGCTTGACTAAAAACCACGCGAACTGCACATAGCACAATGATCACAGGGCTTTTCGCCCGGCTCGACTGAGCACTTCTTTTCGCTCTCGAAAAACTCCACCAGTTCAGCGACGGTAGCCTCTTCGACGCCAAAGCGTGCCTGGCTGGGATGATCTGCTGCGTTGTTGAAATCCCGGACCCATGGCGAGTGAGTAGCCGGGACGAACTGCTCAGGTTTTGTGAATGCTGCGGGCGATCTCTGAGGGCTTTGAGAAATCGAAGGTGTTTGGGTGATCGACGGCGGCACAGCCGCAGGCGGGCCGGAGGATACGAAATCGATTAGCCGCGCGCCCGTTGGCTGATCCGGTTGTCCGGCATGATGAACGATTTTGGATTCGATTCGATCGAGCTTGCTTTCCAGATCGTGCAGGCCTTCACGGATGGCCGTCAATTCTTCACGAACCGGCGCACCGTTCTTTGCCGGCGCGGTTGAACCGCTCGGCGCCGCTGGGCCAGAGTGAGTTCCCCCCACTCGCCGCGCGACGCGCTCAGCTATCAAACGTGCTTGATCTTGATCGGTAGTCACTTTTGAAAACCCTGGTTTAGAGTTCAAGCTTCAGGTTGTCCTCCAGACCGCAACCTAAAGGTTGAACTCTGAACGCATCCTCACTTGGCCTCGTCTGCCAGGAGATCGATGTAATCGACCACGCCCACAATGGCCGAATCAATAGCCGCGCCTGGTTTTCCGGTCGCCGAGGTCGAAGCGCCCCATCCCTCCTGAACGATCAGAACGGTGTCGCCGACTCCGGCATCAACAGAGTCGAGCGCCAGAACGGTATGGCCGGTCGCCTCGCCCTCGGGCGTAATGTGTTCGCACAACATGATGCGCGCGTCATCGTACCGCGCGTTTTTCTGCGTCGCGACCACATTTCCCAGAACTTTGGCGAGTATCATTTTCTGTAGCGCAAGTTGTTAACTTGCGTCTTCCTTGTTTCGATTAGACGAGAAAGCATCGCAGGTTGAGTCTTGCGGTGCATGCGCAAGATAGCATCTTGCGCTACATGCTCGTCACATGCTTGTCAGAATCAACAATCCCAATAATCGTGCAATCGGTCGGAGTATCTTCGCGCTTAAAGGGAAAGCTCGCTTCCTTGCCCCGGCACCAGAACACTAACTCACCGACACCGGCGCCGGCGGCGTCTACGGCCACCAACGGTTTACCCTGAGGCTTGAGATCTTTGTTAAGGGACTGAACAACCAGCAGCTTGCGCCCTTCGAGGGAAGGATTCTTCATGGTCGCGACGACAGTGCCGATTACGCGGGCGAGTTGCATTGCTAATACCTATGACGAGCGATCTCCTGTCCGATTTCTTCGTCAGCCGCCGTCAACTTCTGGCGATATGTCCACCGTATCGATCACACCCACCACGGCCGCATCCACCGGAGCGTCTTTCATGTTTTGAGCCAGGCGTGCGCTCGATCCGGCGACGACCAGCACGCGCTCATGAAAGCCGGCGCCGACCGTATCAACTGCGACGACGTAGCCGGTCGTGTCCGTGCCGTCCAGATTAACCGGGCGAACAATCAGCAGCTTTTTGCCTTCCAGCCGCGGATCCTTTTGTGATGCCACGACCGTGCCTACGATGCGAGCGATGATCATGCGCGGCTCTGGGTCGTAATCGGCATCGCTTCATCGACACTGCCATGCGGGCGTGGAATAACGTGAACGCTGACCAGTTCGCCGACCCGTCGCGCCGCCGCAGCCCCGGCGTCCGTCGCGGCCTTCACCGCCGCGACGTCGCCACGAACAATCGCCGTAACAAATCCGGCGCCGATCTTTTCATAGCCGACCAGCGTCACGTTGGCCGCCTTGACCATCGCATCGGCCGCTTCAATCATTGCCACGAGACCTTTGGTCTCGACCATTCCGAGTGCTTCCTGCATTCAGTTTCTCCTGTATTCTGGACCGTTAGTAAATCGTAGAATCAACCTAACCAAAGGCGCACATTTTGACCAGGACGAACATAAGGTATCGGCGCGATCTGTAGAAATGCCGACAGAAGATCGGCGGCCTCGATTTTCTCACGGTGGTCGGATCGCGCTATCTTCCTGGCGCTGCGCAAGAATTTCTTCGTTTCAGGGCCAATGCGAATTCCTTCGCCCTCGTATTTAGGACTCCACTCCATGAGCTTCTCGATAGCTCTATCGGCCGGAACTAAATCGGCCGTCAGACCATGATCCGCACGCAACCTCGCAACCAGATACCTAAAAGAACCGCCGTCCTCGGCATCCAAAGCGATCAGAAGATGTCCGAGCGAAAGATAATTGTGTTTTAGACGACGCGATTCTTCAATAGCGCGCTCAAACACCTTCAGGCCACTGGCGGCGAACTTATCCTGGTACACGACGAGATTGTTCATTGATAACCTTCTTAACCTATCGGAGCCGATACGAGCGTCCATAGAATAGGACAACTTCGCCGGAGTTACTATTCGAGCGTGATTTATGATTCTCTTAAGCGAGCTGCTTGAGTCAAAAGCTCAACCAACTCTTCCCGCGTCAGCGACACCTTCCCTGCCCCGTTCGAAGTCGATGAAGAGTATGTGCGCGCCGCCGGACGATCACCGGTTGGACACGACAACGTCGTTTCATGTAAGTAACCGCAAGCCTGACAGCGGGCGCCTGAGTCAAGATACCCGGCGGCTTCGCGCACGTTGATTAATTTTTCAATCGCGTCCGGCGACAGATTCTTCGAGCCGCCGAGCACGCGCGAAAGAATCGCGATCTTCGCCGTGTGCTCGAGTGTCTCCAGTCGATCAAACGCCTGCCAAAGATCCGCTCCATAAGCTACGGCGCCGTGATTCGCCATCAGCAGCGCGTTGTGATGCTTGACCAGAGGTTGCATCGCATCGGTCAGCTCGACGGTCGAAGGCGTGCCGTATTCAGCCAGCGGCACGCAGCCGAGCGTTAAGATCACTTCAGATAGAATCGGCTGATCGATTGCCAATCCCGCCACGGCAAACGCCGTCCCATGCGGCGGATGCGCATGACAGACCGCCTTCACGTCGGGCCGCTCGCGATAAATCAAGAGGTGCATGGCCAACTCGCTGGACGCGCGACTCTGATTCAACTGGCGGCCGTCGAGATCGGTGACGGCGATCAGGTCGTCCGTCATACGCCCTTTGCAAGTCATGGTCGGCGTTGCCAGGATTCGTCCATCATCCAGACGCACGCTCACATTGCCGTCTGACGAAACGACATAGCTGCGCTCGTACATCAAATGGCAAATGCGGATGAGGTCGCGTCTGGCGGTTTGTTCGTCCAACTATCGGCCTTTCTTCTTTTACTTCCTGACAAGATCTCCGGGATTAAGTTCGGAGATTCATATTGACAACAGCAAAGCGATCCACGAAATCACACGAAGAGCACTAAGTTCGTTTTGTGTGATTCCTGATTCTTCGTGTGACTTCGTGGATCGCGCTTTCTCCGCCGCCTTTACCAACCTCAAGAAATTTGCTGCAACTATGACTTGCTCAGCAGTGTGCTAAAGCTCCGTGCTATCGCTGGTTTCAATCTTATCCAATCGAGAGCGCCGGCGTTGCGCATTAGTCAAACGAGAAGCCTGAGGCCGTGCCAGGAAGTATGATAGAGACTCAAGCGACGTAGTCAGATCAACCGTCTTGACCTTCACGCCCAGACGCGCGGTTAATGCCGCCGGGGCAAAATTCAGAATTGCTTTCACGTCCGCGGCCATGATCTGATTCAGCACTCTTTGAGCGACGCGAGCGGGCACAGCTATCACGCAAACGTCGATGCCTTCGTCACGAACGACCTTGGCAATCTTTTTCGAATCGTATACCGGGATTCGATCGGGTCCGACCTTCTGACCGACCTTGTCCTGATCGTTGTCGAACATCGCCACCACCGCGAAGTTGGATTTAGAGAGTCCATTGTAGTTGGCCAGCGCGGTTCCCAACCGTCCCGCGCCGACGATACCGACGCGATGCGGCTTGTCCAGCCCGAGGATCTTGGTCAGATGAGATCGTAGATCGTCAACGAAGTAACCCACTCCACGCACGCCGAATTCGCCGAAGTAGCCGAGGTCCTTCCGAATCTGGGCTGAGTTCAGGTTGAATTGCTCGGCGAGCTCCTGCGACGAGACGGTCTTAATTCCCGCGCCCGCCAGATCATTCAGGCAGCGCAGGTACACACTCAGGCGGTTAGTCGTCAGCTCAGAGATCTTTTCTCGCTTCATACGTTCGCTCGCTCGCAAAGTATAACGCCGTGGAGGGTTCGCCGGAAAGTCGCGGGTTTCCGAAGTGTGTTTACTTGTTCATTAAGAAGAGCGGTTACAGAACCGGGAGCGGTAGCGACCGCGTCCTAGACTCGACCGCGTCCGGCGGGGCATTATCAACACCCAAGGGTCACAGTTGAATGTAGTACCCGGTCGCTACCGCTCCCGGTTCTGTAACGACACATCCGCGCTCGTGGGTCGTCGGCAACTTACCGTTTGCGATTGCAAATTCCTTACGCGATAATCGGCGACGCGATTATGATTGCTCATCTCTCAGGAACTTTGCTTTCAAAGCAAGCTACGTCGGCCATCGTCGACGTCAGCGGCGTCGGCTATGAAGTCGCGATTCCGCTTTCGACTTTCTATGAACTGGGCGAACCGGGATCGGTGGTGCAGTTGCGCATCTACACCCACGTGCGTGAGGACGCTTTTCAGCTTTTCGGTTTCAAGACGGCGCGCGAACGCGAACTGTTCCTGCATTTAATTTCGGTCAACGGCGTCGGTCCCGGATTGGCTATTAAGTTGTTGTCCGGAATGAGCGCTGACGAAATGATCGCTTCCATTCGCACCAACAATCTGGTTCGGCTGGTGGCCATACCGGGCGTGGGCAGAAAAACCGCGGAACGGCTAGTGGTTGATTTGCGCGAAAAAATGGCGGCGCTGTCTTCGCCGGCGCTGGAAGAAGAATTCGCTGCGCAAGCCGGCGGCGCACCGGCCACGACAGAAGATGCTTTGCGCAACGACGCCATCTCCGCGCTGGCGAATCTGGGTTATCAAAAAGCAGCGGCCGAGAAAGCTGTGAAAACCGCGATCGATGAAGGCGGCGAGCTCTCGGTGGAATTAATCCTGCGCCGCAGCCTGCGCTCCTTGGCAAAGACATAAACGATCGCTCTTGGTGTTTAGGAGCGGGCTACTGCCCGCTCGGTCGGGCGGTAGCCCGACCCTAAACAGGGAATGGGAAGGACAGCAAACTGCAGTTCATTGGACCTTAGTTGACCAATCAGTTACTCCGCGTTCAGAATCTAACCGTCCATGGCGAAAGCAACCAGAGCAGCCGAAGCGTTAAGCGCGACCCCAACCGATGAAGACCGTCAATTCGATCTGTCTCTGCGCCCGACTCACCTAACTGAATACATCGGGCAAACGAAAGCCAAAGAGAATTTGCGCGTCTACATCAAAGCCGCGGTGAAGCGGCGCGAGGCCCTCGATCACGTTCTATTGACCGGGCCGCCGGGATTGGGCAAGACGACTCTGGCCCACATCATCGCCAACGAAATGGGAGCGCAACTGCGTTCGACTTCGGGCCCGGCAATTGAAAAGACCGGTGACATCGCGGCCTTGCTGACTAACCTTCAGGAAGGCGATGTGCTCTTCATCGATGAAATCCATCGCCTGATGCCGCAGCTCGAGGAAAAGCTTTATCCGGCGATGGAAGACTTTAGTCTCGATCTGCTAATCGGGCAGGGGCCGGGCGCGCGTTCGATCAAGCTGGAGCTGCCAAAATTCACTCTGGTCGGAGCCACTACACGGGCTGGGCTGATCACTGCGCCTTTGCGTGGCAGGTTTGGAATCGGCTTTCATTTGGACTTTTATCCTCACGAAGACCTGGAAACAATTTGCAAACGCTCGGCGGGAATCCTGGGGGTTGAAATTGACGATGGCGGCAGCCTGGAAATCGCGCGGCGCGCGCGCGGCACACCGCGAATTGTAAATCGTCTGCTGCGACGTGTGCGCGACTATGCCGAAGTCGATTACGATGGCCGGATCACGCACGCAGTGGCCAACGACGCGCTGAACCGGATGGAAGTTGATACATACGGGCTCGACGAAATGGATCGCAAGCTGCTGCTGACGATCATTGAAAAATTTGAAGGCGGGCCGGTGGGAGTCGGCACACTGTCAGCGGCGATCCATGAAGAGAAAGATTCGATCGAAGAAATCATCGAGCCATATTTAATACAGATCGGCTTCCTCAATCGCACGCCGCGCGGCCGCATGGCCACGCAACTCGCTTGTCAACATTTCGGGATCAAGAGCGGACAGCAACGGCCGAGTTTGTTCGATTCTGTTTGAAAGACTGTCACTCGCAAATTAGCAATTTGCTACAGCGATGGGTTTTACACGTCATTCCTTTGGAGTTCGCAATCGTTCACCCTGGCGCGGGATGATTGCGCACGCCGTGCATCAGTTCCATGAGAACGATTTGTTTACCTCGGCCGCGGCGATGAGCTACTTCGGTCTCATGACTTTGTTTCCGGCCCTGTTGCTGCTCCTCGCTTTAAGCAATTGGATCGCGGCCGGGAATCAAATGCTGACCCACGTGGTGCAGGTTTATCCCGGCTCAGGGAAATTTCTCCACGACACTATTCAAGCACTTTCGAATATCAGCACGGGCGTCATCATTACCTGTGCGATCGTGGTGATGTGGGCAGGATCGTGGGTGTTCGCGGTGGTTGAGCGCGCCCTGAATCGTATCTGGGGAACGACGGCGCGCACCTTTCTTCACGGCCGCGCCTTGACCCTGGGGATGGTCGGAATCGTCGGCGTCCTGCTGTCACTCTCAGTATTTGTTACTTCGATTTTGGTGGCGTTACAGGAAATCGCGGGACGGCTGTCTCCGCGGCAGTTGGAAAACTACCGGCTGCTGGCATCGGTCGGCAGTGTCTTCTGGCAAATTGTCTTTGCGCTGGTTAGCTTGTTAGTGACGTTTACGCTCTTCGCGGTCGTCTACAAATTCATGCCCAACGCCCATGTGCCGGTCAGCGATACCATTCCCGGAGCATTGATTGGCAGCCTTCTGTGGGAAGCCGCGAAGTACGTCTTTGCCTGGAGCCTGAACTATTTTCATTACGATCAGATTTACGGTTCAGTCGGCGCGGTGGTGGCCGTCCTGACCTGGGGATATGTCTCGAGCCTGGTGTTGTTGTTTGGCGCCCAACTGACCGGCGTGTTCCATCGAGAGCACATGGAACAACCAATTTCCGCGCCAGGCATCAATGTTCCCTCCGCTTCGTTCTCCTGACGCTTCGTGTGTCGCCGGTGTGTTTCTTGAGAGATTGGTTTCAAGGTAAAACGATCCACGAAGGTACACGAAGCGCAATCGCTTTTTTTTCGTGCCGCTTAGTGTGACTTCGTGGATCGTTCTTATGAATCGCAAAGAAACACGAACTAAATTTAGCTGCTAGTACCCAAATTAAGACACTGCCGTAGTTCGACCGCACTTCACGCCACGCTATGCACATCTCGGATTTTGATTATGAACTTCCGCCGGAGTTGATTGCGCAGCAACCACTGGCTGAGCGCGCGGCTTCGCGAATGCTGGTCGTCGATCGAGCAGCGCAAACGTGGTCAGATTCTCAGTTCAAGCAGTTTCCGGAATTTTTGCGAGCAAACGACGCCATCGTCCTCAACAACACGCGGGTGTTTCCGTCACGACTTCAAGGCGAACGGTCACCCACAGGCGGCGCGGTGGAATTGCTGCTGATTCGGAAAATCGAGTCGAATATTTGGGAAGCGCTCGCGCGTCCGGCGCGACGACTACACAAAGGTTCGCGAATAGTCTTTGGCGGATCCCGGCTCCAGGCCGAAGTTATTCAGTCGTTGGACGGCGGCAAGCGACTGATTAGGTTTGAATCCAGCGAGTCCCTTGATCAAGTCATCGATGATCTCGGTGAGACTCCCCTCCCTCCTTACATCAAACGCGGTCCGGGCGGAGATGCCGCCGACAAAGAGCGATATCAGACCGTTTTTGCCAGCAACAGGGGCGCGATTGCCGCGCCTACGGCGGGACTGCATTTCACATCGGCCCTTCTGGAAGAGGTCAAAGCCCGTGTCGTCTCGGTCAGCGAAATCACTCTACATGTGGGTTATGGCACCTTCGAGCCAGTGCGCGAAGACGATGTGGACCGCCATCACGTCACGCCCGAATGGTCGTCTGTTACTCATCAAGCCGCCACCACAATTAACCGCGCGCGCGATCTCGGCGGACGCGTAGTCGCCGTCGGAACGACTACGACTCGTACGCTTGAGTCTGTTGCCAGCGCCACGGGTCGGCTTCATGAGCACTCCGGATTCATCGACCTGACAATAGTTCCGGGTTACGAATTTCGCGCAGTCGACGCGCTCTTGACCAATTTTCATTTGCCTCGTTCGTCGCTCTTGATGCTGGTCAGCGCGTTCGCCGGTCGCGAATTGCTTCTGGCAGCTTATCGCCACGCAGTCAGTGCGGGCTATCGCTTTTACAGCTACGGCGACTGCATGCTCATTCTGTAAGTTTAAGAGTCAGAAGCCCGACCGTGAGGGAGGGCCGGCTTCGCAATCACTTCCTTTGATGAAGAAATGAGTCCTAAAAGTTTCGCTGATGAACGACAGACTGACTGAGAGAAGGCTTGCCCTTGCTCACGCGCGGACTTCTGACAGATTCGGCGGCGCCGGTCTCAGTCAAAGCGCATACTTGTAAATGGGCGTGGGTAACAGGCTATAATCTCCGCCACGCTCTTTAGGTTCCCGGTCGGATCGTAATCGGTTATGGCAGTTCTCAAGAAATTTCGTCCGCGATGGTGGCTTAATGGCCGCCAGCCGCCCCAGACTGCAAGCCAGGCCAACATCACTTTGGTCCCGCCGATCAATGCGCATTACGATCTGCGTCCGCTTACTATTTCCCAAATCGATGAGTGCTGGCGGCTGGATCAGCGTTGCTTTGTGGACGGCGAAGCCTACAGCCGCGACACCTTCGAATACCTTTTGACGGCGCCGGAATCTGTTTCGTACCGGGTTGTGACCCAGAACAGCGCCATGGCCGGTTTTGTAGTTGGTCTGCTGGAACCCGATCATACCGGCCACATCACGACAATCGGGATTGCGCCCGAACACCGCCGGCGTCGTTTAGCGAGCTGCTTGATGGAGAGAATCGAAGATGGATTCCGGCGGCGGGACGTGCGCATTGTGCGTTTGGAAGTGCGCGGCAGTAACGTCTCAGCCCAGAAGCTTTACCTCAGCCTGGGTTACTCAGTGACGCAGAGATTGCCGAAGTATTACTCGAACGGCGGCGATGGTCTGTTGATGATTAAGCCGATTAGTTGAATTCCTGCGCAGTCCACACCGGTCTTAGCTTCTCCGCAACTCAGTCAACACCTGCTTAGCCACTGCTTTCAGAGTGTCGTACACTCCGACGCCGGTTGAAGCTACTGCCTCGATCACCGGCTCACCTTTGCGTTGCAGTTCAGCCGTCAAGTCAGGGGCTGGAATCACGTTGGGGAGATCGCGTTTATTCAGTTGCAGCACGTACGGTAGCTTCATCAACTCGTAGCCATACGCGCGCAGGTTCTCTTCCAGGTTATAGAGCGATTCGATATTGGCATCCATGCGTTCTTCCTGTGAGTCGGCAACGAACACGACACCGTCTACGCCCTTGAGAATCAGTTTGCGGGACGCTTCATAGAACACTTGACCGGGGACCGTGTAGAGGTGAAAGCGGGTCTTGAAGCCGCGCACCGTGCCCAACTCCAGCGGCATGAAATCGAAGAAGAGCGTGCGATCAGTTTCCGTCGCCAGGCTGATCAGCTTTCCCCTCGCCTGCGCTGCGGTCGAATCATAAATATGCTGGAGATTCGTCGTCTTGCCACAGAGCCCTGGTCCGTAGTAGACGATCTTACAGTTGATCTCTCTTGATGCGTAGTTAATGAATGTCATACGGGCCCGGTCGGTATTTTATCGTAGTGGCGCTGCAGTTCGCCTAACGGTTTGAAAAAAGGCTGTCGATCTCCTCGTCGGTAATCTCTGAAAATGGAAGGGAATTATCCGCAGCCGCTAGCTCCGATTCGCGCTCGATTTCGGCAAAAGCCATCGCCAGCTCCTGGGAAATTTGCTTGGACCGCAGCTTGACCAGGCCCAGGCTCGATCGATCATCGAATACTACCACTAACAAGACGCGGCCAATGACGCTGATATGAATACTCTCCCGTTCGCCCTCGTGCGAGAGCGTGGGGAATTCGCGCTCGCCAATCAGCTTGGCCATCCCTCCGGTGGCGGCGACGTTACCTGCGGCCAATGACGCCAAGCTCGTCGTGTCCAGATCGCCCAACTCCCCATGGACCGCGATCTGCTGGCCGTCTTTGTCTACCAACACCACCAGGCGCGCCGAAGCATCCAGCCGCAGACGTGCCAGGACCGCCTTGATCTGGTGGAAGCGCTGTTCGCGGATCAGAATTGGACTGTTAGCCATCAGAAGCTGCGACTGAGTTTTGAACCAAAGAGCGAGGAGGCAGGCTAATAATATTTACAAGAGAACCCGCGGATCCTCATGCCGGAGCCCGAAACTTAATGGTATTTCCTGCGCCGACTCCGCAGCAAATCGGAAAATAGTCGGAGTTCAGCGGGTCAAAACGCGGGTCGCTGAACCTCACGAGTCACATTAACACGGCACTTCATGAGCCATCAAGTGTTATCCTTCGGCCATCACTGGCTGTACCGGTTCAACACTATGGGCCACTGATGCCGCAAACCCTACTCTTTCGTTGAATTAGCTGCGCACCTATGTTAAGCTCTCGCCTTGTTTTTTGCGGCGATCTTTGTGGTCAATCGTCTTTGAATCGAGGGCTTTGCGCATGAGCAGTCCCATCGCCAAGAGTGTGAAGAAGCTTTCATCCCGCTCTTCGTCGCGCCATACCGCCGCATCATCCTCTCGGAAGCGGGTAGTGGCGGGAAAGTCGACCCGTCTCAAGCCGGCCACCAAACGTTCGCCGGCCGGAAAAGCCCGCGCCAGAAAAGCGGCGAAGATCCGCAGTGCCAAACCGACCCGAGCGGCGAAACCAAAGACCAAGTCGCCCGCAGCTTCGACGAAGCGATACAGCGTCAAGACCGCGGCCAAATCCACGAAGACGGCCAAGGCAACTCGGCACGTCGCTGTCAGCCATGCCAGAAAGGCTGTCGGCACCAGCACGAAGGGTAAGCCAACCTCGACCAGAGGAAGCCTGGTATTCAAGAAGCCGGTCACTGCTCCACCACCGCCCCAACCTACTCATGACGAAGCCGGCGCCCTTCGTGCGTTCGAGGCTGCCCACAAAGAGTTTGCGCGCGGTCATTTTGCGGAAGCGCGGGTACAGTTTCGCTCGCTGGTCGAGAAATATCCGATGGTCTCTGAAGTGGCCGCCCGGTCGCGCACTTATCTTGCCGTAGCTGAATCCCGTCTGCGTACCGAACTAGCTTTACCCAGAGACGCTGACTCGCTCTATGATCGCGGCGTAATTGAGTTGAACCGCGGCGAGTATGTCGCTGCACAGGAACTCTTTGAGCGCGCGCTCAGACGCGAACCTGAGGCGGCACACATTCATTACGGCTTGGCGGCAAGCCGTGCGCGCCTGGGAGCGATCGACACCGCACTCATCTCACTGCGGCGCGCCCTGGATCTCCAACCCACCCTGCGCATCCGCGCGCAACGCGATCAGGATCTTAATCCCCTGCGCAGCGACCCGGAATTCGATCAATTGGTGTTTGATGCTCGCGCCTAGCTCTCACCTTCACCCCTCTCGTTAACACAAGAATGCTGCGGCATAACCTTAGTGCAAACTGTTTTGAAAGCATTTAGCTTTCAGGTATGATTTCCTCTTAGTAATCACCGCAGGGTCACACCGGAGCAAATACTTGCAGAATCACGACGGGAACGGCAGCTTGAGGCTAGTCGCTATAGGCGGTGGCACTGGTCTATCAACTTTACTAAGCGGGCTGAAGCGTTTTGTTGGCCAGAGTGGTGATGGCCCGTGGTTGGATTCGCTGTCGGCGATCGTTACGGTCTCTGATGACGGCGGCAGTTCAGGACGCCTCCGCGATGAATTGCAGATCCTGCCGCCCGGAGACATTCGCAACTGCATGATTGCGCTGTCTGAGGATTCAACCCTTCTTTCGCGCCTATTTCGTTATCGATTTCGCGGCTCGGGCGACCTGGCCGGCCACAGTTTTGGTAACTTGTTTCTGGCAGCTCTGGCCGACGTAACCGGCGATTTTGTAGAGGCCGTGCGGCTATCATCGGAAGTGCTGGCCAGCAAAGGTCACATATTTCCGGCAACCATCAACGATGTGCGTCTGGTCGCCGAGCTGGAAGACGGGCGCGTAGTCCACGGCGAAACACAGATTACCGCGGCGCGCGCGCCAATTTGCAACTTGCGGCTCGAGCCCGAGCATTGTCTGCCTCTTCCGCAAACTATGGCTGCGATTCGCGCCGCTGACGTGATCACTATCGGACCTGGATCTCTTTACACCAGCATCATTCCGAACTTGATCGTGGATTGGGTGGCCGACGCCATAAACCGGTCGCCCGCAACCAAAATCTTTATTGCCAACTTGATGACCCAGCCGGGGGAGACTGATGGCTACGACGTCCGCCGGCATCTGGAAGCAGTGAAGAAATACGCGCCGCAGATCAACTTTGATTACGTCTTAGTTAACAACCGCGCAGTCAGCCCGAGCCAGGCTGAAGTTTATCGCGTTGATGGCGCGCATCAAGTTGGGTTGGAAGACGAAATCGACCACATTGACCTCGGCTCAGGCACTGAATTTGTCCGAACCGATCTGCTCGACGAGGGGGAAATGGTGCGCCATGACTCTGAACGTCTGGCTCGTGTCGTCATCACCTGTGCCGAAAAAGCCCGTTCGCAAAATCTCGTGGGCATGGAATCCTAGTTCGACAGCGGCACGACCAGACAACTCGAATGACCGAACAGCCAGATCAAACAGCACCGCCCCTGGATATTCTTGTACTCGCTGCCGGCCTCGGCACGCGCATGAAGTCGAATCTGGCCAAGGTCCTGCACAAGCTTCAGGGGCGAGCGATCATCGCACATGTCTGCCGCACCGCGACGCAATTGGATCCCCGCCGGATGTTCGTGATAGTTGGCCACCAGGCCGATGATGTTCGGGCCGCGGTCGAGAAAGAACTCGGTAACGAACAGGCAAGTTTCGTCATTCAAACAGAGCAACGCGGAACTGGTGACGCGGTCATGACGGCGCGAGTCTCTCTGGCCGGTTCAAACTCGACTGTGTTGATTCTTTCCGGCGATGTGCCGCTGGTTCGCGCCGAAACCCTGCGGACACTGCTTGAAAAACATCTAGCCGAGAAAACCGCCAGCACGATGCTCTCGGTTCGGATGGAGAATCCAACCGGCTACGGCCGCGTGCTGCGTGACGAAGCCGGCAATTTCGTGAAGATCGTCGAGCAAAAGGATGCGACCGAGGATGAACAGCAGATCAGGGAAATCAACGCCGGCATCTATTGCTTTGATAGCGAAAAGCTCTTCGCGGCACTTGAGCGCGTGCGTCCGACAAATAGCCAGGGCGAATACTATCTCACCGATGTCCTCGGAATCCTGCGTGATGACGGAGAACGAGTCATCGTCTATCAACATCACGACACTCGCGAAGTTTCGGGAGTGAACACCCGCGCTGAATTGGCCGAGTTCGAGAACCTACTGCGCCGCAACACAGTTCGGCGTCTGATGCTGGATGGCGGAGTCACTTTCATAGATCCTTCGCACGCCTACATCGGTAGTGAAGCGCAGGTCGGGCGTGACTCCATCATTCATCCCGGCGTACACATCGAAGGCAAATCAGTAATCGGCGAAGGCTGCGAAATCCAGCAGGGCTCGCGCATCACCAATTCACGCCTGGGCGATCGAGTCACGATCAAAGATCACTGTGTCATAGTCGATTCCGACATTGCCGATGACTGCGCGGTCGGACCCTTCGCTCATCTCCGTATGCACGCGCGCATGGAAGAGCGCGCGGTGGTGGGAAACTTTGTCGAAGTCAAGAAATCGCAAATCGGCCGCGGCACAAAATCGATGCACCTCACTTATCTTGGCGATGCCACCGTCGGCGAGAACACGAACATCGGCGCCGGGACAGTCACCTGTAACTATGACGGCAAGCACAAACACCCAACCGTAATCGGCGACAACGTCAGAATCGGATCAGATACAATGCTGGTCGCGCCGGTGCGGGTAGGAGACGGCGCAGTGACGGCGGCCGGCTCAGTAGTCACTGAAGACGTTCCGCCGCACACGCTGGTAGCGGGCGTGCCGGCCAAAATCAAGAAGAAGATTTCGGAAAAGACCGAGACATGAAAGGGAGTAGTCTGGTGTCTTATTTCGAGATTTCGAATTGCCAGGAAATGATCCACGAAGATACACGAAGCGTTACTGGTTTTCTTCGTGCTCCCTTCGTGTTCCTTCGTGGATCGTTCTTTTCGAGGCGGGAAGAAGCACGAAACCAAAATAAGCCACGGTGTTAATGCGACGCGAGGAACGCGTAAACGCTCTAGCGGCTGGCCGCTCACTGCTAACTGATATGTGTGGAATAGTCGGATACGTGGGGAACAAACAGGTGGTGCCGTTGATCATCGACGGCCTGCGCAAGCTCGAATACCGCGGCTATGATTCAGCCGGCATTGCTGTGGTTGACGAGGGCCATCAACTCAAAATTCGGCGGGCCGAGGGAAAACTGCGCAACCTCGAAGAGGTCTTGCGTCATCAGCCGCTCGACGGCACTTACGGCGTCGGCCACACTCGTTGGGCCACGCACGGCCGTCCGACCGAAGAGAACGCTCACCCTCATCGCGACTGCACCGGCCGCGTCGTCGTCGTGCACAACGGCATTATCGAAAACTACCTCGATCTAAAAGCCGATTTGCGCCAGAAGGACCATAACTTCGTCACCGAAACCGACACCGAAATCGTCGCGCACCTGATTGAAGAGCACCTTAAGCACGGAAATAATTTTGAACAAGCGGTGCGTCAGACGGTCGGCGAACTGCGCGGTATTTTTGCGCTGTCGATGCTTTCGGCGGATGAACCCGACACGGTCATATCAGCCCGTCTGGGACCGCCCGTGGTAATTGGTGTCGGCGACGGCGAATACTTTGTGGCTTCAGACATTCCCGCCATCCTGGAACACACGCGCGATGTTTTCTTTCTCGGCGACGGCGAAATTGCCGTGATGACTAAAGACTCTGTGCGCGTCACGGATTTCGCCGGCACCCAGGTCGAGCCGGAAATGCAAAGAATCACCTGGGATCCGATCCAGGCGGAAAAAGGCGGCTTCAAGCACTTCATGCTCAAAGAGATTTACGAGCAGCCGCGCGCGGTCCGCGAAACTGTCGAGGGCCGCATCTCGCTCGACACCGGCCGGGTCTTTCTCGACGACATGAAGAACCTCACCGAAGCAGACTTCCGGCGTTTTACCTCGATCAAGATCGCGGCCTGCGGCACGTCCTGGCATGCGGGCCTGGCCGGCAAATACATGCTTGAAGAACTCGCGCGGATGAGCGTCGAGGTCGATTACGCGTCTGAATTTCGCTATCGCGATCCCGTATTAGACGAAAATACTCTGCTGCTGGTCATCTCTCAGTCGGGTGAAACTGCCGACACAATCGCCGCCCTGCGCGAAGTGAATGAGCGTGGCGGGAAAGTTCTGTCCATTTGCAACGTTCAAGGCTCAATGATCACACGCGAAGCAGACGGCACGATTCTCACTCACGCGGGACCGGAGATCGGAGTTGCTTCAACCAAGGCGTTTACTTCGCAGATGATCGCGCTTTATTTGCTGGGTTTATATCTCGGGCAACTGCGCGGGACGTTGACCCCTGAACAGAGCAAAGCTCACGCGCAGCAACTCGCCGAGCTGCCGGTAAAAATGGAACACTTACTGAATAACTCGGACGCGATCGAAGAGCTTTCAAAGGAATTTTTCCGCTGTACGGACTTCCTTTATCTCGGACGCGGCATTAATTTTCCCGTGTCTTTGGAAGGCGCGCTAAAACTCAAAGAGATTTCCTACATTCACGCCGAAGGCTACCCGGCCGGCGAGATGAAGCACGGCCCCAACGCTCTGATCGACGAGCGGCTGCCGGTAATGTTCATCAACACCCGCGAAGAAGGCAATCGCGCTTCCGAATTGCGCTATGAAAAGACTCACTCGAACATCGTGGAAGTAAAAGCCCGCGAGGGCATAGTCCTTTCCGTTCTGACCGAAGGTGACACGATGTCTTCAGTGGTTTCCGATCACGTGATTGAGATTCCGGCTTCAAGCGATCTGCTCACACCGATTCTTTCAGTCATTCCCCTGCAACTGCTTGCGTACCACATCGCTGTCCGTCGCGGCTGTGACGTCGATCAGCCGCGGAACCTGGCAAAGTCGGTGACGGTGGAGTGAGGCGAAGATTCCGATTGTCAGCGCCAAAGGCGCGCAATGTAATAGCCTGGGCCATCGGCCCAGGGTACAAGTTGGTGCGTTTCTCAAGCGCTGAAGGCGCGCAATATTCGCGAAGCCGCATTGATGCTCACCGTTTCGGTTGGGGCGCGGCCATTTCGCGCTTTCAGCACTTCGGGACTCACACACGCTCACCCAGGGCGTTGCCCTGGGCTTTTACATTTCGCGCCTTTGGCGCTGCAAAACCCTATCAGGTTGGTCAGTTCTTGAAACTTGTGGAAAAATACAATCTGGAACTCGGAGAAGATTAATGAAGGATTACCACATCAATATTTTCGTTAGCGAAGAAGACGAAGGGTACATCGCGGATATCCCTGATCTCGCAACGCAGCGAGAGCCGAAGGCAAGTCGATCCCTGAACCAAGTTACCGACCGGCAATGTATCGGCTTGCGTCCTGATTTCTTTAGTAGTTGCCGTAGGTTGCGCCAGGATGCATCAACGAGCGCCAGCGGTACAGAACCCGGAGCGGTAGCGACGGGGTCCAGCCATCTGACTTAGTGGGTCGAGTAAACATCTTTCTTGCTCGGATTTTGTTCACACAAGGTTTTCTATTGCGCGTCAAGACGCAAGTTGAGTCTTTAACCCGGTCGCTACCGCTCCCGGTTCTGTACCGGAGCGCCCAACGTTTTAGTTGACGCGGTACAGAACCCGGAGCGGTAGCGACGGGGTCCAGCCATCCGACTTAGTGGGTCGAGTAAACATCTTTCTTGCTCGGATTTTGTTCACACAAGGTTTTCTATTGCGCGTCAAGACGCAAGTTGAGTCTTTAACCCGGTCGCTACCGCTCCCGGTTCTGTAACATCAGCATGACGTGTAATTGCGATTGATGAATGCAATTGCCGGCCGAGCAAATCCCAATCATCCTTTACGTCAAGCAAGATCGCAGAATCGTCGGCCTGCCTCCGATTTCCATATCGTCAAAACTAAAAGTACAATCAAGCCAGTGATTCCAACCCCTGTCGAAAATCCCGCAGATAGAAGGTTCTTCGGCAAGCAAAAACTCAAGGAATGGAAAATGCGATTTCGATAGCGGCGCAGGACGGCGAACGGTCTTTTAATATTGACTTCATTAATTGGTTCGTAGATGAAGGCTCTTACGGCATCGCAGAAGGTGAGACCGTGGACGGTAAATCGGTGGAGGGCCGAATCTGCGTGGAAGATATGAACAAAGTCAGAAAACATGATAGCCGGCTCGAAAAGGATGCCTTGAGAAGGCGCGTACGAATACTCCGAGAGGAAGAACTGAAGAAGAAACCGTTCGGCGATGCCTTACCTGCTAAGAATCTTGGTGACCAAACTTGATGCGCCAGCCGGCGTCTCGTTAATAGCCCTCCGAAGTCAATCGACTTTGGCGGCCAGGAGAGATCTACGCTTGACTTCGTCTTTCATACCCGATTTGTTCGAGCGCCTTAACAAGAAACGAGCAGGCGCGGCGTTGGTGTCAGAACCCGGAGCGGTAGCGATGGGATCATCCATTCAAGTTGAGGATTGATCGGGTCGCTACCGCTCGCCGTTCTGACACAGCGATGCGCGCGCACTATGTATTAGGCCACACGCTGTGGCCTAAGTCCGTGATGTTGCGTATTATACTCCGCTTCCCCAATCCCAAGTCCGCGAAAGATTCGATCATTGACGCTTCCGTCGCGGTTATACAAAAAGTATTGACACCGCTTCGCTACTCTGATATTTATCACTCATCACAAGGTTGGTTTTGGGCCTCCCGATTCTCGCAAATCCCTAGACCCGAAACCGAAAAAGCAGACACGAAAAACAGTAAGCACGAGTCGGAGGACAGACTCTTGTTTGAGACTTGGCGTTTGGTCAGTCGGCGTTCGTCATTGATGAGACTGCCAAAGGTTCCAACGGCATTGCGATAGACCATTACGCCGCCGTATTAACCGTCGATGGATGCGTCATATCTTATGACGCTGGCGTCGTCGCTCATGACGAAGGCGTTGCAGTCCACACAAGGCCGTCATGAACGTATGGAGCAGCGTCGTTGTTTTGGGGAATCATGATGGTCTCATTTGAAACATGAGCGTCGCGTAGACGCTTTCGCGAGAAAGAAATGCCTGTCTTGCTTTGCGGTTGTTCTTTGCGGCTCTGCGCCTTGGCGGGAAAAACCGATAAGCGGAAAAGTCGTTTCACGCAAAGACGCGAACGCGCCAAGACGCGCAAAGCAAACTAAGACCGTCGCTAGAACACCACGAATTTAAGTCTCAAACTTCACCACAGAAAGGATAGATACAATGGGAGCCAAAGGAACCTCATTTGACGATATCAAAGCTCAGGCAGAGCAACTGCTTCGAGTATGGGACGAGAACGCTGATCTGGCACTTGGCGATTTAACGAAGCCGCAGTTTCAGGCCCTGCTCAATGCTTTCAATACTAGCCGCACCAGCGTTGACGGCATGCGGACACAGCTAACCAAGGGTGTTAACGATTTGAACGACCAGGGAAATCAAATCGTGGCTATCACGGTTCGCGCGCGAAGCGTTGCGCGTGGTCAATACGGACCCGACTCGACGCAATACGATCAACTCGGCGGCACCCGCGCGAGCGAACGCAAACCGCGAAAGCCGAAGACGCCGAAGAGCTAGCCGCGTTAGGACAATACATTTGGAAATCGAAAATAGGCTGGCTCTGCGCGGTGGAATAACTGCCTTGGTGGCGAGTGCTTTCGAGTAGGACTTTCACCTCGTCTCTTCTTTCGAGACTTCGATTTCATTGGTTCGACGAAGCTCGAGCGCCTAATCCGCGCCACAGTCAAGCAGGCGTTTCGGTCTCGGCGGAAAATTCCGCGTAGTAATTACGAGGCACCAGTGACGCATAATTAGTAGTTGGGTTGGAGATACGAAGTGAATCACCAATTCAAAGGAGCCGTTCTTAAGTGTTGCTATAGGCGAGTAGCATTGCTCTCGATTACGTTCGTTCTGGGACTATTCCTTCAAGGTTGTTGCCCGCCCTTTTGTCCGCCGCCACCGCCGCTGAAGTTTAAGGAGATGTCAGTCAGCCGACAGCAAGCCCTGCCTAACCAATCCATCGCTGTTCATGGGAGTACGAAAGTTCTGGCGAGCTTCGTACGCAATGGATGGAGATTATTAGTCTCACCATGCAGGGTCAAATGCTCAGAAACGTGGCGCGAATTCAATCAAGCATCGCCGAATGAATCAAGCTGCGAAACATCCCGGCGTCGACTCAAACGTTAGGCCGCTTACAAATGACCATAGGAGGTCGCTCATGAAGTTACTAATTGCTCTGCTCGTGGTAGTGATGTCAATGGCCGCACCGGTGTCATATGGCTCCGATGGCGGATCGACGACAAAACACAAGAAGGAACAGACCCAAGAGAAAGCGAAAGAAAAAGAGAAAGAGAAAAACGATCCCAATAAGGGCGGCGCCGGCGTTGGCCCTCCCACCGTGCACGGTTGCGATTCGAAGGGATGCGGAAACAACGGGCCCTCCACACCAAAAGAACCGCCGAAGAAGTGCCACAAAGAGAAGGGCATCGAAATCTGCAATTGAAGCGGCCCAACAAATCGTTGGAAGCTAGCGCGGGATAGCGCTTTTCGCAACTGGCTTTGTCCGGCGCGGTTGTGTGCCACCGCCCGCGCCACGGACCGGTGCAGGAAACGAAATCAGAAATGAAACTCGCTTGATTGTCATTGTTATTAGACGAGCGTATCGAGCATCTGCACCTAGTCTTTGATGCGATGTCGATAACCGCGAACTACTCAGCAGGCGCAGGCCATGCGCGTAAATTTTTTTGGGAGGATAAGAGGATGAAAATACTTGCTCGCTTAACCGTTTTGGTAACGATCGCGTTTTCTCTTGGATCGGCGGGTGCGGTGGCAAAGACTAAACGCACCCACAAGCCCGCTAAGTGCTCACAAGGCACAGCGTATCGAGGCTGTCCGGCTTGCGGAACCGCAAAGGACGCGAAACACATCACGCTTGACGTGCAAAAGAATCGCGGCATTAAAGTTACAAATCCGCAGACCCTCACGGTGGCTGATATTAGGAATCCAGCCAACAACAAAGGGAAGTTCTCACCCAGCAAGCAGGTTTCGGTAACTGGCTTCGTGGCCGGTGTGGATCCCGGCGGGATGCCGGAGAACTGTAACTGCACGAGCAAAAAACCAGGTGGTCGAACGGATCTGCGAGACGTTCACATCAATATTGTCGCCGACCCATCGGAGGCCGGAGACCAGACCAAGTACGTGGTTGTCGAATTCACGCCGCGGTGGGAAAAGAAGTTTGGCTTTGATGACAGCAACTACGAGGCAATGCGGCAACTCATCGAGCGTCAACTCAAGGGCAAGAGGGTTAAGTTTTCAGGCTGGATGCTATATGACTTCATACACGAAAATGCGGCCCAAAGCACTCGCCCCAATCAGCCGGTTTGCGCCAATTTCGGAGACAAGAATTGCAACTGGCGCGCAACTCCATGGGAGGTGCATCCGGTTACTTCTTACGAAATAGTGGCCGGACCCTGACGCGATTTCGGTTCTCCAACACTCCAACTCCAGGAGGAAATATGAAGTGTAAAGAAACGTCGACGGCCGGACAACTGTGGTTGGAAACAGCCCGCGTTGAAGGCAAGCCGATCCCAGAACCAACTTATCGTCCGGTTATCTATCGTCTGGCTTCATAACGGAATTCCCGTCCGCCTCATGAAATCCTGGAATCGAGGATCGTCTCTCAACTCGTTCAGGCGGGGATCGAAGCGCAGCGAGTTTGGGGTTAACGACCTCTCGCCAAAAGCCTTCTCGAGAAACACAAGCGCCCGATCCTTTTTGCCAAGCCCGGCATAAATCACCGCTCTCTGGTATGGCGAGACATAAATGGTCTTTGCCAGGTCGTCCAACATCCGGATCGAGTTTTCCGCCTCGCGAACTCTGCCCGAAACCGCATAGACATGGCCCAGCGATCCCACTTCGTTTTCTCTTTCCTGGCTAAGAACGATCCACGAAGTCACACGAAGGAGCACGAAGACAGGCATGCGGATGACGACTCTCTTTATTACATCGCGTCGTCTACACCAGCCCTAAAGGCTGAGCCCTCCCTCACGGTCGGGCTAGTGCCCGTATGGCAAGAGACTAGAAGCCGCGCAAAGGCATCTCAGCCGATCGCTGCAACCAATTACTCGCTGGATAATTCGCCGATGCATCGATCACGTGTAGCGTGAACGCGTGACGCGAGCGTGGCGATCGGTTTTCGCGGCTTAGGTGTGGGAGCAGGCCGTGCAGAACGATCACAGTCCCCTTCTTCACTTCCAAAGGTTGGACCTTCTCCTCGGGCCAGGGCGTGTCATCGACTACTTCAAAGCGTGTGCCGCCACCGTCGGCCCGCATGAATCGTGATTTCAATCCAAGCTTATGTCCACCCGGAATTGCCCACAGGCATCCGTTATCTACCGTCGCGTCTTCCAGCGCAAACCACAGCCCGACCAAACGCAAAGGCTCAGTGTAAAGAAACGTCGCGTCGTGATGACAGGTAACCTCGCCGCCGATGCGCGGCTGCTTGAAGATGTACATTGATTGAAGCAGCCGTGGATCGCTGATGCCAAGATCAGAGACGAGTTGCTTGATTTCGGCCGTACGCGAAAACGTATCAAAGACCGGATCGAGGTCGTGCAGCGCGTGGCCAATCTTATTGATTGAACGCTCTTTGCTCTGGCGTAGATTTCCGTCAGGTAGAAACGCGTTCTCTTCAAAGAAGAAACGGATCTTGTCACCTGACTCGAGAAAATAATCGTCACTGGTGCGGGTTTGTTCGTGGGTCGAGAAGATCGACACAATTCCCTGCGGATCGAATTCGCCCACTAGCTGTTCGGCTCGGTCGCGCAAACGGTCGCACTCTGCGGCGCTGACAAAGTTTTCAAGCAGGAGAAAGCCGTGGCGATCGTAGTCGGCAAGTTGTTCGGCGCCGAGTTTCATATGGTCGAGCATTTTTCGATCTTCCGGAAAATTAATCAAGCGTAATTAACCGCGAAGCGGTTGTGTCCTCCAGCCCAACGTTGCCGCTCAGCGGCTACGTTGGGATCCGAATCGACACTCGGGTCGCAACCCTGTCAGGGTTGCGCCAATCAATACGATCCTTGATCCCAGGGTAGTCGCTGCGCGACAACCCTGGGCTGTGTTACGCAACCGCTTTGCGGTTGAAATCGCTTTGCGTTCCGAATCGTGCGCGATAAACTCAGCGCGTTTCCAGAGGCACTCAAACCTTGTCCAATCAAATCGAAGCAGACAACAACGGCCCGGCAATCTCGCCATTCAGGCGCATCCTTGGCGTCTTCGCGCCCGCGCCCGCTCTGCCCATTCAATCAAACGACCCGGCCGAAGTCGCCAGGAAATATCGCTACTGGCAGAAACGCGTCCTGCTGAGTTCAATCATCGGCTACGCCACGTTCTACTTCGTGCGCAAGAACCTCAGTATCGCGATGCCGGTAATGCAGAGCAGTCTCGGCTTTAAGAAAACCCAGTTGGGTTTGTTCCTCACCCTGCATGGATTGCTTTACGGCGTGTCGAAGTTCGCCAACGGCTTTCTTGGCGATCGTGCGAACGCGCGGGCCTTTATGGCCTTCGGCCTGGGAGCTTCGGCTTTGATGAACGTCTTCTTTGGTTTCAATTCGGCGGTAGTGACGCTCGGGTTGATCTGGATGGCCAACGGTTGGTTTCAGGGCATGGGGTTTCCGCCGTGCGCTCGTCTGTTGACGCACTGGTTTGCGCCCAGGCAACTGGCCAGCAGAATGTCGATTTGGAATATCTCGCATTCCATCGGCGGCGGCCTGATCGTGATTCTCTGCGGTTACCTGGTCGTAATCAGTTGGCGGCTCGCATTCTTTGTTCCGGCCGCGATTGCCTTTGCCTGCGTGATCTTTATCTGGTTTACACTCCCTGACACACCTTCATCCGTTGGCTTGCCTGAGGTCGAGGGCACGCAGAGTCATTCCCAAACGCATGAGTCAGGCGCAGAGTTCCGCCGCTTCGTGATCGACCGCGTCTTTCACAACAAGTACATCTGGATCCTTTCGCTGGCAAACTTCTTTGTCTATGTCGTGCGGTACGCGGTGCTCGACTGGGGTCCGACACTTTTGACTGAATTCAAACACGTGCAGATTACGCACGCCGGCTGGATGGTCGCGGCGTTTGAATTCTGCGGAGCCTTGGGTGCGATCTTCGGCGGCTGGATCACCGACCGATTTCTGGGCGGCCGTGCCGTGCGCGCCTGTGTTGTCTATATGGCGCTGGCGGGAGTCGCGTTATTCGCATTCTGGAAGCTGCCGCTGAATTCTGAAGTGCTGACGACCGGCGTCCTCGGCGCGGCCGGCTTTTTCGTTTACGGGCCGCAATGCCTGCTCGCCGTAGCGGCTGCTAACCTGGCGACGAAGCGGGCCGCGGCCTCAGCGATCGGGTTGACGAGCATCTTTGGCTACGCGAGTACGGTGCTTTCCGGCTGGGGTCTGGGTGCGTTAGTGCAGCGCTACGGCTGGGAAGCAGGGTTTGTCGGTCTAATCATCGCGACAGTGATCGGGACGCTGCTCTTCATCGTCGCGTGGCCGGCGAAGGCACATGGATATGAGAGCTAATAAGACCTAAGGAGGAACGTCACACCGGTAGTAGAATAACACCCATGGCTAAAGGGATTTTAGATTCGGCATTGTGGGTACGCTTTGAAGCGGCTGCACGCAAGCGACGCCGCGATCCGGTGCGTCTGCTCAAGGAGTTTATGAAAGAGCGACTTGAAGTCTGGGAAGATCAGAAGCTTGATCGACAGGTCAAGAAGGCAGCGCTCCGCAGCGGACGGCGTGAAGATGACGCCGTTCAGATTGTGCGCCGTCACCGCACGAACAGAAGCAGACCCAGTGCCACCTCGTAACTTCGCATCCCCGTTGTTTTCGATACGAATGTCATTGCGAGATCGATGAGACCCGATCGCTATCGGTCTCGGTACTGACCTCATCATGCAACCGGCTCAGCCGACGTCACGGGCACCTCGCGAGCAATTGCTGCCTGCTTTCTTCCCAGCCACAGGCTGACCAAAAGCCACACCGCAGCGATTGGCGCCGCGACAAACGAAACTCCAGTCAGACCCAATCCCAGCCAACCCAGAACGGGAGTGGTCCACGCTCCGATCTGGTCCCCGGAGCGATAGACGACGGTATCTATGAAGTTCTTGGACTTATACTTGTCTTCCCTGCTGACGACGGTAAAGAGTGTTTCACGCGCCGGCCGGGCGATGGCAAAGTTGCCCGCTCGTCGCACTGTCAGAAAAGTCACCAGCAACGCGAGCGTCGGAGCAATCCCCATGGTGGTGAATCCGACAACGCTCAAAGCGGGCAGGACAGCGAGGGTCACGCCGACGCCCAACCACTTCAGGAGTCTGCCAGTTAAAAATATCTGCACCAGAATCGTCAGGACGTTGACCAGCAAATCGATCTTTGCAAAGAAGGCCGTCCGCGCCGCGCGATCAGTAAAAGCGCGCACCGCGAAACTTTGTTGCTGAAAGTACAGGAGTGTCGAAGTGATCGAATAAAGGAGCATGTAGGAGCTGATGCCGAGCAGATAAGTTGAACTGAAGGTATGGACTATGCCCGTCCAAATCCCTCCGCCGACGGGTTCTTCAGCGGACTTCTTTTTGATAGACGCGCCCGCGCCAACAGATGTATTTGGAAAAAGCCGCACGCATTGGGCACTCAGTTCAACCAACGCTGCCGAAATGAGGAGGAGCGTGAGCGTGCCAACCTTCTGCACGAGACTGGCAGTGATCGCCGCGCCCACGATCGCGCCCAACGTGCCCCCAACGCTGATAAAACCAAACAAGCGCTTGCCCTGGTCGGTGTTAAAGACATCCACCATGAAAGCCCAGAACACGGAGATCACAAAAAGATTGAAGACACTGGTCCAGACAAAAAAAGCGCGCCCAACCCAGACCTGATTGCCTTTGGAGATTGTTAACAGGAGAACAAAAAATATTAAGAGATTAGCAATCAGGAATCGATAGGCGATAGGTATAAACCGACGGCGGGAAAACTTTGCGACCAAAGCCGCGAACAAACTGTTCGCAACCAACATCGTGACCAGCGTACCCGTGAACATCCAGGGCAAGTTCTCGATGCCACCGGCCGCTCCGAATTCATCACGGATGGGGCGAATGACGTAATAACTGGAAAGAATTAGGAAGTAATAGATGAAACCCAGAGCAAGCGCCCGGAGTTCCGCTGCTTTCACATCGACAGCCTTGCGTAGAAGGCGCAGGAAAGGACCTGGTTCAGATTGAGTCTCTCCGTCCAAGTAACTCGTTTCTTCGCCTCGGAGAGGCGAAACGTTTATAGCCCCGTCTTGAGACGATAACCCGCACGCCGCGCGCCCACCTATTTCTTGCTCGCATGCCAGGCAGCCAGAACTTCAACTTCGCGCGCTGGCTTGATCCCTTTTCGCAAAGCCGCTTGTCGTTCGGCGGGCTGCTTTCTAAACCACTCGAGGGTGGCTTGTGTCGTATCACCAACAGATCGGAATGTCAGTCCCTTGCTCACTGCCTTTTTGTTGCTGATCTTGGTAAACCCAGTCTGGGCCCCACGTGGCGCGACCCAAACGGGCATGTCTGACCATGGCGAAACGTGTTGGGCAGCCAAAAAGTCCGCATCGACCCAGGTGAACTTCGCCTTGGACTTTGTCGCCTTCTTAATCTCGTCGAGCATTTCGCCGATCGTCAGAGTTGCTTTCGGACCAGTCGCGTTAAAGGTTCCCGTAGTTCCCTGCTCGGCGCTGCGAATGATCCATTCAGCAAGGTCGCGAGCGTCGATGAACTGAACCGTGTCGGTGGGCTCGCCGGGAGCGAGCACTTCACCGCCACGATCAACACGCACGGGCCAGTAGGTAAACCGATCAGTCTCATCGCCCGGCCCGACAATTAGTCCGGGGCGAACAATCAGGGCCTTGCCGGGAAACCACTTCTCTGCTTCTTGCTCGGATTGCACTTTGAGCGGTCCGTACAGCGCGTAATTCGAAGCATTCAAAGTTGCCAGAGTCTCTTTCATTGGATCCGCACCGGAATATTTGGCCAGCGGTCCAGTCTCGTCCATGCCCGGCTTGCTGTTGTCCGAGTAAACTGAAATCGTCGAAATGAAGATATAGCGATCTACATTTCCTTTTAAGACTGCCGCAGCATCGCGCACCCAAACCGGCAGGGTTGTGGGGACATCGATCACGACATCCCAGGTTCTGCCCTTGAGAGCGTCGAGTTGGCCATTACGATCGCCGATTAACTGTTCGGCTTCTTTAGGTAGTTCGCCCGGATGCGTCTTGCCGCGGTTGAACACGGTCACTTTATGTCCGCGGCTGATCGCATAACGAACCTGATGGGGACCAGTAAACCCGGTGCCGCCCAGGATCAAAATCCGCAAAGGCTTTGCGCTCTGACCGGTTGATCTAACTGTCCCCTTACCGCCAGGCATTAATCCTAAGCCGACACTTCCACCCATCAGGGCTGAAAGCTTGAGAAACGTCCTTCTACTGGTTGACATTTTTTCTCTCCTGAAGAATTCGACGTGTGCCCGATTGAGACAAGAGCATTCGCCATTCTATCTCGCGAGCTGTCATCGGCCCTGCCAATCTTTGGTTTGATCGGACTGCATACGCGCACGATCTGAATATTGTTTCAACCATGGAGCTTTCAATAGCTTTGGCACTCTAAGAACCGCGTGGAGGTATTCGCATGTGCCAATATATCAAAGCGTCGTTTTGTGCGCCGCTCGCGCAGCAGGTCCTGACTTCATCTTCGAACGCGAGAGGCTGGAGAGCTAACTTCAGACGCGTCGAGGGCTTTCGGCCTCATCTTTGCGATATGGGTAGTCGGAGTATAGATTGTATGGAGCCGGCTATCGGAGTTGAACCGACGACCTTTCGATTACGAATCGAACGCTCTACCAACTGAGCTAAGCCGGCTTGATTGAGCTTTTGAACTATACGAACGCGTCGTTTGCGCTGTCAAGCAGGTTGAAAAGGACGATAGTTTTCTGATCGAAGTTGAGTGCTTCTTTGCACTTGGCCAAGAACGATCCGATGCGATAAGGAAGCCCCCGGAGATCTCTTCAGATGAGACTAGCAAAACAATTTCACCCGCGGTGGGCTTGGTTCTCTCTCCTGGCCCTCTGTTTCGTCGCTGCCGCGTGTCAGCCGGTGCTCGCGCAAACAGGCGGCGCAAAGAAACTGCCGGCTGCCGAAAAAATTGTCGACGCTTATCTCAAGGCGATCGGCGGAAAGAAACCGGTGAGCTCAATCAGAGACGCCACCTATGACTGGACCATTCAGCTCAACGACCAGTCGATGGGCCTGGCTAAAACACGATCCAAAGCACCGGCTTCGCAGAGATCTGAACTTACCTTTGGCAATGGGCAGATCACTTTAGCGGCCAATCCCCGGTCCGCCTGGGTTCGTGGGCTTGACGGCGAATTGCGGACATTGACCGGAGGCGAAGCGGCCAACGCAAAACTGCAAGCCGCGCTGGATGTTGCGCATCTCATGGATTACAAAAAATCCAACATTCTTGCCCGCGTGGTCTCACTGGATGCTTCCCCGACCGGTCCGGTTTATGTGGTGGAATTTTCGTCGCGCGGGGGCGCGCGCTTGCGATACCTCTTCAGCAGCTCAACCCGTTTACTGACCGCAATTCAGGACGACGCCCGCAAGACCCTCATTCGATTTGAAGATTACCGGGCGGAAGGAAATGTGATCGAGGCGCACAAAATCCAAATCAGCCAGAGTGGCACAGGAGAACTGACCTTCAAACTGCAGCGAGCCAGTTACAACACTGGCATCGATTCGAGTGTTTTTGATCCGCCGCGCGCCGCTGAGTCTCTGGATGTCATCGCGCTGCTGCACCAGGTTTCCGGCAACCAGGATGAACTTGAGAAGCGCTTTACGGAATACTCGTTCATCGAGAAGCGGACTGAACGCGAAATCGACAGCAAAGGTGTAATCAAGAAAGAGACCGTCAAGGTGTTTGAGCTGTTCCCAATTCTGAATCGCCGGCCAATCATGAAGCTGTTGAGCGAAAACGGCGTGACGCTTTCCGGCGATCGCGCCGCTAAAGAGGACCAGCGCGTCCAGGAAGAGTTTCTGAAAGCAGAACGCGAAAAGGACAAGGACGCCAAGAGAGCCGCGGACCAACGCGCCGAACGGGAACGAAAAAAAGCCGCTCAGCAATCGGAGGACGACGACGTAGAAATCTCGCAGTTCTTTCGACATTGTGAATTTATCTCGCCGCGTCGCGAACGTTTCGAGGATCGCGAAACTATCGTCTTCGACTTCCGCGCCCAACCCGGTTTCAAGCCGAGCACGCGGATCGAGAGTTTGATCTCGAAACTCGTGGGAGTTGTCTGGATCGATCCGCAGGATAAGCAGGTCATTCGGATGGAGGCGCGGCTGGCTGAGGGTTTTAAGATAGGCGGCGGCTTGCTGGTTTCGCTGCGTCCGGGCGCCGCATTAGTCTGGGAGCAGACGCGACTGAAAGAAGGAATCTGGATGCCGCGTTTTGCTCAAATCAATCTGTCCGTTAAGGTGCTCTTGCTTGGCGGCGGTGATATCAACCAGACAACGGAGTGGAGCGACTACAAACATTTTTCGGCGGACGTCGACAGTTATAAGTTGGGCGTGCCGAAGACTGAAGCCGAACCGGGTAAGAAGCCTTAGAGTGCACAACTATTTGGAGTGCTGGTCGCGGCTTTGACCCTGCGGCGGCTCGGACAATCGAAGTCAGTAACACAAGAGGGGGAAGCGATGAAGGGCGGAACACGCAACATCGAAACGTTCAAGGTCGGAGCGACGCGAGTTAACGAAGCCGATTTTCAGAAGCACCAGGGCGAGATGCACGAGCATCAGCCCAATCAACCGGAACACGGGACGGACAAAGTCCAAACCCGGGCTGAACGAGTTGCAGAGGTGATGAAGCAGGCCCACGAGAAAGTGCTGCGACGCAAGAAGCGGCGCTGATGTAGCGCAAGTTGTTAACTTGCGCTCCTGGTACTGAGATGGTCGAGACCGCGCAAGTTAACAACTTGCGTTCCTGGTAATGAGATGGTTGAGACCGCGCAAGTTAACAACTTGCGTTCCTGGTAGTGAGATGGTCGAGACTGCGCAAGTTAACAACTTGCGTTCCTGGTAATGAGATGGTCGAGACCGCGCAAGTTAACAACTTGCGCTCCTGGTAATGAGACGGTCGAGACCGCGCAAGTTAACAACTTGCGCTCCTGGTAATGAGATGGTTGAGACCGCGCAAGTTAACAACTTGCGTTCCTGGTAGTGAGATGGTCGAGACCGCGCAAGTTAACAACTTGCGCTACATGATGAACGAAATCATTGTCATCGGCGGTGGATTGGCCGGAGTCGAAGCTGCCTGGCAAGCGGCCCAGGCCGGCGCGCGCGTGCGCCTGCATGAAATGCGGCCCGTGAAGCAGACGCCGGCTCATCGCACTGACAAGCTTGCCGAAATCGTCTGCTCGAACTCTTTGAAATCAGACGAAGCCGGCTCTGCCTCTCACCTGCTCAAAGAAGAACTGCGGCGCGGCCATTCGCTGGTCATGGAAGCAGCGTCCGCGACCAGCGTGCCCGCCGGAGCCGCCCTGGCTATCGATCGCCAACGCTTTGCCGAGTACGTCACTGAGCGTATCGAATCGCATCCGCAGATTGAAATCGTCCGGGAGGAAGTCACCGCCATTCCGCGCGAGGCCATCGCGATCATCGCCACCGGCCCGCTGACTTCCGATGCCCTGACATGGGAGATCATGAAACTGACGGGTGACGATCAGCTCTATTTCTACGACGCCATCGCGCCGATCATCGCGGCGGACTCCATTGACCGATCGATTGCGTTTCTCGCGGCCCGGTACGATAAGGGCGGCGATGATTATCTGAATTGCCCGTTCGATCCAGAGCAGTACGCGCGTTTTTACCAGGCGCTGACCGAAGCCAACAGCGTGCCCCTCCAGCGCTTCGAAGAAACACGTTGGTTTGAATCTTGTCTGCCGATCGAGGAACTTGCGCGCCGCGGCGTCGATACTTTGCGATATGGCCCGATGAAGCCGGTCGGCCTGATCGATCCGCGGACCGGCCGCGAGCCTTACGCAGCCGTCCAATTGCGGCAGGAAAACCTGATGGCTGATGCATACAGCATGGTCGGCTTTCAAAATCATCTGCGTTATGGCGAGCAGGCGCGGGTGCTGCGCTTGATCCCCGGCCTCGAACAGGCAGAGTTCCTGCAGTTCGGCCAGATTCACCGGAACACTTATATCAACTCGCCGCGCGTGCTCGCGGCAACCATGCAGATGCGTTCGGCCTCAAACCTTTTCTTCGCTGGACAAATTACCGGCGTCGAAGGATACGTCGAATCGGTGGCGATGGGTTGGCTGGCCGGCCACAATGCCGTGCGGCATTTGCAGGGCGAAGAACTTTTGCTGGCGCCGCCGCGTAGTGCAATTGGCGCGCTGGCGCGATATGTTTCGAGTGCCGAAACGAAGAATTACCAACCGGTCAATATCACGTTCGCGCTGCTCAAGCCGCTTACGGCTGAACAGACACGGGGTGTCCGCCGCAAACGCGACCGGCATTTGCTTCAAGTTAAGCTGGCTTTGGAAGAGTGGGACCAGTGGCTGCAAAAAGTTTGGAAATCACGCGCACCCGTTCTGACGACAGCCGCCACATGATGAATGACGCCAGAAATCATCCGCCCTCTCGCGTAACTTGCGCGCAGGTAATCCCGGCGCTGATGATCGCGCTCGCACTTCTGATCACTCCGCTGGCGATCAACTCGCAATCAGGCCGGCAAAAGCCGGACAACTCATCCAACAGCAACACGCGTCCGCGGCAGATATCAAAACCGGCGAGCCAGCAGAGCAACACCCAGGCTGCGAAGTCGGCTGGAAAAGAAGAGACCTCGGACGATTCACCTGATGTCGTGCTGGTCACGTCGAATCTGGTGGCGGTTCCGGCCACAGTCGTCGATAGTCGTGGGGTAGCGGTAACGAATCTCAAACTTGAAGACTTTGAGCTGCGCGTCGACGGTCAGCCAAATACGATCAGTGAAATCAGCCGCGCCGAGACACCCGTACGCATGGCGATGCTGTTTGATAACAGCGGCAGCCTGAGCGAGTTTCGCGACTTTGAAAAGCGCGCTGCCATTAAGTTTTTTCGGAACGTCCTGCGACCCGTGGATCAGGCGGCCGTGTTTTCGGTCTCGACCGAGGTCACTCTGGCCGAGCCACTGACGAATGACGCGCGGCGGTTGCAACTGACTATCGAAAGTTTTGGAAAACCCGAAGGCGCCACGTCTCTCTTCGATGCAATCATTGAGGCTGGCAAATACCTCCGCCCTTACGTGGGACGCCGAGTAATCGTTATTGTCTCGGACGGAGTTGACACCACCAGCCGCGCGGATTTCGACACAACGATCCAGCGCGCCCTGGCGGACGATTGCCAGATTTATGTGGTGCAGACCGGCCTTTATGAAAACGCGAACGTGCGGGCGCTGGCCGCCGAACGACGCATGCAGGAGTTCAGCGCACAAACCGGGGGCGCCGTTTACATTCCCAAGTCAGCCGACGACCTTGACGATGCGTTTGCCCAAATCTCCGCCGACTTGGCTCAGCAATACATCCTAAGTTATTACCCCGCTCAGGATAAGCGTGACGGCAAATATCATCTCATCGCGATCAAGGTAAAGACCAAGCCCAATGCGCGTGTGCGCGCGCGAAAAGGTTTTGTGGTTAAGAACCGCGATCGGGTGTAGAGTACGCTTTTGATGGATTGGAAGATGAAGCAATTAAAGAAACCAGTTAAGGTTCAGCGCCCTAAGAAAGAAAAGGTGAGCCGCGAAGAAGCATTGAAGCGGATGAAGGCGTTCCCAAAACGCATGGAGAAACTCATTGCTACTATCCGAGAAGGTACGAATCGAGATCTTCGTTCCTGCCCCCCCTCACCCCATCTATAGTGATCTGCTTGAGGAGTTGGCTGCGGAACTTAGCTATACGTTCGGCGGCAGTACGATCATCTCAGCTTTAGGAAACTATCTCTCCTCCACCGGCTTCATTCTTACCGACCGAATCAACATACTTTTTTCCGATGCGTCGGTCGCTTGGGCGCGAGATCGACTGGCTCTTGAACAATATGTTGATTGGGTCAGTCGCGCAGTAGAGCCAGCGTTGGAACGGGAAGAAGCTGTCCTGATCAGTGTCTACCCCGTGTATCATGGTGAATAACTGTTTGGACGCGGTGTTTCTTAGGCCTTATGCTCGATCAACTTCTCACTCAATTCCTCGATCACTTGCGCTACGAGCGCAATGTCAGCGTCCACACTCTGCGCAATTACGAGAGCGACCTGTTGCAGTTCTTTGAGTACCTGGCGCCAGTCAAAAAAGACCCAACTGCCAAAGCTGCGGCTGAGCATTCTTCTGTTCCCAGGCAAGACGAGCCGAACCTAAAACAAATCGATCACCTGACGATTCGCGAATGGCTCGCGACGCTGCACACGGACAAAAAGAAAAAAACATCTATCGCCAGAAAGCTGGCTGCGCTGCGCACCTTCTTTCAGTTTCTGGTTCGTGAAGGCGTCGTCGAATTGAATCCGGCCAAGTTGGTCGCGACTCCACGCAAGGAAAAGAAGCTGCCGGTCCACCTCTCGATCGAAGACGCCGTGCGCTTCATTGAAACCCCGGACACTGAGACAGATTTTGGTAAACGTGATCGGGCCATCCTCGAATTGCTTTATGCGACCGGCGTGCGCGTTTCGGAACTGGTCCAGCTCAATCTCCGCGACATCGACTTTAAGAGCAAATTGCTGCGCGTCTTCGGCAAACGCCGCAAGGAACGCATCGTGCCGTTTGGTGATCCAGCGGCGAAGGCCTTAAAGAACTACCTCGACGTGCGCGAAAGTTTCCTGATGAATGCGCCGGCAACCAAACGTGATGCCCAACCACTGATTCTGAATTACCAGGGCACGCGCATGACGACGCGCTCAGTCGGGCGTCTGGTAGAAAAATACATTCGTCTCTGCGCGGGCATCCATGACATCAGTCCGCACGCGCTGCGCCATTCGTTCGCCACGCACCTGCTCGACAGCGGCGCCGACCTGCGCGACATTCAGGAGTTACTCGGCCACGCGCGTCTCTCCACTACCCAAATCTATACGCACGTTTCGATGGAGAAACTGATCGAGGTTTACGACAAGGCCCACCCGAAGGCCTAGCAACTCATTAGTTCACTCGCGCGAAACATCTTCGCCTATTCTTCGCTTCTGCAAAAAGGTTGGTTAGCTTGTCAATTAGGTATCGACCAGCTTTCGAACTGAGCGAAGGCCGATCGGGCACTAAAATCTCTCCTCGCTTTCGCCGTCACACCGGCGTGCGCTATGATTCAAATCAGGAATGGGCTGGGGGAAGATTCCGGCGAAACGCAGGCTGCCCTGCGCTCGACTCAAGCGGATTGCTGAACTGCGCATGCAAGGAAAACTGGTCGAACATCCTCTGGCTGAACTGATTCGGGAGATCGTCGCGGCTGGATTGACGGGCGCTTTGCGACTTGCCCGGGAACGCGCCAGAGCAGCGATTTATTTCGAAAACGGACAACTGGTTTTTGCCAGCTCGAATCTGCGCGCGCATCGCCTGCGCGAAGTTGTAAAGCGCAACGGATTAACCAGCGCGCACGTCGCTGAGTTCCCTCCTAATGCTTCGGACGACGAGTTGGCCGCCGCGATGATTCAGAAGGGCGTATTGAAACCACAGACGCTGGACGCAATTCGCGCTAATCAGGTTGGGGATGTGTTGCGGGTCGCGTTGTTATGGATCGACGGCACCTGGGAATTTGATCAGCGAGTCAGGCTGGCTGATGAGATTCGCGTCCAACTCAACGTGAATCGTTTACTGCTTGAGTCCGCGCGTCACCTGCCCGCAAGCTTTGTCGCTTCGCGTTTAGAACCAGACGGCGGCACATATTCGCAGACCGGTAATAACGCGATAAATTTGCTGCCGGCCGAAGCCCTGGTCCTTTCACGCGCAACGAATTCGATAACCCTGAGCGAGCTGGCG
>Ga0137403_10000399_pt1 | contig 55621 bp, 48 predicted proteins | sample CZOMad2_1_16fung_FD_122057 | JGI IMG/M metagenome (GOLD analysis project Ga0137403, IMG submission 122057) | Vadose zone soil fungal communities from Angelo Coast Range Reserve, California, USA - CZOMad2_1_16fungal (Hybrid Assembly) | ecosystem: Environmental > Terrestrial > Soil > Vadose zone...
GCGTCGCGTCCTTCGATCTTCTGCATCCGCTCGGTCGCGCGCTTACCAAACGCGATTACCTCGGCAATCGAGCCGCCATATTTGCGTTTCAAAGTTTCGAAGAGCGACACGCGTTGCTCAAGCGCGGCGAGTTGCTCCGGGTCGAGATCAAGTTTTTCTGCGTAAGTGGAGAGCGCGCGCGCAATCTCGGAAAGCTCGACCACACTGGCAGCGTGCGCCGATGAAAATTGCGCGATTGAGCTGTCGATCTTTTCCAGTTCACGCAACAGCCGCTGAGTTTCAGCGAGTTGTGAGAGAACAGAATCATCTGCTTCAGAAAGTCTGCTGGAGATCGCGCTGGCCAGCTCGATCAGCCGCTTGCTGTTGCTTGCCAGCTTATATCGATTCTCGATCTCCTCTTCCTCACCCGCGACCAGATTCGCCGAGTTGATTTCGGTAATCTGATGACGAAGCAGATCCAGCTCCTGTTCGCGGGCTGTCTCTGCAGTGTTGAGCGCAGCATGCTCCGCGATCAGCGTCTGTAATTGGCGGTAATACTTCCGATAGTCATCGAGCTGCACTTCAGCGCGCACGAACGAATCGAGCAAGGTCAATTGCGTCTCTGGCGAGAGCAAAGACTGGTGATCGTGCGGCCCGTGAAGATCAACAAGCTCGTCCCCAAGCTTTTTCAAGACCGATAACGTGGTTGGAGAACCGTTGATGAACTGCCGCGTGCCGCCGGTAGCCGAGAAACTTCGTTTGATAATGAGATCGGTTTCACACGACTCGATTCCAGCTTCGATCAGTTGCGGATTTAATCTTTGCAAATCGTCTCCGGTGAAAATGGCTTCCACCGTGCAAAGGTCAGCGCCGGTGCGAATCAGCGATTTATCTGCGCGTTCGCCAAGCAAAAGCTGCAGCGCACCGATTATGATCGACTTTCCTGCGCCAGTTTCCCCCGTAACCGCGATAAACCCTGGCTCCATCTGCCACTCAAGCTCTTCTACAAGCGCGAGATTTTTTATTCGCAATAGAGTGAGAACGACGGGCATCACGGAAGTTGATGGTTGGGAAGTTGAGAGCTCGAGCCGCTGAAGATTTCAAACGCTCAGCTCTGAACTTTCAACCCTGAAAGCGTCACCGCACGGACTGCCAACGACGGGCTGCGGCGCTAACGAGAAAGAGATAAGCCACGGCAGGGTGTCGTGGCAAACACGCTGAAGACGCTTTGCAATGGGGCCGTTGGCTTCATCGATTGGTTAGATGCAGCGCTCGAGCTACAGGTGCGACGGGGGCGTCGGTTGACTCCTCGGCGTCGGGGCTACTCTTGGCGTAGGTGCGTTACTCTTCCCGGAAAGGCCTTTTTGCAACTCATCTGTGATTCTTTGTTTGACCATGTTCTGAATGGCATCGGTAAGCGAAGGTGACGCATTAGCCCTCGGTTGAGGTGCTGACGTCGCTCTGTTCTTATCAACCGAGCGCATGATCGCCGGCGCGAAAATCACTGACACAATGGCAAGTGTGAGGAGCAACGCCGCGATGATAAGGATCGCGCGCGCAACCGGAGAAAGTCCTTTGCGCGTTGTGGCGCCAGGCGCGGTGCGTACCCCGGCGACACACGCCGGGGGCGCGGGATTGCCAATCGTCTCGGCATAAAGGTTGACCAACGAAACAACAACTCCGTGTTTCACTTTCACATCGCCTAGTTCATGCAGGTAACGCTGCCAACGACGATGCTGTGCCAGGTCACCCGCGAAGCGTTTGCTCACCAGGATGTGACCTGCGTCGCCGCAATCCATCACCCGACGCGCGATATTGATTCCTACTCCTGAAATGTTTTCGCGCGCGTTAGCATCGCTGACGTGTTGCACCGGCCCGCTGTGGATTCCCATCCTTACGGGCAGGCTCGGTTGCGCGCGCAGAGCCTGCCCGACTTCTAAAGCGCACTCGGCAGGGCCCTCCACTGAACCGGTGAAGACCAGCGCCATACCGTCGCCGGTCGGCAAGATGATCAGCTGCCCCGCTGCTTCTGCTTCACGCACTGCTTCGGTATCACGGACAATCTGATTCAACTCCTGAAGCGCTTCTGATTGTTCGTCGGTCAGCAGCTTGGAATACCCGACAATATCGATGAACAAGACATGCGCGATCTCAAGGCGCGGCTTGGTTTTCTCGTCGTCCTGCATTTGGCGGAAACGTTAAGTGCACTCCGTCGACCGCTCTAGACGATTTTTTTCGCCAGCCATTTCGCCGATGACAGGTTTTGCGAATAGCGCACTCACGATCTAACGAGAATTCGGCCCCAAAAATCTGCAATTAAGGCAGATAAAATCTGTCTAATGCTGTTACTTTCGGAACGCGTGGCCATTAAAACAAAGATTCGAGTTTTTCCATTCGATTTTATCCGCGTAATCCGTGGTTCAATCTCACCGAATGATTCCGCGCTCGCTTTGCTCGATGAATTGGATGAGTTCGATGACCTCTTCGGTCTGGGGTAATTCCTTCTGCATCGCTTCAATTGCCTGACGTCTGTTGTATTTCGAACGGTAGATCAGGCGGAACGCTTCTTTGATCAATTTGACGCTCTCAGGCGGAAAATTTTTGCGCTCCAACCCGACCAAATTAATCCCGCGAATTTCGGCTGGATTGCCATCGGCGATCATGAACGGCGGAACGTCCTGCACAATTTTCGAGCAGCCGCCGGTGATCGCGAACCGTCCGATCCGGCAAAATTGATGCACGGCTGTGAGCCCGCCCATCATTGCGTGGTCTCCCACTTGCACGTGGCCGCCCAATGTGCCGTTGTTGGAGAAAATGACGTGATCGCCCACGGCGCAATCGTGCCCGATATGACTGTAGGCGAGAAAGTTTCCGCAGTTGCCAATCCGCGTTTTGCCTTCGCTCGTGGTACTACGGCTTGCCGTTACAAATTCGCGAAACGTGTTTTCGTCGCCGATCTCGAGGTACGTCGGTTCGCCGCGATATTTTAAATCCTGCGTTTGCTGCCCAATCGAGCAGTAAGCGTAAAATTTGTTCTTCGCGCCGGCCTTCGTCGGGCCGCAGAGCGTGACGTGATGTTGTAGCCAGCAATTTGGGCCAAGTACAACGCTAGCACCTATCACGCAGTAAGGCCCGACGACCGTTCCCGGCCCAATTTCCGCTGCAGGATCGATAATCGCCGTCGGATGAATCTGCACGTCGCTCATATGCATGAACCCCTCACCTCAGTCCTCTCCCCTTGGCATAAGGGGAGAAGCGGAAGAGCTATGCGCTGCGTTCTCGCGTATTCTGCATTGCCCGCACGCTTTGACGCCTCGCCCTTTTCAAGGGAGAGGGGAGGGTGAGGGTTCGTTCCATTCATTTATCCAAAAACGTGAACATCAGTTCGGCTTCGGAGACGATTGCATCATTAACAACGCAATGGCATTGCGCTTTTGCCAGACGTTCGCCGCGCGATTTAGTGAGCTCGGCGTGGATGAAAATGGTGTCACCCGGCAAAACCGGTTTGCGAAATTTCACTTCGTCTGCGCTCATGAAATAACCGATGCGACTGGTCGTTTTCGCCAGTTTGAACAACAAAATGCTGGCCACCTGCGCCATCGCTTCCACCTGCATAACGCCGGGCATCACCGGGTGGCCCGGGAAATGTCCTTGAAAGAAGGGCTCGTTAATGGTGACCGTTTTCACGCCGACACATTTCGTCTCGGTTTCGAAACTGATAATGCGATCGACCATGAGAAACGGGAAACGGTGCGGTAAAATCTCCATCACCTGATCAGTATCGAGTCCTCCGTCGCCGCTTGGGATTGTTCGGGGTGTGGCCAACGCACTTCTGCGCGTCTGCTCACGCGTGATTGAACGCGCCAGCTGCGCATTGGTAGCATGACCTGGTTTCACCGCCACCACATGACCGCGAATACGCCGTCCGACCAGAGCGAGGTCGCCGATAATGTCGAGGATTTTGTGCCGGACGAATTCATCAGTGAAGCGCAACGGTTCCTTGCTTAGGACCGCTTCACCCCGCACGACGATTGCGTTTTCGAGGCTGCCGCCTTTGATGAGATTTTTGTCCATCAGCGGCTTAACATCTTCGTAATAAACAAATGTCCGTGCTGGAGCGATCTCGCGCTCGAACAGTGGCGGCGTGACCTCCATCGAGTAAAATTGTGAGAATTGATTGTTTGGCCCGGCTTGGGTGCACGAGATGCGAAACTTGTCGTCCGGCAATAGAACTAGTAGCCCGCCGGCTTTAGACTCCACATGCATCGTGTCTCGCACGTCGAAAAATTTTCGCGGCTCCTCCTGAGCCGTTACACCGGTTTTCCTGATCAGATCGACGTACGCTTGAGCGCTGCCGTCGCCGATCGGCGGTTCATTTGCGTCCATTTCCACAACGGCATTGTCAACGCCCATCGCCCAAAGCGCGGCCAGTACATGCTCGACTGTGTGCACGCGGACGGAGCCTTCGCCGATCGTTGTCGCGCGTTCGACTGTCTTCAGATTTTCGATCCTCGCGTCGATCGTCGGCTCGTCCTGTAAATCCTTGCGTTTGAATTTAATTCCGTGATCGACGGGCGCGGGCTGAAGCTTGAGCGTGACTTTTTCGCCTGTGTGCAGTGCGGTACCGCTAAAACTTGCGACTTTACCAACTGTCTGTTGAAGCTCGGGCATAGCAGCCATGGGCGTTTAACTAGCAGAGATTTTGCCCCGTGACCAGCCGTTGTAGCCGCTTCGCTGTGCGAAGCGCGCTCAGTGACCTGCAAGAATGCACGGTATCACGTCGCCACAGGGCCACCCTACAGCCAGCGGCTTATTTCAATTCAAGTTCACCGCAATCGAAAGCCATCATTTTGTGAACATTTGAGATGCGAAATCGATGCAAACCTGCGCCATCGTCCTGCCAAATCTGAATCGACTTCTCGCCATCCTTGGCAACCAGAACGCGAGTCAAATTCGGTGACTCACTTACCGTAAACAACGGCAGGCCGTCTGCCGTTTTCAAGTAGCTTCCGTCGCCGTCAAATCCCGCGCCTACATCGATTATGGATCGTTTATCGTTACGGAGCGGATTTGGCATAAGTTTCACTTTCACAGTGGCGCCTGGGCTATCTTGCGGCGGAGACTCTGCCACTTGGCCGAGATCCTCCACTTTAAGCTCACCAACGAGGTAACCACGAGCTCGATATTTTCCGGCGGGTAGATCCTCACCGTCGTCGTTTTTTCCGTCCCACTGCGTTACCAGTGCGTCAGCGCCGATTGTAAATTCGTTCAATTGAGCTTCCTGATGCAGAACGCGTACCAGTTTTCCTGTCGGATCGTAAATGCCAAGGCTGATAGTTCCTTCCAATGGCGGAGGAACGAAGCTGACGCGGACGCTTCTCGCCGGTGAGGCTGATGGCGTTTGCACTGCAGCAGGGGGAGCAGTGAAGGATTGTTCGGGCGAGACTGAGAGAGCAGGTGATTCTTCGGGTGTTACCGAGGGAGTCGGACTTGGTGATTCCTGTGCGGCAGCGACAGAAGCCAAAAGAGCTGCCACAAACGCGATGCTGACGGTTCTTATCATGTCGAGCGAAATCGAGACATCTCCTGGTCTTCTCAGCGAGTATCGAGAGATTCCTCCCAGCCTTCGCATAAAGCTACGGCGGGGCAAGCGACTTCGCTCGGAATGACAAGTGGCCTATATGTAATAGCGCCAGTTCACATTTGGAAAAAGGTTGTCGCGCCATTCGCAGTCGCTGAGGAATTCTTCATCGATACGATTTGTGACAAACTGATCGTGCAGCCGATTGAATCGGACAAGATGATCTGTGATGCGCTTCGTTGCGTATTCACACGCGGTCCCAGTTTTCATCAAAAACGCCCAATCACTGGATTGCGCCAGCAGAAGTTCGCGGGTGAGCTGTTTGAGTACACGATGCGCAAGTGAGCTGCAGTTTTGTTCATGGCTGCGCGCAACTTCACTCATTCGCTGTGTCGCAGTGTGCAGATGCGGATAAATCCACGCATTACTAGGATCGAGCCAGACGCCCAGATGCCCGTTTTCACCCCATGTTGAAGCCGCAGGCTCAACGATCTGCTGCGTGGGATAGGCCGCGAGATATTCACTCGGCTTGGTAAGCCGAAAATCCCGTTCATTGGCCACTTGGCGAACAAATTGCTCAAGGAAACGCGGTCCTTCGAACCACCAGTGCCCAAACAATTCCGCGTCAAACGGAGCGACAAGAATCGGGTCGAAACCACACTCGCTGATTTCGCGAATCTGCTGTCGACGCTGTTCCAGAAAGTGACTGGCGTGTTTCACAGCAGCATTTTCCGCCGCCGCGCGATCATACAACTGTTTTTCATCCCCGCGTCCGGTGATCCGGTGATATTTTACACCGGAGAATTTTCTCGTCCCGCGGGCGACCGGACCCAGGTGTTCCATGGGAAGATCGAAACCAACATCGCGGTAAAATTCCCGGTAGGACGGATCTCCCGGATAGCCTTCATGCGCGCTCCAGACTTGCCGGCTTGTGTCGCTGTCGCGCGCGAAAGCCGCCGGCCCAGCAGGCGTATAACAAGGTGCATAAATCGACTGACACGGGCGCGGTTTTCCAAACAACACGCCGTGCGCGTCGAGAACAAACCAGCGGATATTCGCTTCCTGCAAAATTACTTCCAATCCCGGTGCGTAAGCGCATTCGGGTAGCCAAAAACCGGTAGGCTGTGTGTCGAAGAGATCGACATACACGTCCCGGCCAATCAAAACCTGCGCACGCGCCGCTTGGACGGATTGCTGCTGAACAATCGGGAGTAAGCCGTGCGTGGCTGCGCTGGCGATGATTTCGAGTGCGCCCGAGTCTCGCACTTCGCGAAAGACCGAGAGCAAATCGCATTTCCATTCATCGACAAAGACACGACGGCTCTCCGAGAACAGCTCGAAATAAAAGTCTGCGAGCTCGCGAAGCTGCGGATGATTGCGGTTCCGCTTTTGTTCGCCCTCAGAGAGATCGATTAAATTATCGAGGTGCTGAACGTAACGCTCGCGCAAAAGCTCATCCTGAAGCATGGCGCATAGCGTTGGCGTGAGAGACATCGTGAGCTTGAACGGCAGAGAATCGTCCACCAAACGCTGCATCATGCGCAGCAGTGGAATGTAACTTTCGGTCACCGCCTCGAAGAACCAATCTTCTTCAAGGAAGTGTTCGTGCTCCGGATGCCGAACGAAAGGAAGATGCGCATGGAGAATAAGCGCGAGATAACCCAGCATTGCGAAAACCTAGAGGGCCACCAGACAACAGCGCAAGGTGGATCGGTTTCTCCGAAGACGGTGTCAATTCGCCGCCGAAGACGCAGGTATTTTGGCAACGCGTTCGGGAGAACGCGCTCCACCTACAACGTGCGGCAAAAATCCTGGAATCGATCCAAGCCTTTCTTGATCACGTCCAAGCTGGTGGCGTAGCTGAGCCGGATGGTGCGGTCGTCGCCAAACGCAGCTCCCGGAACGACAGCGACGCTGGCTTTGCTCAACAAACGGTCGGCGAAATTCTGGGAAGTGAGGCCAAGCTGGCTGATGTTCACCAGAACGTAAAATGCGCCCTCAGGTTTCATTGCAGTGACGTTGGAAATCTTCGAGACGCGGTCGAACATGTAATTGCGACGCATATCGAACTCCTCGCGCATATCGGCGAGCGGTTGTTGATCACCTCGTAATGCGGCGAGCGCGCCGTACTGCGAAAACGAGGACGGATTAGAGGTGGTATGGCTCTGGATCGAATCGACCGCTTTGGCCACCGCTTCCGTCGCCGCCAGGTAACCGAGCCGCCAACCTGTCATCGCATAGGATTTACTGAATCCGTTGATGGTGATCGTGAGATCGTACGCTTCTTTCGAAAGCGATGCGATGCTCACATGTTTGGCATCGTTATAGACGAGTTTCTCGTAAATCTCGTCGGATAAAATGTAGATATCTTCCTCGGCAGCGACATCAACGATTGCCTGCAGTTCCTCCCGTGTATAAACAGAACCAGTCGGATTGCCCGGGCTGTTCATGATCAACATCTTCGTGCGCGGGGTCATCGCATTTTCAAAATCTTCCGCGCGCATTTTCCAAGCGTTGCGCTCACTGGTGGGCACGATCACTGGTTCGGCACCGACCAATCTGACCATGTCCGGGTAACTGACCCAATACGGCGCCGGGATAATGACTTCGTCGCCGGGCTGGCATGTTGCGAGGATCGCGTTATAGCACGAATGCTTTGCGCCGTTGCTTATGATCACCTGCGCGGCGCGATAATTCAGGCCATTATCGGCGGCCAGTTTTTCGGCAATTGCCTGGCGCAGCTCCGGGATGCCAGCGCTGGGTGTGTATTTGGTAAAACCGGCCTCCAATGCGTCGATCGCTGCCTTTTTTATGTGTTCGGGAGTATCGAAATCCGGTTCGCCCGCACCGAAGCCACACACATCAATGCCTTCAGCCTTCATAGCTTTGGCTTTGCTGTCGATCGACAGAGTGAGCGAAGGTGTCAGTTGGGCCGCGCGTTCAGAAATTTCCATGGTGGTGAGCTTATTCAAAATGGGAGCGCAAACTATTGGTGGCGATAGAAGTTTTCAATCAGAGGTTTAAAATTATTTTCATCGAATTGGACAATCGTCATTTCGCGTTTCGCGTTCTCAGGAGAATCCGACGCATGCGCGGCGTTGATCATAATCGTCTGTCCGAATTCCCGGCGAATCGATCCTGGCGGGGCTTTGGCCGGATCAGTTGGGCCAAGCACGTCTCGGATCTTCCGCACTGCATCCACGCCTTGATAAACAATGGCGATCGATTTTTCTGTGCCGGGAGCGTCATGTTCCTCCGACGGACATTCACTCGGCTTTCGACCCGCCATAAACTCGACGATGCTTTCCCAGTTTTCGCGGCCGCATTTTGGGCCCAGTTTTTCTTCAAGAACTGGCAGCACAGGCCCGTAGAACTCCTTCGCTTGCGCAACGCTCATGCAGTGCACCTTAAAGCCGATGATGCTCAAACCCGACCGGGAAAACACCTCGATAACTCCGCCCGGTCGCAAATTTGGGAATTTGAAGTTGTCGGGCTTGATGAGGACGAGTGTCTTTTCGACCTGCGCGTCGGCGGGATAAGGGACGGCACGATCCAGGATGCCGCCGTCGGAATCAGAAAACTCCGCCCAGAGGTTCAAATCGCGCTCGACTGCTTTTGGATCGAATGCCGCCAGCACGCCGGGCTCGAAGTAAGTCGCTTTGCCTAAATCATCTGTGATGTAATCGCCATAGGTATCGCGAATTGTTTCACCGCTGGTGCGTTCATGCACGATGTGGCCTACCGTGTGATGAATCTTTTCAACCGCGTCTGGGCCGCGAAAAATGAGGAATAAAACACGTGGACGTTGGCCGTTCTTTTCGCCCGTAAAGTTTTTCAGGATGTACTCGCGAATTAACTCCTGCGTCGCCCGATGGCGCGGATCGGTTTCAGTCACGATAGTGTCCGCGTAGCGCTTTGCCAGTTCAGAGCTCGGCGCAAACATGCGTCCTCCGACCAGATCAAGTCCCGTGCGAGAAATCAACCGTGCCACGATGCCGCCGGTGCGCGATTTGCGGATCGAGTACGGCGTGACGATGGCGTAAGAGAGTTGTTCGTTCTGCATGGTTTCTGCCGCGCGGCTCGTGATTAAACCGCGTGGGGTGCAGAGAAACCTAAGCCGCCAAGGCTGATCAAAAGTATCTGGCAGCGTTCAGGCGCGCAAATTTTTGTTTTCCCAAGGCTGCAGCGAAAGCTCGTCCATCACGCATCCGTAGTTTGGGCGCTCTGAGATCGCTTGGCGAAGCTACACCGCTGATCTTATTTCTTCTCAAACGATCGCTCGTTTTTCATGCGGGCCATCTTTTGCGCGAGACCGGCTGCGAATTTCTCGTACTGAACATTGTCGACTGTGAAAGTGCCGAACATATAATTGGAATTGCTCCATGACCAATTCTGGTCCGCATCGTTGTAAGTCATCACTGTCGTGCGTCCTTGCTCGTACTGGTGATGCAGCGGATCGGCGCCCGGCGGGTTCACAATTTTCGCCGCACCGCCCATGCCACCTTCGACCAGGTGGCCATGGAACGTGCCGTATTGCCCAATGGTGATCTGGTGCTCCTTACCTGCGATGTTTCGGGTGATCGGCACGTAACGTGTCTCGGTGTTCTTTGACACGCCAGGCGTCAACACCGCGCCAGCGATGGCTTGTAACGCTTTGCGCTGCTCCGGGTTAGCCTTCTCATCGATGTAGTAAAACGCAAAAGTCCAGTTGCCATACGATTCCATCATCGTCTTGCCCTCTGGACTCTGGCCCATCGTCGCGACAGCGAGCCCGTCGAGCTTCGCGTTGCCGTAGTGTCCCTTTTCGATGAGGAGAACTTGTCCGCCGCTGCAAGTCATTTTCGTTGGCTTGGAGTTAAACCAACATGGACATGCGGCATCGCACGAGCAGGCTTCTTCGAGCTGACCAGTGATCTTCCACGGTGTTTTGTCTTTTGGCTGATCTGCACCTCGGAGTGAAATCCCACTACCGAGGAGACACACAAGCGCACACAGCGGGGAAAGGGCAGTCGTTTTCATAGTGCAGAAATGTATGCGTAGGCGTGCACTCGCAAATCGATTTTGCCTTGAACAACGTGCTGTAGCCTCGACCGTCTGGGCGGTCCGCCTCCGCTAAAGCTACGGCGCACTCGCTCCAGCCCCGAAAGCTTTCGGGGCTGGAGCGGGTGACGAGGCTCGAACTCGCGACGTCCACCTTGGCAAGGTGGTGCTCTACCAACTGAGCTACACCCGCATTTTTGAGAGCGAATAATAATGTCCAGCCGCCCGCCAGACGCAACCTTTTAATTGCTCCTCCGGGTGTGAAATCGTTGAATCCAAATTGGGCGCAAAGCGCATCCTATGAGCAAAGCACTATTATGAACAAATTACTCCTCCTCTGTATTTGCTCCTTAGCCCTCGCGATTAGCTTGTTTGCGCAGACGCCAACTGCCTCGCCGGTCGCTAGTCTCCCGGCAGCTGTAGCAGCAACGGCCGCAGCCGCAACCTCTACACCGACGGCAAGCGCCAGTATGTCTCCATCCGATCTGGCGGACAGAATTCACCAGAAACTGGAGAAAAAGCTTCGCGGACACCACGGAATCACCATTGATACAGGTGATAAAGACGAAGATGCCGATCTTCGAAAAATGCATGAATTTGTCGCGATTCCGATCGTGGCGATCGTGTTTCTGTCGATATTCGGCGCGCCTGTGCTGATCGTTATTATGATAGGCATGTTCGCCCTTTTAATAAGTCGTATGCGGCAGCGAACCGTTCGGATGATGGTGGAGAAGGGTCAGCCGGTTCCCGCAGAACTGCTTGTACCTGCCAGGGGAGCGGTGCGCCGACGGTCCGATCTAAGGCGCGGAGTTATCTGGGCTATGATCGGGCTCGGAGCGATGATCTTTTTCGGCGCTGTAAACGAGTGGGAAAGTGGCGTTTGGTCATTAGGACTCATTCCGTTCCTGATCGGGCTGGGTTACTTGATTATATGGAAGCTCGAGACGAAGAAAGACAACCTACCGCCGGCGTCGTAATCTCCGGCCGTGGAGTTAACTGATGCGGATCTTGTTGCGCGAGTTCTTCTCGATGACGATCAGCACGCATTCGGCGAGCTCGTGCGCCGGCATCAATCCAGTGTGCGTGGTCTGCTGCGGCAACTCACCCGCACAGACCTCGCGCTGGCCGACGATCTCGCTCAGGAAGCCTTCATTCGCGCTTACAAGAACATTCGGAGCTTTCGCGGTGAAGCGCGGTTTTCCACATGGCTTTACCGCATCGCGTACAATTGTTTTCGCGAGGACGCACGCAAACGCAAGGAGCTTGTCGGCGTGGATGAGGCGCAATTGCAGGCTGAACACGATCCGCAGACTGTCGATGCCGGCTTGAGACACGATCTTATGCAGGCCCTGAGTTTACTTCCCTTGCACGAGCGCACGGCTGTTGTGCTTTGCTGTCAAAAAGGATTATCGCATGATGAAGCTGCGCGTGTTCTTGATATTCCGCTCGGCACGGTAAAGACGAACGTACTCAGAGGGCGCGAGAAACTGAAACGCACACTGGCCGCGTGGGGACCAAATTGATATAATGAACCCAATGATCGACGACGAAACGCTAGACCGACAACTCTGCGAAGCGATGCCGTATATTGACGACGAAGGGTTCACCGCGCGCGTCATGGCAAGGTTGCCTGCCGCGCGGCGCGAACCGCGGTGGCTGCGCGCCATGATTCTCCTCGGGCTGACATTGCTCGGAAGCGCAGTTGCCTACTTAGTTTCCGGTGGCGGCCGTTTCGTTCGCGAAGGCGTGATTCAGTTGTCGGATTTCCCGATTTGGCTGTTGCTCGTATTCGCCTTCGGTTGTGGCCTTGTGGTTGGCGCCTTTGCTGTCATCGTTGCCGTTCGCAAGACGCCAGAAGTGCGGGATGTCGCCCGGCTGCGATTTTGAACACGGCGCCGGTCAGGCCGCAGATAATTCGCGCGCCTGCTTAACATCGAGATCGATTTGTCGAGCGAGCGCGTCGACACTTTCGAATTTTTTCTCCGGTCTGAGATAGCTGATGAATTGCACTTCGAGGTCCCTTCCGTAAATGTCGCGCTCAAAATCAAAAAGGTGGATCTCCAGAATGCGCTCAGATTTGCCAGCATCCACCGTTGGCCGAAAACCGAGGTTCACCACGCCGGGATAAGTAACTCCATCCAGCTTGGCTTTGGCGAAATAGACGCCGTTTCGTGGGAACTGTTCGTTGTGGGCGCTCAGGTTTGCAGTTGGGAACCCGATCTTTTTGCCTCGATTGTCGCCGGTCACCACAGTTCCAAGAATCGTGTACTCGCGGCCAAGCATTTGCGCCGCCTTTTGCAGATCGCCTGCTTCCACGGCTTTACGAATTGTCGTGCTGCTTACCAGTTCGCCATTGACGGTCACCGGTGGAATTCCTACGACGCCGAAATCGAACCGTGTGCCAAACTGTTTGAGCAGTTCGAGATTGCCGCGCCGGTTTCTTCCAAACGACCATTCGTGGCCTACACAAATTTCGCGCAGCGGTTTCGAATATTCTACCAATTGCTGTACGAAGTCTTCTGGTTCGGTTGCACCAAACCGTTGATCAAACGTAATGATCAGGAGATGCCGCACGCCAAGATCGCGAATCAACGCAATCTTGTGTGGAGTCGCGGTGAGCAAGTGAGGCGCGGCCTGCGGCCGCAATATTTTTTCCGGGTGCGGATCGAATGTGACCACGACAGGTGTTCCATTGGCCGCGCGAGCATGTTCGGCGGATGTCGAGATCACTGCGTGATGTCCGAGATGCACGCCGTCGAAAACGCCGATGGCGAGAAAGAGCGGACCTGGCAATTGAGCGAGTTCGGCAATGGAATGGAGCGTTTCCATTGACTTTCTCATTGCCTTCACGCTCCGCGCATCCTTGAGACTTCCGGAAGACTCAACATCCGGCGCAGAACTTCTTCGCGCGTCGCGCTTTTGATTTCCTCAACCGTAATCGTATTCGCCACATCAAATCGGCCGGATTTCAACCGACGCAGTGATTGCAAGTGGGCGCCGCAACCGAGCGCCTCGCCGATGTCATGCGCATAAGTGCGGACATAGAATCCTTTGCTGCATAGGACGCTGAAGTCGATTTCGGGCAACGCGATCCGCTCAATGCTGTAGCGATAGACGTGTACCAAGCGTGGCTCGCGCTCGATCACTTTTCCCTGGCGTGCGAGCTTGTAAAGCGGCACGCCACCGTGCTTCTTCGCAGAGACCATCGGCGGCAGCTGATAAAAATCCCCACAGAACTTTTCAAATGCGGAGTGAATTTGATTCTCATCCAGCGGCGGGACCGGCCGCTGCTGAATTACCTCGCCTTGGCGATCCTGCGTGTCGGTCGTTACGCCGAGCACAAACGTGCCGGCGTATTCCTTATCTTCGCTCATCAGCAAATCCTGAACTTTCGTGCCACGGCCAACAGTGAGCAGCAGTAAGCCGGTGGCGATCGGGTCAAGTGTCCCGCAATGACCGATCTTCCTCGTGCCAAGTTTTTGTCGCGTGAGTGCAACAACATCGTGCGAAGTCATCCCTTCCGCTTTGTCCACGAGCAGAACGCCGTCAGGGTCCGCGATTAACGACTTCATGAATTTCCTCCAGAACCTTTTCTTCGACTTCGGCAAGACTTCCGGGAATGCGCGCGCCTGCCGCAAGTGTATGGCCACCGCCACCAAATTTCTGGCAAATCGCGGAGACGTCGACGGCTTCGTCTTTGGAACGCATGCTCACACGCACTTTACCGTCGGCAAGTTCTTCGAAAAAGACGGCGACGATCACGCCGCGAACTGCCCGAAGATGATCTATCAAACCTTCGTTAACTTCGGGAAGCACCGCCAAGTCTGCCGCGGTCCTTAAGCTGAGGCTGAAACTTGCGACCCGGTTGTTACCGGTGAAACGCATGGTTCGGAGAAGTTCACGCAACAATTCCAGGCGGCGTCGGGGATAGTTCTCGTACAATTGCTGACTAATTCTTCCAACGTCGAGGTCGCCGGCACGCACGAGCTCCGCCGCGATCTCCAACGTGCGGGCGCTGGTTTTTGGATATTGAAATGAACCCGTGTCAGTGGAGATCGCGGCATAAAGATTTTCTGCGATGTCATGATTCAACGGGAGACGCTGATTCTTGATTAGGCTGAAAATGATTTCTCCCGTGGCCGACGCGTTTGCATCGACGATCACCATATCACCATACCCCGGATTCGTGCGGTGATGGTCGATGTTGATCCAAATTTTAGCCGAGCCAACAGCAGGAAGCGCGGTTCCCAGCCGGTTTTGAATCGCCGTGTCGAGCGCGATGGCGACATCAACATCTTCCGGCTTTGCTGGCGGCTTGGTCACCAATTCGGCGCGCGGCAGGAACGAATACTTTTCAAGCATGCCGTCTTCATTCCAAACGCGAACGTTCTTACCGAGGTGCTCTAGCGACAGTGCGAGTGCGAGTTGACTGCCAAGCGCGTCCCCGTCCGGCCGAACATGACTCAAAATCGCGAAATGCTGATGCTCGCGCAGCACCGCTCCGATTTGCTCGAATGTTGAAATAGTCATTTTGTAGCCACCGCGCCGCGGGCAGTCCGCAACCCGCTTAACAAGCTGCGAGAATAGGCGGCCGGCCGTGCCGTGGCTACAGCATTCACTCCTGTGGGCCGCGGGGTTTTTCAAGATCCTGCAAGATCTCGAGGACGCGTGCGCCGCGTTCGATGGAATCGTCGAGATGAAAAATGAGATGTGGTGTATATTTCAAGACCACGTGGCGGGAGAGTTCGGCTTGCAGCGCAGGACGAAGCGCTTCTAGTCTATGAATCACGCTCGCGCCCGTTGTCGCTCCGAGAGTGCTTACGAACACATGCGCGTTCTTCAGATCGGGCGTGACATCAACAGCATTGACGCTGACGAGCACGCCTTCAAAGTTGATTTCGCGCGTAATGATTGCGCTCAGCTCACGTTTTACGAGTTCATTTACGCGCAATTGTCGATGTTTCATGGTTACCCTTCTGTCATCCTGAGCGGAGCTTCGCCACGGGATTCTTCGATTCCGGTCGAAGTGACTAATTAAATCACAATTTCTGCGCGACCTGTTCGAGTTGATAACACTCGATCACATCACCCACCTGGTACTCGCTAAAGTCGCCGAGCCTGATCCCGCATTCCAGACCGGAACGCACTTCTTTGACGTCGTCTTGGAAACGCCGCAGCGTCGAAATGCCGCCGTCATAAACCGGTTGGCGCTTTCGCAGGACACGAGCGCGCGCAGCGCGGGCGATACGGCCATTAGTGACCAAACAACCAGCAACAATGCCGCGGCTTAGCTGGAATATCTGTTTCACCTCAGCATGCCCGATCACTGTTTCGCGAAGCTCGGGTTCAAGCAGCCCGGCCATGGCATCTTTTATCTGATCGAGTAATTCGTAAATGATGCTGTAAAGCTTGATCTGCACGCCTTCGCGTTTCGCAGCAGACACAGCCATCGACTCGACCTTTACGTTAAAACCAATCACCACCGCGGCCGATGCGCTTGCCAGCAAAATGTCCGATTCCGAAATCGGTCCCACAGCGGAGTGAATAATTTCGAGGGTAACCTTTTTAGTTTCGATCTGTTTCAACGCGCTGGCGAGCGCTTCAAGCGAACCTTGCGCATCGCATTTCAACACGATCCGAAGAACCTTTTGGCCCCCGGCTGTTTCAAGCAGGCTTTCCAGCGTAGCCCGTTGCGGAACGAACAACTTGCTGGCGCGTTTTGTCTCCAGCCGTTCATCACTTAGTTGTTTCGCCTCGCGCTCCGATTCCATCACAAGAAATTCGTCGCCCGCATTCGGCAGACCGGTGAACCCAAGCACTCTCACCGGCGTGGAAGGCCCGGCACGCTTGATCGCTTGGCCTCGATCGTCCAGCAGCGACTTTACCTTGCCGTTGTAATCACCGCAGATGAACGGGTCACCGACTTTTAACGTGCCCATCTGCACGATCACAGTGGCAGTAGGGCCGCGCCCAGCTTCCACTTGGGCTTCAATGACAGTGCCGCGTGGCCTGGCTGTGGGCGATGCCTTAAGCTCCATCACCTCCGCCTGGAGCGTTATCATTTCAAGGAGGTGATCAATTCCAGTCCCTCTTGTTGCAGAGACGGGACAAACAATCGTTTCGCCTCCCCAATCTTCCGGAGTAAGCTCGTGATCCTGGAGTTGCTTCTTAGCTCTGTCAATGTTCGCCGAGGGCAGATCGACTTTGTTGATTGCAACCATGATCTTCACACGCGGCGCAGCCTTGGCGTGATTGATCGCCTCAACGGTTTGCGGCATGATGCCGTCATCGGCCGCGACAACGAGCACAACGATATCCGTTATGTTGGCGCCGCGCGCGCGCATCTCAGTAAAGGCTGCGTGACCGGGTGTGTCGATGAACGTAAGCCTCGCGCTATTATGCTCGGCGGTGTACGCGCCGATGTGTTGGGTTATTCCGCCCGCTTCACCAGCCGCCACCCGCGTCTTGCGAATCGCATCCAGGAGCGTTGTTTTCCCATGATCGACGTGACCCATGAATGTAATGATGGGACCGCGCGGCTTAAGTTCCTCTTCCTTTTCAATGACCGGCGGAGGCGGCGCGACGACTACCTGTTCCACCTTGTGAACACCGGCTCCCTTTTCACGACGCTCCTTTTCCAGAATAAACCCGTGACTCTCCGCAATCTTCGATGCGATGTCGGGCTCGATTGTCTGATTGATGTTGGCGAAGATGTTGTAAGTCATCAACTCGGCGATGAGTTGATGCGGTTTCAGGCCAAGCTCAGTTGCTAACTGCTTAACAATAATTGGAGGCTTGATGAGGATGACCTTCTGCAGAGCGGCTTCCGCTTCCGCAAGAGGTATCGCGGCCTCAGCCGGCGCTTCAGCCGGAGCCGTTTGCGCGGGCGCAGCCTCCACTTGTGCAGGCGTTGAGGGAGCAACAGTGGCTTCCAGCGAGGCGCGGATGCGCGAAATTGGCGGTAAAACGTCGCGTTTCGTTTTTGGCTCGGCGTCTTCTGTCTTTTTGCGGGATTTTTTGCGATCGATCAGTGAGACGCTCTCTACTTCATGGCCAGGCGCTGGAGCGGGTCGAGACTCGGATTCTTGCGGCGAGATTACACGCGATTTACCCGCTGCGGTCGCGGGCGCGACATCCCTCTTTAATTCCTTCTTGGGGGCTTTTGATTTCGGTGCAGCGAGCGGCTTGGCAGCAGCAGTAGTCTTGCGCGCCGCTGCGTGCGCGGCTGGCTTGCGGTTTGCAGTTTTACTGCCCGTCTTTCTTGCCATAACACATCCTTCAAAATTTCGCTCATGGCTCAAGCTCCCTAAACGAGAGCCATGTTACTGTACGAGTTCCTGCCGGTGTACTGCCTCGTAAATCTCGCGCGCCTTTGTTTCACCAACTGCGAGAATATCCACCAAATCCTGCACGTCTGCATCGCGCAATCCTTCCAGGTTGGTAAAACCCGATTTTACGAGCGTGAGCGCCTGCTCTTCGGTGACCGGTAGAGCGCCGGCAAGCGTCTGTGCAGCTTGCGCCACCTTCTGTTCCACCACGGTTGTAGCCGATGTGTCCTTGCCGATGTTGATATCCCAACCGGTCAAGCGCGAAGTCAATCGCGCGTTCTGTCCTTTTTTCCCGATCGCGAGCGAAAGCTGGTCTTCATCGACAGAAATCTGAACGCTCTTTTTCTCGGTATCGAAAGCCAGATTCTTCACTTTCGCCGGTTTGAGCGCTTCCAAAATGTATTCCTTTGGGTCGGAGCTCCACCGAATGATGTCGACTTTTTCGTTGTTGAGCTCGCGCACAATATTTTTCACGCGCGAGCCGCGCATACCGACACACGCACCTACTGGGTCCACTTTTTCGTTCGCGCTCCATACCGCAATCTTGGTGCGATAACCGGCTTCCCGCGCGATGCCACGGATCTCTACTGTGCCGTCGGCAATCTCGCTCACTTCCAGCTCGAAAAGCCGCCGCACGAAATTCGGATGACTGCGCGAAACGATGATCTCAGGACCCCGAACGCCGTTGTCGACCGCTACTACGTAGGCACGGAGACGGTCGCCCACGTTGTAATCTTCCACGACAACTCGCTCCCGTTGCGGCATGATCGCTTCAAATTTTCCAAGATCGAGAATGACGTCGGAACGGTCGAAGCGCCGCACAGTTCCACTGACGATCTCGCCAGCGCGGTCCTTAAACTCCTCATAGATCATTTCTTTCTCGGCCTGGCGAATCCGCTGCATCATGGCTTGCTTCGCCGTCTGCGCCGCGATCCGCCCAAAATTTTTCGGTGTGACTTCTACTTCGACAATGTCACCGATGGTCGCGTCCTGTTTGATCTTGCGCGCTTTCGAGAGCTCGATCTCATCTTGCGAATTGGTCACGTGATCGACCACCACCAGGTTGGCCAACGCACGGATTTCGCCGCTCTTCGGATTAATATCGATGCGCAGATCGCGCGACGCGCTCACGCTCTTTTTCGAGGCGGAGAGCAGGGCGTTCGAAACCGCCTCGAGCAGGATTTCGCGTTTGATTCCGCGCTCCCGCTCCAGGTAATCGAGCATGGCAATAAATTCCGCGTTCATAAAACATGCAGCCCGCAGACTAAAAAGAGTGGGACACCAGTTCCCACTCCGATCAGCGCGCGGACTAGGCACTAAGCATACGTTTGTGGAACTGCCTCGTCAAGCTGCGATCCAGTTTGATTTGACGTTCAAAGCTCAATGTCCAACATCCAGCATTCAATGAATTCGCGCCTCCGAGCCGTCGCTGTTGTTGTTCTGGTCTGGGCGGTGATTTATTTACCGGCGCTTGGCTCTATCGCAATCAAAGGAGAAGAAGGGCGACGAATTCTGCCGGCGATTCGAATGCTCGAGACGGGCAACTACATCGTCCCGCAAGTCGGAAGTAATCCCTATTTCCGCAAGCCTCCTCTAATAAACTGGCTGGTAGCCGCCTCTTTTAAAGTTTTTGGAGTCCGTAACGAATGGACAGCGCGTCTGCCGTCGGCGATTGCCGTCCTCGCTGTGGCGATTGCATTTGTCACGGTGGCACGCGCCAGTCTCGGCTCGAGGGGATCAATGATCGCGGCCCTTATCTGGATGACGAATATCGGCATCATCGAAAAAGGCCGGTTGATCGAAATCGAAGCTCTCTATGTCTCGCTTTGTGGTCTGGCGATTATCTTTTGGCTGAGTTTTTGGGTTCAAAAGAAGTCTCCATGGCTCATTTGGGTCCCGGCATCCGTTTTTCTTGGGTTTGGCCTCCTGGCAAAGGGCCCAACACATCTGATATTTTTCTATGCGATCGTCTTGGCAGCCCTTTGGCAGGCGAAAGATTGGCGGATTCTTTTGCATCCTGCGCACTTTGCTGCAATCGCCATTATGCTCGGGATTGCCGCTACCTGGGCCATTCCGTTTCTGCATAGCACGGCAACGGAGGTCGCGATGGACAAATGGTCAGGTCAGTTCGGCGGCCGGTTAAGAGGCGTTGATTTCAAGTTTTTCGATTGGATTCAGAATATCCCGCGCGGTCTTATTTATTTTCTCCCGTGGGTTCTTCTGTTCCCGTTCGCGCGGTTTTCAAAATTTCAAGACGCAGCACAGCAGCGGCTCGCGCGCGCGCTGGCTTGGGGAATCGCGGTGCCATTCGTAGCGGTCAATCTGGCTCCCGGCGCGGTGGCTCGTTATAGTATGCCGGTGATAGTTCCAGCCTCGTGGTTGCTGGCGATGACATATGTTGGGAATGCATTGCAGTGGCCCCGAACGTGGACGAAAACCTATCGAGACTGGTCCAAGGTCGTGGCGGTTTTCGTTGGGGTCGGTCTTGCGATTGGCGCAGTTGGTTATCCGCTCACCGCAGTCGTTTTGAAAAACAGACAGCAGGTGAAAAAGGCCGCCGCGCAAATCAATGCGCTGGTGCCCGCGAATGAGATGCTTTACGCAGTGAATCCAGACTATCAGCCGGTGCTTTTCTACGTAAAGGCGCCCGTAAAATACGTCAGCTATTTGAACAATCTGCCGATCGACACCCGATACTTTGTCGTCCGAATCGAAAACGAACCCGAAGCATCAACCACGCAAAAATGGGCGCCACTCCGGGCCCAGCCACTGGCTCGGGTGCGGGATTACAGCAAGCGCGAGCTAGTTCTCTTCAGAGTCGCGCCCTAAACGGGCATTGACAGACTGGCAGATTGGAATTGGTTAGCATACTAACCAATTTGATCCGGCATATGTCCCACGGCGAGACATTTGGGCAATTGCTTCACGGTACCACCCGTGCGTGGCGGCAAAAACTGGATGAGCGTCTCAAACCGATGGGACTCAGCCAGGCAAAATGGCGCACCCTGATGCATTTGTCTCTTTCTGAGGATGCACTTACCCAAGCGGAAATTGCGGCGCGCCTCGGCGTTGAGGAGCCTACTGTGGTAAACTTGTTACATCGCCTGGAGAAAGAAGGGTGGATCACGCGGAATAGCTCGCCACACGATCGACGCTGCAACATGGTGCTGCTCGGCCGGCGCGCCCAGCGGGTCATCGCGCAGATTAACGCAACAGCCGACAAACTTCGCCATGAACTGTTGGCTGGTATCCCGCAGCCTGATCTCCAAACGTGCATGAAAGTCCTGGCGGGCGTTCGGGAGCGAGCGGAGAAAAACGATCGACGCCAGGAGATCACCCGGCAGTCCGTAGCGCGCGATTTCCCCGAACACGACGGCCACATTAAACAGCGACGTTCGATTCCAAGAAGAAGGCACTCTCGTAGTGCCGGCGGAGGGCCCAAATGAACGTTAACGCGCCGGTGAGCAGTCCAAAGAGAATAGAGCGGAGCGCTTCCGAGCGCCCACAAGTTCAAATGAAACGCACTGCTGCTAGTAAGCATAGAGTTCCTAAATGGGCGTACCTGCTTTTTATTATCCTGGCAGCGTTTGTTTGTTACCGGATCGTTCAACGTACGGCAAGTGAGGTGAAACCTGCTCAGCCGACAGCCCGACCGGCTCTCGTTACTAAAGTGGTGATAAAAGATGTGCCTGTGTATCTCGACGAAATCGGCACCTGCGCAGCGTACGAGACCGTGCAGGTGCAGGCACAGGTGACCGGGCAAATTATCGCTCGCCATTTTCAGGACGGCTCGGACGTGAAGCAAGGCGACCCGCTTTTCACAATCGACCCACGTCCATATCAGGCCACTCTCGACCAGGCAAAGGCGCAAGCGGCGTTAGACCAGGTGACGCTGAAGCGACAGGAAGATTTGCGCGCGAGAAAGGTTATAGCGCAGCAGGACTACGACGTTGCTGTGGCGAACGCACAAAAGTCTCAAGCAGCGGCCGAAGCTGCCCAGGTGAACCTCGATTATTGTTACATCAAATCGCCCATCAACGGGCGAGTAGGTCTGCGCAATGTTGACGTTGGCAATCTGGTTGGCCCCTCGACTCCGCCGCTCGTCGTCATTCAAGGCCTCGACCCGATTTATACGGATTTCACCGTCGCCGAAAACGATCTTCCGCTTGTGCGAAAATATGTCGGCGGGCCAAACGTGAAAGTGCAAACCTACCTTTCCGATGGCTCCATCGCGCCGCGGACCGGCGACCTATACTTCATAGATTACGCAGTGCAGCCCGGCTCGGGAACTGTGAAAGCCCGCGGGGTCACGCCGAATCCCGATCGCGCGCTGTGGCCGTCGGAATTTGTGCGCGTCCGTTTCATTCTGGACATGCTCAAAAACGCGACGCTAGTGCCGTCGCAGGCTGTTCAGGTTAGCCAGAGTGGGCCGTTCGTTTTCGTGGTGAAACCGGACAACACCGTCGATCTTCGCACTGTAAAACCAGGCCAACGCCAGGAAGGCGACCTTACGGTAATCGAAAACGGTCTGAAACCCGATGAAACCGTTGTTGTCACCGGCCAGCTTGCGCTTTCGCCGGGAGCAAAAGTTGCGCCGCAGCCGTATGCTGCTCAGGGCGCCAGCACGGCTGAGCAGTCTGCCCCTTCAAAAAGCTCATTGTAATATGAACGATGCGGAGCAGCACGATGGCGAACGCGAAGTAACAGACAAGGATCGCCGAAGGTCGACGTCCTCCGCCGAGGAACGGGCTGAGTCCACAGCAGAATTAGTTCAAGTACAAGGTTCGGGACTTTCCGGGCCATTTATCCGCCGGCCCGTGATGACCGTGTTACTGACGTTGTCCGTCATCGTCGCCGGACTCGCGACTTACGGAAAGCTTGCAGTGAACGATTTGCCCGCAGTCGATTATCCGGTCATTCAGGTGACCTGTTCGTATCCCGGGGCAGACCCGACGACGATGGCTAACAACGTCGCCACGCCGCTTGAGAAACAATTTCTGCAAATCCCCGGCCTCGATATCATCACCAGCACTAGCACGCAGAGCAACACATCGCTGACTTTGCAGTTCGTCCTCAGTAAAAGCATCACCGACGCCGCGACTGATGTGCAGGCTGCCATCCAACGCGCGACGGGCAGATTGCCGATCGACCTTCCGAGTCCGCCCACGTTCACGAAAACGAACCCAAACGACCAAGCTGTTTACTTGTTGGGTCTGCTGTCCGACACGCTGACGGATTGGGACCTTTACAAATATGCGTCCACCGTTGTCGCGCAGCGTATCAACATCCTGCCGGGTGTTTCGCAGGTGAACATTTACGGCGTCCAGGGCGCGATTCGAATCAAGGCCGACCCCTCAGCGCTCGCTGCGCGCGGGCTGACAATGGATGATCTCGCCAGCGCGATCAAAGCGGGGACCGTCTATTCCGGAGCGGGGCAATTCGATGGCACCCATCGTACCTTTGTGCTGCAACCGAACGGCCAGATCGATAAAGCCGAAGGGTATCGTAACTTGATCGTGGCGCGCAACTCAAACGCCTCGCCGGTTTACCTGCGCGACGTCTCCGACGTTAAGCAGAGTGTGCAGGACGAGCGTATCTCGCGTTTTTTCTGGATGCGCGGCATTAATCCGCCTGGTTCGGTAGTCGTGCTTGCGGTTTCGCGGCAGGCAGGAGCAAATGCTGTGGAAGTGGCCAATTCGGTGAGGGCGCTTTTCCCTGAGCTACGCGCAAGCTTACCGGGCTCGATCCAATTCACGCCGATATTCGATCGCTCACAAACGATCGTCAATTCTGCCAACGAAGTGAAATGGACGCTGGTGATTGCGTTCGTGCTGGTCGTCCTGGTGATCTACGTTTTTCTCGGGCGCGCCACGGACACGCTGATTCCCGCTGTGGCATTGCCAATGTCGCTGCTGCTCACCGTGGCGGTGATGTACATGCTCAATTTCTCCATCAACAATCTCACGTTGATGGCGCTGACGCTGGCCATCGGTTTCCTTGTCGATGATGCCATCGTGTTTTTGGAAAACGTTGTGCGTCGCGCCGAGCACGGTGAATCGATCCTGAAAGCTACATTCAACAGCGCCGGCGAGATTTCTCTCACCATTATGTCGATGACGCTTTCGCTGGCCGCGGTCTTCATTCCGCTGGTTTTTATCCCCGGGCTGCTCGGCCGCATCTTCCGCGAATTCTCCGTCACGATCATCGTGGCCATTCTCGCCTCGGGTCTTGTGTCGCTGACGCTCACGCCACTGATGTGCGCGCGAATCCTGGGTGAGCGCAAAGCCGGACACAAGCGCGCTTGGATGGAGCGCCACACCACCAATTTCATCCAACGCGTGATTGCTGCCTACGGTCGGTTGCTCGACAAATTTCTCGACCGCGCGTGGCTCACAGTGCCGATCCTGCTCGCTTGCATTCTTGGTCTCTGGTTCTTTTTCACCCATCTGCCGTTCACGTTGATTCCGCCGGGGGACAGCGGTTTTATTCGCGGCATTTTTATCGCACAGGAGGGATCATCCCCGGCCCAGATGCGCGCGTATCAAGCGCAGGTCAACGAGAAACTCCAGGCGGATCCAGCCGTCGGGCAGTTCTTCACGCTCGCCGGTTTTGCATCACGCAGTTCATTGTCGCAAGGGTTGATGTTTCTTTTCCTGAAACCCCGCAGCGAGCGAGCGCCTATCGACCAAATCATTTTGCGGCTTCAAAAATCGATCGGTTCCATTCCCGGCCTCAACGCGGTATTAACGCCCAGCCCGGTACTACAAATCAGTGTTGGCGCCACCAGCCAGACTCAGGGCCAGTATGCCTACACGATTAGCGGCATCGTGCCGGGTGATGTCTACGCGGTAGCCGACCAACTGATGAAAAAATTTCAACAGTTCAAAGGCTTCGCAAGTGTCCGTTCCGATTACTACCACGACACGCCCAATCTTAAGATCGACATCAACCGAGATCGCGCCGCAACCTACGGCGTTTCTACTTCCGCAATCCAAAGTCTTTTGCGCAACGCTTACTCGCAGAATTACGTCTATCTCATCAAGGAACCGGACGACCAATACCAGGTTATCCTCGAAGTTAAAGACAAGGAGCGCGCCCATCCTGACGATTTGGACGACCTCTACGTCCGCAGCAACACTGGCGGCAATTTCAGCGCAAGCGGCGCAGGCGGGGGAGTCATTGCGACGACCACAGGTAACATGGCAAGCCTCGTTCCACTGCGTGTTGTAACATCGACGAGGGAAGTCATTGGCCCGCAGGCGGTGAACCATTTGAATCAATTCACTAGCGTCACTTTCAACTTCAACCTGTTGCCGAACGTCGCCATCGGCGATGCCACGAAGTTCATTGAGGAGGCTTTCGCCCAAGTCCATCCGCGTTACCCAACCGTGCAGGGAATCTTCCAAGGCGAAACGCTTGTATTTCGGCAGCTGTTCCAGTCTTTACCCCTGTTGCTGCTCGCTGCCATCTTCGTAATGTATGTGATCCTCGGAATTCTCTACGAGAGCTACGTGCACCCGTTCACGGTCTTGTTTCCAGCGATTGTGCCTGCGGTCGTCGGCGGCCTGGCAACTTTGTATCTCTTCCACTCAGTGCTTTCGCTCTACAGCGTCATCGGACTTTTCCTCTTGTTAGGCATCGTGAAGAAGAACGGAATCATGGTAGTCGACTTTGCTTTGCAACGAATCGATGAAGGCTGGGACCTTCGCTCGGCCATTCACGAAGCGAGCATGGAAAGATTTCGTCCCATAATGATGACGACACTCGCCGCGCTCATGGGCGCGGTGCCGATTGCACTCGGATTCGGCCAGGACGCCGCATCGCGCCGCCCCCTCGGCCTGGTGATCGTCGGCGGTCTGATTTTCTCGCAACTTGTAACGCTTTTTGTAACACCTGTTATTTACCTCTGGCTCGAATGGTTCCAGGAGCACGTGCTCGATAGAGTTCCGTTCCTGCGCAGCGCTCACACTCATCACGAAGACCAACCGGCGCGAGGCGGTGGAGAGATTCAACCGGCGCCGGCTGCGGTCCACTGATTTTCGCGTTCTTAGTGCTTAGCGTGCGCTGTCCTCAGCGCATAAATTCTGCTCGCTGCGACGATCCGCTGAAGACAGCGGACACTACACAATACACCGTATGGCCACACGGGTTTCGTCATTCGACATTCAACGGTAATGTTGAACCATGCGTGCGATGGTTCTGGAGAAGCCGAAAGAACCGCTGGAATTGCGCGATGTCCCAAAGCCAAAGGCGGAGAGGGGACAATTGCTGGTGCGTGTTAGGACGTGCGCTGTGTGCCGCACTGACCTTCATGTTGTCGACGGCGAATTGCCGAATCCGAAACTGCCGCTGATCCCTGGCCATCAAATCGTCGGTCGCGTCGAAGCAATCGGCGAAGGAGCAGATCCAAAATTTCACATCGGAGATCGCGTAGGCATTCCGTGGCTCGGTTGGACGGATGGCGACTGTGCGTATTGCCGATCAAAGAGGGAAAATCTCTGTGACCGGGCGCGTTTCACCGGCTATACCATCGACGGCGGTTATGCCGAGTTCACTATCGCCGATGCGCGATTCTGTTTTCGCCTGCCTGAAAGTTATGACGATGTTGAAGTTGCGCCGCTGCTTTGCGCCGGGCTAATCGGTTATCGTTCGTATCGCAAAACGGGCAGCGCGCGACGTCTTGGCATTTATGGTTTTGGCAACGCCGCGCACTTGATCGCGCAGATTGCGCTTTACGAAAAGCGCGACCTTTTCGTGTTTACCCGGCCAGGCGACATCGCAACGCAGCAAGCCGCAAAGCAACTCGGCGCGGTCTGGGCTGGCGGCTCCGACGAGATGCCGCCGGAAAAACTCGATGCCGCAATTATTTTTGCTTCGGTCGGACCGCTTGTGCCAATGGCTCTGCGCGCACTCGCCAAAGGCGGTATCGTCGTATGCGGCGGCATTCACATGAGCGACATCCCTTCATTTCCCTATGCCGATCTTTGGGAAGAGCGGGTCATCACCTCGGTGGCAAATCTGACGCGGCACGACGGCGAGGAATTTTTCGACATTGCACCGCGTGTTCCGGTGCAAACCAAGACCGAAAGCTTTCCCTTGGAACGAGCCAACACTGCGCTGGATCGATTTCGCGCCGGCGAATTAAGTGGGACCGCTGTTCTTCTAATGCCCAACAGCGGGCATCCCGAGCGGAGCAAGCGATCCCATATCAGATCTCAACAGAGCTTACGCTAGCCTGGTAAGAAAGAACTGCTGACTTCGTAATTTGTCATCCCTCAACTCTGGAGTTGTGCTCGCCGCGCCACGGCTTCAGACGAAAGCGGGACCGCTTAGAGTCAGTTTTTCATCGCGTTCCCACCCGCGCACGGGGCGCGAATGCTTTCACGAAATTGCCCGGAAGCCGCTTTTCGTCGTCCGGCACGGAACCGGCCGCGTTGGCGAGCGCTTCTTCTTCTGGTGAGAGGACCGATTTGAAGCGATTTTTGTCGATGGCTTTCATGAAGGCTTCATGCGGCGAGACGATGCCTTTCTCGAGCAGCGCCCAGATCGCGTCATCCATGAATTGCATCCCTTGCGCTTTTCCGGAAACGATCACGTCCTGGAGCTTTTGCGTTGCGCCTTCGCGAATGATGGCGGCAACGGCTGCGTTGGCGACCAGGATTTCATTGACGGCAATGCGGCCTGGCCGATCCGACCTTTTCAAAAGCAATTGAGCAACGACAGCGCGAAGTGAGTTTGCCAGCATGGTGCGGGCCTGCGCCTGTCGATCAGCGGGGAAAGCATCTATCATACGATCCACCGTCTTGCGCGCATTGTTCGTGTGCAGCGTACCAATTACGAGTAGGCCAGTCTCGGCTGCAGTGAGGGCGAGCGAAATCGTCTCCAAATCGCGCATCTCGCCAATAAGTACAATATCGGTGTCCTCGCGCAGCGCTGCCTTGAGCCCTGCGGGAAAGGAGATCGAATCAGCGGGCACTTCCCGCTGCGTAATAATGCTGTGTTTATTATTGTGCACGAATTCGATCGGTTCCTCGATTGTCACAACATGCTTGGAGAAATTTTGGTTAATGAAGTCGATGAGCGCGGCCTGCGTTGTTGTTTTGCCCGAACCGGTGGGACCAGTTACGAGAACAAGCCCGCCGCGCAAATAAGCAAATTCCTTAACCACCACAGGGATACCCAACTCCTCGAGGGACGAGATCTTCGTAGGAATCAATCGAAAAGCCGCTGCATAACCGTTCGACTCCTTGAAGTAGTTCGAGCGGAATCGAGAGTCCTCATCCATTTGGTAAGCGAAATCGAGATCGCCCCGTTCCTCGAAAATTTCCCAGTTCTGCGGACCGCACACTTCGCTCAGCATGCGCGTGACTTCCTCGCGCGAAATCGCCTCATCTCGGATAGGCATGATATCGCCGTGCGTTCGAATTTTTGGCGGTTCCCCCTCTCCGATATGCAAATCGGACGCGCCCTGCCGGACGACGATGTTGAGAAATTGATCGATGAAGGCCATGTCAGAATCGCGGTTACATTTTCAAGTGTGGTCGCACAACGGATTTTTGGTCCGCGCGCTCGTAGGCCTCCTCGCCGCTGATGAGGCCGCGGTCATAAAGATCGATCAGTGCGTCGTCCATCAAACGCATGCCTTGCTTTTTGCCGGTCTGGATAATGCCCGGCAACATGTAGGTTTTCGCTTCGCGGATCACGTTGGCTACAGCCGGCGTATTTGTGAGAATTTCCAGCGCCAGCACCCGACCGGTTCCATCTTTCTTTGGTATCAACTGGTGGCTGATGACGCCACGCAAAGATTCCGCCACCATCACCCGGACGTGTTCCTGCTGCTCGGACGGAAAGACGTCGAGCAACCGGTCAAGTGTCCGCGAAGCATTACTGGTGTGCAATGTCGCCAAAACAAGGTGCCCAGTCTCAGCGGCCGTGATAGCGAGCGAAATCGTTTCCAAATCGCGCATTTCCCCAACCATGATCACGTCTGGATCTTCCCGGAGAGCGGCGCGCAACGCCGTGGCGAAGGACTCAGTATGCGTGAAGACTTCCCGTTGACTAACGTGGCAATTTCTCGATCGGATGACGTATTCGATCGGATCCTCGAGCGTGATGATATGATCGCGCCGCTCTAAGTTTATCTGCTCGATCATTGCTGCGAGAGTCGTTGATTTACCAGTGCCGACTGAACCCGTGGTGAGAATCAGACCATTCTGATAACGGGTGAGTAACTTGAGATGTTCAGGCAATTCCAGTTCGTCCATTGTTCGGACATGGGTGTTGATTACGCGGAAAACAATTTCGATCCCGAGCCGCTGCCGCACCACGCTAACCCGGTAACGAGCGTACTCGTTCGCATAAGCAAAGTCGGAATCGCCGCGTGAATGGAGCTCCTCCTTGTACACTTCGGGCATGAAAGCCTCTGCCAAGGCTACCGTTTGTTCCTTGGTCAGCGGTGGAGCGTCCGGCCACATTGGCTCCAGGGTTCCATGCACACGCCAGATCGGTGGCGCTGCGACGCCCAGGTGAATGTCCGAAGCGTCCGAATTTTGCCCGATCTCGAGATAATTATCGACGTGAGGGAGCGGATGCGAATCAACGGGAATGTCCGGAGGGAGACTGGTTGTGATCATGGGCGGGCGTTAGGCAGATGATTATGCCTAACGGTGCGCGCGCGTAAATCCCAAAGAAAGCTCAGCTCAGCGTTTTCTTGACGCGCGCGATTGTCCTGTAAAATCGCTCAGCCGATTCTTCACGAACTCAACAATTACCGGTCGAACGAAGCTTGCCGCGATTTTGAGCGCCCCCAGCGCAAGCCCGGTTTCGACGAGCTTTTTCTGTGATTTACGGCCGCTTTTCGTGTCGACATAGATTTTTTTCTTCCGCATAGGCGCCAACGCAATCAGCGCGCCGACAGCCATCGCGGCTGTAAGCCAGGAACCAGTCTGTTTTCGAAATGATCGCCGGAATTTTCCAGGGAAATCCAATTCGTACTGCAGGCCGCGCAAATCGCGTTTTACGCGCTCGCGGGACTGGGCGATTTCCGTTGTCAGGTCGTCGGTTGATTTGTCGCGTCCAGATTTTTCAACCATTCGCGATCCTTCCTAAGTTCGGCCAGCGTAGCGCGAAAAACCGGCTTGGTCATGCGGCTGCGCGCGACCAGAAGTAAAACCATCGCAATAATGAAATGCACTGCGGCAGCGGCCAGCGCTATCCAGGCCCATGAAATTCCAAGCGTGTGGGCCAGCCCCACAACCACGCCGGTGATCAGAAAAACGTAACCCAACGCGCATAGGAGCAGCGCAAGAATCAGGCAACCGGCCAATATGAGAAGGTGCACCGCGGCCGTTTTCGATTCCTGGGCAAAAAGAGCAAATCGGCTCTCAAAAAACTCCGCAAGCGCGGTAACGAGCGCCAGCAGGTTCTCGAGTAAACCGGCATGCCCCGCCGGATTGCAGGGCCGAGGGCTCTCGCTGATCATCTCCGAGGTGTTTCGGAGTTAGCGCCGGAAGATCAAGCCCAAGACGAACCCAATTCCGAGCGCCGAGAAAATTGCCTTTGTCGGATTTTCGCGCACGTATTGCTCTGCGTCTTCCTGGAACGTCCGGACGCGATCTCTTGCATCGCCCCATGCTTGTTCTGCTTTGCCGCGTGCGTCGCCCCAAGCCTGCTCTGCCTTGCCGCGGTACTCGCCGGCCAAAGCGCCTGCGGCTGATTTTAAATCTTCCGCTGCTCTGCGCGCATGCTCCTTGCTGCTTTGCAATTTATCCTGCGCGTCCTTAGGGACGGACGCCTTCTGTTCTGCCTTGTTTTCTTCTGCCATTGGTAATCTCCAGTTGATTTTCCCTTAATTATCCGCGTGCTTTGCTGAATCAGCAAACACCGAGTTATCGCATCATGGATGCACTTCGCGTTTATTGTTCGCGAAAAATGACGCGAGCTTTCGTCAAATCGTAGGGAGATAGCTCGACGGCGACTTTATCGCCGGGGACAATCCGGATAAAATGCTTCCGCATTTTACCCGAGATATGCGCAAGCACATTGCGCTGACCGGGAAGATCGACGCGAAACATCGTGCCCGGTAACACCTGAGTTACTGTGCCCTCGGTCACGATTGGCCCTTCCTTCGCCATCGCGGCGAATTATATCGCGCTGACCTCCATTTCTCAAGGGTTGCGCAGCTGGTCCGCCGAGATCGTTGGCAGATATTCCCGAAGCTCCTGACGTTTCCACCACGCGCCGGTTTGCCGAAGCTCGCTCACGGTTGTGAATCGATAGCGATAAAACACCGCGCGAATGTAGTGGGGCGGGTTGTCTGGAAACGGGCTGTATGCGAGCAAGCGGTTCACGTCGTGTGAGCCTTGCAACAGTCTGACAATAAGCCCGATAAGCCACGGATTTTGCTGCGGGCTTTCCAAAGCGGCAAACCACATCTGCCAATCGAGCCTCGGTTGATGCGGCGCACACCAACCCGGCGCGCATGTTACGTCGCCGGGTTTCCATTTAAATTCGTAGGGCAGCCATTCAACACCTTCCGCGCTGCCTTCGATCACAATCTCGGAGCGGTCCTTTGTCATCACTCGAAATAGTCCATAGCCGTTCACGATGCGGAACGCTTCGAGTTGTTCGTAAAGATTTGCCAGCGCGTGAGGTGGTCGGCCTCGTGGTTTGAACGCGCTGAATATGAGCCACGCATTGATCGGCAACGTTACAACAATCACTACAGTCGCCGCGTAGCTGCACAGTCGGTCTGGTAGGGGGCGATCGGTCCGAGCCGGACTGGCGTTTGGCGCGGCGACGTTGGCTTGGCGGAAACGCCAGCGGTCCGTCCGTATCACCTCGTCATCAATCAACAGCAAGCACAACGCAATCGTCAGGAGATTGAAAAAGCAATAGTTGCCGGTGATGGCGATCGCGACTTGAAGAAAGATTATCAATCCAGCCGCGATAAACCGCGGACGCCGCGGCGCCCAGATAAAAAACGGCACGATGATTTCTACGCCCAGACAAAATGCGACTGAAAAATGCTTGAACCATTCCGGGCTTTTGTCTGCCCACCAACCGAACACTGTGGGCAGCGGTTGGGACCAGTAATGGTAATCAAGTGCCGTGAGCGCGCTCCAATGAAATGAGTGATTCACCCACCCCCACGAGTCGTCGCCACTGGTCAGCTTCACCACGCCTGACATAAGCATCAGTTTGAACAGCAGAAATTTGAGCAAAAACAAACCCGCGCGTGAAACCGGAGGTTCTGTATCTGGGGGCGCTGAACCCGGCCACCAGATTAGTTCCTTCGGCCAAAATCGCCACGGAGCGAAAAAGATCGATAAGAAACCAGTCTCGAGCAGAAGAACGTCCCATTGAAAATTGAGGAAGGTTTGCCCAGCAATGGTGAGCGACAGGTAAAACACAAAAAGCGCTGTCAGCGAAAGCGCCGGCGCGATCCCGAAAATCAAAAGCAACGAAATAACAACGCCGCCCCCACAAAGGAGGTGGAGAAACGTGTTGCTCGAGTCGAACCAGCAAAGGGTTGGCAACAGGGTGTACGCGTCTCGTCCGAGTTGCGCGCGAACGGCCGGCAGGAATTGATTGAGGGGCGATACACCGTCGCTGCCGATCAGTCCATCCACTTGCACCCAGAGCGACACGAACGCGATCAGGTAAATGAGGCCGAGAGCGCGCAGAAACCAGCGCCGGGCCCAAAAGTAAGTCGGCGGCCGCACGTCTTTTCCCCAGAGCAATCGAGTAACAGTCGAGCCGAGCCCCCGATGACGAGCGATGAACCTGTAAGCGGTTTCGGAAATTGCCGCGAATCCTGGAATTCGATCGTAACTCCAGGCGAGCCATTTTCTCGAAGATCGATATCGCAATGAGCGGTAAACGGCTTCCGCAGCAAAAAAAGCGGTGCCGTCTGGCTCAATCAATCCAACTGCGCGCTTGAATTGTTCGACTGGAATTTCGGGGAATTGATGCGCTGCCTCCTGATAAGTGGCGTAATCAACCTTACCGGCGGTGATTTCTCGCCATCGCTCGATCCACCTCTTGCAGAAATGACATTCGCCGTCCCAGATCATGAGCGGTTTCGGCGGCGGGTTGGAAACGCGGACCTGCATTAGCGAACGTTAATCGCGTTAGTAGAACGTGAGAGGTGAGATGTGAGAAGTGAGAACTTTGTTTGCGTTGCCGATCTAAGTCTCACTTCTCACGAAATCAATTGTTACTAAGTCCAAAACTCCGCCCACACCGGTGCGTGATCGGAAGGCTCTTTGCCCTTGCGCATTTCGCGATCAATACCGGATGCAATGCATTTTTTCGCGAGTTCCTCACTCGCCAGAATTGCGTCGATCCTGAGGCCGCGATTTTTTTCAAACGCACGCATCTGATAATCCCACCAGCTGAAAAGTTCGCCTTCCTTGTGGTGGATTCGAAGTGTGTCGCGAAGGCCAATGTTGCATAATTCGCGGAAGGCGGCGCGTTCGCCATCCGAGGCCATGATTGCTCCACGCCACAAATTCGGATCGTAAATATCGACGTCATGGGGCGCGACATTGAAGTCGCCGCACACGACCAGATCGGCCGATTTTTCTTTCGCAATGGAGTTTCGCAGCCGGTTATACCAATGCAGCTTGTACTGGTAGGCTGGTGAACCGACCGCCTGGCCATTCGGCGCATAAATCGAGAATACGCGCAGGTCCCCGATTGTCGCGGCGATCACCCGCGCCTGCGGATCGACTACTTCATCGCAAAGTGAGGAACGGACGTTATGCGGCTCGGTCTTCGTGAGGATCGCCACGCCGTTGTATGATTTCTCCCCGTGATACACCGAATGGTAGCCAGCTGCTTGCAACGCGAGCAGTGGAAATTGGTCGTCGCGGCATTTCGTCTCTTGCAAACAGACGATGTCGGGCTTGGTCGCCTCGAGCCAGGGAAACAAACGGTCCTGTCGTTTGCGGAGAGAATTGATGTTCCAGGAGACGATCCGCATGTGCAGAAAGTGATCAGTGAGAGGTGATCACTGAATAGTTCGGCGTGCTGGCGGCCGATCGCGGATCGCAGATCACAATTCTAACTCCATTCCCGGCGTCGGCATAATCACCTCTGAACCGGGAAGCTCCGCAGACAAGGTCGCGCGCATCCACTCGACCGCCGGTGGGTCGCCGTGCACAAGAACAATTTTGCTGGGCGAAATTGTCCTGGCGTATTCGATCAATGTTTCACGTGTCGCGTGTGCGCTGAACTGGAACTGTTCGATGTTGCAGCGTACGCGTTGCGGCGGTTTGTCAGCATCGAGAGCGACCTCGCCGCCCGTGCCCGCCTCCCGCAAAAGACCGGCCGGCGATTCAGGATTCGCGTAGCCGACAAAAAAGATCGAATGCTGCGCATTTTCAATTAGTCGGCGGGCAAGAACATTCGAGAGCGTATTGGGAATCATCATGCCGCTGGAGAGGACGTATACACGTCGGGCGCGCAGCGGCGCATCGCGTACTGTTTCATCATTCAAAATGAACGGCGCTGTTTCCCTCATGAGTTGCAGGCGCGGCAATTGCCGGCGCGTCGTGTGCGCACGTCGGTCATAGATGTCAGTGAACTTTGAGCTGAGACCACCAATGTAAATCGGAAACTCCGGTCTCAAATACAGACGGGATTCACGGCGAAACTTGTAGAGCATCGCGAGGATCTCCTGTGTTTTGCCGAGGGCGAAAACAGGGATGAGAACGCACGCTCCGCGGTCAAAGGCGGATCCGAGTGCCTCCGCCAGCCGTTGCTCTTCACTGGCCCGGGTCCAGCCCGCCGGCTTCGCGTGGTCACCGCGTGTGCATTCCATGATTAGGACGTCGATCTTTTCTTCAGGGAAAACGGCCGCTTTCATGATGGTTTGATCATCGAAATTGACGTCTCCCGTGTAGAAGACAGTTTTGTCTTCCCCGCGCAGCAGAATTCCGGTCGAACCGAGCACGTGGCCCGCTTCGAAAAATTCGAAGGTCAGTGCATCTCGTTCCCGCTGGGTCGCGCGTTCGCCGGCAATGGAGATACGTTGGCGCGACGGACACCAGCGCCACCGTTCCGACGCTCTATCGGTTTCACGATGTGTGAAAAGCGGATACGACATTTCTCCGATCTCCTCGCGTTGCCGAGTCATCACATTGACTGAGTTGTGCAAAAGCACACTGCCGACCTCGGCGGTGGCCTCTGTCATGAAAACGCGCGCGTTGGGAAAGCGTCGCATGGCTACCGGCAACGTGCCGATATGATCTTGATGTGCGTGCGAAATCACGATTGCTTCGATCCCGCGACTGGCGATTGCCTTGAAATCAGGCAGCGCATTCTCCCCAGTGTCCTTTGGATGCATTCCGCAATCCAGCACCAGCCGATGACGACCAATCTCAAGATAGTACGAGTTCGCGCCGATTTCCGTGCGGCGCGTGAGATTAATAAATTTCAAGTGCGGTTGTCGTTAGTCCAATGTTGGAAATTCTTATCAGCCGGGCAATTCTCTGAACAGTCGCTTTTGCAAGCAGTCTAAACACTGGTCGCATGAAAGGAGAAACGCAGCCGCAGCGCGATCCAAACAGCCATCTGGAGCAGGACATTTGCATCCACATCTTCACTGTCTCCTCAGCAATGGTCGGCGTTTGTCTGACAGTTATTGGATTGATTCGCGTCGTCATCACGCTGGGGTCCGCGGATACGCTGGCGGATGATTTGCTCGCCGCCGACGCCCTGCTGTTTCTGATCTCGTGTCTGCTTTCTTACTGGGCGCTTCGCTCGCGCGGTCTGCGCAGAATGCATCGTCTCGAGAGATTCGCGGACGCGATATTTATCATCGCGATGATCGGTATGGTGGTGATTTGTGCGTTGATCACGTACAGCATTTCTGTTCCGTCCCGACCGGGTGCTGACTAAAGCAGCTCCTTAAAGATCCGCATCCAGTTTTCCCGCAAGATTTTTTCGATTTGCTCGTCGCTAAACCCGCGCTCGATCAACCTGCGGGTGAGATTGCGCGCGTGCGAATGGTTCTGTAAGTCGGCGATGAAGTGTGGAGTTGTGAATTTTACGGCCAGCTCTCTCTGCCTCGACTCAGGCCACTGGCGATAAATGAACTCAAAGAAATCGAAGCCGATCGCCACTCCGTCGACACCGATCAAATTGGCGATGTATTCGATGTGATCGATGTAACGATCCATCGTGCTTTCTTCTTCTCTCGCGCTTACAAGGATGGAGTTAATGCCAATCACGCCGCTGCGTTCGCCGATCATCTTAATCTGTGCATCGCTGATGTTGCGCTCGATATCGTAGTAGCGACGGACATTTGTATGCGACACGATGAGTGGCTTTGTTGTAATCGAGAAAATTTCGTCAAACCCAGCTGGATTGATGTGCGCCAAATCAACGATGATGCCCAGCCTCTCGGATTCGCGCACTACGTCGCGTCCGAAGGTGGTCAGACCCTCGGGCGACGAACCGCTCGCCGCAAAGGCTCCGCCGTGTCCCGCAGCGTTGCTTCGCGCGTGTGTAAGGCCGATTGAGCGGACACCCAGCTCGTAAAAGACGCGCAGCTGATTCAAGTCGGTCCCCAGCGGCTCAATTCCCTCCATGGTGATAAGCAGTGCGATTCTGCCGGTCTCGCGCGCCGCTTGAATTTCGCCGTAGCTCTTGCAAATCGCGACGCGACTACACTGCTCCACCTCGGCATACAACCGCGCAACTTGATCGAGCGCGACACGCAGGCCTCTGTCTGGCAAGTACCGGTCCTCGATATAGACCGCCAAGCCGAGAACGCCGATGTTCCCGGCCTGGAATTCCGGTAAGAATTCTGTTTCCAGAACGTTCTTGCGTTCGCGCTTTTCGTACAAATCCATCGGTAAGTCGAAATGGAGATCGATGATTCCGCCGACTTGCAGCCGGTCGATCCGGTCTTCAATGGATTCTTTAGTCGCGGTCATGTTGTTTGCGTACTCTCCTGAGGTTGTCATATCGAGCGGAGTCGAGATGTCTCTCATCTTCTTCTGCACGTCCGAGGAGGGACGATTACGAGAGATTTCTCGACTCCGCTCGGAATGACAAATAGCAAGAGGCCGCTATCGGCTCAGCTCGAGCATCCGCAAAATCGGTATTTCTGCGCGTTTGCGCACTGATTCGGACAAAGTGATTTCCGGCTCCATATTCAACAGCGCGTCATACGCCTTCTCCAACGTGTTCATCTTCATGAACCGGCATTCGCCGCAAAAGCAATTTTCTGTCGGTCCGGGAATGAATGTCTTGCCGGGAATTTCCTTGCGCAGTCGGTGCAATAGACCTGCTTCGGTCACGACGATGATTTCGCGCGCGGGCGATTTCCTGCAAAAGGTGATCATCTTTTCAGTGGAACAAACTTCATCGGCTAGCATGCGCACAGCGTAGGTGCACTCGGGATGCGCAACCACAGGCGCATTTGGATATTGTTCGCGGATTTTGTTTATGCTGCGGGCGGTAAACTCAACGTGCACGTAACAGGTACCCTGCCACAAATCCATTTTGCGTCCTGTGCGTTCCATCACCCAGGCGCCGAGATTTTGATCCGGGACAAAGAGGATGTTCCGATCGGCCGGCGCGGCGCGGACGATCTTGTCGGCGTTGCCGCTCGTGCAAATCACGTCAGCTAGGGCTTTGACGCCGGCACTGCAATTGATGTAAGCGATCACGTAGTAGTTCTTGTCGGAGTGCTGCTTTAGAAACTGCGCCAGCTTTTCCGGCGGACACGATTCGGATAGCGAACAACCGGCATCCAGGTCCGGCAAAATCACACGTTTGGTGGGATTGATGATCTTGGCTGTTTCGGCCATGAAATGGACGCCGCAAAACAAAATCACGTCGGCTTCAGTTTTCGCTGCCTGATAACTCAGGCCTAACGAATCGCCTACGAAATCCGCAACATCCTGCAATTCCGGCACCTGATAGTTATGCGCAAGAATAACAGCATTCCGTTCGCGCTTGAGCTCTAACAGCTCTTCTGCAAGATCAACGGCTGCGCGACGCGAACTGCCAAAATTAACGCCGGCACTTACCATCGGCTAATATGCCAGTGTTTGGCGTTTTTACAATGCGTGGAGCCGTCGCACCGGTGTGCGACGCCCTCGCCTCGCACAGCGAGGCGGCTACAGCGCTGCGCGCATTACTTCAACCGGAGCCTCGCGGTCGAACCAGGTGGAAAAAGAGAGTGCGCCTTGATGTAGCAACATCGAGAATCCGTTGGCGCCCCGCGCCCCGACTTCGGCGGCTGCTCGAAGCAATGCCGTTTTCGATGGCCCGTAAACGCAATCGAAGACGATGTGATGGGGTGCAAGCAATCGCGCTGGAACTGGCGAAGGGTCGCTCAGATTCATACCCAGCGGCGTGGCGTTAACGATTAGATCGATGTCGCCAAGTTGCACGCGCATCGCCGACTCATCCCAGGCTACCGCTTCAAGCCGTGTCGTGGGACCTAAGACTCGTGGTCCGGAAAAAAATGGCCGCAATTGCTTTGCGAGTGCGTTTGCCTTTTCCAGAGTACGATTTACCAGAACAAGACGCTCACAGTTTTCCAGCGCGCATTGCCAGGCTATGGCGCGCCCGGTTCCGCCGCCGGCGCCAATGATAATGACCCGCAGATCGCGAAGATCGATCGAGAATTCAGTGCGAATCGCCTGCAGGAATCCTTCGCCATCTGTATTTGAGCCAATCAATTTTTCATTGCGAACACGAACCGTATTTACCGCTCCAGCGCGCGTTGCGGATTCGCCCGCCTCATCGACTTGCGCCAACGTCGCGATTTTGTGCGGAACGGTCAGATTGATTCCAATGAAATTGAGTTTGCGCAAGAACGGCAGCGCCGATCGCAGTTCGTTGGCGCGAACGTGAAACCGCGCGTATTGCATGTCGATCTCGCAAGCGCGCAGGGCGGCGTTTTGCATTTGCGGCGAAAGCGAATGCGCAACGGGATCACCAAAAATGCCGAGCCGGACCGGCGGCTCGAGATTTCCCGCAACGGCAGACCAGTTCTCCAGGTCCGCAAGCGTGTAACGGTCGGTGGTTTGCTTTCTTTCCATTCGTGGAGAATCGAGAATACTAATCGGACACAAGCGCAATGATAGCTTCGAGTGAAACTCCACCCTCAGATTTTATTCGCGACATCGTCGCGGAGGATGTCCGTACCGGAAAATACAAACAAATCCACATCCGCTTTCCGCCGGAGCCGAATGGTTATCTGCACATTGGTCACGCGAAATCGATCTGTCTCAATTTCGGCATCGCGCGGGAGTTTGGCGGCATCTGCAACATCCGCATGGACGATACAAACCCGACGAAGGAGGAAACGGAATACGTCCAATCAATCATGACTGACGTGTGTTGGTTGATTGATGGATGGGCCGATAACCATGTCGGCGGCGCGCCCGTATATGCATCAGATTATTTCGCGCAGTTTTACGAGTACGCAGTGGACCTCGTGCGCATAGGCAAGGCCTACGTGTGCGACATGACACCCGACGAGACGGACGCATATCGGCGGCTGGGAAAGGCGAGCGCTTTCCGGGATCGATCGGTCGAAGAAAATCTCGATCTGTTTTCGCGAATGAAAGCAGGCGAGTTTCCTGATGGGGCGCGCACGTTACGCGCGAAAATTGACGTGAACGCGGCGAACGTATGGCTGCGCGATCCGGTGCTGTACCGCATTCGGCACGCATCGCATCATCGTACTGGCGACAAATGGTGCATTTACCCAATGTACGACTGGGCGCACACGCTCAGCGATTACATCGAAGGGATCACGCACTCGATTTGCACGCTGGAATTCGAAGTGCATCGGCCGCTTTACGACTGGATCCTCGACGCGCTGGAATTGCCGGAGCCGCGTCCACATCAGTATGAATTTGCGCGGCTCAATTTGACCTACTCGGTCATCAGCAAGCGCAAATTGATCCAGCTCGTCGATGAAAAACTGGTGAGCGGGTGGGACGACCCGCGCATGGTCACCATTTCCGGATTGCGCCGGCGCGGTGTTACGCCAACCGCCTTGCGCACGTTCGCGCACAACATCGGGATCACGAAGTATCCGAGCATGACCGATATGGCGCTGCTGGAACACACCATGCGCGACGAATTCAATCGCACAGCCACACGGCGGCTCGCTGTGCTCCGACCGATCAAGGTTGTGCTGACGAATTATCCCGAGGCCAAAATCGAAGAACTCGATGCAATCAACAATCCCGAAGATCCGAATGCCGGAACGCGGAAAATCCCATTTGGCCGGGAGCTTTACATTGACAGCGACGATTTCATGGAAACATCGCCGCCGAAATACTTTCGGCTTCGACCGGGCGGCGAGGTGCGCCTGAAATACGCTTACATTATCAAGTGCGACGAGGTGGTGAAAGACGACGCTGGGAACCTGATCGAGCTTCGCTGCACAGTCGATCTCGACAGTAAATCAGGTGGGGCGACTGCAGGTCGCAAGGTAAAGGGAACTATTCACTGGGTGAGTGCTCCGCACGCGATTGATGGGGAAGTTCGATTGTATGATCGGCTCTTCACGGTTCCGGAGCCGGATGCGAGCGGCGATTTCAAATCCTTTGTTAATTCCAACTCGCTGGAAGTGGTAAACGCGAAATGCGAGCCCGCCCTTGCGGACGCGCGCGGCGAAGACCGCTATCAATTCGAACGGCTCGGCTATTTTGCGCTCGATCCAGATTCCACGCGCGAGAAACAAATCTGGAATCGCACGGTCACGTTGAGAGATACTTGGGCAAAGGAAGCAAAGAAGTAGGGGAGCGCACGCGGCTCGCGTGCTGTTTTCGGCGGCCTCGCCGAAAACGATGAGGTAATGCCTGAAATCTGTTCACACGGAAGACATCTCGTCGTGCGCGGCGAAATAAAGCGGTTCGGCCAGCCGCCGAACGGTGCACGCCAGCGGCGTGCGCTCCCCGACACACCCCTAGTGCTAGAACGTGGAAAGCGCGCGATCGAGCCTCGCCAGTACTTTCTCTTTTCCGAGAACTTCAAGCAAGTGATAGAGACTGGGTCCTACGTTGCTGCCGGTCACGGCCAGACGAGTGGGATGCACTATCGCGCCGAGTTTGACGCCGAGCTTTGATGCCGTGCTCTTTAGTGTCGTCTCAATGTTGTCAGCGTCGAATTTCTCAAGCGCACGTAGCGCCCCGCGAACGCCTTCGAGCCGCGGTTTGTTTTCGGAGGTAAAGTGTTTGGCTACGCCCTTCGGGTCGTAATTGAAACCGTCCGTGAAATAGAATCCGCAGTAAGCAGGAAGCTCGTCGAATGTATTGATTTTGCCTTTGCACGTTTGCAGCGCCGCGCGCACGTATTGCTCCGGATAAGCATCGAGTTTCACACCGCTCGCCTTCAACTTCGCAACTGCCAGATCGTAAAATTCGGAGTCGCTCAATTCGCGTGCGTATTCGCCATTCAACCAATGGAGCTTGTCGGGGTCGAACGTGGCCGAGCTGCGTCCGATGTTTTTGAGATCAAAGATTCGGATGATCTCGTCGATATCGATCTTCTCGCGGTTGTCCTTAGGCGACCAGCCGAGCAGACAAAGATAATTTCGAACCGCAGCCGGGAGATAACCGCGCCGGATGTAATACTCGACGCGCGCGCCTTCGTCGCGCTTGCTCATCTTTGATCCGTCACGGTTAAGGATGAGTGGGATGTGCGCGTAGTACGGTGGCGACGCCCCGAGCGCGCGCATGATCTCGATGTGCTTCGGCGTGTTGGAGAGATGATCTTCACCCCGGATCACGTGCGAGATTTTCATTTCGAGATCGTCGATCACGTTTACGAAATGAAAAATCCATGAGCCATCGGGACGGCGAATTGTCATGTCCGGATGTGTGGCCGGATTGCTGAGGTCGAAATCGATTTTCCCGCATACGATATCATCGACGATGACGTGCTCGCGAGGCGAACGAAACCGCATCGCGCCCTGGTCTTCAAAGATATGACCGGCGTCCTGCAGTTTTTTCAGGTAACGCTCGTAGAGTTCAGTGCGTTCACTCTGCAAGTACGGTCCGAAATCGCCGCCGACGTGCGGGCCTTCGTCCCAGTTCAGGCCCAGCCATTCCAAACCTTCGTAGATCGCGGCCATCGCTTCCTCGGTGTTTCGCTTGATATCGGTGTCTTCGATGCGTAATACGAATTTCCCGCCGTGATGCCGCGCAAACAGCCAGTTGAAAAGCGCAGTGCGTGCCCCGCCTATGTGCAGATAGCCGGTAGGCGAGGGGGCAAAACGGACGCGAGTTTCAGACATTGGAGTGGTGGAGTAATGGAGTAATGCATTTATCTAGCGAGTCCGCTAGCGATTGCTCCAGCACTTCAATACTCCATTACTCCAAAAAAATCTTCCCGGCGCGGCGGCGTGCATGGCGATCTCCCGGTAGATTCACTTTCGCAAAAGCAGCTTCGCGATCAGCGAGCGAACGCACGCGTTCGATCACGTCAAACCCGACGTCAGAAATGTCGTTTGCCCGCAACCATTTCAAAATCGCCCGACGCTGAAGTGCAACCGGTAGTGCACGAAGTCTCGGGCCCGAAAGATGCGCATTGATTGCATCGGGCACCTCGCTGTCGAGCCATTTCTCTTCCTCGGCGACAATCGTGGCGGTTCGCCAAATGTTGTGACGAATGTTGCGGCCAAGAGTTTTTTCCAGATACGGAATGATACGGTTGCGAATGCGATTGCGGGTTGGCGCAAGATTTTTGTTCGTGGCATCTTCGCGAAATTTTAGATGACTTTCGCGGACGTATTTGTCGATGTCGCTGCGCCAGACCGACAGCAACGGGCGGACGATCGTCAATTCGACGCCATCAATGTGTCGGCTAGAAACATTGCGCATTGCGGCGAGACCAGTGAGACCGGCGCCTCGGATCAAGTTTAGCAGGAACGTCTCAACCAAATCATCGGCGTGATGCGCTAGAGAAATAGTGTGGCAACGGTGGCGCTTCGCGGCTTTGGCGAAAAACGAGTAGCGCGCCTCACGCGCCGCGGTTTCGATTGAGATCTTCTTCTTCTTCGCGAACGCGCGAACGTTTGCCGCGCCCAGGTCAAAATCCACCTGATATTTCCCAGCGAGTTTTTCCACAAACCGCACATCGGCATCGCTCGGTCGCCCGCGCAACTTATGATTTAGGTGGCAAACGATCAGTTTCTTGTAGCCGAGACCGACCAGCCAGTGTAGCAGCGCCACGGAATCGCGGCCGCCGGAAACGCCGATGAGATACGGCTCATCAACCGGAAACTGTCGTAACAAATTTGTGTCTGTTTGAATCCAATTCATTGCGGCGATGCATCCAACATTCAAAACCAATCATGAACGATCAACAAACCATAGACAAAGCGGCAACTCCGCGGCGTCTCAAAATTATGAAGAATGAAGCTAAATCGATCTACGGGCTCTTGGTCCGCTCGCAAGAGAAAGGCCGGAGCATGATGGAAACAGCGGTTTACGCGATATGCATTGTGTGCGCAGTGGTCGCTATCTGGCAATTCATCGCGCAACCGGCGCCACGTACTTATGAAAGCTTGCTCTCGCCAGCGGAGGCTGTGCCTGTCATGTCACAACATGCCGTGGAAGCAGAGTCGGGTACGAAATCTTGAACGCAGCTGTTGGCAAGATGGCCGGAGCGCGCAAAGCGGCGATCCGACCGGACGCCGCAGCGTGGCGTCCTGCCAGAACCTGCAGGTATGGGGAGAGGTGTTGACAATGAATGAACGTTCATTCATCTTCAGCACTTATGCCGCAACCCCAGTTAGAATCCTCCAATCCCGATCGACGTTCCCAAATCCTTGAGGCCGCTTTGGTCTGCTTTGCCAAGCGCGGATTTCACCAGGCCAGCATGCACGACATCAGCGCCGAAGCTGGCGTCAGCGTCGGCCTGATCTATCGCTATTTCGAAAACAAGGAGGCGGTCATTTCCGCGATGGCGGATCGCCACAAAAAAGAGATTGGCGAAGTGTTGGAACGCGCTCGTCAGGCGCCGACCCTGCTCGAATCCCTTGAGATTCTGTTCACCGCTCATTGTTGTGAAAACGAACCGCGAGTTATTTCTGCGTTCGTTGTCGATCTTTATGCCGAAGCATCGCGCAATGCCCGCATGGCCGATCTGGTGCGCGATGTTTTGCGAACGGCCATGGGCGGCGTGACTGAATTGATCGCGCGAGCGCCCGAGGCTAAAAACTCAACGCATGGCCTTTCTCCAACGGAATTGGCAGAACTTATTTACGCTGTCGCGCGCGGAATGTTGATGTTCGATGTGTTGCGCCCACAGGAGACCACCGCAGCGGAACGGCGAACGCGGCAACTGGAAGTGACACGGAGGCTTTGGCGCTTGTTATTCAAAACAGAAGCAGATTTGGCTTATGCATGACGTGGCAAAAAGTATTTCAAATGTTCCGACGCAATCGAAGGTAAGATGGCGACCCCGAGGCATTGGCCTTGCGATTGGTCTGCTCATCACGATTGTGGTTTTCGTTGTCGGCATCAAAGCGCTGCAAATCGGCAAAATGATGAGCAGCCCGAGAGTCATGCCCTCTACGACCGTCACCAGTGCGCCGGTGAAAGAAGAGGATTGGGCTCCGAAGCTATCTGCGGTGGGATCTGTAAGCGCTGCCCAGGGCGCCGTCGTGGCCACCGAGCTTGGCGGGACGGTAGGCGAGATCCGGTTTGAAAACGGCGCGGAAGCCAAGAAGGGGGACGTGCTCGTCAGGCTAGACGTTTCCCAAGAGGAGGCGCTTTTACGATCTGCAGAAGCTGAAGCTCAGCTGGCGCGCACGGACTTGGAACGAGCTCGCGATCTTGCCGCGAAAAAGGTGGTTTCGAGAGCTGAACTCGACGCCGCCGAATCAAAGTTCAGGAGACTCAATGCCATCGTCGATCAGATGCGCTCTAACATTGCAAAAAAGACCATTGTCGCGCCGTTCGACGGGCAGCTTGGTATTCGCCAGGTGAACGTGGGACAAACGATCAGTGCCGGCCAGCAGGTTGTCGCGGTGACGGCGCTGGATTTCGTGTATGTGGATTTTGCGTTGCCAGAGCAACACGTCTCGAAATTGACCAAGGATTTGGAAGTGCAGGTGCGAGCCGACGCGCTTCCCGGACGCGAGTTCAAAGGGAAACTGACGGCGTTTAATTCCATGGTGGACCCGATCACTCGCAATGTGCCGTTGCAGGCGACACTGGAGAACTCCGATCACGCATTGCGTCCCGGAATGTTCGCAAAGGTGGATGTCATGTTGCCAGAAACAAAAAAGACCATCGTGATTCCCGGCTCGGCCGTGTCGTATGCGCCGTACGGCGATTCAGTGTTTGTCATCGAGAAACAGAAGGACCCGAAGAGCGGGCACGAATCACTCGTGCTGCGTCAACAATTTGTGCGGACCGGGGAAGTGCGAGGCGACTTTGTTGCAGTTACGCAAGGCTTGAAGCCAGGTCAGGAAGTAGTGGGCACCGGAGTGTTCAAGCTACGCAATGGAATGGCCGTTACGATTAATAATGATCTGGCGCCCAAACCGGAACTTAATCCCAACCCGGCAGACACGTAAGCAGAAGTCCGAAGCACGAATGACGAATGACTAATCAATTTTGCGATTGGATTGTTTCGGATTTCGAATTTGTAGATGAAATCGTTCACTGATCTTTTCATTAAGCGGCCGGTGCTGGCGATGGTGGTCAGTTTTGTGATCGTCATTGCCGGCTCAAAAGCAGTGTTGCCGATTCTCTTTCCAAAGCTCGCGGGACTCGGCGGCTTGAACGTGCGGCAATATCCGCGCAGCGACATTGCGTCGGTTACTGTGACTACAGTTTACGTCGGGGCCGATGCGGAGCTCGTGCGCGGCTTTATCACGACGCCGCTCGAGCGCGCGATCGCAGCTGCGGACGGAATCGACTACATCCAGTCACAAAGCAAACAAGGGCAGTCAGTGATCACGGTGCGCCTAAAGTTGAATTACGACGCCAACAAGGCGTTGTCTGATATCAGTTCCAAAGTTGACGCAATCCGGCGGGATCTACCTCCCGAATCTGAAATTCCCGTAATCGAAATTCAGGCGGCCGATTCGCAGCAAGCGTCGGCCTATTTGAGCTTCACGTCGGACATTCTGCAACCGAACGAAGTCACAGATTATTTGGTGCGGTTGGTGCAACCACGGCTGACAGCCGTCGGTGGTGTGCAAAAGGCAGACATTCTCGGGGGCCGATACTTCGCGATGCGAATCTGGATGAAACCCGATCGCATGGCGGCGCTCAACATTTCGCCGGCGCAAGTCCGCAGCGCGCTTTCGCGAAACAACTATCTCGCGGCAGTTGGAAGCACGAAAGGTTCGCTGCTTCAGGTAAATCTTACCGCGAACACCGACTTGCACACGGCGGATGATTTCAAAAAACTCGTCGTGCGTCAGGATAAGGGAACTCTCGTCAGGTTGGGGGACATCGCGGACGTGGTGCTCGGTGCGGAGGACTACAACGCCGAAGTGCGCTTTTCAGAGCAAAAGGCGGTGTTCATGGGCATCTACGTTCTGCCAAATGCAAACTCGGTTGATGTCATCAAGCGGGTACGCGCGGAGATGGAGCAGATCAAACGCGAACTGCCCGGCGGTCTGACAGCTGAAATCGCCTACGACGCCACTGCTTATATCAATGACGCGATCCACGAAGTCGTAAAGACCCTGATCGACACGCTGCTCATCGTGATGGTGGTGATCTTTTTGTTCCTTGGATCGTTTCGCTCCGTAGTCGTGCCGGTGGTTGCGATCCCGATTTCGCTGATCGGCGCGATGTTTCTGATGCAGGTGTTCGGGTTTAGTCTGAATCTGCTGACTCTGTTGGCGATCGTGCTTTCGGTCGGGTTGGTCGTGGACGACGCGATCGTAGTTGTCGAAAACGTGGAGCGTCACATGCGCGAGGGAATGTCGCGCATGAACGCAGCATTGAAGGCAGCGCGCGAATTGGTCGGGCCAATCATTGCGATGACGCTTACGCTGGCAACTGTTTACACTCCCATCGCGCTGCAGGGCGGGTTAACTGGCGCGCTTTTCCGCGAGTTCGCGTTGACGCTAGCGGGCGCCGTTTTGATCTCTGGCATCGTCGCGCTCACGCTTTCGCCCATGATGTCGGCGCATCTGCTGCGGCCTGAACACGTCGATCATGGATTCAGTGGCTGGGTTAATCGCACGTTTGACCGTTTCCGTGAATGGTACGGCAGCCACCTCGATCGCACTCTCAACGCGCGGCCGGCCGTCTATATAGTTTGGGGCGGAGTATCAGCCATTGCGCTGCTGATGTTCGTGATGATCCCCACCTTGGGCTCGAAAGAGTTGGCGCCGACGGAAGATCAAAGTGTGATCTTTGGAATTGTGACTGCGCCTGCGAATGCGACGATAGACGATACGATTCGCTATGCCGATGCAGCTGGGAAAGTTTTCCACGACATTCCGGATACGCGTTTCACATTTCAAATCACGTTTCCCGACCGCGGTTTTGGCGGGATGGTGCTGAAACCGTGGGGCGTGCGCAAAACACCGACCGCAGCATATCTTCCGCAGGTTCAGCAGAAGCTCGGCGCAATTCCCGGCATTCAAATGTTTCCGGTGATGCCGCCTGCGCTCCCAGGCGGCGACAATTTCCCAGTGAGCTTTGTGATCGCTTCCACTGCCGATCCGGAGCGAATTCTGGAGTTAGCGCAACAGCTTCAGGCAAAAGCGATGCAGGCCGGTGTATTCCGGTTTGCGGACATCGACACAAAAATTGATCAACCTCAGGCCGAGATTGTTTTCGATCACGACAAAGTGGCTTCGCTTGGCCTCGACATGCAGCAAGTAGGAGCCGATCTCACGGCTGCTGTCGGCGGGAATTACGTCAATCGGTTTAACATTTCCGGACGCAGTTACAAGGTCATTCCCCAGGTCAAGCGCGTTGATCGTCTGAATCCGCAGCAGTTAGAAAACATTTATGTAAGCGGACCTAATAATAAGCTCATCCCACTTAGCACTGTGGCGACGATCAAGCACAAGACAGTAGCGCGTTCACTCAATCGGATGCAGCAGCTCAATGCCGTCACGGTCAGTGGGGTTCCAACACGGTCGATCGATTCCGCACTAAAATTTCTCGAAGACGAAGCGCGTAAGATTCTGCCCAAAGGTTACGTCATCGATTACACGGGCGAGTCGCGACAGCTGCGCACGGAGGGGGACAAGTTTGTTCCTGTGTTTGTGTTGGCGATAGTTTTGATTTTTTTGGTCCTGGCCGCGCAGTTCAACAGCTTTCGCGATCCTTTTATCGTTCTGTTGGGCTCGGTGCCGCTGGCGCTTTTCGGCGCGGTCATCTTCATGTTTTTGAAGATGCCGTTTGGAACATTTTTCACCAACGGGTGGACCACGTCTTTAAATATTTACTCTCAGGTGGGTTTGGTGACACTCGTCGGGCTGGTTTCCAGGAACGGGATCCTTATTGTGCAGTTCGCAAATGAAATGCAACGGCAAGGCCTGACCAAGCTTGCAGCGGTCGCGCAAGCCGCTCGGATTCGGTTGCGCCCAATTATGATGACCAGCGCCGCCACAGTTGCGGGTCACTTTCCCCTTACGCTGGTGACTGGCGCCGGTGCGGCTGCGAGAAACTCAATTGGTCTCGTTCTTGTCGGCGGCATGACCATCGGGACGATCTTTACGCTGTTTATCGTTCCGTCGCTTTACATGCTTCTGGCCAAAGAACACCACGAAAAATCTCTCATGGACGTGGGCTGGGAAGGTGCACCCGAAGAGGCCGATCTTACGCCGGAGATGGCGCCTGCGCTGGCGCCTGACGGCAACGGCAATGGCTGGAAACAAGGATGAGCCCCAGGAAATTGAAGCGAGCGCAACGGTTGAACTGATTATTGGTAAGTTTCGATTGCGCAAGTGCGCTCCGATTAAGCGCGGGCGCTTAAAACAAGTCGCCCCGCGTGTACTAAACACGCGGGGCACTCATTCCGCCCCGCGTGTACTAAAACACGCGGGGCACTCATTCAGCCTTTAGGCGGCTCGCTGTTGGCGGGAGGGTTGTGGTACCGCGCCAAACTCAAGAACATCCTCGGAGATCTTAGTGATCGCCCAGGGTTCCGGAGTGCTCTGCAGGAGCACATTGGCTTCCATGATCTTGCGACCAACTGGCCGCAATGATTTAATGGAGAAGCCTTCCGCTGCCGTTACAATGAAGCCTTGGCCACCTTGCTGGCAAAAGAATGTGCCGTTCTCTCCGCGCAACGCCTCTGCCAAGTCCGGATGCTGAACTGTCGCATTTATCGGTAGTTTCGTTTGCATCTGTAAAGCGTCGCGCAATACTGGATGATCGCCAGGTAACTTAGGTTGCCTTTTTAATCGCCTGATTATCAAACGTGGCGGGAAAGCGCAGCCTAGCGCTGGCGCAAAAGAACGGCGATTGCGCAAGGAGGAGCCGCGAAATGAAGCGAATCTCCAAGGGTGGCACGAAACGCGAGCCGGTGATCGACCCGGCACTGGAAAAGCCTTTGCTCAGCTTGCACGCGGCCATGAACGTTGGTTCGTTCTGGAAAGCCATCCAGCAGTTGCTCCGCGCCGCAATGCCAAATCGCTTGATCGGTCTCATGCTTCAGCCCAATCCAATTTTACCAATGATCGCGAGATGGACGTTGCCCATGCGTGATGGCTTTTTTACCGCGGAGCCGCTTAAGAGTTGTATCGCCCGGCAACAGCGTGACCGGTTTGTGCGGATTAGCGACCTCTTTTCAGATCGAAGCAGGCTGATGAAATCGGCCTTCTATCGCCGATACATGGAGCCTCAAAAATGCGTGCACGGCGTCGGCCTCCTTTTTTGGAGAGACCAGAGACTCATTTGTGTGATTGCAATCATGCGCACGGCGACGCAGGGCGATTTCTCACCGGCGGAGATGACGTTGTTTGGGCATCTTTACCCGCAGTTTCTCACCGCTCTTTGCCGGCTCAGGTTGCTCGAGCGCGAGCACTCCCTGCGGATGGATCTTGAAGAGTTCCTGAGCCGCCTGCCATTGCCGACGATCCTATTGCGATGGAACTTGAAGCCGATTTATCAAAACCGTGCCGCGCGCGACTTCTGCGCAGTATGGGAAAAAGGACCCGAGGAGGCGCAACTGATGAAAGCGACCTCACTGATTCCGTCCGAGATTTTGGATCGATGCCGTCTGCTCAAACAACAATGGGGGGACGCGGAACGCCCTATTGCGCCGCAAACAGGCTTCAAGGAAGAACGCGTGCGTCACCCGCGATCTCCGCATTTGCGCGCAACGCTTCATTTGAGACAGCTCAGTTCGGCCGGCGTAGCGCGGCCGCATTTCCTTATCGAGTGCGAAGATTTGCGCTCTTCCGCCGCTGTGCGTACCGGGCCAGCAAGTGCTCGTTTGCCGCATCTTGCCCGGCTCACGAGGCGCGAACAGGAAGTTGCGCGGCTTGTCTGCGAAGGACGGAGTAACCAGGAGATCGCTGATGACGCCTGCTTGAGTTTGCAGATGGTGAAAAAGCACCTTCACTCAGTTTTCCGCAAACTCGAGGTCCCCAGCCGCAGCCGGCTCATTGCGCTACTGCGATGAATCGCATAGCGCGCGCAAAACTTAACCGCGCATTGCCCGGATAACGCAGATAGCGATGGAGGTAGCGAGGCCCCCGTTTGCAATCGCTAATCGAAAACTTAAAATCGAAAATATCGTTGTTCCCGTAGTTCAACGGATAGAACGGAGGTTTCCTAATTCGAAAGGGCCTCTTCGGCAGTGCTTTACAAAACAGATTCCCAGTCATCTTAAATCATCTTTTGTGCTATCGAATCCTCCTTTTTTTTTCGACTAGTGGATAAAAACGGGGGATAACGCGGTTCCTTTTTTTTCTGTGCACTTTGTGCATTCATTCATTACAAGTGAGTGTTTCTTGCATCCGTCGACAGTAGTTACATTACCGGAACGGAATTGTTTGTGGATGGCGGTTTCGCACAACCTAGACGCTTAATTGAAAAGCCATTTAGATTCGATTCATGCCAGAAGAATCGAAACCTGCTTCATCAGATCAGCCAACGGTATCGGAAACCGCGCCGCCGCCGATAGGAATTTCCTTCCTTAAAAAAATTCGGTCGCGAACCACGCTCATTGTTCTCGGCGCGGCCCTTCTTGTCCTTGTCGTCATACCGAAAATCTTTCATGCATGGCGCACGGTGTCGACTGACGACGCTTATGTAAACAGCTATGTAACTTTCGTTGCGCCGCGCGTGAGCGGTCAGGTCATGCGCGTTCTGGTGGACGATAACAACCGGGTCAAGAAAGGCGACGTGCTCGTTGAGCTCGACCCCGAGCCGTATCGCGTGCAAGTCGCGATCAAGCAGGCAGCGGTCGATACCGCACAAGCGAACCTTGTCGTAGCACAAGCGACCGTGCGCAGCCAGATCGGACAGACGCGCGGTTTGCGCTTTAAACTCCAGCACGCGATTGAAGATATAGATAATCAAGTTGCCCTGATCAGGGCACGGGCCGCCACGTGGGAACAAAGCAAAGCGACGCAAGTGCTGGCTCAAGCTGAATTCGAACGCTCTAAGAAGCTTCTCGAAACCAAAGTAGCAAGCAAGGAAGAATTCGATCAGAAACGCGAACAGCTCGACGTCGCGAATGCACAAGTGAAGCAAGCGCTGGAAAATGTTTACCAAGCGCGCGCCGCTCTCGGTTTGCCAAGCCAACCGCCCGAAGGCACAAACCTGACGGACGTTCCCGCCAATCTCGATCAGACTTTTTCATCGGTGCGTCAAGCCTTGGGCGAGCTGATGCAAAGCGCGGCGCAACTCGGCGTCGTTGTGTCATCGTACAATCTCACACCAAAACAGGCGGTGGAAGAATTTTACAAGCGCGATCCGGGTGGTGATATCAATCGGATTTATGCTGAGATCATCAAGACAGCGCCGGGTTTGAAGCAGGCCGAAGCGGGATTATTGCGCGCAGAGCGCGATCTCGATGAAGCGAAACTTAATCTGCGTTACTGCACGATTTTGGCCGAAATCGATGGCGTCGTCACACGTCGAAATGTTAATCCCGGAAACAATGTGCAAGTCGGCCAAAGCTTGATGGCGATTCGTTCGCTGCGCGACATTTGGGTCGATGCAAATTTTAAGGAAACGCAGCTGCGCAATTTACGAATCGGACAACACGTCGCAGTCGAGGCGGACATGTATGGCAACAAACAAAAATTCCGCGGGCGCATATCTGGCTTTACTTTCGGAACGGGCTCCACGCTTGCGTTGTTGCCAGCACAGAATGCGACCGGCAATTTCGTAAAAGTTGTGCAGCGTCTGCCTGTGCGGATCGATTTGGTAGATTATGATCCCGACAAGGTGCCGCTCTTCGTCGGCCTTTCGGTCACACCGTCAGTCGATCTGTGGAGCAAGCCGAGTGGGCCGAATGCGGGCAAGTTCCTCCAGGAATTGATACCGCCTTCCGAACCCGCAAACCCGACACCGGCAAAGTAATGAGCAATTCATCGATCGCCGCTCCGACTTATTCAGCTGCGGTAAGTTCGCGCGCTGTTAATCCGTGGATCGTCGCGCTCGCGGTCGTTATTCCAACGTTCATGGAAGTGCTGGATACGACGATCGCGAATGTGGCCTTGCGTCATATCGCTGGCGGATTATCCGCTGCAGTAACCGATGGCGAATGGGTCATTACAAGTTATCTCGCGGCGAATGCCATCATCCTTCCGATTTCCGGCTGGCTCTCGGTTCGTCTCGGCCGGCGCAATTATTTTCTCTTGTCAATCTTGCTATTCACAATCGCCTCAGCGTTGTGCGGAATGGCGACGAGTTTGAATATGCTTATTGCTGCGCGCGTGCTGCAAGGCTTGGCAGGAGGCGGATTGCAACCTTCCAGTCAAGGCGTTTTGCTCGACGTTTTCCCGAAAGAGAAACAAGGCGCAGCCATGACGATGTTTGGAATCGCCGCGTTGCTGGCACCAGTTGTCGGTCCGACACTCGGCGGCTACATCACCGATAATTATGGCTGGCGCTGGGTTTTCTATCTCAACCTGCCGGTGGGAATTCTCGCGCTAGTCATGTGCAACGCTCTCGTATTTGATCCGAGCTATCTGAAAGCGCAAAGCGCCGAGGCCAGAAAACAACATCGACCTTTCGACACTCTCGGCCTTTGTCTTCTCGCTGTCACGATGACTTCATGGGAAATCATGCTTAGCAAAGGCCAAGAGTGGGATTGGTTCGGCGATCCATTTCTGCGCGTGCAAACGCTGGCAGTATTGTTCGTGGTTTGCCTAGGCAGTCTCATTTATCGCGAGACGCGTTTCACCAATCCGCTAATCAATTTTCGCACCTTGGCAGACCGCAACTTTGCCGCGTGTTGCGTCATAATCTTCTGCGCGTTCGGTGTGCTTTACTCCAACACCACGACGCTTCCAGGCTTGTTGCAGTCGCTCTTCGGCTATGACGCGACCACTTCGGGGTTGGTCCTTTCGCCATCGGGTATTTTCGCGATCGTCATGCTCGCCAGTGTGGGCAGGTTGCTAGGCCGCGGCGTGGACGCGCGTTACCTCATGGCTGCGGGCCTTTTCATTCTTGGGCTTGGAAGCTATTGGATGTCGCGATTAAATCTGGAGGTCGGTCCCTGGCAGATCGTCTGGCCGCGCGTGGTCGTCATCATGGGCCTATCCACCATCTTCGCTCCGCTCAACGTCGCGGCGTTCGTGCACATTCCGCCGCAACTTCGCGGCGCTGCTGTTGGCTTGCTGGCGCTTTTGCGTAACGAAGGCGGCAGCGTCGGGACTTCGGTCGCGCAAACAATTCATGAACGTCGCGATCAATTTCATAGCTTGCGTCTCGGAGAAAATCTCGACCTGCTGAATCCAGCAGTGAACTCCTATGTCGATCAAGTTTACCCGGGCCTTCTTCAGCAAACAGGCGATCCGGTTGCGGCGAAACAAATAGCATTACAAGCCCTCGACAACCTGCGTGGGCAACAATCGTCCGCCCTCGCCTATTTCGACACATTCTTTCTCTTCGCCGTGATTGCTGTCGCGCTCATCGTTCTTGTTTTTTTGATGAAACCCTCCGTAGCCGAAAAGGATGCTCACCTTGCCGCAGAATGAGTTGACTGCATGGACAAAAGATTGGCGGACGTCACCATGTCACTGCGAATCGCGGGCGATCCGCAGCGGAATCTTGTTTTTTGCTAAACGCGCTCGCCGGGGCCGCGCCCACGCGCGCAGCAGTGGCGCAAGCCATTGATTTCTCAGTCAGTTATGCAATCAACTACCGAAGTTTCGCAGGCAGTTGCACAATGTTGTGATTCGCGTTTACGATGAAGCGGGCAATGTGATTGAAACGCAGGAGCACGCTGGCGATTTCAAAGAGCCGTAGCCTTACACGTTGAAACAAAAAGCCGGAGTCCAGCACGGGCGAGACACTCGGTCTATATGTCGACAATCGAAGCAAAGCGGATTATTGAGTTAGACTGGCGCTGCAGAGGTCGCGTCACGAGATGTCCGCTGAGATTAAGAAAGAAATTCAGCTCGAGATCGCGCATGTCCTGCGAAGCTCAAGCCGATAGCGCAGGAACCGGCGGGGGCAGCGAAAGCCAGGTGCGCAGAGTCGCTATTGGCACTCCGAGTCGAGCCGCGGCTTCGTCCTGATTCGGCGGCGTGACGCTTCCGCCCGCCACAAACGGTCTTAATTTTGCTCAAGCAGAGGGGCGAAGAAACCTTGGACGAGATCCTGCGCATCAGCGGATGGATAACCGCGGTGGCGAAGAAAATTCCAATGATGCCCGAACATGTAGAGCCAGTAATACATGGTCTTGGCTACGACCGCGCTCACGCCGCTGCAACGCATGGCGTAGTAGAACATGCAGTCGCAATCCTGCCATGGCCGATTGTGTTGCTCGTAGGCGACGTCGTGCAACACAGAAGCGTCCCGATATTTTCCTTCAAACGGTCCGCCCATAATCGACCAGAAGTAGCGCGGGATGGATGCGCCATCGACAACCGATCCGGCCGGGGCGATCCAGACGGCGCCTTGCGGATCGGTATAACGCAATTCGTTTAGCAAGGTCATATTGCGACCATCGGGATTCCAACGCGTCTCCGGTGCGCCGGTGTAGTAACCCCATCTGTTCCTGCGTGTGGCGGATCGCTCAGCCCCGGAGAGGGAGGCTTTCAGAAGTAGTTCCCTGTACGGCCGGGAAAAATCATCTGCCGTAATCCAAGTGTAGTCATCGAGATACAGTTCCCGTTTGGCGCGCGTAGTCGCGGCACGAAACCGGCGCAAATCGTGGGCTGCCTGTTTCAGCACAACGGCAGCCAGACCTTTCTCAGCCGTTGCTGCTGGCGGTTCGGGTGGAGGAGTAAAAAAATGCGGGCTGCGGGCGTTGTCAGATGCCGCGTTTAAGAATGCATCCATCTGCTCGCGCGATATCCGCGACGCCGGTTGTTCTCCCCAGTTTGCGGGCTCGGAAAGGGTCGGAAACTGACTGGGGAAATCACGGACCTTACTAATGCGATCGTCTGCTACGATGTTCATGTCGTTGTCGATTGGGTTCTCCTTTTCTAAAGATTTTTAGGGCGGACATTTCAAAAAAATTGAAATTTTTTTTCCGAGGGGGTCGGCACGGAGGACGGCACGCCGTCTTGCGATTGACGTCTATGGTCTGACTC